>Ga0207700_10000049_pt1 | contig 80608 bp, 86 predicted proteins | sample LARL82metaG_FD_184348 | JGI IMG/M metagenome (GOLD analysis project Ga0207700, IMG submission 184348) | Corn, switchgrass and miscanthus rhizosphere microbial communities from Kellogg Biological Station, Michigan, USA - LAR L8-2 metaG... | ecosystem: Host-associated > Plants > Roots >...
ATTGCTATCACGCTCTGTGAAAAAAACTTGTAGGGCACACGATACATCTATCCGATGAAAGTGCCCGCCACCAACGCTCCCCAGGGCAAAGGTAAGCCGAGCGTTGCGCGGGCCGTCGGGTTGCCGGCGTCAGTCAGTTCCCGACCGTGTTACCACTACTTCAGTGCAAGTCGCTGTCGCCTATCGTCGTCAATTGTTTTAGGCCGACGGCACGTATTTGCGCCTCGACCAGCGCGACCTTGCGGTTGTCTTCGCGCAACGCCCAACGCTTGAGCTCGTCAACGGAGCATCCGGGTTGCGGCCTTGGTTGCGGGAGCGGAACTTCAACGATCCTGCCGTAGAATTCGAGCGCTTCTCGCCGATGCTTTTCGGGATCGGTGTCGACCTTGGCGGCCATGGCTTCGCAGGCGGTGGCCAACTCATCTATGCGGCGGTTGATTTCGCGCCAACGTAGTTCCGTGAACGCCTCCGAAGGTGTCATTTCCGCTCCAACGCCTGCAGGCGCGTCTCGGTGCGCCGGAGGTGCTCGCCCTGACGTTCCACGCGATGTTCGGCGTTTTCCAATTTCCCGCGCAACGGCGCGAGTGATTTTGCCGTGTGGTCACGGATAACGTTCGCGAGCGCTTTTGCGTCCATGGGAATCGCCGCGCCCGATGTAGCTCGTTCGCGGACCGGCTCCCCGAAATGACGCATGAGAACGGGGAGAAGGCCTCGGCAGAGTTCGCGAAGCCGATCAACCCGCTCCTGTTTTGTCGGGCAGAGGGCCGTCAGGGTGGGGTTGAAGGCATGGCAGAGGTCTTCGACGAGCAACTCCCATGCAGCTTCGGATTCCTCGGTTGTCATGTCGTTTTTGAACCTCGTCTTTTTGATGGCTCTAGCGTGCTTTAGCTCGCGCTCGAGTAATTCGCGCCGGTGATGATGACGACGGCGCCGCTGTTCGCTTGCCAGTTGATGCGACGCGACACCAAAAGCGCTGTTGCCTCTTCCTGGAAAAGCGAAACGACGTGCCCACTGGCCGCCGCCGGCGTCAACGTGTCGCCAGACGGACTGTCATCAAGCTCGATCCTTGCTTGTTTCGAGATAGCAACTTCCGCCCCTTCGTCGACGGCGACAATGTTCGCAGGGTCGACCAACGCGATTTGCCCTCCGTTGCTATCGAACGTCCCGGCTGCGGCGCTTACGTAAGCGGGCAGGCCCAGCAGAGCACCGCCGCGAAGCCCAATGTCACCACCGAACCCGTGCGCATCGGTCGCGAGTGCAATCGCGGCAGCAACGCGAGGACTCATAACCCACGCCGCGGTCGTGAAGTCACCGTGAAAGCGATCGACCGCGGCCTCGAGGTCGTCCGCAAGATTGCCAGACGACGCGACGCTGCTCGCCCCGTAGGTCACCGCCGCGGGCATTGACCCGGCGCTTCCGGCGTTGGACGCATTCAGGAACGTCTCGTCCGAAAGCATCACAACTGCCGCGACCAGATCACGGCGAATCAACGCCTCGGCTTCGGGCTTCGAGTTCGCCAGCAATTCGTTGTCGATGACGACCATCGCGGTGATCTTGAGCGGCGCCATCCTGCTTCGCGCGAACGCCATTGCGCTGACCTTTGCCGCCTTGCCCTGGCCCGTCCAATGCGCGACAGCGCCGGTCGTGGTTGCAACAAATGGCACGTTTGGAGGAACGACGCGCAAGCCCTGCAGCTTGCCGAGAACGGTCAACGGGCGGACCAGGTCGGCGAACTCGGTCTGCGCAATGCTCGCATCGGTGAGCGGCGCCCCCCAGCCGCCGCTCGAGCCTGCGGCGACACCGCTACGCAGGATGCGCACGACCTGAGAGTCGGCGCCCCAGCGTTTCGCGGCGATTGCTGCCGCTTCAACGTTTTCGCGGCGCCCGAGCGCCATCGCAATCGCGCAGCGCACGAAGGCGCTGCCGGGCGGCGCGTGGAGGTCCGCATCCGGAATGGGGTAGCCGAGGCGTGTCATGTGTCGCTTTCCATCGTTGGCAATGCGAGGGATGCTGGCACGGCTTGCGCGCCATCGTCAGAACGGGTGTGAGTTTGGGTAGGGCAAACTCTCCACAAAATCCCGCTCGAATCGCCGCCGATGCAATCCGCCCGCAGGGAAGCGACAGGAACGCCCTCCCATTTCGCCAAAATCTTGCCAAGTTTGCGGGGTCCAAACTCACCGCCGCAGACGCCCGCGATTGCAACGAAAAGGCGGCGATTATCCGGTAGGGCCGCATCCGCGCACGCTTCCGAAGCAGAAAACTCCCTGCCGTTCGCAAGCATCGCGAGTTCGATCCACAGGTCGCGAAGCGCAAGCGCGCCAGCGGCCTCTGCCGCGTCAAGCAGCGCCACGATGACCCGGGGATTACCCTCCGTCATCGGTCGACCTGACCCGGCCGGCACCCCTGCGCTTCCCAGGTCGCACGTAGCAGGCAACCGGTAGCGACCTCGACGCGCTCAGAGTCGAGCGTCATTTGATTCGATATACCCCGGAGGAATAAAAAATCCACGCGTAAGCACGTTGCGGTTTCCGCTTCGCGAGAACTTTTGTTCCGAGCCACCCCCCGGCAGAATATTGCCGTAGCTATTCACGTCGCACGCCCGCGATATGACAGATCTTCCCGGGTCTTCGCAGCGTGGCACTCTGCGCACAAGCCTTGCCGGTTCGAGTCAGCGTCTTCGCCACCGCAGTGCAACGGCACGACGTGGTCGACCTCGGTCGCAATGCGCACGCGGCCAGCGGACTCGCAGTGAACGCATAGCGGATGCTCGGCGAATAGGCGTTCGCGGATGGTCTGAAGCTTCCGGCCACGGATACGGCGTCGCGTTGGCGTCCTGGCCTCAAGCGGCGACTGTAGGGTGGCGAGCCGGGGCTTGAGAGTCTTCAGTCTGCCCATCGCGCTATCGTCCAAGAAACTTGTCGAGCTGCTTACGTACGTGCTCGGGCATCGGTTCTCGTTGTTCCGGCTCGCCTTCGGGTTTGCCGTTGCCGTTGGGCGATTTATCGCCAAGCTTTTCCGGCTCTGCTGGTACGGCTTTTATAACGGCCAACGGCTTGTCGGCCACCGGTGTCCGGGTGTCGTGCACCCCGTTGTCCGGAACGTCGCTCAAATCCGCCGGTTCTGAACCGGATACCGTTGTCCGTTCCTCGTCCGGATACCGTTGTCCGGTTTTGGCCAACATCTTCTCTAGATTGAGCTGATAGACGATCGTGTATCCGCGCCCGAATGCGACTCTCCCCGCCCTCGAGATCCAGCCGAGTTTCTCGAGCTCGCTTAGCGCTGCTCGAACCCTTCGCTCTGGAATGTCCGTGCGTGTCGCGAGGCGCGCCTGGCCAGGCCAGCAGCGGTCGCCGCGGACGCCACGCTTGTCGCGCACCTCCTCGGCAAGCGCGACGAGCGTCAGTTTGGCGCGTAGGCTGGTGTTGTGGACGGAGTCGAGCACCAGTCCTACTAATGGGCCGGACAAGACAGTCGCGTCCGCGTCAGGCCGGCGCCACGCGCTGCCGCGCGCGGGTTCTGCCTGGGCAGTCGCCCTCACGCGCCCCGGCGACGCGAGCTCGGCAACCGATCGCCTCGAGTCTTCGCACAACGATCTCGGCTTCTGCGGTCGTTTCGTAGGTGTTGAACACGACCTCGACGGTCGGCCCCTTTCGGCAAAGCACAACGGAGCGCTTGGCCGCAGTGTTCACCCCCCACCCCACATGCGGCGAAGCTCAGACGCGGCACAACGCTGCAGCATTTCTCGAGACTCGATCAGGCCGGGTCGCTTCAAGATCAGACTGTCGGCAACTCTGCTTGCCGAGATTGTCTCCTCTTGCGCCATTGCATAAATCGCCCGCCGCACGAAGGGGGTCGGGTTGAACAGTACTTCCTGGTCGGGCTTCATACCGCGCTCATGTGGATGCGCGCGACACTCGCTGCCGCTTTATCCAGGCGTCGACGTCGGCGGGGCGGAACAGCTTACCCTTGCCGATTTTGTAGAACGGCGGCGAATCTCCTTGACTCTGCCGCACGCGAAATCGCTCCAACGTAAACCCGAGAAGCGCGCAGACCTCGGATTCGCTGAGATAGCCAAGCTCGTGCCGGATGGCATCGGGTGTCTTGGTGACTACGGTGTTGCGAGCCATTCGTATCGCTCCTTTTCATAATGGAAGCGATACTGATTATCTTTGCGGCGTAACTTTGCGCAACGCAAATCGACGGCGGAATTAATTCTCTTTTTTTCCGGATTTGCTCGTTGGGAGATTCGTAGCAACGTCTTTGATGAATCGGCGCAGCGCGGGGGTCGTGAATGGAAACGGCAACCCGGGCCAATTCTTGAACCGCCGATAGTTGCGCTCGATCCGGCTGACGTCACTAGTCGTGCCTTGCGGGTATAGCGTCACCGCGACGGCACCAGCGGCAGCCTTGATCGAGGGCGCTTTGTGTTTGGTGATGAGGACATGCACGAGCCGTGCTTCATCCCGGGGGCGCCTATTCTTCGGCCCCCGCTTGGCGGGGCTTAACCGAATGAGTACACCCGCCACCGCGTTGTGGAGCACTTGGTCGAGAAGAGCGCTGCGCTTTTTTGTTATCTTTAATCCCCGACGAAGCGCTCGCTGCAGATCCAGAAGGTCCGTCAAAAGCTGCGCGAGGTCCTCTCCCGAGAGATTCTCTCTACTCATTCGCCAATCCCTTCGCGTCCAACTTTACGTACCTCTGCAGGTGCCGTATATCGCGATGCCCACCGATGAGCTGCAGGCGCAACAGGTCCATGCCGCGCTCGGCGTAGCGGCTTAGCGCCTCGTGGCGCAGCAGGTGGAACACCACGTTTCCCTTGAGTTGTGCGCCGGTGACGGCCTTTTCGAACCAGAAGCCAACGGTGTCGTCCTGGTAGGGGAAAATGCGGCCGGCCGTCGTCGGCTGCCGCTTGATAATCTCGAGGGGATCGTCGCGCGGCCACAAGGCATTCGCCTGCAGGAGCGGTACTTCGTCGACGCGCTCATGGTCACGCGGGTGCTTGCGGTTGCGGACCAGGATGACCCGCTCGTGGAGGTCCTCGTGCTTGATGCTGAGGATCTCGCCGCGGCGCATCGCAGTAGCCAGGGCGAAGCGCACCAGGTCGCCGAGCGGGACGTGCGTGCGCGCGGCGTTGGCGTCGATCCAGGCGAGGAGGGCGTCGAGCTCGGCGTCGCTGATACGCCCCGTCCTGGCTCGCGAAGTGACGCGGAGGTTGTCGCGGTCCCTGAGCCGCACCCGGGCCCGCGCCGGCGCGTCCCTGGGCACGTTGATGCCGCTGTCGGCGGCGTGACGCACGATCGCAGAGGCGTAGAGCAGGTCCTGCGCGGCGGTCTGCGACGTGACCGGCTTGGCGTCGCCGCCGCCGCGCGCGCCGGCCATGCGAGTCAGGACGTGCTTGCGCCAGAATTCCTCGGTGAGGGCGTCTACCGGCTCGAGGCCGTGCTGCAGCTTGAGGCGCTCCATCGAGTGCACTGCGGTTTTTCCGAGCGGTCGACGGATGACTTTGCGGTGCTCGAACAAGGCGTCGACTAAGTCGGCGAAGATGACCCCATCGGCCGGGCGCTTGAACTCGCGATTCTCGATCGCGACTTCTTGCTCACGCGCCCAGGACTCGGCTGCGCCCTTCGTACCCCAGGTCTTCGTTACCTCACGACCGTCTTTTCGGACCCTGGCGGTCCAGCGGACTCCGCTCTTCCGTTTGCGCTTGATGAACTGAGCCATGGCACCTCCGCAGCGATGGCACCAAAGTCGGCCGGTGCCAATTTGGTGCCACGCTTATCGAAAAGGAGTATACCTTGAACATAACGCAATGAGGGGCTATCATAGGGAAACGTGAGGACGGCCTATTTGATGCCCAGCCGCTCCATTCTGTAACGCATGGCGCGAAAGGTAATGCCTAGCAGCTTCGCGGCGGCGGTGCGGTTGTAGCGCGTTTTTTCCAGCGCTTCGTTGATCGCTGAGCGCTCCACCCGGTCGAGATAATCCTGCAGCGGCCATTTATCGCCCGCGGGCATCGCCGCATCGCTTTCGTCGGGCGGCGGGGTGAGATGCAAGTCGGCGGCGGTGATTTTCTGGGCGTCCGCCGCAAGCGACAGACCGCGCTCGAGAATATTTTCGAGTTCACGGACGTTACCGGGGAACGGATACGCTTCGAGCGCCTTCACCGCTTCCGCATCGAGGCGTGCGGCGGGACCCCGCGCGAGCTTTTTAAGGATCGCATCGGCGATGGTGGGAATATCCTCGCGCATCTCGCGCAGGCTCGGCATGCCCAGCTCGATGACGTGCAGCCGGTAGAACAGATCCTGGCGGAATTCGCCCGCATCGACCAGCGCCGGAAGCTTCTTGTGCGTCGCGCTGATGATGCGAACGTCAACGGGCTCCTCGGTGGTCGCGCCGACCTTGCGCACCTTCTTTTCCTGAATCGCTCGCAACAGCTTCACCTGCATGGGCAGCGGCAAATCGGCGACTTCGTCGAGGAACAGCGTGCCCCCGGTCGCCGCCTGGAAAAACCCGTCGCGGTCGGCCTCGGCGCCGGTGAACGCGCCTTTCTTGTAGCCGAAGAACTCGGACTCCATCAGGTTCTCGGGAATCGCGCCGCAATTGACCGGCACGAAGGGAAGATCGGTACGCGAACCGCCTGAATGGATCATGCGCGCGGCGAGCTCCTTGCCGCTGCCTGATTCGCCGGTAATGAACACCGGCGCCTGGCTTTTGGAGAGCCGCTCGATCATTCCTCGCACCTGCATCACTGCGGGCGATTCACCGAGCAATTGATAGGATGACGTAGACGAAGGCTTTTCCGGAACCTTCAGCGCCTGCTTGACCAGTGCGCGCAGCTGCTCGAGCGCCACCGGCTTGGCGAGGTAATCGAACGCACCGGCCTTGAGCGCAGCGACCGCATTCTCGGCGCTGCCGAACGCGGTGATCACCGCGACAGGTACGTCGAGATTCTTCTCGGTAATATGCTCGACCACCGCGAGCCCCTGACCATCGGGCAGACGCATGTCGGTCAGGCACAGATCGAACCCCTGCGTGTCGAGAAGCTTGACCGCCTCGGCGACGGTCTGCGCGCGCGTCGTATCGAGCCCCATGCGCGAGAGCGTGAGCTCGAGCAGCTCGAGCAGATCCGGCTCATCGTCGACGACGAGCACCTTGGGCTGTCCGCGATCGCGGATTCGGCGGGTCATGTTCGTATCGCTCCCTTAACTGCGTGCTTGTGCGATGGTGCCGGCGGCGCGCTTGAGCGTGAGCCGGAAATGCGCACCCGGTGACTTGGGCAACAATTCCATGGCAGCGCCATTGGCGTCCGCGAGCTCGCGGGCGATGTACAGCCCGAGGCCCGTGCCTCCCGGTCGGGTCGTAAAAAACGGCTCGAATATCTGCGCGCGAAGCTCCGCTGGAATGCCGGGGCCATCGTCGGACAGCTCGCATATTACGGCATCGCCCATGTATCCGGGTCGCGCCGCCACGTGGATGCTGCCGTCCTTCTTCTGACAGTGTTGCCACGCATTGCGAACCAGGTTCCAGAGGATCTGGTTCAGATGGCCGCGATCGAAGATCACCAGCAGGTCGCTGGCGCATTGGATCACGACTCCGCCTGGCGGCATCTGCTCGGCCTGGACGATTTCCTCGATCAGCGACTCGGTGAATTCCTTGAGCGCAACCACCTCGGGTTGCTGCCGGTCACGGCGGTTGAGCTGAAGCACTTCGCCCACAATGCGGTCGATGCGTTTGGCGTTGTTTTGAATCATCGAGAGCAGACGTTGGCCTTCGGGTGCGACCGACCCGTCTTCCTCGAGCAGCTGGGCCGCCTGATTGATCGCGGACAGCGGATTGCGCACTTCGTGCGCGATGCTCGCGGTCAGACGTCCCATAGCAGCGAGCTTGATCTGCTGCGCCTCGCCCTGAGCACGTCCAAGATCTTCGAGGTAGATCAGCGTGCCTCCGTTCAATCCGGATCCGATGCGCACCAGGCGCACGCGCAACAAACGTTGGGTCGCCTCGACCTTGAACGGCGGCAGCGGTTCGGCGAAGTCTTCCTGCCAGCGACGCCAGTAGTCGTGCAGGATCGAGCTGAACTCGGACAGGCGCATTCCGCCACGCATGCGACCAAAGCCGCCGAGCAGGCGCGTGACCTGTGCGTTGTGACCGCGCACGACGCCGTTCAGGTCGACGACAAGGACACCGTCCTGCATGTCCTGGATGATCAGACGATTGACCTGTTCGAGGTTCGCGACGTCGATGCCGCGCTGCGCGGCGAGATCCTCGCTCGCCTTGGTATAGCGCCCCAACGCGAGCGCAGCGCCGACGGTCGCGAAGTAGCCGAATCCGATCAGCCCCGTCTGCAGGATCTGCGGAGCGGGAATGAGCCCGTCGATCAAGCGCCAGCTGTCGACGGCGATCAGCACCGAGCTCGCCAGCGCCGCGTGGAAAAAAGCGATCCGTGTGCGCATCAGCCAGCCGCTGGCCGCGAGCTGTGGGAAGAGCAGGATCGGCAGCGGTCCGCTGGCGCCGCCTCCGGAATACATCAGCAGGGCGATGAAGAACACGTCGCCGACGAGGAGCGCCAGCAACAGAGCGGGCAGCGGAATGACCAGCGACTCGCGCTGTACCCAGAGAAACGACGCGATACCGAACAGAAAGTACAGACCACTCGCGGTGACGAAAGCATTGGGAAGGCCTACGCCCGCCATCCGCAGGTCGATGAACAGCGCCGCGCCCAGCAGCAGCGTCGCGCAGACCGAACGGTAGATGCCCACTATCCAAAGGATGCGGCGACCCGATTCGTTGATCATCGTTCGCAGCGGCGGTGGCTCGAACGGCGGAATCGCGGGATGTGGATGCGTATCCATGCTCAATGCTTGGCGCACTCGCCCTCGGCGCAGGCAAAGCCATCGGTGAGCGCGACGGCATCGCTGCGCGGAAGGTAGACGCCGCATTTCGCGCAGCGGACCATCGGCGCTCCCGCGCTCACCTTGCCGCTCTTCGCATTCGCATTGCGGCGGGCACGCGCATTGCGCGCATTGACCAGGCGCAGGGCGAACAGCACCAAGAACACGACGATGATCCAGGCGATGATCTTCGACATCAGACGACCTTGCCCGGATTGAGCACGCCGTTGGGATCGAGCGCGCGCTTTACGCGACGCATGAGCTCCACCTCGAGCGGCGACTTGTAGCGAATGAGCTCCTCGCGCTTCATCTGACCGATGCCGTGCTCCGCACTGAAGCTACCTCCAAATTCGGCGACCAGGTCGTACACGATACGATTGGCTGGGGCCATGAGATCCATGAACCGCGTTGCGTCGCCGTCGCGCGGTGGCGAGAGATTGTAGTGCAGGTTGCCATCGCCGAGGTGGCCGAAGACAACGTAGCGCACGCCCGGGAGGGCGGCGTCCAAAGCGATGCGCGCACGCTCTAGGAATGCGGGAATACTCGACACCGGAACGCTGATGTCGTGCTTGATATTGGGTCCTTCGAGCCGCTGCGCTTCCGGGATGTGTTCGCGCAGATTCCAAAGCGCGGCCGCCTGCGCATCGGATTGCGCGAGGCTCGCATCCGCAGCGACATGATCGTCGATGGCCGCCGCGAGCGCTGCTTCGACCTGATCGCGCAACGGCGAATGCTCGGCGGGGTCGTCGGCCTGCACCAGCACGTACCACGGGTGCCCGGGCAGCGCGTCGGGGAGGGCGGGAAAGCGCTCGCGGGCGAGCGCGACGCACTCGGCGGAGATGAGTTCGAAGCCAGTAACACGATCGCCCAACGCGTCGCGCAGCGCGCGCAGCAGGGCAACGGCTGCCGCCACGTCGGTCACGCCCACCCACGCGGTCGCCGAGGTGCGCGGGCGCGGAAAAAGCTTGAGCACCGCGGCAGTCACGATGCCGAGCGTACCCTCGCTGCCGAGGAACAGCTGCTTGAGGTCGTAACCGGTATTGTCCTTGCGCAGTCCCCTGAGGCCGTTCCAGATCCTGCCGTCCGCGAGAACGACTTCAACGCCGAGCACCAGCTCGCGCGCGTTGCCATAACGGATCACCGCCGTCCCGCCGGCATTGGTAGAGAGGTTGCCGCCGATCATGCAGCTGCCCTCCGAGGCGAGCGACAGAGGAAACAGCATGCCCGCATCGGCGGCGGCTTCCTGGACCACAGTCAGCGGCACGCCGGCATCGACGACGATCGTCGCGTTGTCGGTGTCGATCGCGCGAACCTGGTTGAGCCGCGACAGCGAGATCACGACCTCGTCGCCCGACACGTGCGGCGTCGCTCCTCCGCAGAGCCCGGTGTTGCCGCCCTGCGGCACGACGGCAACGCCATTGTCCGCGCAGCAGCGCACGACGGCGGCGACTTCCTCGGTGTCACCGGGACGCACCACCGCGCGCGCATGGCCGTGGTAGCGATCGCGCCAATCGGTCACGAAGGCTGCGGTGTCCGCGGCGGCGGTGAGCACATTCGCGTCGCCGACAATGGCTTTGAGTGCAGGTAGAAGGAGTGCTGCCGATTCTCCCATGTGGGGCATAATAGCGGAAAAGCGAGGCGCGTAGCCCGCCGCCCAGTCGGAGGCAACCATGTCAGACCCCACGTCGCCACCACTTACGCCACAGCAGGCGCTCGAGTTCATGCAGCGCATGTGGAATCCATTCGGAATGCCGATTCCCGGGCTGACCCCGGCGCCGGCGCCGGGCGCGCCTGCAGCGATGCCTTTCCCGAATCCCGCTGCGATGTTCACCACGCTCGACCCCGCCGAACTCGACAAGAAGATCGCCGAGTTCCGCGTGATCGAGAACTGGCTGAACATGAGCCTCAACTTCATGCAGATGAGCATCAAGACGCTGGAACTGCAGAAAGCGTCACTCGAAGCGTTGCGTGGCGCGGGCGGCGCAACCGGGGATCACCCGTCGCCACGTAAGCCGCGCTGAGATTGCGTTTCAGGCCAGGAATATCGCATGCCGCTGACCCTCTACTACGGATCCGGTTCTCCCTACGCGTGGCGCGCCCAGCTCGCGCTCGAACACAAGGCACTCGAATACGGACTCAAGATGCTCTCGTTCTCGGCGGGCGACACGCGCAAGCCGGAATTCATCGCGCTCAATCCCCGCCACCAGGTTCCCGTGCTCGTCGATGACGACTTCGTGCTCTGGGAGTCCAACGCGATCGTGGAATACCTCGACGAAGCATTCCCCGGACGCGGCGCGCCACTGTTTCCAGGCGACGCGAGGGATCGCGCGATCGCGCGGCGCATGGTGCTCGAGGTCGACAGCTACGCCTGGAAGTCGACCGATCCGCTACTCGAGCAGGCGTTCTGGAAAAAGCCGGAGGAACGAGACGCCCAGCAAATCGCGGAGGGTCGCAAGAGCTCAACCGATGAGCTCGCGATGATGAGCGAGCTCATGCGCGGTGATTATCTGGCGGGCGCACTGTCGGCGGCGGACTTCGCGTTCTATCCGCTGGTCGCGTTCCTGTATCGCGCGCAAAAGATGAAGCTGCCCGATCTGGACGCCGATGGCATGCTCACGCCGAAGCTCCGCGCCTGGAAGGCGCGCATCGAGGCATTGCCCTATTTCGACAAGACCGTGCCGCCGCACTGGAAGGCGGCTTAGTTAACCGCCCAACCAGGCTGCTCGGCGAGCGAGGACCTCAGCAGTCCGTTTCTCGTCGGGCACCAGCCAGCATGCATCGTTGGGTGCCTGCTTCAGCACGAGCTCGAAGCTCATCAACTCGTCACGCCTGAATGCGAGCACGCTGATGCACTCGCCGGGCAGGCGCGTCCTGCAAAGATGTTCGATCCGCTCGGGCGAGGCGCGCAATCCGTCGAGTGAGACGATCGTGTCGCCCGCGGCGACACCCGCACGTTGCGCGGGACCGTCGGCGAGGACGTTCTTCACGCGGACCTCGTTGCCGGGCGCCATGCGCATGCCCAGCCAGACTTTCGGCAGATTGCGTTCGATCGCCTTGCCACCCCTGTCGCGCTCGTCGCGCGATGCGCGCAGCTTGAGCTCGATGCCGAACTCTCGAAACAAATCAGCCAGCGGAAGCTCGCGTGTTCCGCTGACGTAGTCGGCGAAGAATGGACCCAAATCGCGACCGGCGAGCTCGCTGGCGACCGCCTCGATGCTGTCTTCGTCGACGCCGACGTCGCGCTGTCCGAAACGCTGCCACAGTGCGCGCATGACATCGTCGAGAGTGGCGTGAGCGTCGAGACGCAGGACCAGGTCGAGTGCGAGGGCGACCAGTGAGCCCTTGACGTAATAACTGACGACTGCGTTCGGCGAATTCTCGTCCTGGCGGTAATATTTCAGCCAGGCGTCGAAGCTCGATTCGGCGATGCTCTGCACGTGCCGCCCTGGCGTACGCAGCACGGCGCTGATGGCGCGTCCCACTAGCTCAAGGTAATCACGCTGCGAAATGACGCCGCTTCGCAGCAGCATGAGGTCGTCGTAGTACGACGTGATGCCTTCGAAGGCCCACAGTTGCCGTGTATAGGCCTCGGTCGCCAGGTCGTAGGGAACGAACGCCGCGGGCTTGATGCGCTTGACGTTCCACGTGTGGAAGTATTCATGGCTCGCGAGGCCGAGCAATGTGCGATAGCCGTCGTCGACGGCTGTCGCGCCCGGCGCCGGCAGATTGTTCCGAGCACAGATCAGGCTGGTGCTGGCGCGATGCTCGAGCCCGCCGTAACCCTCGCCGAGCGCCAGCAACTGGAATACATAGTGATCGACAGGAGCACGGCTGCCGGGACGGCCGCCGAAAAGGTCGATTTGCGACTGACAGACGCGCTGCAGATCGCGCGCGAAACGTTCGAGGTCGCCGTGGTGTCTCCCGCTGACCGCGATGTCGTGGCGCACGCTGCCGGCGTCGAAGCTGATCAGGTCGAAGGTCCCCATCTCCACGGGATGGTCGATGAGCTCGTCGTAGTCGGCGGCGCGATAGAGCCCAAATCCACCTTCCGGCGCGTCCTGCCGCGGCATGCTGGTCGCAACGCGCCACGCTTGCCCGAGATCGTGTGAGGGCGCCACGAGCTCCAGTTCGCACGGCTGCAGCGCTCGGCCGTCGGGACAGACGAATACGCACGCGCCGACGAAGAATCCGCGCGTCGCGTCGAGGTACGCGCCGCGTACCGACGTGTCGAAGGCGTAGATCGTTGCGGTAAATGTCAGCGGACCCGTGCACGCGGCCGCCTGCCAGGCATCCTTGCTGATCTTGCGAACGCTGACTTCGCCGCTCGGCGTTTGCGCTGCCACCGACACGACATGTCGCGCGAATTCCCGGATCAGATAGCTGCCTGGTACCCAGGTCGGCAATCGATAGATCTGGCCCGCCGCGTCGGGATCGTCGATCGTGCACGACACCTCGAACAGATGCGCGTTGATATCGCGCGGCACGATCCTGAAACGAGTGGCAGTCATCGACAGCTGGCAGAAAAGGTGGAAACCGGTCCGCGCCTTCGCTGGCGGCGCGATCGGTGAGTCAGTGGCGCCCTCGACACGAATCGAACGTGTGACCTATCCCTTAGGAGGGGATCGCTCTATCCACTGAGCTACGAGGGCGATCCCGCGCATTTTACCCGAAGCACTCCGCGCCACGGCCGGCGGGGACTGTGGGCTCGCCTATAATGCAGCTGTGACCACGTCGGTACCTCCTCCCGCTGCGACCCGCCTGCACCACCCCGTCGCGTCGACGGTGAAGCGACTGGCCGGTTATCTCGCGCCGTATCGCGGCCGGTTCGCGATCGCCGCGGTCGCGCTGTTCATCGCGGCCGGTTGCGCACTGGCGATAGGGCAGGGACTTCGCATCGTCATCGACCGAGGTTTCTCGGCTGGCGACGCCGCCGAGCTTGACCGCGCGCTAGTCGCCGTGCTCGCCATCATCGCGGTGATGACGCTCGCGACCTACCTGCGCTTCTACAGCGTCTCGTGGATCGGAGAACGAGTCACCGCAGATCTTCGCAAGCGGGTGTTCGATCACCTGCTCACGCTGTCGCCCGGATTCTTCGAGCTCACGCGTACGGGCGAAGTCATTTCGCGACTCACCAACGACACCACCATGCTCGAGACTGCGATCGGTTCGAGCCTGTCGATGGCGCTTCGCAACCTTGTGCTCGGCGTCGGCGCACTCGTGCTCCTCATGCTCACCAGCCTCAAGCTAACGCTGCTCGTGCTTGCGGGGCTGCCGCTGGTGTTGCTGCCGATCATCCTTTTCGGACGACGAGTGCGCCGCCTCGCGCGTGCCAGTCAGGATCGTGTCGCCGACAGCGGTTCGTTCGTCGACGAGGCCATTCACGAAATCCGCACCGTTCAGGCGTACGCGCACGAGGAGGTCGACCGCGCCGGTTACGCCGAACGCGTCGAGCGCGCCTTTGCCGCGGGCGTCGATCGCATCCGCCAGCGCGCGCTACTCATTGCCGCGGTCATCTTTCTGGTTTTTGTGGCCGTCGGCATCATCCTGTGGATCGGCGGACACGATGTGCTTGCCGGACGACTGTCCGCCGGCCAGCTTTCAGCCTTCGTCTTCTACGCCGTTGTCGTCGCGACCTCGGTCGGCGCGGTGAGCGAGGTCATCGGCGATCTGCAGCGCGCGCTCGGAGCCACCGAGCGCCTGTTCGAGATCCTCGATACGCCGCCGGAAATCGCCGCACCAAACGCACCGCGGACCTTGCCCGAGCCGCCGCTGGGCACGGTCGCGCTCGAGGCAGTGACGTTTGCCTATCCTTCGCGGCTGGCTGATGCGGCGCTGCGAGCGCTGACGCTTCGCGTCGCGGCCGGTGAGCGCATCGCCCTGGTGGGACCTTCGGGCGCGGGCAAGACCACCGTATTCCAGCTGCTGCTTCGCTTCTACGATCCGCAGTCCGGTCGCGTGCTGATCGACGGCATCGATGTACGCGACGCCGACCCGCGCGCCGTACGCCAGCGCATCGCGGTGGTGCCGCAGGATCCCGTCATCTTTGCGGCCAACGTGTGGGAGAACGTGCGCTACGGCCGACCGCATGCCACCGACGACGAGGTCCGCGACGCCTGTGAAGCAGCGTTCGCAACCGAGTTTGTCGCGCGGATGCCGCACGGCTTCGACACGCAGCTCGGCGAGCGCGGCGTCAAGCTTTCGGGCGGACAACGCCAACGCCTAGCGATCGCGCGCGCGGTGCTTTCCAGCCGGCCGATCCTGCTGCTCGACGAGGCGACCAGCGCGCTCGATTCGGAAAGCGAGCGCATGGTGCAACTCGCGCTGGATCGCTTGATGACTGGACGCACCACGCTCATCGTCGCGCATCGGCTGGCGACCGTCGTCAGCGCCGACCGCATCGTCGTGCTCGATGGCGGCGTCGCAGTAGCGCAAGGCACGCATGCGTCGCTGGTTCGCGACGATCCGCTGTATCGACGACTGGCCGCGCTGCAGTTCGGTCTCGACGCGGCGACGGGAAAGATCGAGCCGCTCGCGCAGACCGTTTGATCGGGACCGCCGCGATTCACCGCGCGCCGGCAGCGTATCGAAAGCAGGTCGTCAGATGATCGTTGACCATCCCGGTGGCCTGCATGAAGGCATAGCAGATCGTGGTTCCGACAAACCTGAAGCCATGTTGCTTGAGCGATTCGGACATCGCATCGGAGACCGCGGTGCGCGCAGGCACCGAGGCCGCCCGAACGCGCCGATTGACGATTGGTTTGCCTGCGACGAACGACCAGAGGTAGCGGTCGAGGCTTCCGTACTTCGATTGCACGTCGAGGACGGCGCGAGCGTTGCTCACCGTGCTTACGATCTTGAGCCGGTTGCGCACGATTCCCGCGTCGAGCATCAGCGCCTCGACACGATCCTGGTCGAAGGCGGCGACACGCGCGGGATCGAATCCGGCAAACGCGCTGCGATAGGCTTCGCGCTTGTTGAGAATGGTTTGCCACGACAGGCCAGCCTGCGCGCCCTCGAGCGTGAGGAATTCGAAAAGCACGCGATCGTCGTGGACGGGCGTGCCCCATTCGGTGTCGTGATACGCGATCATTCGCGCGTCGCTGCCTGCCCAGGCGCAGCGGCGCGGTGTCGTGTTTGCGCGGGTCGGACCACTGTCGTGCTGCGCGTTCCTGTATCGGCGCTCCGGGCGGCGCGGGGCGCTCATGCGATGAGAACGGCAGTGCGGCGCATGACGGGAATGATACTTTGATCCCCTGGCTGCGCGGCGACGCCGCATTCCCACCGATCGAGCACGCGCTCGCGGAGCCGAACGGGCTGCTCGCGGCCGGCGGCGATCTCTCCCCGGCGCGCCTGCTTGCTGCCTACAGCCGCGGTATTTTTCCCTGGTACAGCGAAGGCCAGCCGATCTTGTGGTGGTCCCCCGATCCGCGCATGGTCTTGGATTGCGACGAGCTGAAAGTCACGCGCTCGCTGCGAAAGACCGTGGCCTCCCGGAAGTTCGAGATTCGCGTCGACACCGCTTTTCGACATGTGATCGGCGAGTGCTCGCTTCCGCGAACACGCCATCACGGCACTTGGATCATGCCCGAGATGATCGAGGCCTATACGCGTCTGCACGCGCTCGGTCACGCCCATTCAGTGGAAGCGTGGCGCGACGGCGCACTGGTCGGAGGTCTTTACGGTGTTTCGATCGGAAGGATGTTCTTCGGCGAGTCGATGTTCGCGCGCGAAAGTGACGCGTCGAAGGTCGCGCTCGTGCATCTCGTCGCGATGCTCAAGGAGCGGGCGATGCCAATGATCGATTGCCAGCAGGACACCGACCATCTGGCGCGACTGGGCGCGCGGCCGATTGCGCGCCGTACGTTTGCGAAAGCGCTCGAGCGGTTGGTACACTGCCCGGAGCCCGACCGTCCGTGGTCGGGAGCGCAGGGCGCAGGGCACCCCGATGACCAAACTCAATGACTTGCCGATCGCGGCGCTGCAGTTCTATGCAACGGCGCCGTACCCGTGCAGCTACCTTCCCGACCGGCTCGCCCGCTCGCAGGTTGCGACTCCAAGCCACCTGATCGACAGCCGGTTGTACGGCGAGCTGGTGCGCCTCGGTTTCAGACGAAGCGGCGCGTTTACCTACCGCCCCTATTGCGATCATTGCCGGGAATGCGTTCCTGTCCGGATCCCCGTAGCGCGGTTTAAGGAGAGCCGTAGCCAGCGCCGCTCATGGAAGCGGCACCTGAATTTAGCGACAAATAGACGCAATTTGGCGTTTGATAGTGAACATTACGCGCTGTACCTGCGTTATCAGCGCCAACGTCACCCCGGTGGCGGGATGGATCAGGACAGCAGGGAGCAGTACCAGCATTTTCTGCTGCACAGCAATGTCGGCACCGAATTGATCGAGTTTCGAGACGCCACCGGACTGCGGATGGTGAGCCTAGTCGACCGGCTTTACGACGGTCTGTCGTCGGTGTACACCTTCTACGATATCGAGCCGTCCGGCGCGAGCTACGGAACGTTCAACGTCCTCTGGCAAATTCGGCGCTGCCGGGAGCTCGGGCTTTCGTACGTTTACCTGGGGTACTGGATCGAGGGCAGCAAGAAAATGGCCTACAAGTCGGCCTTTCGGCCCCTCGAGGGGTTAGTGCAGGGTGGGTGGAGGGAGTTGGAGGTTCTTAACAATAAAAACTAGGGGCGAAACATCGTCGGGAAGCAGGAAGACTATTGTGCAGGACTGATCGATATTTGTTATGTCCACAACCTCATATTGAGGCGTGTACGATGCCAGCCTGGACTGCTTTGGCTATCGCCTCCTGTCTGCTTGTGGCCCCTAATTTGGATCGTATTGAATCAAAGTGGAACTGAACGGTACGAGTAGTTATGCCAAGTTTATGGGCAATATCGTCTCCCGTCTGACCATTGGCCGCGAGGGCAAGGCACTGACGTTCTCGAGCGCTAATCGGTGCTCCTTGACATGTCGGGCGCAACTTCTGGTCAATGATCGTTGCAACAAACAGTTCCTCAAAAAAATGCGCGAGCAAGACGATATCCCCAATATTTTTGCAGATCTCAGCTCGCCGTTGAGAATCAATTATCGTTGCAGCCGAGTTGAGCGCGACTGTGAACGGATGAGCTCGCCGATCGAAAAAGCCAACGGCCACTCCGCTTCCTAAGCCAAACTGCGACGCAGCATCAAGGAAGTCATCTGTGCGCGAATTTCGTCCTCTGAACGTTTGCTGATCCCAGATAACTGTTGGCAGCCCCGTCGCGAGGAGAGTTTGAATGCGTGGATCGACCTCTATAAACGACTTGGCGTCATACAGTTCTAGCCACTCGGGAGGCAGAGTGGTAACAACGTGGATGAGCGAGTCTTCAGTAGGTCGAATGCTCATACTTACACCGCACGTAAACGTATCGAACCCGAAAAGCCTGGTTATCGTAGTCAATACTGGGACGAGATCTTCGCCATTCTTCGCAGCAGCGAATAAGGGTTCAGCCACACTAGGAATGTAGCCTTGAGGATCAATCTGCACTGGTTTTAAACGGAGTGCTTGCAACATGGATCCCTCCTTTTCAAAGCTGTTCTTCTAACTAGGGTCCGATCCCCACTCCGCCTTAACGATGCTAATCGAAAACAAGTAGAAGTAAGGTTCGGAAAAGGTGTAACTGCTAGGACACGGATGGAATCGTAACAGGCGACTTTGAGTTGGCCGCGCTACCGGCCTATAACCTTTTAATTTTCATAGCATTACGTTCCAGCACGCGGATGACATCCGGGGCTTGTACACTACTAGTCTTGGCTACCCAATCTTATTGAAAACTTGGTGTGAATCGAAAATGGGTTGGGTTGGTACCGGCTTTCCTAAATGGAAGTGTTGGCGCGCCTTCAAATTGTTTGCCACAATGCGAGCGAGGTAGGGGTTTGTTTGTTCGTCCGTCAAGGGAGATTGAAAAATGAGCGCTGTCGCAGAGATTCGCTGCTTCCCACAATCCGTGTATGAACAATTAGATTTTCGGTTTGACGTTGAGCATGGGGTGATGTGGCATTTTATGAAGCCAGAAGTTCGGCCTGTGTTTAACCTTAAGCTGCTGGCCGAATTGCGGGACTTTCATGGGAGCATCGAGCGGCAGCGGGGGTCCATTTGGGAGAATGGTTCAGAGCGTCAAATAAACTATCTGGTCCTAGGTTCCAAGACGCCAGGAATCTACAACCTTGGCGGCGACTTAAACTTATTCCGCGAAGCGATTGCCAAGGCGGACCGAGAACGTCTTCTCGAGTACGGCCGCAAATGCATCGACAATATGTATCCCTGGTCTCGAAACTTGGACCTGCCACTGACTACTATCGCCCTTGTCCAAGGAGATGCACTAGGTGGCGGCTTCGAGTGTGCCCTCTCCTCCTCAGTATTGGTCGCAGAAGAGTCTGCCAGACTGGGATTTCCGGAAGTTTTATTTAATTTGTTTCCCGGGATGGGGGCTTACAGCTTTCTCTCGCGGAAGGTGGGGAGAAGGTTGACTGAGGAACTGATCACCAGCGGAAATGTTTATACCGCTAAGCAACTTTACGATATGGGCGTCGTGGACGTACTGGCGCCTGACGGTTCGGGTGAAGACGCGGTCTGTAGTTTCATTCGGAAACATGCCAAAGCAGCGAACGGGCGACGCGCCGTCGAGCTAGTACGCAGGGAGGTCGAACCAATCACTCGTGAAGAGCTACTGCGTGTAGTCGAGATTTGGGCCGACGCTGCGTTAAGGCTTACGGAGAGAGACCTTCGTATGATGGAACGTTTAGTTCGAGCTCAAAACAAGAATGCGGACCTTGAACTGGTCTCGTCCAACGTTACTCTGCTTCAACGAAGCGCCTAGAGCGGGTTAGCTCTAGCTTTTTCTGTGGTTTTGACGGTCCTCGACGTGATGGTCTAGGACTGTCAGAGCGGCACTGGCTGCGTGCGCAAGCTCTTCTATCCAGGCCGCGGCCTTGGTACGTAGAAGATCGGGACTTGCATTTTCTAGACGTACAGCTAGTTGTACCAGTTGACTTGCCCCGACGCTACCCGCGCCGCCCTTCAGTGCGTGGGCCGCCTCCTTGACTTCCTCGTAGCGGCGAGCAGCAAGCCCGTCGCTGATGGACTTTACCAAACGGTCGACGTCCGATCTGAAACCCCTGACAAGACGCTCGACGAACTTCGGATCCTTTGAGAGCTTGTCCAAATCGCGCAGGACATTGCTGTCAACGACGGGCGTATCGATGACTGTTAGAGTTACCGGCTCATCCGAGCGCGGGGGCGGCGAACCCGTTGCGAAACTTTCAGCACGTTCAGCCAAATGCCGCTCGACAGCCTCGAGCAACGCACTAGGCCTTATTGGCTTCGCAATGAATTCCGCGCATCCAGCTTCCTGACAGTCAGTAATTATTTTGCTGGTTACATTCGCCGATAGAATAACTATCGGTATCGGATTCTGCGTTGTAAACCGATATAGTTTGAGCGCCTCAAGTCCACTCACAATTGGCATCGACAAATCAAAAAGCGCCAAGTCGAAACCCCCACGCTCTAGCGCATCCAACGCGCTCTCGCCATTGTCTACAATAGTGGCGCGATGCCCGCCGCTTTCCAAGATTAACTGCGTCACACGTTGATTCGTTGGATTATCCTCGGCGACAAGTATTCTCGCACCTCGAATCTTAGTTATCTTCGCTGTTTGCTGGGCGGCGAGAGCTGCCGAGGTAGAGGACAGTCTGTCCGAGGTTGCAATTTCCGAGGACAGATCGACGCCAATCGGCTCGCCAAACGGCACCGGCAGTTCGACCCAGAAAACACTTCCGACTCCAAGTTCGCTTTGGAGTCCGATCTCTCCACCCATCAATGAGACAAGCTGACGCGCTATCGTCGTACCAAGACCGGTACCACCGTATACGCGTGTGATCGAATCATCAGCCTGCGCGAACGGCTCGAATATGATCGCCTGCTTGTCATGCGCTATCCCGATTCCAGTATCACGAACCTCAAAGCGAAGCCTCGCCTCAGTCTCACTGGCGCCCATCTGCGCAACGCTGAGCTTTATCTCACCGCGCTCGGTGAATTTAATTGCGTTCGACAACAGATTCAGTAAAACCTGCCGAATATGGTGCGCGTCGCCGATAAACCAACGCGCCGTGTCGGAATCAATGTGCGTATTGACAGCTAGTCCCTTGTAGCGTGCTTGGGGCAGCACAACTTTCACTGTGCTCGTCAGCAACTTGCCCAAATCAAACGGCATATTTTCTATCTGGACACGACCTGCTTCTATCTTGGCCATATCCAAAACATCTTCAATCTGCGCGAGTAACAAATGCGCCGACGTTCCCAACGTGTCGACGATTTCGCGCTGAGATTCGTTTAAACTTGTTTCGCGCAGTACGTCAGCCATTGCGATGACGCCGTTTAGCGGTGTGCGCATCTCATGGCTTACATTGGCAAGAAATCTTCCTTTTGCCTGATTCGCGTCATCCGCATGTTTACGTGCCTCATTGATCCGCTCAGCCAGTACTCCAACGTAAAACGGGAGCACGATGAGCGCTATCAGAAAACCGAGGCCGATGCCAACATGCTGAGTCCAGAATGGCGATATCAAAAGAACTATGGAGAAGCCGGCAAGCCCCATCAGCTGACAGGCATGAAGATAACGCCGCCCAAAGCGAAATCCGTTGCCGAAAGTAATGAAAAGGTATACGCCGAGTATGACAGCGCCGCCTTCTCCCATTTGCGCGAGGAAGTAGGTAGTGACCGCGTTGTCGCCGATCATTCCAATGAAACGACGTATTAGTGACTCGTGCGGTGCGCTCAGCACGCAAAGGACTAAGACGACAGCGAGGGCGAAAAACCCGGCTGTTACTCCCAACACCTCATATTCTTCAGGTTGGATCCTTCCGTCGCGCAACACGTACCAAATCAGATAGGCCAGAATGATGCCAACAATGACGACCCGGAGGGCCGTTTGCTCAAGCTCCGCCCGCGGCGCGGCTGTGATCACCGATCTAAGGCGCTCACGGCTAAGAAAGCTTGGCGATTTTTTTGAGCTCATAACTGCCAGATTATCCGTTGAATCAGCCCAGTAATGCTACCGCGACACTGATGAGTTAAATGTAAGATCGCCGTGCTTAACCCGCGACCATTGACGGAGGAGGATATTTCGGTTTCACCGCTTCCTGCAAACTTTATTATCTCAGCCACTGACGGGTACCCTTTATCTGCTCGGCTCTGGTCGCGCCAAAACACTGAATGTCCAAATCAGATTGCGCTTATCAGTGCTGGAGCCGGAATCAGTATGAGTTATTACGATAAGTTTGCGCGCTTTCTCGCTGGAAACGACATTCCGACGCTTTTATACGACTACCGCGGCATCGGTGGCTCAAGGCCAAAGACACTACGTGGATTCGTAGCTTCTGTCGAAGATTGGGGAAGCAAAGATTGTGCCGGTGCACTAAATTGGCTGACGACGAAGTACCGCGGTGCTCGCATCGTCGCAATTGGCCACAGCGTAGGCGGCTTCCTAACGGGATTCGCTCAGAACGGAAACAGGATTGAACGCCTTATATTAGTGGGAGCGCATACCGGCTATTGGCGGGATTACGCCCAGCCGTATCAAGGAGCGATGTATTTTTTGTGGCACATGCTGATGCCGGCAGTAACACAAGTCGTGGGCTACTTTCCTGGACGAAGACTCCACCTCATGAATGACCTACCTTCCGGAGTGGCGTTTGAATGGGCGGATCGACGAAAGCCAGACTTTTGGTGGAATAGGACCGCCTCGAATGGGAGCCCCGACATTCAATGGCGAGATCGTGCGCTCGGTCGCTTCCATGCGATTCATGCGTCGACGCTTGCGCTAAGATTTACGGATGATGCCTTTGCGACACAATCTGCGACGAATAGGATTCTGGCCCTCTATCAAAACTGCGCGTCAACCAGCGTGGTTGTCTCGCCCACTGACGTGAATTCGCAGAAAATAGGACACTTCGGGTTTTTCCGATCTCGCTTCCAGCGCACCTTGTGGATGCGAGTCTTAGAGTGGTTGCTTAGATAAACGCTTACGCATCCAAATATTGCTGCTGGATTTGCCGAACCTTGGTCTCTCCACTAAGAAACGCCTCCACACACCTCGGATCAAAGTGCTTTCCCTTCTGCGCCTGAAGATAAGCGAGCCCCTCTTCAATCGTCCACGCGTGCTTGTACGGGCGCTCGCTCACAAGAGCATCGAATACGTCCGCAACCGCGACCACGCGGGCGACGATAGGTATGTCCTCGCCGTGTAACCCGTTGGGGTACCCGGACCCTTCGAACTTTTCGTGGTGTCCCAGCGCAATGATGGCGCCCATGCTTAGGTACTTCGAGGGGCTGCCTTTCAGGATGTCGTAGCCAATGCGGGGATGCGTCTTCATGATGCCGTCCTCTTCGGGCGTCAGCGGCCCCTTCTTGAGGAGGATGGCATCCGGAATTCCGATCTTGCCGATGTCGTGCATCGGCGCTGCCACTTCCAGGACGTGGACTGTCTCCGCGGCGAGTCCGAGATTGGTGCCGATCAAGCCCGAGTAGCGGGCCATGCGGATGAGGTGATGCCCGGTCGTTTGGTCGCGGAACTCGCCGGCCTTGGCCAGCTTGGCCAGTGTTTCCAGTTCGCGCTCGTGGATCTCTGCGACGGATTTGTCGACTTGGTACTGGAGCACTCGTGCCTGGTCCGACAGCACGATCTTGTGTCGCCGCAGGTCGAGGAGGTTGGCGCAGCGGGCACGCGTCTCGTGCTCGTCGAGCGGCTTGATCAGGAAATCGGTGGCGCCGGCCTCGAGCGCTTCATAGCGTATGCGGCGATCGTCGACTACCGTGATCACGACGATCGGCACATCCACACAGTGTGGCAGCGACCGTATCTGCCGGACCAGCTGTACGCCGTCGAATTCGGGCAACTTGTAGTCCGTCAGGACCATGTCGACACGGTTGTTGCGCGCGTATTCCAGTGCGCGGCTGGGCGTGTCGAATAATTCGAGATTGAGCTTGCCGTCGATCTGGCGGACGATCTCAGCGAGCAGCAAGCGGCTGCTGAAGAGGTCGTCGATGATCAATACCGTGTTCCGCTGCGCGCGTGCGAGCGCGAGTTCTGAAACGACGGAATTTTTGCCCTGAGGGCGGGCGTTGGCACCGCTCATTGCTGACACCTTTTATAGGTAGTCGTGCCTGAACGGCTAAAGCAACTGTCGTGCCGGGCGCCGTGCAGGCGAACACATCGGCGATTGGTAGGCTGCGCCGATTCGCTGAAAATGGCAATCTTCGCTGTTTTTCCCAGGGGCCATGCCTCAAACGAGACCAAGGCGATCGCCGCCATGCTCGTCCGGACAGAGGGGAAAATGGTCGGGGCGAGAAGATTCGAACTTCCGACCCCCTGCACCCCATGCAGGTGCGCTACCAGGCTGCGCTACGCCCCGACGCGAAACCATGAATTATACCGCCGTCAGGGCGCTCGACGGAGCAGCGCCCGTATTTCTTCGAGGGCCTGCCGCATTTCGGCAGGAGATAGTGCCGCGGGGGAGTCCGGCTCGGCGGCCGTCTGCCTGGCGGCGACAGGGGCCTCCACGGAGAGGGAGGCGCCCGCCGCGGCCTCGAGGTCGTTCGACTCCAGGCGGTGGCGCGCCCCATTGATGGTGAAACCCTGCTCGTAGAGCAGGTCACGGATCCGGCGGATCAGCAGGACTTCGTGATGCTGGTAGTAGCGGCGATTGCCGCGTCGCTTCACGGGCTTGAGCTGCGTGAACTCCTGCTCCCAGTACCGCAGCACGTGCGGCTTCACCGCACACAGCTCGCTCACCTCGCCGATGGTGAAATAGCGCTTGGCGGGGATTTGCGGAAGCTCGAACTTACTTTGCCTGGACTCGGCCATTGTTCGCGGCCTCGACCATTGCCTTCAGTTTCTGACTTGCGTGGAAGGTCACGACGCGGCGGGCCGTGATCGGAATCTCCTCACCCGTTTTCGGGTTTCGCCCGGGCCGCTGAGGCTTTTCGCGCAGCTGAAAATTGCCGAATCCGGATAGCTTCACGCTGTCTCCGGACTCCAGTGCGACCCGGATCTCCTCGAAAAAACGCTCGACCATGTCCTTGGCTTCGCGCTTGTTCAGCCCGAGCTGTTCGAAAAGCAAGTCCGCGAGTTCGGCTTTGGTGAGGGTCATCGGAAAATCCCTACTGGCGTAACGTCGCCTCGAATCGATTCTCGAGCTCCCGCAGCAGCACCGCCACTGCAGCGTCGATTTCGGCGTCCGTCAAAGTACGTGCAGTATCTTGTATAAGCACAAGAATTGCAAGGCTTTTCTTGCCGCGATCGATCCCCATGCCGCGGTAGACGTCGAACAGAGTGATTTGCTCGATCTGTGCAGGTTTCACCGCATCGAGAGCGTCGAGAATGTCCTGCGCGGGCACCTGCTCGTCGACCACGACGGCTAGGTCCCGGCGGACGGTCGGCAGCCTCGAAATGGGCCGACCGCTCGGCATGGGGCGGTTCTGCAGACGGTCCAGGTCCACCTCGAACACCACCGGGGCATGGGCCAGCTCGAAAGCCCGGGCAACGCGCGGATGCAGTTCGCCGATCCACCCCGCAGGGTGGCGATCGATGAGCAGCCGCGCCGAGCGACCCGGGTGTAGGGCGGAGTGCGAGTCGGCGCGGGTGGTGACCCTCAAAGGCCACGCCAGCGCTTCGACATCGCCTTTGACATCGAAGAAGTCGACAGCCCGGGCGCCGGTATCCCAGTTCGGTCCGTGAACCGGGCCGAACGCCAGTCCCGCCAGGCGCAGCGGTTGTTCCAGCGTTTCCCCGTCGCGGCGAAAGCAGCGGCCAATTTCGAAGATGCGTATTCGATCGGCTTTGCGGTTAACGTTGGTTCGCAATACGTCGACCAGGCCACCGAGGAGCGTAGTGCGCATGACATCGAGATGGCTGGCGATCGGATTGAGTACCGCGATTGGATGCGCCGCCGGATCCAGGCTGCGCTCCCAGGCCGAATTGACGAAGCTGAAGGTGATGACTTCCTGGTAATCGCGATCGACCATGCGAGCGCGTATCGCCGCCGCCGGTCGAACGATTTCCGGTGCAGGCAGCATTCGCTGGGCGTGAGCAGCACCGGACGTCTCGATTCTGTCGTAGCCATGCAGGCGTGCAACTTCTTCGATCAGGTCCGCTTCGCTCGCAAGGTCGAAGCGAAAGCTGGGCGGGGTCACGACGATATCGTCGCCGTCGCGACGGGGCGCGAGCGCGAGCCTGGCGAATATCGACTCGATCTCCTGAGCCGGCACGTGCACGCCCAGGATGCGTTGCACGCGCGCGAGGCGCAGCCGTATAGGCTCGCGCGCGGGTAGTTCCGCGACGCGATCGATCAGCGCCCCCGCGCGGCCGCCGCATACTTCGACGATCAGCGCGCTCGCGCGATCGACAGCTTCGGGTGAGGCGGCGAAGTCCACGCCGCGCTCGAAGCGGAATCCGGCGTCGGTCGCGAAGCCGAGGCGCCGTGCCTTGCCCTGGATGACCGCGGGCGTCCAGAAGGCGCCTTCCAGGAACACCGTAGCCGTTTCATCGCTGATCCCACTGTGCTCGCCGCCCATTATCCCGGCGAGTCCCAGTGGCTTGGCTTGATCGGCGACCAGCAGCAGCGATGGATCCAGATCGAGAACCCGCCCATTGAGGAGCGTGAGCTTTTCGCCGGCACGAGCGAAGCGCACGACGATCGCGCCATCGAGCTGCGAATCGTCATAGGCGTGCAGCGGCTGGCCCATCTCGAGCATGACGTAGTTGGTGATGTCGACGACCGCTGAGATCGGGCGGATACCGCTGCGCTCGAGCCGGCGCTTCATCCACGCCGGTGTAGGTGCGCGCGCATCGATGCCCTCGATCACGCGCGCGCAGAAGCGCGGACACGCCAGCGGCGACTCGATGTGTACTTCCCGTGTCGTTTTGGTTGTGGTCTGCACTGCATCGCGCGGCGGAAGCGTCATCGGCGCGGCAGTGATCGCAGAGACGTCGCGCGCGATGCCGATGATGGACAGGCAATCGGCACGGTTCGGCGTGAGTTTGAGCGTCAGCAGCGAGTCATCGAGATCGAGCGCTTCGCGCAGGTCGGTGCCGACGGCCAGCTCCGGATCGAGCAGCAGCAGCCCGGAAGCATCGTCGGAGATGCCCAGTTCGCTGCCCGAGCACAGCATGCCCTGAGACTCGACGCCGCGCATCGATGACTTTGTGATTCGGACTCCGCCGGGCAACTCGGCACCTGCGAGCGCGCAAGGCACGGTGGCACCGGCGACCACATTGGGCGCGCCACAGACGATCGACAGCGGTACACCGCGCCCGGCGTCGACGCGACACACCGTGAGGCGGTCGGCATTGGGATGGCGCTCGACGGCAAGCACCTTCGCGACGACGACCCCGCGAAACGGCGGGGCGGCGCTGACCCGCTCCTCGACCTCCAGTCCGGCCATCGTCATGGCGCCAGCCAGTGCCTCGCTGTCCAGCGTTGGATCGACGAGCGTGCGCAGCCAGTGTTCCGAGAACTTCATCGCGATGCGCCGCTCATGCGAACAGCTTCAGGAAGCGCAGGTCGTTTTCGTAGAACAGGCGCAGATCGTCGATGCCGTAACGCAACATCGCCAGCCTGTCGGGTCCCATGCCGAAAGCAAATCCCTGGTAGCGTTCGGGATCGATGCCGACCGAGCGCAACACGTTGGGGTGCACTTGGCCGGCGCCAGAGATTTCGAGCCACCCGTCGCCGAAGCTCATGTCGATTTCCGCCGACGGCTCAGTGAACGGAAAGAACGAGGCGCGAAAGCGCACTTTCAGATCGTCGCGCTCGAAAAAACGGCGCAGGAACTCCGAGAAAACGCTCTTCAGGTCCGCGAAGGTGACGTTGTCGTCGATCCACAATCCCTCGACCTGATGAAACATGGGCGAGTGCGTTGCATCGTTGTCGACGCGATAGACACGGCCCGGCGCGATGATCTTGATGGGCGGCGCGTGCGTTTGCATGTAGCGCACCTGGATCGGCGAGGTATGCGTTCGCAGCACCAGGCCACCTTCGACGTAAAAGGTGTCGTGCATCGAGCGCGCCGGATGGTCCTCGGGCGTGTTGAGCGCGGTGAAGTTGTGGAAGTCGTCCTCGATCTCGGGACCGTCCGCGACGGCAAAGCCGAGCGATGCGAAGATTTGCTCGATGCGGTCGATGATGCGTGTGATCGGATGCAGACCGCCGACGCCAGCGGCGCGTCCAGGGAGCGAAACGTCGAGCGCTTCGCCGGCGAGTTGATGGACGAGCTTGAGCTCGGCAAGATCGTCGCGGCGGCGGCCGAGCGCTGACTCCAGCTCGACCTTCGCAGCGTTGATTCGCGCGCCGGCGGCAGGACGTTCCGAGGCAGGCAGCTTTCCCAGCGACTTGAGCAGATCGGTGAGGCGGCCGCTCTTGCCGATGTAGCGCGCCTTGACGTTCTCCAGCGCGACCGCATCCGTGCACGCCGCGAAATCGGCGAGCGCGTTGGCGACGATGGATGCGAGCTCGTCCATTGTTTCAGCGACACCAAAAAAAAAGGGAGGCGTTTGCGGCGCCTCCCTCGTTGCTTTCGGCGGCTCAGGCCAGAGAGGCTTTGGCCTGCTCCGCGATCTTCGTAAACGCTGCCTTGTCGTGGATCGCAAGATCCGCGAGCACTTTGCGGTCGATCTCGATCGACGCCTTTTTCAGTCCATTCATGAACGCGCTGTACGACAGTCCCATTTCGCGAACTGCAGCATTGATGCGGGCGATCCATAGCGCGCGAAACTCGCGCTTCTTGGCGCGCCGGTCGCGATACTGGTATTGGCCCGCCTTCATCACCGCTTCCTTGGCGATGCGGTAGACGTTGTTGCGACGGCCGCGATATCCCTTGGATTGCTCCAGGACTTTCTTGTGCCGCGCCTTGGCGGTCACACCACGCTTAACTCTTGGCATGGTCCGGGCTCCTTAGGCGTACGGCAGCATGGCCTTGACCGAGTCCGCATTGGTGCTGTGGACTTCGGCCGCGCCGCGCAGGTGCCGTTTGTTCTTGGTCGACTTCTTGGTCAGGATGTGGCGCTTGAACGCCTGCGAGCGCTTGACGCTGCCGCTTCCGCGCACGCGGAAGCGCTTCTTCGCTCCGCTCTTGGTCTTCATTTTCGGCATGACAACTTTCCCTATTTGCTGCCCACGGCGGTGCTCTCCGGAGGAGAGGCTTGTTTGCTCGCTGGCTTACCGGCTTCGGGCTTGTTCGGATGATGCTTTGCTGCAACGACAGTCTTCTTCGGGGCCAGCAGCATCACCATTTGCCGGCCTTCGAGCCTTGGAAACTGTTCGACGATACAGTACGGTTCGAGATCACCGCGGATGCGCTCGAGCAGACGGATTCCGAATTCCTGGTGCGCCATTTCTCGACCGCGGAAACGCAGCGTCACCTTCGCTTTGTCGCCTTCACCCAGGAACCGGATCAGGTTGCGCAGCTTGATCTGGTAGTCGCCTTCATCGGTTCCTGGCCGGAACTTCACCTCCTTGACCTGAATCTGCTTCAGCTTGAGCTTGGCTTCGTGCGCGCGTTTCGCCTCGCGGTATTTGAACTTGCCGAAATCCATGATCCGGCACACCGGGGGCTCCGCCAGCGGCGCGATCTCAACCAGATCGAGTTCCGCTGCTTCTGCGCGTGCGATCGCATCTGCGATCGGCACGATACCGAGTTGCTCGCTGTCTGGACCGACCAGCCGTACTTCCGGGGCGTTGATTTCTCCGTTGACCCGCTGTGCTTTGTCCTGGGCTATCTCACTACTCCTTGTTCGTGAAAAATAAGCCGTGCCGCCCGCGTCTGGTCATCGTCGATCGGGGCTATTGCCTCGATGCCGTCTCGTCATGGAGACGTTCGATGAAGGACTCCAGGGGCATCGCCCCGAGATCCTCGCCAGTGCGGGTACGCACGGCCACTTTGCCTGCTTCCAGCTCCTTGTCGCCCAGAATCACCTGGTACGGCAACTTCTGCAGGCTATGTTCTCGAATTTTATAGGTTATTTTCTCGTTGCGCAAATCCGAAACGGCCCTCAGGCCGGCCGCCTTCAGCCGAGCGGTCACTTCCGTCGCATAGCCCGACTGGCGGTGGGTAATGGTCAGGATGACCACTTGGACGGGGGATAGCCACAAGGGGAAGGCACCCGCGTGATGCTCGATCAGAACGCCGATGAAGCGCTCGAGCGACCCGACGATGGCCCGATGAAGCATGACTGGCGTCTTGCGGGTGTTGTCTTCGTCGACGAATTCGGCGCCGAGCCGGCCCGGCATCTGGAAATCGACCTGCATGGTGCCGCACTGCCACGAGCGGCCGATGGAATCTTTGAGGTGATATTCTATTTTCGGCCCGTAAAACGCGCCTTCGCCGGGCAGCTCCGACCATTTCATGCCCGAACCCGCGAGGCCGTCGCGCAGCGCACTCTCGGCACGGTCCCAGTCCTCGTCACTGCCCAGGCGCTGAGCGGGACGCAGCGCGATCTTGATCTCGACATCGGTGAAACCGAAATCGCGGTACACGTTCATCGCGATGCGGTTGAACGCGACTACCTCCGGCTGGATGTGCTCGGGTTTGCAGAAAATATGGCCATCATCTTGGGTGAAGGCGCGCACGCGCATGATTCCGTGCAGCGCCCCTGAGGGCTCGTTGCGGTGGCACGCGCCGAACTCGCCGTAGCGCAGCGGGAGGTCGCGATAGCTGCGCAGGTCTGAATTGAAAATCAGTATGTGACCGGGGCAGTTCATCGGCTTGATCGCGAAATCGCGCTTCTCCGACTCGGTCGTGAACATGCTGTCCTTGAAGTTCTGCCAGTGCCCCGAGCGCTCCCACAGCGAGCGATCGATGATCTGCGGCCCGCGTACCTCCTCGTAGCCATTGTCGCGATACACCTCGCGCATGTACTGCTCGACCTGCTGCCAGATCGTCCAGCCTTTGGCATGCCAGAACACCATGCCCGGCGCTTCCTCCTGCTGGTGGAAGAGATCGAGCTGGCGCCCGAGCTTGCGATGGTCGCGCTTCTCGGCTTCCTCGATGCGATGAAGATACGCGTCGAGCTCGTCCTTTTTTGCCCATGCGGTCCCGTAGATCCGCTGCAGCATCTCGTTCTTCGAATCGCCGCGCCAATACGCTCCGGCGAGTTTCGTAAGCTTGAACACCTTGAGCTTGCCGGTGGACGGCACATGCGGACCGCGGCACAGGTCGGTGAACTTGCCTTCGGCGTAAAGCGAGATGTCCTCGTTCGACGGGATCGACGCGATGATCTCCGCCTTATAGTGCTCGCCGATGGACTCGAAGTATTTCACCGCTTCGTCGCGCGGCATCAGCCGGCGCGAGACGGGCTCGTCTTTCCTGGCGAGCTCGGTCATTTTCTGCTCGATGGCGACGAGGTCCTCGGGCGTGAAAGGACGCTTGTACGAGAAGTCGTAATAGAAGCCGTCCTCGATCACCGGTCCGATAGTGACCTGCGCGTCGGGAAACAATTCCTTCACCGCGTAGGCAAGCAGGTGCGCGGTCGAGTGGCGGATGACGTCGAGGCCTTCGGGATCGCGCTCGGTGACGATCGCGACATCAGCGTCGCGGTCGATGGCGAAGCATGTATCGACGATCTTGCCGTCGACCTTTCCGGCGAGCGCCGCCTTGGCGAGGCCGGGGCCGATCGCGGCGGCGACCTGCGCCACGGTGACCGGGGCGTCAAAGTGTTTGACGGCGCCGTCGGGTAATCGAATGTCAGGCATTTCGGTCTCCAGAAACGAAAAAAGCGCGGACGAGCCGCACTTTTTCGCTGGACGATCGCGTGCGCACTCGGGCTGGCGTCAGTAAGTCTCCGAACGCGTTAGCGGTGTCATAACCATGGCTTTCTCTCGCTGCCTCTCGCCTGATGCGGTGTGGTGGTAGGCGCGATTGGACTCGAACCAACGACCCCCACCATGTCAAGGTGGTGCTCTAACCAGCTGAGCTACGCGCCTGAAAGGTCGAATTGTACCGTAACTTCACTGGACTGTGGAACGCGCGCCGCTTCGTGGCACGATGTTCGACGCCCACGGCTAGCCCAGCACCAGTCGCAACGCGCCGAGCAGCACCGGCTGATGCACCATGTAAACCAGCAGGCTGTGCCGACCCAGCCAGCAAAGCCATCTCGGTGCTCGCCGAGACAGCGGACGCAACGGCGCATGACCGCGCGCCACGAGCCAGCTTCCCGCTCCGATTCCGAGGCAAACGACGCCGAACCATGGCAGCAAGGGGACGTAGTCCTCGGTCGTGGGTTTGTGCGTCATCAGTCCCACCCAGTTGAGCCAGGGAGTATCGAACACGGCCAAGTGGACTTGTAACCCGATCGAGATCACGATGAGCCCGACGATCGTCGCCGCCGCGGGATAGCGCACCAGCGGCCACGCCAGGATCGACGAGACGGCGATGCAGTGCAGGATCCCGAAGGTGATGAATGATCGCGGAAACACGGCATAGCTTCCCGCGGTAACGAGCAGCGCGCATCCTGCGATCAGCGCGATGCGCTTCCAGAATCGCGGCCGCGATATGCCCGCGCGCTGCGCGACGACCAGGCTCACGCCGACCAGCAGCAAAAACGCGCTCACGATCAGTGCCCGAAACGCGAGCCATTGCCAATCGTGGTTGAAATCCGCGGCAAACACGCGGAACCAGTTGAGATCGAACGCGAAGTGATAGACGATCATCGCGCAGATCGCGGCTCCGCGCAGCGCGTCGAGGCCGGCGATGCGCGAGGGTGCCACGACCGCGGCCGCCGCCACCGGCTTTCGCGATGCATGTCGTTGCTTGCGCGTCATCGGTGCCACGCGAGCTGGTACGCCCCGCTCCCGTCTGGCGGCGTAATCGCTGAGAGCATCGTCTTGAGCGCGTTTTCGCGGTCCTGATCGAGACCCGCGCGCGGACGCACCGACGCGCGAACGCTTGCCGAGGCGTCTGAGCCCACCGATGCGCTGCCGCTCAGGTCGACATCACCGCCGCTGTTCGAAATCGTTCCTACCAGCGCCCCCGCCTGGCCGGAGGCGTCGAGGATTACGTCGCCCAGCGCGAGCGCGGGCGAGATCGACAACGCGGAGAGCGTCGCCCCGTGCCATCGGATTCCGAAGCTGCCTTCCAGGCGATCGGCGCGACGCGACAGCGAGGAAATGTTCACGTCGACGCTGCCGCCCGCGGAGGCGATCGGCGGAACTCCGGCGACGCGCAGCAGCGTCTGCGCAGGGAGGATGAGCTTGAGATCGCGAACCTCGAACTCGCGGGAGCCCACTGCGAACGCGGCTGGTGCTCCATCGTTGATCGACATCGTTCCGCGCAGTCGGCCGATCATCAGCGGAGCAGCATCGACATGCCAGGCTACGCGCAGGGCCATGTCCGCAGGAACGGTGCGCAGTTCGCCGGAGCCGTTCCAAACCGTGCCGTCGGCATCGGCGAGCCGCAATCGGCCTCCGCTGAGCGCATCGATGCGTGCGTCGAGCAGAGTCGCGGGAGCGCGTGCGGCCAGCGCCAGCGCGAGCAGCGCGAAGGCGAGCAGGACGAAGGCGCTGCGCACGCTACGGAGCCAGCGTCAGCTCGGCGCGCACCTGTCCGGGCTCGACACGACCGGTCACGGTCAGCTCGACCGCCCGCAAGCGCGCGTCGCGCTGCAGCGCGTCGAGCAGTGCAACCAGCGCATCGAAGCTGACGCTGTCGATGGTCGTTCGAAGACGCTCGCCGTCGCCGCGGTCGATCGCGCCGGCTTTGATGCCCGCGCGTGCCAACGCGGTATCGAGATCGCCCCGCGCATCGCGCTGAGCCGGCGCAGCCGTCGGCGCTCGGGCGAGGGTGGCGATGTCGTCGGCCCTGCGGCGCGCTTCGATCAGCGCAGCCCTGTCGACGGAGAGAGTGCGCGTCATGCGCTCTATGTCGCGCTGCATCGGCTGCCAGATGAGGGCCCAGAGCAGCGCTGCGAGGACGAGCAGCACCAGCAGAACGATCACGATACGCTCTGTCTGCGTGCGCAACTGCCACCATGCGCGAGCGCGATCGTGGGCGGAAGTGTTGAGCGTCGTTGCCATCGCGCGCAGTCTAATCGAGCCCGATGCGAATCCGCGTGCCCGTCGCAACCGGCACTGCGATCGCGACGAGACCCGCGCGCTGCAGCTCGCGCTGCACGCGCATCGTCTGCGCATCATCCTTGCCCTGCACCTCGGCGACGACGTGGCCATCGGCGTAGCGCAGCGAGCGCAGCGCGCCCGCTGGCAGAAGCGTCAATGCCGGCGATGCGCGCGCGAGCAGCGGCAACGCGTCGTCGTCGGCGGCGCGTCCAGCTTGGTGGCGAAGCACGGCGTCGCGTCGCGCCAACGCGGTCGATGGCGCGGCACCCGCCGCGATCTCCTCGGGCGCGGCGCCTTGCGCGAGCGCGGCAATATCGCGACGCACCTGCGAGCTCTGCCAAACGAGCCACGCCCACTGGCCGACGCTCGCGATCACCTGCACCCCCAATGCACAGGCCAGGATCCACGCCGCAGGGCGCAACGCACGCAGGATCGCGTCGCGAGGAAGCATGGCGGTGCGCTCCGGCGCGACGGAACGCAGGTCGATCGCGGCGCCCCATGCCGACGGCGCCGCGGCGAACCAGACCCAGGGGGTACCCGCGACGAATTCGACGCCGGCGACCGCGCTGGCACGGGTCATCCATTCACTCGAAGCCCCGGCAACATCGGCGCGGATGCGGCGCGGGGCGGGTTGCCGGCGCGCCGCGACCGCGAGAAGCAATTCGTCGGGCGGCGCGTCGCTACGCGCCGGACCCACGCCGAACGAGGGCCCCTGCGCCGTGCAGACGAAGCCCGACACGTCGATCGAGCGCGCGCACCAGCACCAGCCAGCGGCGGGAGCGCGCGCCAGATCGCTTTCGAGCACGATACGGCGCCAGCTCAAATCCATGCGCGTCGACGCATCGGCGAGCGCGCGCAACCAGGGTTGGCTCGCGATCGCGACCCGGATCGATCCGTCGGCGGCCTGCGGGGCGGAAGCGAGGTGAACGTCCTCGGGCGCGCCGGCAAGCTGGTCTTCCATGGCGAAACGTACCGCGCTGACGGCGCGCGTCGCGGGGATCGGCGGCAGAGTCAGCGTGACGATGCGCCCGCGCGCGGCGGCGACGACGCCTTCGAGCGCGTCCGCGGAAGGCCACACATCGCGTCGTCCGCGACCGTTGCGCACGACGCGGTCGCCCGCATCGAACAGCGCCCAGTCCATCTCGCGCCGAGGGTCCGGCACATCGTCGATGTAGATGCGCAGCGTGCTCATGGCGCGGATTCTACTCGACGCGCGTTGGTTTCAACGGCTACTCGACGGTCTCCCAAACGACCACCGGCCACTGGCCGACCGCGCTTGCGCGGTGGAGCAGGGCGCGTGCCCGCGCCAGGGTGTCGCCTTGTCGCGCCTCGATCGACACCTCGAACCAGCTGCTGCGGACGTCGATCGCCGTGTCGTCGATCACGATATCGGGCCGTTGCAAGCGCTCGCGAAAGTCCGCGATGCTGCTGAAAGGTCTCTGCTCGCGCTGAGCAACGAGCGCGAGCGCACCCGCGCGGTCGAGTCCGCCCGCCACCGCGGCGAGAACCAGGGGATCGGCGGTGTTGACGTTGACCGCGGTGGGCGCATCGAGGGTGCTGATGAAGGGGCGAAGACGTTCGAGCAGTGCGGGCGAGTCGCCGCGCACCTGCAGCAACTCGCCGCTGCGGCGCACCGGCGCGTTTGCTGCGAGCCCGGGGATTGTTTGCGCGAGATACCACGCGTCCTCGGCGCCGCCGGGGTCGGTGACCTGAGTGTCGGCATCGACCCAGTCGGTGATCGCGTTGAGCAGCGGCAGAGGCAACGACAGTGAGGCGAACAAACGCGTGAGCGCGGAGCGGGTCGATGGCTGGCTCGGAGAAAGCGCAAGGTTGTTGACGTTGATGCGGCTCTGCGCATCGATGATGTAACCGGCGATCGAACCGTTCTCGAGCGGAATTGCCGGCAGGCGCAGCGCCCACGGCTGTCCCAGATGCGTCGGTGCATTCGGCGGCGCGTTGTCGTTTATGATCTGACGCGCCCATTGCACGCCCGCCATCGCGAGTGCCTGCGCCTGCACCTGATCTCGACGGTGCTCGTTGTCGTTGATCCAGCGTTGTTGCTGCGAGAGCAGCGTCGCCGCGATGGTCGCCGCCAGTGCCGCCATGAGCATCGCCAGCACGATCGCGGCGCCGCGCGACGCGTGTCGTGTGGCGCGCGCGCCGATGACTGCGAGCCCGGCGCGGGTTCGGCTCATCGCAGCGCTAGCCAGCGCTCGATCGACTCGCCGTTGGCGAGCACGAGCTCGACGCGTGCGGCCTGAGGGAGCTCGGCTTCCCCGCTCACTGGCCAGTTCTCAACCCAGGCTCCATCCCTGGTGAGGTAGGCCATTCGGAATCGCGCCACGTCGGTGAGCAGTGGATAGACCGCTGGCGGCGTCGCGCGCACGCGGTCGTAGCTCGACCAGTAGAGCACCTCGATCACGCCATCGCGAAAGCGGTACTGCAGGCGTTGCCCCGCGCTCCCGGGCTCGAGGTTGAATTCGGGACCGGCGCGCGAAAACGCGAGTGTCGCGTTGCCTTCGGTGTCGCTCGCGCCGCCGAGCCACGCGGGCTCGAGTCCCTGCTCGAAACGGGCGGCGCGCGGGATCGCCTGCCTCAAGTCACCTTCCAGCCGCGCAAAAAAAAGATCCAGCGCGTGCCATCGGGTCGCCTCGCTGGCGAGCCTCGACTCGCTCTCGCTCATCGCCGCAAGTGCGCGATAGCCCAGCAGCGACAGCGTCGCCACGATGGTGATGGCGATCAGCACTTCGAGCAGCGTAAAAGCGCGTTCGCGGCACCGCATCAGCGCTGGCCCAGGTATCCGATCAGCCGGGCGAGCACGTGGTCGGGCGCGGAAGGATCGGCGACGGTGATCTCGATCTTGCGAAACGCGGGGTTGGGCGTGCCGCCGATCGTTTCCTGCCAAGCGAAGGTGGTCCCCGCCTGTTCAGCCGCGCCGGAACGGCTCCCCGGCCCCGGCGTAGGCGACTCGATCTGCGCCAGCGCCAGCCGATTCTGCGCGACCCACAAGGCGAGCGTGCGCGCCTTGAGCGCGGTTGCGCCGTCGGCGCTCTGAGCGATGCTGCGGAATCCCGCGGCGAGCGCGACCGCGATGATCGCCAGCGCGACCAGCACCTCGACCAGCGTGAACGCGCTCGCCCGTTTCAGCGTGCCGCGGGTGCGGAGACGGCGACGCGGTTCAGGGGATCGGAGAGGAGCAGGGCGCGCCATTGTGCGGAGTCGATCTCGATTGCATAGGGTTCGTTGCGGCCGCTCGGCGTGAGCGGCACGACCGCGTCGTCGGCGACGGGCTGACCGGCGTACGATGCGATGTGCGCGGCCATCTCCGATCCGAGCGCACGGGGCAGTAGCACGTCGTCGTCGGCCAGCGGCACCCAGCGATCGCCCTCGACACTCGATTCACGACGCCAGAAGCGATACCCGGCGTCGCCCGCCGAAATGCCCAGGACCTGATTGCGCCACTGCGCCAGCGCGGCGGCGTGCTCCATGGCCGCACCCAAGCGCCGCGCTTCGTTGTCGAGCACGCGGCGCGGATCGCTTTCCAGCCTGGCATAGACGAGCCCGGCAGCGAGTCCGATGACCAGCAGCACGACAAGCAATTCGACGAGCGTAAAGCCGCGTGTGCGTTGCGGCGCAGCGGGCGCCTGTGTGCTTGCGCAGTGCCGGCCTACAGATCCCATGATCCGACGTCGGCATCGAAGCCGGTGCCACCGGCCTGGCCGTCGGCACCGAAGCTGAACACGTCGATCTCGCCGCGCACCCCGGGGTTGAGATACTGATACGGGTTCCCCCACGGATCCTTCGGAAGGCGCTCGAGATAGCCATTGGGCTTCCAATTGGAAGGAACGGGCGGTTGCGAGGGCCGGGTGACCAGCGCCGCGATACCCTGGTCGGTCGTCGGATAGCGGCCGTTGTCGAGCCGGTAGAGCTTGAGCGCCTGCATGATCGCCGCGATGTCGTTCTTGGCGGCGATGACGCGTGCCTCGTCGGGACGTTCGAGCACGCGCGGCACCACCAGCGCCGCGAGAATGCCCAGGATCACGATGACCACCAGCACTTCGACCAGCGTGAAGCCGAAGGGGCGCTGACGCACAGGCGAACGACGAAACGAAGCGTGCATCGACCCATTATAATCGCGCGCAATCCAATGCGTTTTCCGGACTCCTGATGCGCCGCGTTGCGTGGTTGTTCCTGTTCCTAATCTTAGTCGCGGTCGGAATGTTCGCGTGGACGCGCTGGTACCCGCTGCCGCTGCCATCATCACCGTATGCGTTCAGCGTGAAATCCGGCGCGTCGCTGCGCTCAGTCGCCCGCGAACTCGCCGCGGCGGGCGTCATTCCCTCCGAATGGGCGTTGGTCGGCGCTGCGCGGCTCGCGCGCGCTGACCGCGCGATCAAGTCCGGCAACTACGAGCTCGCCGCGGGAACGACGCTCGCCGGGCTGCTCGCCAAGCTCACGCAGGGTGATGCCACGCAGAGCGCTTTCACCATTGTCGAGGGGTGGAACTTGCGCGAGCTGCGCGCGGCGCTCGGCGGCAACCCCGACCTCAGATTCACGCTCGCCGACGCGAGCGACGCCGACCTGATGCAGAAAATCGGTGCCAAGGAAAACGAAGCCGAAGGATGGTTTTTTCCCGACACCTACTATTTTTCGCGCGGGAGCACCGACGCGTCGCTGCTCGCGCGCGCCAATCGGCTCATGCACGCACGACTCGATGCAGCGTGGGCGGCGCGCGCGCCCGGGCTGCCGGTGGAATCGCCGTACCAGGCGCTGACGCTCGCCTCGATCGTCGAGAAGGAGACCGGACGCGCCGCTGACCGGCCGCTCATCGCTTCCGTGTTCATCAACCGGCTGCGCCAGGGAATGCGCCTGCAGACCGATCCCACGGTGATCTATGGCCTGGGCGAGCGCTTCGACGGCAACCTGCGCCGGCGCGATCTCGACGCGGATGGCGCGTTCAACACCTACACGCGCGATGGGCTGCCGCCCACACCGATTGCGCTGCCCAGCCAGGCTTCGCTGGATGCGGTGCTGCATCCTCCTTCAACGCCATACCTCTATTTCGTTTCGCGCGGTGATGGTTCGACCGAGTTTTCGGTGAGCCTCGTCGACCATAATCGGGCAGTGGCCAAATACCAGAAGCGGGTGCGCCAGTGAAGGTTCGGAGAACATGACCGCATCCACGCAGCGCGGACGCTTCGTCACGGTGGAAGGCATCGATGGCGCCGGCAAGAGTACCCACCTGCCGTGGGTGCGCGAGCGGATCGCGCGCAAGGGGAGGCAGGTGTGGACGACGCGCGAGCCCGGAGGAACGTCTCTGGGCGAGCGCCTTCGCGAGCTGGTGCTGCACGAGCCCATGGCGCCGCTTACCGAGCTGCTGCTGATGTTCGCCGCTCGTCGCGAGCACTGCGAGCGCGAGATCTGGCCGCGGCTCGCCGCCGGCGAATGGATCGTCTGCGATCGCTTCAGCGATGCCACCTATGCCTATCAGGGCGGTGGCCACCGCATCGACGCCGCGCAAATCGCCGAAGTCGAGCGCGTCGCGCTTGGCGACTTTCAACCCGATCTGACCCTCGTGTTCGATGTGCCCGTCGCGGTGAGCCGCGAGCGACTTGACTCGGGGCGTGCGCTCGACAAGTTCGAGCGCCAGCAAGGCGAGTTCTTCGAGCGCGTGCGTGCGGTGTATCTCGCGCGCGCGAGTGCCGATCCGCAGCGATGCCGCATCATCGATGCGACGCGCTCGCTCGAGGACGTGCGAGCGCAAATCGCTCGCGTGCTGGACGCGCTGTGAGCGCGCCAGGGCGCCGCAGGCGCGATCGCGCGAGCACGGCGCGCGAGGCCCTTCCATGAGCGACGTCGCCGAATCGCCGCAAACCGCCTGGGATCCGTTGCCGCCCTGGATGACGCCGATCGCGGCAACTTTGCTGGCGCAGCGCGCGCGCTGGCCGCACGCGCTGCTCGTCACCGGGCCCGGCGGCATCGGCAAGCGCCTGCTGGCGTTGCATCTTGCGCGCGCGCTGCTTTGCGAAGCGCCGCAACCCGATGGCAGCGCCTGCGGCTCGTGCCCAGCGTGCAACTGGGTCGAGCGCGGAACTCATCCCGATCTGCGTCTGCTCGAACCATTTACCTACGACGACGAAGGCAACGCGGTCGCCACCGATGCGATCACGGTCGACGCGGTGCGCGATCTCATCGATTTCGCGTTGCTGTCGAGTCACCGCGGCGGCTGGAAGATCGCTGTCATCGCCCCGGCCGACGCGATGAACGCGGCAGCGGCGAACGCGCTCCTCAAGACGCTAGAAGAGCCGCCGCCGCGCACCTCGATCGTGCTCGTGAGCTCGCGACCGGGTCGCCTGCCGGCAACCATCGTCAGCCGCTGCCAGCACGTTGCGCTGCCGATGCCTGACGCCGCGACGGCGAGCGCGTGGCTGGCGCACCAGGATGTCGAGGAATCCGCTCTGCTGCTCGCCCACGCAGGCGGTGCGCCGCTGCGCGCGAAGCTGCTCGCGGCGCCAGGCACGCAGCGCATCCGCGCGTGGCTGCTCGAAGACCTGGCGCGACCCGAGCGCATGTCCCCGGTCGCGGCGGGCGTGCGCCTGGATGCCACGCCCAAGGACGAGCGCAAAAGCGCGCTCGCCGATGTCGTCTACTGGCTGTTGACCTGGACCGCCGACCTCGCGACGGTGGCGAGCGGCGGCCCGCCGCGATTCCATCCGGACCGCGCCGAAGCGCTGCGAGATCTCGCGCAACGGGTGGCGCGGGTGCCGCTGTTCCGCTATCATCGTGCGCTGCTTGAACAGCGCGCATTGCTCGGGCATCCGCTCCAGCCACGACTCGTGGCCGAGGCGATGTTGTTCGAATACCGCGCGCTGTTCGCCCGCGGGCAGCAAGGCCGCGCTAGTTCCGGGAAAATGTAACTGCGAAAACGTAACCGCCAAAGACGTAACCGCGAAAGACGTAACCGCATATGGCAGCAGATCGAAGCAATGGAAGCTCCGGCCCCGCCACGGTCTCCAGGCCGGGCGTGCTGTCGCTCAATATTCGAGAAAAGGCCGCGCTATACGCCGCCTACATGCCTTTTCTCGCCGGCGGCGGCATTTTCATCCCGACCAATCGCCAGTACCAGCTCGGCGAGGAAGTGTTCATGCTGCTCTCGCTGATGGACGATCCGCAGCGCATCGCGGTGCAGGGCAAGGTTGTCTGGGTGACTCCAGAAGGGGTGCAGGGTAATCGCACGCAGGGCATCGGCGTGCAGTTCACGCGCGACGATACCGGTGCCGCGGCACGCGCGACCATCGAGAGAATCCTCGGCGAGACGTTGGCCTCGAACCGGCCCACGCACACGATGTAGCGCCCGCGATGGCAGGCCGGCGATAGGCCGGCAATCGACGCCGTCGCATTCCGCGTTTCGAAAAAACGTCATGTTCGTCGACTCGCACTGCCATATCGATTTCCCCGAGCTCGCCGATCAGCTTCCCGCGGTGCTCGACGCGATGGCAGCGGAGCGCGTGACCCACGCGCTGTGCATCGGCGTCAATCTTCCCGATCTGCCGCGCGTGCTTCGCATCGCAACCGAGCACCCGAATGTGTACGCGAGCGTTGGTGTGCATCCCGACTATGAGGACACCACCGAGCCGACCGTCGACGTTCTGTGCGAGCTCGCAAGCCGTCCAAAGGTGGTGGCCATCGGCGAGACCGGGCTCGACTATTATCGGCTCACCGGCGATCTGGAATGGCAGCGCACGCGCTTTCGCACGCACATCCGCGCGGCGCGCGCATGCGGCAAGCCGCTGGTCATTCATACCCGATCGGCCGCCGACGACACGTTGTCGATCATGCGCGACGAGCGCGCAGGAGATGCTGGCGGCGTGATGCATTGCTTCACCGAGACGCTCGCCGTCGCCCGCGCGGCGCTGGATCTGGGATTCCACATTTCCTTCTCCGGCATCGTCACTTTCAAGAATGCGCGCGAGCTCAAGGACGTTGCCCGCGAGGTGCCGCTGGAGCGCATGCTCATCGAGACCGATTCACCGTATCTTGCGCCGGTTCCGTATCGCGGCAAGCAGAATCAGCCGGCGTACGTTCGCTATGTCGCCGAGGAGATCGCGCGGCTGCGCGGTATTGGCATCGACGAGGTCGCTCGCGCGACGTCACACAATTTCTTCACCCTGTTCGGGATTTCGCCCCATGCCCACTGAGTCTTTTCGTTTCTTTCGCGCTGCGATCGCGGCCGCGCTGCTGTGCGCGGCAGCCCTGCCTGCGCCCGTTACCGCCCAGGCGCTCTACGATCGCTTCGTGCAGTCGGTGGCAACCGATCGCTCTGACGACGTTGCCGCGCTGCTCGCGCGCGGGGTGGATCCCAACACCGTGGATCCGAACGGCGAGCCGATGCTCGTAGTCGCCGCGCGAGCCGGCTGGCAGCCCACGGTGGACGTTCTGCTCAAGGCTGGCGCGAAGGTCGATGCCAAGAACAGCTTCGGCGACACCGCAATCATGGTGGCATCGCTCAACGGCCACCTAGTGCTGGTGAAGACGCTCTTCGCGCGCGGCGCCGAGATCAATCCTCCCGGATGGACTCCGCTCGCGTATGCCGCGACCAATGGTCAGACCGACGTGGCCCGCTATCTCCTGGACATCGGTGCCAACATCAACGCTGCGTCGGCCAACGGCACCACACCGCTGATGATGGCGGTGCGTGGTGGGCACGCTGATACCGTCGATCTGCTGCTCGCCAAGGGCGCCGATCCCAATCTGCGTAACCAGAACGATGCGTCGGCGCTGGCGTGGGCGACGCGCGGCGGCTTTGACTCGATCGAGAAGTCGTTGCTGAAGCGGGGCGCCAAGCCCTAGAGGCGGGCATTACTCGCGCAGACGTCGCGCCCTGGCACGGCGCAACGTCTTCGGATCGGCCTGGAGCGGACGATAGATCTCGACGCGGTCGCCGTCAGCGAGCAAGGCATCGCGGCCGACGCGCTTGCCGAAAATGCCGACATCGCAGCGAGCAACGTCGATTTCGGGATGGCGCTCGCCGATGCGCGATTCGCGAAGCGCATCGGCTACGCGCACCGGAGGCGCAAGCTCGAGCGCGATCTCGGTGGCGGCTTCGGGCAGCGCGTACAGCACCCTCACCTTGATCACTCGGATGGCCCGGTGCTCTGCGCGCGACGCACGAAGGCGTCGATGAAGCTGTCGGCGATCTGGTCGAACACCGAGCCAATGAGCTTCTCGAGCGTCGCCGTCGCGAACTCGTAGCTGAGCGAGAACTCGATCTTGCATCCCTGCTCGGCGAGAGGCAGGAAATTCCAATTGCCATCGAGCTTGCGAAACGGCCCGTCACGCAACGTCATGACGATTTGCTTCGGAGGTTCGTTGACGTTTTCGGTGGTGAAATACGCACGTATACCGTGGAAGTTGATGTCGATGCGTACGACGGTGTGGTCGCTTGTGCGCTCGAACACCTCGACGCCTCCGCACCACGGCAGGAATGCCGGGTAGTCCTCGACGTCTTCGACAAGGTCGTACATGTGCTGCGCGCTGTAGGGGACGAGCACGGACTTGTGGACGCTTGCCATTGCTACAATGGTCCGGTTGAGATGTAAGAAAATAGGAAAGAAGAGCGCAAATGAGCATCGTTGCCAACAGAAAAGCCTATCACGACTATTTTGTCGAGGAGAAATTCGAGGCGGGGCTGGCACTAGAGGGCTGGGAGGTCAAGGCAATCCGAGCCGGTCGCGCCCAGCTCAAGGAGGCATACGTGATCGTGAAGAACGCCGAGATCGTCCTGATCGGCGCGCACATCATGCCGTTGCCGACGGCGTCGACGCACATTCGCCCGGACCCCACGCGCACGCGCAAACTGCTGATGCACCGCGCCGAGATCAGCAAGCTCATCGGCAAGGTCGAGCGCGCCGGCTACACGCTCACGCCGCTGGATCTGCATTTCAGCCGAGGTCGCGTCAAGATCGAGATCGGTCTCGCCAAGGGCAAGAAGCAATACGACAAGCGCGAATCGGAAAAGCTGCGCGACTGGAACCGCGAAAAGCAGCGGATCATGCGCGCCCGCGGCCGATGAGCGGATTGCCGCCCGTCACGCTGCGATCGGCGCGCGATGCAGATTGCGCCATGATCGCGGCGATCTACGCGCACCACGTCCGCGCCGGCTCGGCGTCCTTCGAGCTCGACGCGCCCAACGCTGCTGAGATCGAGCGGCGCTTCCAGGAGGTCGCGCTCCTGCGGCTTCCCTATCTCGTCGCGACGCGTGGCGACGACGACGTTGTCGGTTACGCTTATGCTGCGCCGTATCGGCCGCGACCCGCCTACCGCTACACGGTGGAAGACTCGGTGTACGTGCGCGCCGACTGCGCAGGTCAGGGCATCGGCCGGTCATTGCTCGACGAGCTGGTGGCACGCTGCGAGCGCTGGGGCGCGCGACAAATGATCGCGGTGATCGGCGACTCCGCGAACGCCGCGTCGATCGGCGTGCACGCGGCCTCAGGCTTCGTGCACCTGGGCACGCTGCGCGACGTCGGTTGGAAATTCGGACGCTGGCTCGACGTGGTGCTGATGCAGCGGGCGCTGGGGCCAGGCGCGAGGGAGCAACCCGCCGAGGATCGAACGTAGACCCCGGTTCAGCGATGCGCGGCGAGCAGCGCGCGCGCGGCGGCGACCCCGCTGCGGGCAGCCGCCTCGAGCGTGGCAGGCAGTTCCGGATCGGTATAGTCGCCGGCGAGATACAACTGCGGCACCAGCAGCCCGGCGCTGGGTCGCGCTAATGCCGGAGTGCATGCGTAGGTGGCGCGGCGCTCCGCGATCACCTGTGTCCAGGTCGGCGACGGAAGGCGCGGCGCCACGCCGCGCAGTTGCATCGCGATCGCGCGCGCGAGCGCATCGTGCGGAATCTTCTCGCCGCTGCCCTCGGTGCTGATCACCACTGCCGCGAGCCCCACGGTGCCGTCAAGCAGCTCGCGATCGAACAGCCACTGCCCGGGCGCGCTGTCGAGCTTGATCATCGGCCTGCCCAACCCGAGCGGAGCGGCGTACTGCAGGTACGCCGTGGTGATCGGCTCGAAGGCGAACGCCGCGACTTGCGCGAGTAGCGCCGCGACGCGGCTGCCGTTGGCTTCGAGCACCGAAGCGAGCTGGTGCGGGCCGACCGCGACCACCGCGGCATCGAAGCGCTCGCGCGTGTAGCCGCAAGCGATTTCAATCGCATTGTCGACGGCGAGCGCGCTCGCGACCGCGGTGCCGCCCCGGATTTCGCCACCGCGGTCGGTGACGAATGCCGCTGCCGGATCGGGAAACAGCGTAGTGAGGTCGACGCGCGGCAGGAGGGTGTCGGAATCGCGCGCGCGCGCCGCGAACGCGACGCGCAGCACGTTGAGGAACACCTGCGCCGATGCGGTCGCCGGCGGCGTGTTCAACGCGGCGAGACATAGCGGTTCCCAGAGAAAACGGATCACCGTCGGCGGCTGGTCCTTGAGCAAGGCATCGACGGTCAGCTGCGGCGAGCATTTGAAGCCGTCGCGCGCGAGGTGTCGCGCGAACGTCACCGTTGTCATGCAGTCGCGACGCGAAACCCCGCGCATCGTGAACAGCGCCGCGGCGAGGTGCCACGGCGCCGGTAACGCCGGCGTGTGCAGCCTGAACACGCCAGGCTGCTCGAGCATCAGGCGCCGCCGGTCGAACAATTCGTGCTCGGCACCTTCGCCGTGCACCATCCGCAATAGCTCGAGCAGTTGACGATAGGCGCCGAGCAGGATGTGTGCGCCGTTGTCGACGGGCGCACCGTGCGAGTCGACGCGTCGCGCGCGTCCGCCCAGCGTACGCGCGGTCTCGAACACCGTGACTTCACGTCCCGCCGCGGCGAGCGTGACCGCCGCTGCGAATCCGGCGTAGCCGCCACCGATAACCGCGATGCGCTTGCTCATCGCGGCCGGCGCACGAGTCGCGCGCTCAATAGGCCCACGATGCGCGCCATGCGATCCATGCCTTGTACGCGGGAGCCAGCGAGATCCGCCGGTCGAGCACCTGGTAGCCGTCGCGCTCGATTTCGGTGAGCAGCGCCCGATACACCGCCGCCATCACCAGGCCGGGACGCTGCGCACGTCGATCTCGCGAAGGGAGCAGCGCCAGCGCGTTCGCATACAAGGCGCGTGCGCGCTCGACCTGGAATGCCATTAGTCGACGAAACGCGTCGCTCATCCTGCGCGCGAAGATGTCGGCGGCGGCAACTCCGAAGCGCTGCATCTCCTCCTGGGGAAGGTAGATACGCCCGCGCTGCGCGTCTTCACCGACGTCGCGGATGATGTTGGTGAGCTGGAAGGCGATGCCGAGTCCGTTCGCGTAGTCGAGGGTGGAGGGCTCGCGAAAGCCGAAAATGCGCGCCGACAGCAGCCCCACAACACCTGCGACACGATGGCAATAGCGCTCGAGCGAAGCGAAATCCTGGTAGCGATTCTGGTCAAGGTCCATCGCCATCCCATCGATGATCGCATCGAAGTCCGCGCGCGGCAGATCATAGACGCCGACGACCTCCTTAAGTGCGAGCGCGACCGGATGCTGCGGCGTGCCATCGAAAACCGCGCCGACCTCGCGACGCCACCACGCGAGCTTGATGCGCGCGACGGCCGGGTCGGAAACCTCGTCGACGACATCGTCGACTTCGCGGCAGAAGGCGTAGAGCGCGGTCATGGCGCGGCGGCGCGGCGCGGGCAACACGCGGAAGCTGTAGGTGAAGCTCGAGTGGCTTTGCGCGAGCCGCTCTTCGCAGTAGGCGAACGGGTCCATGAGGCCTAGTGGCGCAGCGCCGAGAGCGACATCACCGTCCAGTCGCGCCGAGTCAGGATGGGACGATGCCGAAACACGTCGCCGTGCGCATCGTCGATGCGCTTGAGGATGCGCAGCCCGCCGGCGACGACCATTTTCAGCTCGAGGCCGAGTCGCAATGGAAGCGAGCGCGCGAGCGGACGCCCACGTTCGAGCAGATCCCTGGTTCGTTGCGTCTGCGCTGACATCAACCGTTGCCATCCGGCGTCGCAGTCGGCGTCGGCGATATGCCGCTCGCCCACGCCGAAGGCGCGCATGTCTTCGATCGGCAGATAGACGCGATCCTTGGCCCAGTCAATCGCCACGTCCTGCCAGAAATTGGCGAGTTGCAAGCCGGTGCAGATCGCGTCCGACCGGGCCAGCGAGGCTTGGTCGGACACCCCGTAAAGATGCAGGAGCAGCCGGCCGACAGGATTCGCCGATCGCTCGCAGTAATCCTCGACTTCGGCGAAATCGGCGTAACGCGTCTTCACCACATCCTGGCGAAACGCCGACAGCAGCGCGTGCAGCAACTCGAGCGGAAGCGCGTGCTGGCGCACCGCGTCGGCGAGCGCGGTGAATGGAGCTTCCGTCGGACGCTCGCCGCCCTCGATCGCATCGAGCGCCGCGGCATATCGATCGAGCGCCGCGAGGCGCTCGGCCGCGCTCGCATCGCCTTCATCGGCGATGTCGTCGGCGGCGCGGGCGAATGCGTAGATTGCGACAACCGCGCGGCGCAGCTTCGCAGGCACGAGCCACGACGCGACCGGGAAGTTTTCGTAGTGATCGACCGGCACCGGGTTTTCGGGTCTGACAGAGCGATGGCGCGCGGCTTTCAGCGTGGCGCGGAGGGGGCTTTTCCGCTACAATTGCGTGTTTCGCGTAACGGCTGCCGAAATGGCCGCCGACGGTCGGCGAAAGTGGCGGAATTGGTAGACGCACCGGCCTTAGGAGCCGGAGCCGAAAGGCGTGAGAGTTCGAGTCTCTCCTTTCGCACCACCGATGCAATCGACAGGGAATCTAGCAAGGAATCACCGGGCATGCAAACGACACTCGAGACACTCGGACAATTGGAACGCCGCCTGCACGTCGCCGTCCCGGTCGAGCAGATCGAAGACGAGGTCCAGAAGAGGCTCGCACGGCTCGCCAAGACGGCCAAGGTGGCCGGGTTCCGGCCGGGGAAGGTGCCCCTGAAGATGATCACCCAGCAGTACGGACCCCAGGTGCGCTCGGACGTGATCAGCGACACGGTTCAGAGCAGCTTCAACGATGCGATCCGCGAAAAGAACCTGCGCATCGCCGGGCAGCCGCGGATCGAGGCCAAACAAGCCGCCAACAACGGGCAATTCGAGTTCTCCGCCTTTTTCGAGGTCTACCCCGAGGTCAAGATCGGCGACCTGTCGGCGGTGAGGATCGAGCGTCCGGTGGCGAGCGTCGAGCCTCAGGACGTCGAGCACACCATCGATATTTTGCGCCGTCAGCGCGTGCGCTACGAAAACGTCGACCGACCTGCCCGGTCGGGCGACCGCGCGATGGTCGACTTCACCGGACGCATCGACGGCGTGGAATTCCCCGGTGGCCACGCCAAGGACTACGCCATCGTGCTCGGCGAGGGGCGCATGCTTCCCGCGTTCGACGCCGCGCTCAGCGGTATGCGCGCCGGCGAGCACAAGAGCTTCGATCTGACCTTTCCCGCGGATTATCACGGCAAGGAGGTGGCGGGGCGGAGCGCACGCTTCGAGCTCGCGCTGCACTCGGTCGCCGAGCCGCACCTGCCCGAGGTCGACGCGGAGTTCGCCAAGGCCTTCGGCATCGCCAGCGGTAATGTCGACGACCTTCGCGCCGAGATCAAGGCGAACCTGGGTACCGAACTGCAGCGCAAGATCATCTCCACGGTCAAGGAGCAGGTCATGCGCGCGCTGCGCAGCAGCGCCGAAGTGGTCATTCCGAAGTCGCTGGTCGAATCCGAGGCGCAGGCGCTGGCGGCGCGAGCAGCAGCCGAGTTGCAGAATCGCGGCATGAAGCCCGAAGGCATCGACCTCTCGCCGGAGTCGCTGCGTCCGCAGGCCGAGGAGCGCGTGGCGCTCGGTTTGATCCTGAGCGAACTGGTGCGAACCCAACAGCTGCAGGCGCGGCCGGAGCAGGTGCGGTTGCTGGTCACCGAAGCTGCGCAGAGCTACGAACAGCCCGATGCGGTCGTGCGCTGGCATTACGAGCAGGCGGATCGTCTGAGCGAGTTCGAGCTTGCGGCGGTGGAACGCAACGTCGTCGATTGGGCGCTGCAGCGAGCCCAGGTCGTAGATAGGGCGATGAGCTTTTCCGATCTGATGGAACCCACGGCTTGAAACACGCGCGGTTGCACCCATCTGATTGGGTCTACCGCCACGCCGCCTGCTGATCGCGCACCCAGGTTACCCTACCCTGAACACCGCAGCGAAGCACACCGGAGCAGCCGAGTCATGAACAAACGCACGCAGAACCCTACGGACCTCGGCCTGATCCCGATGGTCATCGAGCAGAGCGGCCGCGGAGAGCGCGCCTACGACATCTATTCGAGGCTGCTCAAGGAGCGCGTCATTTTCCTGGTCGGTCCCGTCGACGATGCGACCGCCAACCTTGTGGTTGCGCAGATGCTGTTCCTCGAGTCGGAAAATCCCGACAAGGACATCAACTTCTACATCAATTCACCCGGCGGCTCGGTGTCGGCAGGCATGGCGATCTTCGACACCATGCAGTTCATCAAGCCCGATGTATCGACGCTGTGCGTTGGCATGGCGGCCAGCATGGGTGCTTTCCTGCTCGCGGCGGGCACCAAGGGCAAGCGGTTTGCTTTACCCAATTCGACTGTGATGATCCACCAGCCGTCGGGCGGCTTCCAGGGCCAGGTGTCAGACATTGAGCGCCACGCTCAGTTCGCGATCGACCTCAAGCGTCGCTTCATAGAACTCATGGTCAAGCTGACGGGCCGCACCACCGAGCAGGTCGAGGCCGACCACGACCGTGACCGCTTTCTCAACGCGGAACAGGCCGTTTCTTACGGAATCGTCGACAAAGTCTTGCAGAGCCGGGTTTAAGGGCGGTAGAGTGTGATTAAGCCCCTGGCCGCTGTGCTGCACAGCGAGGGAAGTTTGACGCAAAAACGGCACGGACGATTTCGGACAATGAGGTTGGCTGAAGGCCTTCATGGCAGATAAGGCATCCGGAGACAAGCTGCTGTACTGCTCCTTCTGCGGCAAGAGCCAGCACGAGGTGAGGAAGCTTATCGCCGGGCCTTCGGTGTTCATCTGCGACGAGTGCATCGAGCTGTGCAACGACATCATCCGCGAGGAGGGTGCCACCGCCGATGCCACGCGCGCCGACAAGAGCAAGCTTCCGACTCCACACGAAATCCGTCAGATCCTGGACCAGTACGTCATTGGCCAGGACCTCGCGAAGAAAATCCTGTCGGTCGCGGTATACAACCACTACAAGCGCCTGGAGACGAGCGTCAAGGAAGACGACGTCGAGCTCGCCAAGAGCAACATCCTGCTGATCGGGCCGACCGGCTCCGGCAAGACATTGCTCGCGCAGACGCTGGCGAGACTGCTCGACGTGCCTTTCGTCATTGCCGATGCCACGACGCTCACCGAAGCAGGCTACGTCGGCGAGGATGTCGAGAACATTATCCAGAAGCTGCTGCAGAAGTGCGACTACGACATCGAGAAGGCGCAGCGCGGCATCGTGTACATCGACGAGATCGACAAGATCTCGCGCAAGAGCGACAACCCGTCGATCACCCGCGACGTCTCGGGCGAGGGCGTGCAGCAGGCGCTGCTCAAGCTGATCGAAGGCACGATCGCATCGGTGCCGCCACAGGGCGGACGCAAACATCCCAACCAGGAATTCGTTCAGGTCGACACGACCAACATCCTGTTCGTGTGCGGCGGCGCCTTCGACGGGCTGGAAAAGATCATCCGTCAGCGCACTGCGCGTACCGGCATCGGTTTCGGCGCCGACGTCGCGAGCCCCGACGATCGCAAGGACCTGAGCCTCCTGCTGCGCGAGACCGAGCCCGAGGACCTGATCAAGTTCGGCCTGATTCCGGAGTTCGTCGGGCGACTGCCCGTCGCTGCGACGCTCGAGGAGCTCGACGAGGCGGCGCTGATCCAGATCCTGGTCGAGCCGAAGAACGCGCTCATCAAGCAGTATCAGAAAATGTTCCGCATGGAAGGCGTCGAGCTCGAGGTGCGCGAAGCCGCGCTGCGCGCCATCGCCAGCCGTGCCCTCGCGCGCAAGACCGGCGCGCGCGGTCTGCGCTCAATCCTGGAGCAGGTGCTGCTCGATGTCATGTACGATCTGCCGTCGCAGTCGAATCTCTCCCGCGTGGTGGTCGACGAATCGACCATCAACAACGAGGGCAAGCCCCTGCTCATGTTTGCCGAATCGCCGAAGGTGGCGGCGGCCCATTCCTAGACCGAGTCGTTCGGACGACGGCTCGGCGGACCGGGAATGTGCGCTTTTGCGCCTTGACCGGACCAGCAGGTGAGCCGTGGGCGCCTTACCGCCTCGTCTTGAAGCTGTCGTCCGCCAGCCCCACCTAGGCGTTAGTTGCCCCAATTCCCCCGGAAAGACCCTTCCATGCCCACTGATCTCGCGTTGCAATCCGTTGAATTGAGTACCTTTCCGCTTCTGCCCCTGCGCGACGTGGTGGTCTTTCCGCACATGGTCATCCCGCTGTTCGTCGGGCGCCCGAAGTCGATCAAGGCGCTCGACGTGGCCATGGAAGCGGGCAAGCACATCCTTCTGGTCGCGCAAAAGTCCGCCGCCAAGGACGAGCCCGCAGCCGAAGATCTCTACGACATCGGCAGCGTGGCGACCATCCTGCAGATGCTGAAGCTACCGGATGGCACCGTGAAGGTGCTGGTGGAGGGCACCCAGCGCGCCCAGATCGTGCGCGTCACCGATGCCGGCGAATATCTCTCCGCCGAGGCCTCCACGCTCAGCGGCGTCGACGCGGGAACGCATGAGATCGAGGCGATGCGGCGCGCGCTGCTCGGGCAATTCGATCAGTACGTCAAGCTGAACAAGAAAATCCCGCCGGAAATCCTGACGTCGATGTCGGGGATCGACGACGGCGGCCGCCTCGCCGACGCGATCGCGGCGCATCTTCCGCTCAAGCTCGAGCAGAAGCAGGAAATCCTCGAGATGCAGCAGGTGGGCAAGCGCCTCGAGCATCTGCTCGGGCTGCTCGAAGGCGAGGTCGACATACTGCAGGTCGAAAAGCGCATCCGCGGACGCGTCAAGCGCCAGATGGAGAAAAGCCAGCGCGAGTACTACCTCAACGAGCAGGTCAAGGCGATCCAGAAGGAGCTGGGCGAGGGCGACGAGAACGCCGATCTCGACGAAATGGAGAAGAAGGTCAAGGCCGCCAAGATGTCGAAGGAGGCCGAGACCAAGGCGATGACGGAGCTCAAGAAGCTCAAGATGATGTCGCCGATGTCCGCCGAAGCGACGGTGGTGCGCAACTACATCGATACGCTGCTTGGGTTGCCGTGGAAGAAGAAGAGCAAGATCAACAAGGATCTCGCCAACGCGGTCAAGGTTCTGGACGCCGACCACTATGGGCTGGAAAAGGTCAAGGAGCGCATCGTCGAATATCTCGCGGTGCAGCAGCGTGTCGACAAGCTCAAGGCGCCGATCCTGTGCCTGGTCGGTGCTCCCGGCGTGGGCAAGACCTCGCTCGGACAGTCGATCGCACGCGCGACCAATCGCAAGTTCGTTCGCATGAGTCTCGGTGGCGTGCGCGACGAGGCCGAGATCCGCGGTCACCGCCGCACTTACATCGGCTCGATGCCCGGCAAGATCCTGCAGAACATGACCAAGGTCGGGGTCAAGAATCCGCTGTTCCTGCTCGACGAAGTCGACAAGATGGGCATGGACTTCCGCGGCGATCCGTCGTCGGCGCTACTTGAGGTGCTCGATCCCGAGCAGAACAACACGTTCGTCGATCATTACGTCGAAGTCGAGTACGACCTGTCCGACGTGATGTTCGTGGCGACCGCGAACACGCTCAACATTCCGGCGCCGCTGCTCGACCGGATGGAAGTGATCCGCCTTTCCGGCTACACCGAGGACGAGAAGATCGCAATCGCTCGCCAGTACCTCGTGCCCAAGCAGATGAAGAACAACGGGCTCAAGGACAACGAGCTGCACATCGCCGAGTCGGGCCTGCGCGACATCATGCGCTACTACACGCGCGAAGCCGGCGTGCGCGCGCTAGAGCGCGACATTTCCAAGATCTGCCGCAAGGTGGTGAAGGGCCTGCTGCTCAAGGCGAGCGAAGGCAAGCCGCGTGCGGCGAAAAAGCCGGTCGAGGTCAACGCCAAAAACCTCGACAAGTACCTTGGCGTGCGGCGCTATACGTACGGCATCGCCGAAAAGAAGAACCAGGTCGGCCAGGTCACTGGTCTCGCCTGGACCGAGGTCGGCGGCGACCTGCTGACGATCGAGGCTGTCGCTCTGCCGGGGAAGGGCAAGACCACGACCACGGGCAAGCTGGGCGAGGTGATGAACGAGTCGATCGCTGCGGCGCTTTCGGTGGTGCGCCACCGCTCGAAGCAGCTCGGCATCGCGGCGGACTTCTATCAGAAGACCGATCTGCACATCCACCTTCCGGAAGGCGCGACACCCAAGGATGGTCCAAGTGCGGGGACCGCGATCTGCACAGCGATGGTGTCGATACTCTGCGACATCCCGGTGCGCGCGGATGTCGCGATGACCGGTGAAATCACGTTGCGCGGCGAAGTGCTGCCGATCGGGGGCCTCAAGGAAAAACTGCTCGCGGCGAGTCGCGGCGGCATTCGCCAGGTGCTCATTCCCGATGAGAACGTGAAGGATCTGGTCGAGATCCCCGACGAGATCAAGAACCGTCTCGAGATTCATCCGGTGCGCTGGATCGAGCAGGTGCTCGAATATGCATTGGAGCGACAACCCGTGGCCATCGCCGACGCCCCGGTCGCGGAAACGCCTGCGGTTCCCGCTACACCGGTGGAAGAGCCGACCGCGCTCATCAAGCACTGATCCCGCGCGGATCGCACTCCTGGACGGCGGTTGTGCGGCGAGCTGAGCATGCGCGAGCGCGCTGACTCGCCGCCGACTGTGCGCGATTCGCCGCGCACCGCGCGCGGCGAATCGCGCGGGCTTGACACGTTGTTTTAGCGATTGCTATAAACACACTCCGAGCCCTGCAGTCTTCCGCGCTCCCCCACTTCCAAGCTCCAGCCCGATTCGAAAGGGGACATTCGTGAACAAGTCCGAACTGATCGATGCGATTGCCAAGCACGCGGATATTTCCAAGGCTGCAGCGGGTCGAGCACTCGATGCGACGGTGAACTCGATCAAGGGCTCGCTGAAAAAAGGCGAAATCGTCACCTTGGTAGGGTTCGGCTCTTTCTACGTCGGAAAGCGCACCGCCCGGCAGGGTCGCAACCCGCGCACCGGCGCTGCGATCCGGATCAAGGCTGCGAAAGTTCCCAAATTCCGGGCTGGCAAAGAGCTCAAGGATTCAGTAAACTAGAGGGCTTCGCAGCCCACGAACATGTCGGTTACTTCGGTCGCGGCGGTGCTGCCTGAACGGCAGGCGGGCCGTGGCGCGCAGTTTCCGTAGGGGTGCTTAGCTCAGTTGGTAGAGCGTCGCCCTTACAAGGCGAATGTCGGGAGTTCGAGCCTCTCAGCACCCACCAGCAAGCGTCACGCGCGGGTCGAAGCTTGCGCGGCTTTCGGATTTCGGAGTGGTAGTTCAGTTGGTTAGAATACCGGCCTGTCACGCCGGGGGTCGCGGGTTCGAGTCCCGTCCACTCCGCCAACTCGATTCGTGGGCACACTGGGGCGAACGCGAGTTCGCCCTTTTTGCAGCGCGGTCAACGTACGGGCAGGCGCTGCGTACTGGAACCTCGGGCCGACGCATCCGGTCCCGAAAGGCGATGCTCAAGTCATGTTCGATTTCGTCTATCGCAAGAAGCGCCTCGTCCAGATCATCCTTGCGCTGATCACGCTGCCGTTCGCGTTTTTCGGCGTCGACTACTATTTCCGCGGCAGCGGTGCCTTGGGCGAGGTGGCGCGCGTCGGCAGCGACAAAGTTACGCAGCAGGAATTCGACAACGCGATTCGCGACCAGCAGGATCGCATGCGCCAGCAACTCGGCCGCAATTTCGATCCGGCCGTGCTCGACAACCCCGAGGTGCGCTATTCGATACTGGAACAACTGATCGGCCAGCGGCTGCTCGACGACCAGGCGCGCAAGGCGCGCTTTCGCGTTAGCGACGAACAACTGCGCCAGTACATCACCGAAATTCCCGCGTTCCAGGTGGATGGCAAGTTCTCGCAGGAGCGCTACGAGCAACTCCTGGCAACGCAGAACCCGCCGAAGTCGTCACCGCAGTTCGTGAGCGAGGTGAGGCAAGCGCTCCTGCTCGCTCCGCTGCAGGAGCCCATCTCGGCTGGCAACATCGTCGCCAAAAGCAACGTCGAGCGTTACCTGGCGCTGCTCGACCAGAAACGCGAGGTCGCGTCGGTCGTCATCTCGCCCGACGCCTACATGAAGGACGTCAAGATCGATGACGCGGCGGTCAGTGGGTTCTACGAAGCCAACAAGGCAGCTTTCCAGGTGCCCGAGCAGGCCAGGATCGAATACGTGGTGCTCACTCCCGATGCCCTGATCGGCCAGGTCACCGTCGACGCCGCGGAGGTGCGCAAGCAATACGACGACAACATCAAGCAATACGCGAAGGCGGAGCAGCGGCAGGCCAGCCACATCCTGATCGCGGTCAAGCCCGACGCGAGCGATGCGGAGAAGGCCGCTGCCAAGGCCAAGGCCGATGCGCTCGTCGAGCAACTCAAGAAGAAGCCGGGGCAGTTCGCAGAGCTCGCCAAGCAGAATTCGCAGGATCCGGGCTCGGCTTCGCAGGGCGGCGACCTCGGCACCTTCGCGCGAGATGGATCGATGGTCAAGCCCTTCGAGGATGCCGCGTTCTCGGCCAAGCAGGGCGAGATCGTGGGCCCGGTACAGACCGACTTCGGCTGGCACATCATCAAGGTCACCGGCATCAACGCGGCGAAAACACAGAGCTTCGACGAAGCGAAGGCCGGGATCGAGCAGGAGCTCAAGCGGGTGAAGGCGCAGCGCAAGTTCGCCGAGGCGGCGGAGCAGTTCCAGAACCTGGTCTACGAGCAGGCGGACAGCCTGCAGCCGGTCGCGAAGACGCTCAACCTCACCGTGCAGTCCACGCCGTCGATGACGCGTGCGCAGATCCAGGCGCTGGCGCAGGGTAATCCGAAATTCACGACAGCGGTGTTCAGTCCGGAGTCGACTCAGTCCAAGCGCAACACGGAGGCGATCGAGGTTGCGCCCAACACGCTGATGGCCGCACGGATCATCGACTACAAGCCCGCGACGCCGCGTCCGTTCGACGAGGTCAAGGCGCAGATCCGTCGCGAGCTCGAACGAAAGGCAGCCAGCGAGCTAGCCCAGGCAGCCGGGAAGGAGAAGCTCGCGCTGCTTGAGCAAGGCAAGGATGCGGGCGTCACCTTCGGCAAGCCCGTGACCCTGACGCGCACGCAGGTGCAGCCGGGGTACCCCACGGAAGCGTTGCTGACGATCTTTCACGCAGACTCGGCGAAGCTGCCGGCGTACGCAGGCGCGCCGGCCGAGACGGGCGGTTATGCGCTGTACAAGGTCCAGCAGATCATCACGCCACCGGCGCCGGATCCGGCGCGCGTTGCGCAGTTCAATGAACGGATCAGCGAGCAGGTGGGGCGCGAGATGTTCAACGCCTACCTTGCCAGCCTGAAAGCCAAGGCCGACGTCAAAATCAACCAGACCAATCTGGAAAAGAAGAGCTAGCGCAGATTCGCGACGTTCGGACTATCGCGGCGCCCCGGATATTTTCGGTCGTTGAGATTCTCAGGGCTGCAAGGCAGGCGTGCACCCGAGGTCGCGCATGATCTTCTGGTTCTGCGCGATCGAACTTTCGCGCTCGGCCGCGGTGAAGTACACCCGCTCGCCTTTTTCGTTGTAGCGGAACACGTTCGCATCTTCGCGCAGCGACTTGATCCTTCCAGTGGCCTGCTGGCATTGCGAACGGCGAAGGTTCACGTCGACGCGGTCCTTGTCCGCCTTGGCCTCAGCCTCCGAGCGCTGTTGCATGCGCTTGTTGATTTCCGCGTCCTTGGCGGCGAGATCGCGCACCGCGGCCGGGTCCGCGGGCGCGGTGCCCGTCACTACCCTCTCCGCCTTCACTCCGGCCGGTGGAGTGTCGCCATACACGACGCGACCGTTTTCGTCGATCCACTTGTAGGTCACCGCCATCGCGCGGCCGCACGCGAACGCCATCACGAGCGCCACAATTACGCCGGCTCCAAATGCCGTGCGAGTACGGGTATTCCGGACGCCGGACTTATTCATTATCACAAGGTAATGCGAAGCGATGCCAAACGTCAACCCGCTCCGCCAAAGGGCATTTCCACGGGGATCAGCGTTTACCGGGGTGATAGCCCCGCGTATAATCCGCTTTTGCGCATAGGAGAAAAGCATTATGCGTGTCGTCCAGAAGGCGCTCACCTTTGACGACGTCCTGCTGCTCCCCGCCCAATCCTCCGTCGTTCCCCGCGACGTCAGTCTGCAAACCCGCCTCACCTCGCGTATCGCCCTTAATATCCCGCTGCTTGCCGCGGCGATGGATACGGTGACCGAAGCCCGCCTGGCCATCGCCATCGCGCAGGAGGGGGGCATGGGCATTGTGCACAAGAACATGACTCCGAAGGCGCAGGCGGCCGAAGTGGCCAAGGTCAAGCGCTTCGAAAGCGGTGTAGTCAAGGATCCGATCACGGTTCCTCCGACCATGTCGGTGCGCGAAGTGCTCGCGATCACCCGCGCGCATCGCATTTCCGGCCTGCCGGTGGTCGACGGCCGCACGATCGTCGGGATCGTCACCAATCGCGACCTGCGCTTCGAGACCAATCTCGATCAGCCGGTTTCGAGCATCATGACGCCTCGCGAGCGCCTGGTCACGGTCCCTGAGGGCACCGAGCTCGATGTAGCCAAGGCGCTGATGCATCGGCATCGCCTCGAGCGCGTGCTGGTGGTCAACGATGCGTTCGAGCTCAAGGGACTCATCACCGTCAAGGACATTCTGAAGTCGACCGAGCATCCGTTTGCGTGCAAGGACGATCTCGGCCAGCTTCGCGTCGGCGCCGCCGTCGGCACCGGTGCAGACACGCCTGCGCGCGTCGAAGCGCTCATCGCGGCCGGCGTCGATGTCATCGTGGTCGACACGTCGCATGGTCATTCGCAGGGCGTCCTCGATCGCGTGCGCTGGATCAAGCGCGGCTTTCCTCTGGTCCAGGTGATCGGTGGCAACATCGCGACCGCGGCGGGCGCGCGCGCGCTCGCCGACGCCGGCGCCGACGGCGTCAAGGTCGGCATCGGGCCAGGCTCGATCTGCACCACGCGCGTGGTCGCCGGCGTCGGCGTACCGCAGATCAGCGCGATTCTCAACGCGCTTGAGGGTGCGGGCGCGCAGATTCCGATTATCGCCGACGGCGGCATCCGTTACTCGGGGGACATCGCCAAGGCGATCGCGGCGGGCGCTTCGTCGGTCATGCTCGGGAGCCTGTTCGCAGGCACTGAGGAGTCGCCCGGCGACACCGAGCTCTATCAGGGGCGCTCGTACAAGAGCTACCGCGGCATGGGCTCGCTGGGTGCCATGCAGGAAGGCTCCGCCGACCGCTACTTTCAGGACGCCGAGGGCGAAGGCGAGGCGGAAAAGCTCGTTCCCGAAGGCATCGAGGGCCGCGTTCCCTACAAGGGCCCGCTGTCCGCCGTGATCCACCAGCTCACCGGCGGTTTGCGCGCCGCGATGGGCTATTGCGGCTGTCCCACCATCGACGACATGCGCACCCGCGCCGAGTTCGTCGAGATCACCACCGCCGGCATTCGAGAATCTCACGTCCACGACGTGCAGATCACCAAGGAAGCGCCGAACTACCGCGTCGAATGAGCGTCGTCGCCCCATGAGTGCAATGCCCGCGCCGATTGCGGGTCCGTCGACGGACGCCGGCGCCGCACACTCCAGAATCCTGATCCTCGACTTCGGCTCGCAGGTCACGCAGCTGATCGCGCGACGCGTGCGCGAAGCACACGTTTACTGCGAGATCCATCCCAACGATGTCAGCGACGCTTTCGTCCGCGAGTTCGCACCGAAGGGCATCATCCTCAGCGGCAGCCATGCGAGCACCTACGAGGCGCGCGACCTGCGCGCACCGCAGGCGGTGTGGGACATCGGCGTCCCCGTGCTCGGCATCTGCTACGGGATGTTCACGATGGCAGTCCAGCAGGGCGGCGAGGTCGAGCCGAGCACGCATCGCGAATTCGGCTACGCGGAAGTGCGCGCGCGCGGACATACGAAGCTCCTCGACGGCATCGAGGATTTCGCCACCGCCGAGGGACACGGCATGCTCAAGGTGTGGATGAGCCACGGCGACAAGGTCACCGCGCTGCCGCCGGGATTCAAGCTGATGGCGAGCACGCCGAGCTGCCCCATCGCGGGCATCGCCGACGAGGCGCGCGGCTACTACGGCGTGCAGTTCCATCCCGAAGTGACGCACACGACGCAGGGCAAGGCGCTGCTCGAGCGCTTTGTGCTGGACATCGCAGGCGCGACGCCCGACTGGGTGATGCGCGACCACGTCGCCGAAGCCATCGCTTCGATTCGGCGCCAGGTGGGCGACGAGGAAGTGGTTCTCGGCCTGTCGGGCGGCGTCGATTCCAGCGTGGCGGCGGCGCTGATCCACCGCGCGATCGGAGATCAGCTTACCTGCGTGTTCGTCGATCACGGCTTGCTGCGCCAGGACGAGGCCGCGCTGGTCATGGAGATGTTCGCGGGTCGCCTGCACGCGAGGGTTCTCCACGTCGATGCCAGCGCGCAGTTCCTGGGCAAGCTTGCCGGCGTGACCGATCCCGAGGCCAAGCGCAAGATCATCGGCCGCGAATTCGTCGAGGTGTTCCAGTCCGAGGCACGTAAGCTCAAGCACGCGAAGTGGCTCGCGCAAGGCACCATCTACCCGGATGTGATCGAGTCGGGGGGAGCCAAAACGAAGAAGGCCATGACTATCAAGAGCCACCACAACGTCGGCGGTCTTCCGGAGACGCTGGGACTAAAGCTGCTCGAACCGCTGCGCGACCTGTTCAAGGACGAAGTGCGGGAGCTCGGCGAGGCTCTCGGGTTGCCGCGCGACATCGTGCACCGCCATCCGTTTCCCGGACCCGGCCTGGGCGTGCGCATTCTTGGCGAGGTCAATCGCGAGTACGCCGACCTGCTGCGCCGCGCCGACGCGATTTTCATCGAAGAGCTTCGCAACACGCGCGACGAAGCGAGCGGCAAGAGCTGGTACGAGCTCACCAGCCAAGCCTTCGCCGTTTTCCTGCCCGTGAAAAGCGTCGGCGTAATGGGGGACGGCCGAACCTATGAATACGTCGTTGCCTTGCGCGCCGTGCAGACCACGGATTTCATGACCGCGGACTGGGCCGAGCTTCCGCACGCGCTGCTCAAGAAGGTATCGAACCGGATCATCAACGAAGTGCGCGGCATCAATCGGGTGACCTACGACGTATCGAGCAAACCGCCGGCGACCATCGAGTGGGAGTAGCAGCATGATATGCAGGCCATGAGCCAGGACGAGACCACGCGCAGCCGCGTATCGTCGGGTGTGAAATGGGAACCCATCATCGGCTACTCGCGCGCCGTGCGCGTCGGCAGGCAGGTATTCGTCGCCGGAACGACCTCGACCGACGCCGCGGGCAATATAGTCGGCAAGGGCGATGCCGCAGCCCAGATGCGGCAGGTGCTCGCCAACATCGAGCGCGCGCTCGACCTGTCCGGTGCGCGCATGACCGACGTCGTGCGCACGCGCATTTTCGTGACCGATATCGCGCAATGGGAATCGATCGGACGCGTGCATGGCGAGGTGTTCCACGCGATCCGTCCTGCCGCGACCATGGTCGAAGTCAAGCGCCTGATCGATCCCGACTTGCTGGTCGAAGTCGAAGTCGACGCGGTCATCGGCAGCGGCGATGCGTGACGGTGCCGGCATTCCACGCGAATTCCCCGGCAGGGAGTACAGCCGGAACATCGATCTCATCGCCGCGGGGAAAGCAGGTGGCGCACCGTGAAGTCGGTACTGCCGACTGAGGCTGCCGATGTAACCGCAGCGCTCGCCACGGACGAGCGCTGGATGGGCGAGGCGCTCGAACTCGCGCGCCGGGCGCAGGCGCGCGGCGAGGTTCCGGTCGGTGCCGTGGTGGTCCGCGCAGGCGTCATCATCGGTCGCGGCGGCAACGCGCCGATCGTCGCCAGCGACCCCACCGCACACGCCGAAATCGCCGCGCTGCGCAACGCGGCATTGTCGATGGGCAACTACCGGCTGCCCGACTGCGACATCTACGTCACCCTCGAACCCTGCGCGATGTGCGCTGGTGCGATCATTCACGCGCGCCTGGCACGCGTCGTGTTCGGTGCGAGCGATCCCAAGACCGGAGCGTGCGGCAGCGTCATCGACCTGTTCGTGGATCGTCGACTCAATCACCACACCCGCGTTCGCGGCGGCGTGGCCGCCGAATCGTGCGGCGCACTGCTCTCGGCGTTCTTCGCCGCGCGCCGCTGACGCCTCGGCCGTGACCATGCGAAGCTGGGGGATCGGTCTTTATGCGCCGGCGGGTTTCGCGACCGAGCCCGCGGCGGTGACGCGCGCGGTCGCCCGCTGGGAAGCTGCGGGCCATCGGGTGATCGTGGATCCAACCGCGCTCACTCGCTGGCAGCGCTTTTCCGCGCCCGACGACGAACGCCTCGCGGCCGTCATGCGCATGGCGCAGGATCCGCGCGTCGAGCTCGCGATAGCGCTGCGCGGCGGTTACGGCTGGTCGCGCCTGCTCGAACGGATCGACTTCGGCGCGATCGCCCGGAGCGCGACGCGCTGGCTCGGGCACAGCGACTTCACCGCGTTCCAGCTCGCAGCGCTCGCTGCGCACGGAAGCGTCACTTTCTCCGGTCCGATGGGTGGCTACGATTTCGGCGCGGAGCAGGTATCGTCGTTCACGATGGAGCACTGCTGGGGCGTGCTCGACGCCGACCGCTACGAGATACGCTGCCGGCTGTCGGGAGACGACATCACCACCCGCGGAACGCTCTGGGGCGGCAACCTCGCCCTGATGGCGCACCTCGTCGGCACGCCGTACCTGCCGCGCGTCGACGGCGGAATCCTGTTCATCGAGGATGTCGGCGAGCATCCGTATCGCATCGAGCGCATGCTCTATCAGCTTCACGAGGCCGGCATTCTCGGCCGACAGCGTGCGCTGCTGCTCGGTGAGTTCAACGGTTACACGCTCGGCGAAAACGACAACGGCTACGACTTCGACGCCATGGTCGCTCAGGTGCGCACATGCTTCGGCGTTCCCGTTTACACCGGGTTGCCGTTCGGACACTGCCGCGACAAGCTGACGCTGCCGCACGGCGGTCAGTGCGCACTGACGGTCAGCGGCGGTGAAGCCACACTCGCGCTCTCCGGCTACGCGACCGCGTCGTGAGCGGCGAGTTTCGGGTGCGGCCGGCGGACTGGCAGCGCGACGCGAACGCGCTGCAGCACGTACGGCGCACGATATTTGTCGTCGAGCAGCAGGTTTCGGAATCGCTGGAATGGGACGACGCCGATGCCGAGTGCATTCACGCGCTCGCCGAGGACGCCGGAGGCCAGGCGATCGGCTGCGCACGTCTGTTGGCGGACGGCCACATCGGACGCGTCGCCGTCTTGGCCTCGCACCGTGGACGCGGCGTGGGCGACGCTTTGATGCGATACATGATCGCGCTGGCGGCGTCGCTGGGTCACCGCCGCGTCGTCGTCAATGCGCAGACGCACGCACTGCGTTTCTACGAACGGCTGGGGTTCGCGGCGGTCGGCGAGGAGTACGACGACGCCGGGATCCCGCACCGGACGATGGTGCTCGATCTCTAGCTTATCGCACACGTCACGGAGTCTGCGTCTCCTGCACGCCGAACTCGAACGCGGCTTCACCGGTCATCGTTCCCCCCGCATCGAAGCTGCGCTCGATGAAGCGCACGTCGCCATTCCTGTCGGCGACGACCACCGTCGAGCAGCGTGTGCCGTACGAAGGCGTGACGATGAACGCCGGCGACAACACGCGCTCCCATTGCTCGGACACGCCGGTAGACGGCAGCGAGGCGGCGGGCGCGGGCGTGCGATCGGCAAGCAACGCAAACACACTCTCGATCAGATCCGCGTCGCCGGCGAGCGCCGCTGCCAGCCGTGACTTGCTTTGAGTGACCTTGGGCCACGGCGCTTCGAGCAGATGGTTGGACAGGCCAATGAGACCGGGTGCGATCGCGCGCGCGCCGCTGGCGCGGTTGGACACGTATGCGCAGCGCGGCGATAGGTCGCCCACCAGCAGATTGAATCCGTGATAGCGCGACCCATCGACCGCGAAGTGGGCGGCGCATTCGAGTGGCGACTGCGTCGATTGCAGTGCTTCCAGCACCAGCGCGCCGCGCGAGGGCGCCGCGGGATCGCGTGGAATCCCTTCGCGAAAGTTGGTGACCAGTGCCCAGCGCCCATTGCGCGTCATGCCGAACCACGTCCCGCCGCCTGCTTCATCACGCCCCGCGAGGACGCCATGGTTCCACCAGTGCGCGGGCTGCGCCACCCGCGCGTGAAACTCGTCACGGTTAGCGGCAATAACCAGACCATAGCGGGGGTGCGCATCGAGCGCGATGGCGGCGAGGCACACGCGATCAGCCTGCCATCACGCGCCGCGAGTGCCGATGGTGCGACTCGATCAGCGCCGGCATCTCGGTATGCAGCAACTGGCCGTCCGCGATGCGAAGTCGACCGTCGATCACCGAGAAGTCGGCGCTGCCTGGAGCACACATCACCAGCGCTGCGACCGGATCGTGGCGCGCGCCGGCGAACGCGGCCGTGTCAAGCCGAAAGCCCACAAGGTCCGCGGCCATGCCCGGCGCGATGGCACCGATGTCGTCGCGATCGAGCAACGCCGCGCCGCCCAGCGTCGCGAGCTCGAGCGCCGCGCGTGCAGACAGCGCAGCAACGTCGCCTTCGATGCGTGCAAGGAGCCACGCGAGCCTTGCTTCGCCGAGCAGATGACCACTGTCGTTGGATGCGCATCCATCCACCCCCAGACCGACCCGAACGCCCGCGGAGCGCATTCGTGCGACCGGTGCCCGCCCCGATCCAAGGCGCAGGTTGGAAGCGGGACAGTGGCATACCCCGGTGCGCGTCCTGGCGAACAGGTCGATCTCGGCGTCGTCGAGCTTCACGCAGTGGGCGTGCCATACGTCAGCACCCGTCCAGCCCAGAGATTCGGCGAATGCGCCGGGGCGCAACCCGAAGGTTTCGACGCTGAAGGCGACGTCGCGCGCGCTCTCGGCAAGGTGCGTGTGCAACCCCACGCCGTAGCTGCGCGCGAGCGCGGCACACTCGCGCATCAAGGCGGGCGACACCGAAAAAGGCGAGCAGGGCGCGACCGCGATGCGGATCATGGCGTAGCGCTGCGCGTCGTGGAACGATTCGATGACCCGTCGCGTGTCGGCAAGAATGGCGTCCTCGCGCTCGACCAGCGCGTCGGGCGGCAGTCCGCCCGCGCTCTCGCCGACGCTCATCGCGCCGCGAGTCGCGTGGAAGCGAATTCCGATTTCGGCGCCCGCCCGGATGGTGTCGTCGAGGCGCACATCGTTGGGATACAGGTAGAGATGATCGCTGGTGGTCGTGCATCCCGAAAGCATCAGCTCGGCCATGCCCAGCTTTGCGGAGACGTACGCCGATTCGCCATCGAGTCTCGACCAGACCGGATACAGCGCGCGCAGCCAGCCGAACAGCTCGGAGTCCTGTGCCATCGCCCGTGTCAGCGATTGGAACAGGTGGTGATGCGTGTTCACCAGGCCCGGAATCACGACGTGAGCGCGGGCGTCGATCTCGGTATCCGCATGCGGTGTCGGCATCGACGCGAGATCGCCTACGGCGACGATGACGTTGTCGCGCACGTAGATCGCGGCGTCGCGCAGCTCCCGACGCGCGTTATCCATGGTTACGAGCGTGTGGATGTTTCGCACCAGCAGCGTCGACACGCTACGCATCTCCGGAGACGAAGCGCTCGACCGTGCGCGTGCCGCCCGCGGCGAGGCAGCGCGCCAGACCGCTCTCCTCGACGGCGGCGGCGAGCGCCGACTCGAAGGCGGCACGATCGCGGACGCCTTCGTAAGTCTCCATCCACAGGAACGTGTCGTCGCCGCGGCGCAGCCGGCGCCCGGCGATGCCGGTGCACTTCTCGACGTCGGCGAGGATGCGCCGCACCGCGCGTGCCGCCGCGTCGGCGTGGTCGAGCGCGATGCGGTAGTAGACGTAGTAGTAGAGCGGCGGCTCGCTCACATGCGGCCCCGCGGCGGCGGCGCAGCGGGAATCGGATAGGGCAGTGGAAGCACCTCGAGTCGGGGCCCTTCGATATTGTGCAGCCGAACCCCCTCATCGCGCGCCGCCAGTTGCACGACGGCGAGCAGATCGCTTCCTCCATCGGGTGCCGGGGCTGCCTCGATCACGGTGCCGCAGGCCTGCGCGTCGAACACGGCGCTGTAGAGCCGTTCGCCTGGGGCAGCGGCCGCATCGACATGCGCCAGCACCAGGCGTTCCTTCAGGCGGCCGAGGTATTGCGTGCGCGCGACGATCTCCTGACCGGCGTAGCAGCCCTTGCGAAAATTGATGGCGTCGAGCGCGTCGAGATTGAGCGTTTGCGGAACGAATTGGTCGGACGTCGCCGCGGTGACGCGCGCGACGCCGCTGCGTACGCGCAGCCAGGTCCACGTCGGTTCGGCTGCGCGCCGTGCCGTGGCGCCCACGCGTTCCCACTGTGCCGTCGCCGTAGGCGGGCTGGCGCTGGCGAGAAAGCGCTTTCCGGGAAGCGCCTGCCAGAGCGCGCCATCGACGTCGACGATGCCGTTGCCTTCCGGGACGGCGCCCAGGGCATCGCGCAGCGCCATTGCGGCGGACGGGCCACCGACGCCGAAGCGGAGCGTCGCCGCGCTACGGTCCTCGATCACGACCTTGGCGCGCAGGACGAACATCGACAGGCGCTTGCGAATCGGAACGACCTGCGCGCCGGGCAACAGGAGCTCGAAAGATTCGTCAGTCAGTCGCCGCACCACGCACACCACCAGCACGCGACCCTTGGCCGAGCACCACGCCGCAAGCTGCCAGCTACCTACCGCAAGAGAGTCGACGTCATTGGTGAGCTGACCCTGCAGGAAGGCTGCCGCGTCCGGCCCGGCGACGTTCAGGACACCCGACGAGCCGACGTCGCAAACGACGGTGCTGTCGCGTGCGGCCCGCTGCTCGCCGGACGGGTCGCCGAAAGACATCGTGCCGTCGGGCTCATCGCGGGCACCAGGCCACGCGCGGAAGGGGGTTGAGGATACCGGGGTATTCACGGGGTTCTGGCGCTGGGCGATTGTGCCAGCCCGGCAAGGGCTACCGAGCCCAGGGGCATGGCCGCGAGGGCGATTTCCGTGTTAAAATCGAACGTTAACTTGGCTTCCGTGTGTCTTTGGGCTTACGTGTGTCTTTGCGTTGTCTGCACGTGCCTTTGTAGGCTGCAACGCCAGCCTCACGCTTCGTGCTCCGGGGTCACATGCCGGAAGATGGGGTCAAAGACGCATTTCGCCAGGTAATTCGCAGATTCGCCCCTTCAGGGTGCCCGAGCCAGGCGTTTCGGGCCCGCAGGCGAATCGAGGCTCAACCCTGATCAAGGAGTGTAGTGATGTCGGTTACGATGCGTCAAATGCTGGAAGCCGGGGTTCATTTCGGCCATCAGACACGTTACTGGAATCCGAAGATGGCGGACTTCATCTTCGGTTCGCGCAACAAGATTCACATCGTCAACCTCGAAAAGACGATGGAGATGTACCAGGAAGCGCTGAAGTACATCCGCCAGCTCGCATCCAATCGCGGCACCGTCCTGTTCGTTGGCACCAAGCGCCAGGCGCGCGACATCATCGCCGAGGAATCGCAGCGTGCCGGCATGCCCTACGTCGATCACCGCTGGCTGGGCGGCATGCTGACCAACTTCAAGACGGTCAAGGTGTCGATCAAGCGTCTCAAGGACCTGGAGACGATGGCTCAGGACGGCACCTTCGACAAGATGAGCAAGCGCGAGGCGCTGACGCTCCAGCGCGAGATGGAGAAGCTCACTCGAAGCCTTGGCGGAATCAAAGAAATGAACGCGCTCCCCGATGCGTTGTTCGTTATCGACGTCGGCTACCAGAAGATCGCGGTCACCGAAGCGCGCAAACTGGGCATTCCCATCGTCGGCGTGGTCGACACCAATCACTCGCCGGACGGCATCGCGTACGTGATTCCGGGCAATGACGATTCGAGCCGGGCGATCCGCCTGTACGCTCGCGGCGTCGCCGACGCGATCCTGGAAGGCCGCAGTCAGGTGATCCAGGAAATCACGCAAAGCGAGGAGTTCGTCGAGGTCCCCGCCGACGAGGCGACGGCCTGACCCGCCAGGCCCGGGCTGAACTACCGGCCCAAAGGGGTTGCGGCCCCTTTTTCTTGGGCGACGATATGGATGCACGGCGGAATGCACGGCGGCGGCGTCGAGTTCGAACCGCTGCCTCAGCGAACAGCGCAACAGCAACGAACTGGAGTCAGGAAGCATGGCGGAGATTGCCGCAAGCATGGTGATGGACCTGCGCAGCCGTACCGGGCTGGGCATGATGGAGTGCAAGAAGGCGCTGACCGAGACCGGCGGCGACCTCGCCAAGGCCGAAGAGCTGTTGCGCATCAAGAGCGGCGCGAAGGCATCGAAGGCGGCGGACCGGATCGCGACCGAGGGCGTAATCGCGCTGGATGTCTCGGCGGATGGCAAGACCGGTGCGATCGTCGAAGTCAATTGCGAGACCGATTTCGTCGCCAAGAACGAGGAGTTCCGCGCCTTCGCCGCCGAGCTCGCGCAGCTCATCGCGCGCGATCATCCGGCTGATTTATCGGCGCTGGCCTCGCGCACGCTGGGATCGGGGCAGACGGTCGAAGCGCGCCGCGTCGCGCTGGTTCAGAAAATCGGCGAGAACCTGTCGATACGACGCTTCGCCCGTCGCGCCGCGGCCGGCAAGTTGTACGCGTATGTTCACGGCGTGCGCATCGGCGTCCTGGTCGATGTTTCGGGCGGCGATGCTACGCTGGGCAAGGACCTCGCCATGCACATCGCTGCGAGCAAGCCCGTCGCGCTGGACAGCATGGAGGTGCCGGCCGAGCTCGTCGAGCGCGAGCGCAGCATCGCCGCAGCGCGCGCCGCCGAATCCGGCAAGCCCCCCAACATCGTCGAGAAGATGGTCGATGGCGCGGTGACGAAATATCTCGCCGAAGTGACCTTGCTCGCGCAGCCGTTCGTCAAGGGCGACGGCAAGCAAAGCGTGCAGCAGCTGGTCAAGGCGCAGGGCGCGAAGATCAACGGCTTCACGCTGTACGTCGTCGGCGAGGGCATCGAAAAGAAGAAAGACGATTTCGCCGCAGAAGTCGCGGCGATGGCCAAGTCCTGAACAGCACCCAACTCGAGCGAGGTTGCCGATGACCGTACCCACGATCACGCCACTCGCCAGCGTCGCGCCGCTGGCGAACAGGCAACCCGCTTACCGGCGCATTCTGCTCAAGCTCTCGGGTGAGGCGCTGATGGGAGACGATCCCTACGGCATCAACCGGGCGGTGATCGATCGCATCGTCGCCGAGATCGGCGATGTGGTGCGGCTTGGCGTGCAGGTCGCCGTCGTGATCGGTGGCGGCAACATCTTTCGCGGCGTGGCGCCCGGCGCGGCGGGCATGGACCGCGCCACCGCCGATTACATGGGCATGCTGGCGACGCTGATGAACGCACTTGCGTTGCAGGACGCGTTTCGCCGCGCCGGGCTCGTCTCGCGCGTGCAGTCCGCGTTGTCGATCGAGCAGGTCGCCGAACCGTACATCCGCGGGAAGGCGCTGCGCTACCTCGAGGAAAACAAGGTGGTGATCTTCGCCGCCGGCACCGGCAACCCTTTCTTCACGACCGACACCGCGGCCGCGCTGCGCGGACGCGAGATGGGCGTCGACATCGTGCTCAAGGCGACCAAGGTCGACGGCGTCTACACCGCCGACCCGAACAAGGATCCCGCCGCGAAGCGCTATCCGAGCCTGACCTTCGACGAGGCGATCGTCAAGAACCTGAGAGTGATGGATGCCACCGCGCTGGCGCTGTGCCGCGACCAGAACATGCTGCTCAAGGTCTTCAGCATCTTCGCCCCCGGGGCGCTCAAGCGCGTGGTGATGGGCGATGATGAAGGCACGCTGGTGCACTGCTGAACCCGCTTCGGGCGCGTGAAACTGTCGGCGTCGGCAAGGGTCTGCGCAGACGCCGGAACGGACTTCGAGGAGGTTGCGATGATCGCTGACGTAAAAAAGACCGCCGAGCAGAAGATGCAGAAGTCCATCGAGACGCTCAAGAACGATCTCGGCAAGATCCGCACGGGCCGCGCGCATACCGGGTTGCTCGACCATCTGCGCGTTGACTACTACGGCGCGATGATGCCGATCAATCAGGTCGCCAACGTCACCCTCGCCGACGCGCATACGATCGCCGTCCAGCCGTGGGAAAAAAAGATGGTCCAGATCGTCGAGAAGGCCATCCGCGATTCGGACCTCGGGGTCAATCCCGCGACCGCGGGCGACGTCATCCGTGTGCCGATGCCTGCGCTGACCGAAGAGCGGCGCAAGGAGCTGGTCAAGGTCGTGCACAAGGAGGCCGAGAACACGCGCGTTGCTGTGCGCAATATCCGCCGCGATGCGATCACCCATTTCAAGGATCTGCTCAAGTCGAAGTCGGTCTCCGAAGACGACGAACGACGCGCGCAGGAAGACGTCCAGAAGCTCACCGATCGCTACATCGCCGAGGTCGACAAGCTGCTGCACGTCAAGGAAGCGGAGTTGATGGCTGTTTGACGCAGCCATCGCCTTCGACTCCCGGTCGTCCCGGTCCTCGCCGTGTTCCCAAGCTCCACCCGGGACATCCCGGAAACGCGAAGCGTGCCTCGGCACGTCGCGATCATCATGGACGGCAACGGCCGCTGGGCCAAGCAGCGGCTGCTGCCGAGGGTCGCCGGGCATCGCAAAGGCGTCGAGGCGGTGCGCGCGACGGTGCGCGGCTGCGCCGAGTCCGGAGTCGAATTCCTGACGCTCTTCGCTTTCTCCAGCGAAAACTGGCGCCGGCCGGCCGACGAAGTATCGATCCTCATGCAGCTGTTCATCCGTGCTCTCGAGCAGGAAGTGGCCAAGCTCGACGACAACCGCATCCGCTTTCGTGTCATCGGCGACACATCGCGCTTCGAGCCGCGAATTCGCGAGCTCATCGCGTCCGCCGAGGAGCGCACCGCAAAGAACCACCGGCTGACGTTGACCGTGGCCGCCAACTACGGTGGCCGCTGGGACATCGCGCAGGCGGTGCAGAAGCTGATCGCTGCGCACCCCGAGGCCGCGCGCGGGTTCGCGCCGGAGGCGCTCGATCCGTTCCTGGCAATGGCCTATGCTCCGGAGCCCGATCTTTTCATCCGCACCGGCGGCGAGCAGCGGGTGTCGAACTTCCTGCTCTGGCAGCTCGCCTATACCGAGCTCTATTTCACCGACGTGCTCTGGCCCGACTTCGACGAGACCGCGCTGCGCGCCGCAATCGCCTCGTATCAGCAGCGCGAGCGCCGCTACGGGCGGACCAGCGAGCAGCTTCGCGAAACGGCGAGCACCTGATGCTCAAGACGCGCGTACTGACAGCGCTCGTCCTGGTGCCGCTGGTGCTGGCGGCGATGTTCTTGCTGAACGTTCGCGCCTGGGGTGCGGTCACGCTGCTGGTGGTGGCGATCGGCGCGGCGGAGTGGGCGCGCCTGGCGTCGTACGACGCGCGTCGGATGATGCTGTTTGTCGGCGCGACGCTGGCGTCGGGCGCGTGCCTTCTGTGGTTGCCGGAGGCCGGATTGGTCGCGGGCCGTGGCTGGCCCGACGACCTGGTCGTCGCGATCTGCGGGGCCGCGACGCTCTTCTGGGTCGCGATCGTGCCGCTATGGCTGTATCGCGGCTCGCAGGTGCGCTCGCGCGCGCTGCTCGCGATCGCCGGCTGGCTCGTCCTCATCTCGACGTGGTTCGCGGTGGTTCACATCCAGGCGCGATCTCCGGGACTGCTGCTGGCGCTGATGGCGATCGTCTGGATCGCCGACACCGCAGCGTACTTCTCGGGGCGGCTCTTTGGCCGACGCAAGCTCGCGCCTTCGATCAGTCCAGGCAAGACCTGGGAGGGCGTTTATGGCGCGCTGTTTGCTGTGGGAGCGTACGCGATCGCGCTGCTGTCGATCTCGGCGCGCGGCGGCTATACGCAGGCCATCGGGATCGGCGCCGCGATCGCCTGGGTCGTCCTGGTCATGCTGGTCGCGGGGCTGTCGATCTTCGGCGATCTGTTCGAATCGATGCTCAAGCGGCAGCGCGGAGTCAAGGACAGCGGCAACGTGCTGCCCGGCCATGGGGGCGTGCTCGATCGCATCGACGCGCTGACGGCGGCGATGCCGGCAGCAGCGCTCATCGCGCATTACGTGATCCGTTGACCGTGCGCGACGAGTCTCCATCGAAACGCCACGTCTGCGTGCTCGGCGCCACCGGCTCGATCGGCGCATCGACGCTGGACGTGATCTCGCGGCATCCCGAGCGCTTCGCGGTCGCGGCGCTCGCAGCGAACCGGCGATGGGAAGCGCTGCTTGAGCAGGTGCGCCGCTTCACCCCGCCGTGGGCAGCGCTGCTCGATCCCGCTGCGGCGCACGAGCTCTCCGCGGCAATCAAGCGCGAAGGGCTGTCCACGCGCGTGCTGTCGGGCGAAGCGGGGTTGTGTACGCTGGCCGCCTTACCGGACGTTGATACCGTGGTCGCAGGTATCGTCGGCGCCGCAGGGCTCGCGCCCACGCTGGCGGCGGCACGCGCGGGCAAGCACATCCTGCTCGCCAACAAGGAAACGCTCGTGCTCGCGGGCGCGCTGTTCATGACCGCGGTGCGCGAGGGAGGCGCGACGCTGCTGCCGATCGACAGCGAGCACAACGCGATTTTCCAGTGCATGCCGCCGCGCGCGGAGTCGGGCGTCCAGCCGCGAGGCGTGCGGCGCATCCTGCTCACGGCCTCGGGCGGCCCCTTCCTGCGCACCGCGCACGCGCAACTGGCCACCGTCACCCCCGACGCGGCCTGCGCGCACCCGAAGTGGCGCATGGGACGCAAGATCTCGGTCGATTCGGCGACCATGATGAACAAGGGACTCGAAGTTATCGAGGCGCACTGGCTGTTCGGCGTCGGCGCGGACGCGATCGACGTCGTGATCCATCCCCAGAGCATCGTTCATTCCATGGTCGAATACGTCGACGGATCGGTGCTCGCGCAGCTCGGCAACCCCGACATGCGCACGCCGATCGCACAGGCACTCGCGTGGCCCGATCGCATCGACGCAGGCGTGGCGAGCCTCGATCTCACGGCTGTTGCATCGCTCGATTTCAGCGCGCCCGACCCGGCGAGGTTCCCGTGTCTGGCGCTGGCCTACGCAGCGCTGCGTGATGGCGCGAGCGCGACGATCATTCTCAACGCGGCCAACGAGGTCGCGGTCCACGCCTTTCTCGACGGCGCAACCGGCTACCTCGACATTGCCGCTGTTTGCGAAACGACGCTCTCGCGCGTTAAGTCAACGCCGGTGCATTCGCTCGAGCACGCGCTCGCGGTCGATGCCGAGGCGAGACGTGTCGCAGGCGGCGTGGTCGACAAAAGCACCCAGCACAGGCATATCGCATGATCGACATTCTTCAGAAAATTCTCGCTTTCGCCGTCACGCTCGGCGTGCTGGTCGTGTTTCACGAGCTCGGTCACTACGCGGTGGCACGGCTTGCCGGCGTCAAGGTGCTGCGTTTTTCGGTCGGGTTCGGCCGCATTCTGTGGTCGCGTCGCGTCGGCGAGGACCGGACCGAGTGGGCGTTGTCTGCGATTCCGCTGGGCGGTTACGTGAAAATGGCCGACGAGCGCGAAGGCCACGTCGCGCCTGCCGACGTGCCGCGCGCGTTTAACCGGCAAAGCGTCTGGAAGCGCATCGCGATCGTCGCCGCGGGGCCGATCGCCAACCTGCTGCTGGCGGTCGTCCTTTTCTCGGCGACGTACATGGCCGGGATCCCCGGCCAGCGCGCGCTGCTCGCGCCGCCACCCGCGGGCTCGCCCGCGGCGATGGCGGGACTCGCGGGCGGCGACCTGATCGTCGCCATCGATGGCCAACCGGTGCGCTCATGGCAGGACGCGCGGTGGCGTCTGCTCAAGGTGTCTGGCTCGCCCGACGTTTCGCTCGAGATCGAGCGCCCCGACGCCACCCGGGTGCCGCACACGCTCTCGCTTTCCACGCTCGCGATCGGCGATTGGGAAGGCAATTTCATGGGCACGCTTGGACTCAAGACCGATCTCGGCGCGCCGATCGTGCGCGAGGCGGTCGAGGGCAAGCCCGCTGCGAACGCGGGCGTTCGCAACGGCGATGCGATCACCGCTATCGACGACCAGCCGATGCGCTCGCCGTCCGACGTCGCCAGCGTCACCAACGCTCACCCTGGCGACGCACTGCAATTCACGCTGCGCCGCGATGGCGCCGACATTCGCGTGCGCGTGGTCCCGGAAGCCAGCGATCAGAATGGTCGTCGCGTCGGCGTCGCCGGTATGCGCCTGGCGGTCGATCCCGAGCGCGCGCAACAAGCGGCGATCACCGTGCGTTACGGCGTCGGCGAAGCGTTTGCACAGGGCGCGCGCAAGACCTGGGAGCTGTCGATCTTCACGCTAAAGATGCTCGGCCGCATCATCAGCGGCGATGCGTCGCTCAAAAACATCAGTGGCCCATTGACCATGGCCGATTATGCGGGTCAATCCGCGCAGGCGGGACTGTTCACGTTCATCGGGTATCTCGCGCTCATCAGTATCAGCCTCGGCGTGCTCAATCTGCTGCCGGTTCCCTTACTCGATGGCGGACACTTGATGTATTATCTCGCCGAGATTCTCAAGGGCAGTCCCGTTTCCGACCGCGTTCTCGAGGTCGGCCAGCGCATCGGCATGGCCGTGCTGGCGATGCTGATGGCTTTGGCGTTCTTCAATGACCTTTCCCGACTTTTTTGAATCGCGGCGCGCGCGCTCGCGCGTCGCGACGTGGCTCGCATCGCTGATCTTTTTCCCCGCCTGGCTTTATGCCACGCATGCCAGCGCATTCGAGCCTTTCACGGTCAAGGACATCCGCGTCGAAGGCGTTCAGCGCACCGACGCGGGCACCGTATTCAACTATCTTCCGATCAAGGTCGGCGAGCGCATCGACGACGAAAAAGCCTCGGCCGCGATCAAGGCGCTCTACGCGACGGGATTTTTTCGTGACGTCCGCCTCGAAGCCGAAGGCGATGTGCTGGTGGTCATCGTGCAGGAGCGTCCGACGATCAGTCAGATCGACATCGTCGGCATCAAGGAATTCGAGAAGGACACGCTGAAGAAGGCGCTCAAGGACATCGGCGTCGCCGAGTCACGCATCTTCGACCGCTCCGCGCTCGACCGTGCCGAGCAGGAGCTCAAGCGCCAGTACATCAATCGCGGTTTCTACGGTGTGAAGATCTCGACCACGGTTACGCCGCAGGAGCGCAACCGCGTAGCGATCAACTTCACTGTCGACGAGGGCGATGTCGCCAAGATCGCCAAGATCAACATCGTCGGTGCACAGGCGTTTTCGGAATCGACGCTGATCAAGGAAATGCAGCTTTCGACACCTGGATGGCTCACCTGGTACACCAAGAACGACCAGTACTCGAAGCAGAAGCTGCAGGCGGACCTGGAGACGCTGCGCAGCTACTACACCAATCGCGGCTATCTCGAATTCGCTGTCGATTCGACACAGGTCTCGATCACGCCCGACAAGGACGACATCTACATCACGATCAACATCACGGAGGGTCCCAAGTTCACGGTCTCCGACGTGCGGCTCGGGGGCGACTTGCTGCTGCCGGAAGTCGAGCTGATGCGTCTCGTGACCATTCGTCCCGGCGACGTCTACTCGCGGGAAAAGCTCCAGCAGTCGGCGAAGGCGATTTCCGATCGCATGGGCAGCGACGGCTACGCCTTCGCCAACGTCAACGCCGTTCCCGAGATCAATCGTGAAGCCCGCACCGCCGGCTTCACCTTCTACATCGACCCGGGCCGCCGCGTCTACGTGCGCAAGGTCAATGTCACCGGCAACGCGCGAACGCGCGACGAAGTGATCCGCCGCGAGGTCAGGCAGCTCGAGGACGCGTGGTACGACAGCACGCGCATCGATCGCTCCAAGGTCCGCATCACGCGGTTGCAGTACTTCGAGGACGTCAACGTCGAGACCCCTTCGGTGCCGGGAAGCCCGGATCAGGTCGACCTCAACATCACTGTGACCGAAAAGGCTACGGGCAATCTGCTGCTCGGCGTCGGTTATTCGAGCGCCGAAGGATTCGTGCTGTCGGGCTCGGTCTCGCAGAACAACGTGCTCGGCACGGGCAACTCGCTCACCGCGGCGCTCAACACCAGCAAGGTCAACCAGCAGATCGCGATCACCTACGTCGAGCCTTACTGGACGCCGGACGGCGTGTCGCGGTCGCTGGAAATCTACGACCGCAACGTCAATCCTTCATCGCTGCCAGTCGCGGCATACCAGTCGCAAACCGCGGGCGCGGCGATCGGGTTCGGCATTCCGCTGACGGAAACCGATTCGATCAACGTCGGGGCGCGCTTCGAACACACACGTCTGACGCTCTACGGCGACAGCCCGCTTTTGTACCAGGAGTTCGTGAGGGAGTTCGGCGCCATCACCAACAGCGTCATTTTCACCACAGGCTGGTCGAGGGACACGCGCGACAGCATCCTGTTCCCCACGCGAGGCTTGCTGCAAAGCGCATTCGCCGAGCTCGGCGTGGGTGACCTGCTCTACTACAAGCTCAATTACCTGATCCAGTGGTTCACGCCGATGCCGCTGGGCAGCGTTCTCATGCTGCGCTCGGACCTGGGCTACGGAGGAGGCCTGGGCGACAAGCCGCTGCCCTTCTTCAAGGCGTATTATGCGGGAGGGGTGGGGTCGGTCCGGGGCTACGAGACGGCGTCACTGGGTCCGCAGGACGTCGCGGGAAACACGATTGGCGGCCGCCAGAAGGTGGTGGGCAACATGGAGCTGTTTTTTCCCGTGCCCGGGACCAAGGCGGGAGATCAGTCGACCCGGATGTCGGTGTTCGTCGATGCCGGCCAGATTTACGACAGCGGGTTCGAACCGAGTCTCGAATCGTTCCGCTACTCGACTGGCGTCGGCCTTGCATGGAACTCGCCGGTCGGGCCGCTCAAGTTCAGTTATGGCTATCCGCTGAACGCCGGACCGCACGATCGGATCCAGCGCTTCCAGTTCCAGGTGGGCACGGTATTCTAGAGGCGCGGATCGGTGAGACAGCGCGTATGGCAGGAGAGAACGTTGAGGCAGCCTATGAGGCAATTCTGGACCGGCGTCGCGGTTGCGGTGTTCGCCGCAGCGATCGCGATGCCGTCGGCAGCGCAAGGTGCAGACTACAAGATCGGCTTCGTGAACAGTGAGCGACTGTTCCGCGACGCCGCTCCCGCCAAGCGTGCGCAGCAGAAGCTCGAACGCGAGTTCGCCGGACGCGATGCGGAAATCCAGAAGCTTGCCAAGCAGGTGCGCGACTTGCAGGCCACACTGGAAAAGGACGGCGTCACCATGAACGAAGCCGACCGGCGCAACAAGGAGCGCGACCTCGCCAACATGAGCCGTGACCTCCAGCGCGGACAGCGCGAGTTTCGCGAGGATCTCAACCTGCGCCGCAACGAGGAGCTCGCCGCAGTGCAGGAACGCGCCAATCGCGTCATCCAGCAGATCGCCATCGACGAGAAATTCGATCTCGTCATCCAGGACCCGGTCATCTACGCAAGTCAGCGCATCGACATCACCGACCGGGTGATCAAGGCGCTCGCCGACAAGTAGGCCGGCGGCGCCGGGCACCGGGATGGATCCGCGTCGCGCCGGTTCCGCAATCGCACTGAAGGTGCTCGCCGAGCACAGCGGGGCGCGGCTGGTCGGCGACGGCGAGGTCATGATCGACGCCGTTGCGGCCATCGAGACAGCAACGCCCGGCGCCATTGTCTTTCTCGCCAACCCAAAATATCGCAGCCACCTCACTACCACGCGTGCGAGCGCGGTGATCGTGTCGCCGCGGGATGCGGAAGCTACAGCGCTCCCCAAGCTCGTCTCCGCGAATCCGTATGCTACATACGCGGCGATCGCCGCGCTGTTCCACCCGGCGATCGCCGCCACGCCGGGCGTTCATCGCAGCGCAGAAGTCGCACCCACGGCCAGGGTCGCCGCTTCAGCGACGATCGGACCCAACGCCGTGATCGGCGAGCGCACGATCATCGGCGAGCGCAGCGTCGTCCACGCCGGCTGTGTCGTCGCCGACGATTGCGTGCTCGCCGATGACGTCGTGCTCCATCCGCGTGTCGTTGCCTATGCACGAACCCGCATCGGCGCGCGTACCATGGTGCATTCCGGCGCGGTGCTCGGCGCGGATGGTTTCGGCATGGCCGAGCTGGACGGGCGCTGGCTCAAGGTGCCACAGGTCGGGGGGCTCGCCATCGGCGCCGACGTCGAGATCGGGGCCAATACCACCATCGACCGAGGCGCGCTCGGCGACACCGTGATCGAGGACGACGTCAAGCTCGATAACCAGATTCAGATCGGCCACAATTGCCACATCGGAGCGCACACCGCCATCGCGGGCTGCGTGGGCATCGCGGGGAGCACGCGCATCGGACGGAATTGCAGGATCGGTGGTGCGGCAATGATCGCCGGGCATCTCAGCATCGCCGACGGAACGACGGTCTCTGCGTCGACCGGGGTGTTCAATGACGTACGCGAGCCGGGCATCTACACGGCGGCGTTTCCATCGTTGCCGCACCGTGAGTGGCAGCACGTGGCATCGATCACGAGGCATTTGCGCACGCTGCTCGAGCGTGTCCGTGCGCTGGAGCGCGCGCAGAAGCACAAGGGGGAATGACGTGGGCGAGATGGACATCGGCGAGATCCGGCGGCACCTGCCTCACCGCTACCCGTTCCTGCTCGTCGACCGGGTGCTCGAATGCGTTCCGGGGCAACGCATCAAGGCGATCAAGAACATCACCGCCAACGAGCCGTTTTTTCAGGGCCATTTCCCGGCGTATCCCGTGATGCCGGGCGTGCTCATCATCGAGGCGCTCGCGCAGGTCTCGGTGATACTTGTCTACAGAACACTCAATCGACTTCCCGACGAAAAATCGCTGATCTTTTTCGCGGGGATCGACGATGCGCGCTTCAAGCGTCAGGTGATTCCTGGCGATCAGCTGCAGCTCGAGGCGACGCAGGTGCGGCTGGTGCGCGGCGTCGGCAAGTTCGACGTGCGTGCCACGGTCGGTGACGCGCTGGTCGCGCAGGCGCAACTGCTCGCTGCGTTGCGCGACGTCTGATCGCGTGACCAGCGTTCATCCTTCCGCGATCGTCGCCGCCGATGTCAAGCTCGGTGCCGACGTCGAGATCGGCGCCTACTCGATCATCGGCCCCGGGGTCGTGGTCGGTGCCGGCACCTCGATCGGACCGCACGTGGTCGTCGCCGCACGCACCCGGCTTGGACAGCGCAACCGCGTCTTCCAGTTCGCCTCGGTCGGCGAGATTCCGCAGGACCGCAAGTACGACGGACAGCCGACCTCGACGGTCATCGGCGACGACAACGTCATTCGCGAATACGTCACCATCCACGCAGGCACGGCGCAGGACCGCGGCGTGACCACGCTGGGCGACCGCAACTGGCTGCTGGCGTACACTCACGTGGCGCACGATTGCGTCGTCGGCAACGACACCACTTTCTCGAACAACGCCCAGCTTGCCGGGCACGTGGTGATCGAAGACCACGCCGTCCTGGGCGGCTTCGTCGGCGTGCATCAATTCTGCCGCATTGGCGCGCATGCGTTTATCGCGGCAGGCTCGATCGTGCTGCAGGATGTGCCGCCTTTCGTGACCGCAGCCGGATACCCGGCCAAGCCGCATGGCATCAACAGCGAAGGTCTGCGTCGCCGCGGGTTTTCCGCCGAGGGCATCGCGGCGATCAAGCGCGCCTACCGCACGCTGTACCGCGCTTCGCTTCCGCTCGAGGAGGCACGCGATCAAATCTCCGCCGAGGCGCGTGCAACGACGGTGCTTGCGCCGCTCGCCGCGTTCCTGGAAACGGCGGGTCGCGGCATCGTTCGCTAGCCCTCGTGCAGACCCAAGGCATCACCGTCGGCATCGTCGCCGGCGAGGCTTCCGGCGACGCGCTGGGCGCGCAGCTCATCCGCGCAGTGCGTGAGCGCCTGCCGCAGGTGCGCTTCGCCGGCATCGGCGGTCCACGCATGGAAAGCGCTGGCTGCGAGCTGTGGTACTCGCTCGACAAGCTCGCACTGCGTGGTCTCGTCGAGGTTCTGCCCAAGGTTCCCGAGCTGATTGGCATTCGCCGCGACGTGCATCGCCGTCTGCGTCGCGCCCAGGCGCCGCTGTTCATCGGAGTCGACGCACCCGATTTCAATCTGGGTCTGGAACGGCGGCTCAAGCGCGATCGAGTGCGCACGATTCATTACGTGAGCCCTTCGGTGTGGGCGTGGCGCCGCGGGCGCATCGACTCGATAGCGCGCTGCGCCGACCGGCTGCTCGCGTTGTTTCCCTTCGAACCGCAACTCTACGATCGCGCGCGACTGGCGGTGACCTTTGTCGGTCATCCACTGTCCGCGTCGGCGGCGGGCGCGGTCAGCCGCCGCGAGATGCGCGAGCTGCTCAAGCTGGAGGCGAGCCGCCCGGTCTTCGCGCTCTTGCCCGGCAGCCGCATAGGCGAACTCGAAATGCACGCCGAGCTCATGCTGCGCACCGCCGCGGAGATCTTGGACGTGCAGCCGGAGGCGCGCTTCATCGTCCCGCTGGTGAGTCGACAGGCGCGCGAGTATTTCGAGCGAGAGCAATATCGCCTGCACTTCGAGATGCTTCCGATGACGCTGCTCTACGGACACGCCGACCACGCGCTCAAGGCTGCCGACGTGGGCATCGTCGCCTCTGGCACTGCGACGCTGGAAGCGGCGATGTCGCGTTGTCCGCATATCATCTACTATCGCGTCAGCGCGGTCACCGCGGGTATCGTTATTCGCAGGCTGCTGCTACCCTATGTGGGTCTCCCGAACGTCCTCGCCGGGCGCTTCGTGGTCCCCGAATTCCTGCAGGATGAAGCCACGGTGGCCAACCTTTCGCGCGCAGCCCTCAACCTTTACGACGACACGGTGACGCGGAAACGACTCGAGGCACTGTTCGCGCAGATGGCGCGTAGCCTGTCGGCGGATACCGAGGCGCTGGTCGCCGACGCCGTTCTGACCGAGCTGCGCGCGGCGGGGGTTGCGTGCTGATCGCGGGCGTCGACGAGGCCGGGCGCGGCCCCCTGGCCGGGCCCGTGGTCGCCGCCGCGGTGATCCTCGATCCCGATCGCCGTATCCGCGGACTTCGCGACTCCAAGCTCCTTACCGCGGAGACGCGTGATCGGCTGGCTGT
>Ga0207700_10000050_pt1 | contig 79672 bp, 77 predicted proteins | sample LARL82metaG_FD_184348 | JGI IMG/M metagenome (GOLD analysis project Ga0207700, IMG submission 184348) | Corn, switchgrass and miscanthus rhizosphere microbial communities from Kellogg Biological Station, Michigan, USA - LAR L8-2 metaG... | ecosystem: Host-associated > Plants > Roots >...
CTCCCGCCCCCCGCCCCGCCAAGATCATCGCAATCCTGACCCCCGGCCCACCAAGATCGATGTACCGTTACCAACCCCCCAGCGTCGGCAATGTGCCATCGACCACCCTGGCGGGCAGGCGCGCAGAGCGATCGGCCACCGCGGCGGGCAGGCGCAGAGCGATCGGCCGTCGCGGCCGATCGTAACCCGTCCCCGGCCCGCCAAGATCGATGTACCGTTACCGACCCCCCAGCGTCGGCAATGTGCCATCGACCACCCTGGCGGGCAGGCGCGGGGCAGGCGCGGGGCGGGGGTCAGGCCCCGCGGACCCCGCAGAGCAGGCGGTTCTCACCCCGCTGCCAGAGCGTCCCGGCCTCGGCGAACCCGGCCGCGTGCAGCGCGTCGAGGTGGGTGGCCAGCAGCCGGGTAGCCCAGCCGTGATGATCGGCGTGGTCGCGCCACGCTTCGCGCTCGGCGACGGCTCCGGCCAGGGCGGGCTCAGCGGCGATCGCGTCCCACCAGCCGGACCAGCTTTCGGTGTGGCCGTTCGGGAATCGCCGTTGGTCCTCAAGTCGCAGCAGCGCCTCGTCCAGCCGGGCCAGAACGGGGGAGGCCGACTCGTCGATGTGCAGATGGTCGCCGTTGAGCAGCAGGCCGCCCGGGCGCAGTACCCCGGCCAGCTCGGCGTACATCGTGGACAGGGCCTGCGGGTTCAGCCAGTGCAGCGCGGTGGTGCTCACCGCAGCGTCGGCCGGCCGGTCCAGATGCAGCCCGCCGGACCAGCCGGGATGGCGCAGGTCGGCGGAGACGAACCGGACGCCGGCCCGGTCCTCGTGGGCCGCCCGAGCCAGCGCGAGCATCACCGGATCGGCGTCCACGGCCACGACGGTGGCAGCGGGGATCCGGTCCAGCAACCGGATCGAGAGCGAGCCCGGGCCGCAGCCCAGATCTATCACCACCGGGTCGGGCCGGCCGGTCCCCTCTTCTACCGCGTCGATCAGCACGGTGAACCGTTCCTCCCGGTCCGGCAGGTGCTCCTCCTGCTGGAGATCCCAGCGGCGGATCCACTCCCGGGCGGCGTCGCGGTCGAGCTGCGGCATCCCGTATCTCCTTTTGTCACTGGCTAGTATCATTTCGGCAGTTACAAGTTAGACCCGAGGATGTAACCGGTCAAGTGAGATTCAGCAGTCACCTGGACACGATCGTGACGGTCGCGGTTCGCCTGGTCAACGCCCTCACGCCCGGCCAGGCCTACGGCCGCGGCTACCTGCCGCCCGCCGACGACGACCTGCCCGCCGCGGTCACCGCGGTGCTGCGCTCGGTCAGCCCCCGCTACGGGCAGGTGCCGGCCGGCGAGGCCGATGAGCTGCGCGCCGCGGCGGCCGAGTTCCGCGCGGTGTTCGAGGCGGTCGCCCGCGACGACGTGGACGCGGCCGCCTGGCAGGTGAACCGGCTGCTCGCCTCGACCGGGGCGCGTCCCGCGCTGGACCGGCACGACGGGGAAGGATGGCACCTGCATTTCCACGGCGCGCGGGACGGGCTGGCCAGCGGCTGGGCGGCCGGCTGCGCCACCGGGCTGGCCATTGTGCTGGGCACCGAAGACCGCGGCAGGCTCGGGGTCTGCACCGCGCCGCGCTGCGACCGGGTGTACGTGGACACCTCACGCAACGGCACCCGGAGGTTCTGCTCGACGACGTGCCAGAACCGGGTCAAGACGGCCGCGTTCCGCTCCCGCCACGGCTGACCGCCGCGACCTGCTCTCCGGCGCGCCTCATGCCTGCCCGCAACCCCGGCATCGCCTACCCGCGGTCCCGGCATCGCCTGCTCGCAACCCGGCGCGGGGACGCGGGGCGGGCGGCCAGTCATTCTGACTTGCGCGGAGAACCGGGCATCGGTTTCGATCGGTGCATGGGCGAACCCATCATTGTGCCCGAGGCCGGAGCCGCGCTGCCGGGCGACTTCGCCGTCACGGTGCGAGTGCGATCCGAGCAGACAAACGGCGTCATGGCCGCGATCGAAGAGACACTCCAGCCGAAGGCTTTCATCCCGCCGCACGTGCACCTGAACGACGTCTGGGTCTACGTGCTGTCCGGCGAGATCGGAGTGCTGGTCGGCGAGGAGGTCAGGACCGCGCGCCAGGGCGACTGGGCGCTCAAGCCCCGGGACGTGCAGCACGCGATGTGGAACCCGGCCGAACGGCCGGCGCACATTATCGAGGTGCTCACGCCGGGCGGCACGGAACGGTGGTTCGAGGAGATCGCCGCGCTCGACGACGATGACGAGGGCAGGTTCGACGAGCTCTCCTCCCGGTACGGCATCACGTTCTTCCCGCAGAGCACGTGGATTGCGGAGCTGCGCCGGCGCTTCGCGCTCGACTAACGTTCTTCACCGCGCAGAAGGGCTCCCAGACGTGGTTATCGCGGTTACCCCCCGGGCGCTGCCGCCGGCAGTACGCGCGATCAAGGGCTGGTCCGCGAGCCACGTCGCCGAAGTTCACGCCGTCCGGTCCGGCTACGACCAGGCGGCGCGCCCGTGACCGCCCCGGCCGACGCCGGGCAGGGCGAGGTTCCCGCCCGGATGCGGGTCGCGGTGCTCAACCGTCCCGGCCAGCTGGAGCTGCAGGAACGGCCGGTGCCCGAGGCTGCCCCCGGGCACGTGCTCGTCGCCGTGCGCAGCGTGGGGGTCTGCGGCTCGGACGTGCACTACTTCCAGCACGGGCGGATCGGCGACTTCGTGGTGCGCGATCCGCTGGTGCTCGGGCACGAGGTGTCGGGCCGCGTCGTCGCGGCTGGCCCGGGCGTCGACCCCGGCCGGGTGGGCCGCCGGGTCGCGATCGAGCCCGGAGCCGGCTGCGGGCGCTGCTCGCAGTGCCGGGCCGGCCGGTACAACCTGTGCCCGGACATGCGGTTCTTCGCCACCCCGCCGGTGGACGGCGCGTTCGGCGAGTATGTGCTGGTGCGCGCCGACCTGGCGTTCGACCTGCCGGACCGGGTCAGTGACAACGCGGCCGCGCTGCTCGAACCGCTGTCGGTCGGGATCTGGGCCAACGGCAAGGCCGGGATCGCCCCCGGCGGCTCGGTCCTCATCGCCGGAGCCGGACCGATCGGCCTGGTGACGGCTCAGGTGGCCACGGCCCGCGGCGCGACCACGATCGTGGTCAGCGACATCGCCCCGCACCGCCTCCCGGCCGCCGAGCGGAGCGGAGCCACCGCCGCGCTGCCCGCCTCAGACGTGCCGGACGCCTGCCGGGACTTCGACGCGTTCATCGACTGCTCCGGCGCCCCGGGCGCGATCGCGGCCGGCATCCGGGCGCTGGGCCCGGCCGGGCGGGCCGTGCTGGTCGGGATGGGCCCGGACGAGCTGGTCCTGCCGTTCGGTTTCATCCAGCGCCGGGAGATCACCGTGACCGGGACCTTCCGGTACGCCCACACCTGGCCCGCCGCGATCGCGCTCGCCGCCTCCGGCGCGGTCAGCCTCGATGAGCTGGTCACCGACCGCTTCCCGCTGGCGCAGGCCGAGCAGGCACTGCGGGCGGTGACCAGGGAGGGAACCATCAAGCCGGTCGTCGAGCCCTGGCGCTGAGCGGCCGGCCCGGCAGGCCGGCGGCCGAGCGGCCGGGCCGCAGCTGCGCCTCCATCACGTGGCCCAGCGACGACGTCCCGGCGCAGCTGAACCGGAGCCGGCGGCGCCGCCGCCCGGGCGCGAGGAAGAGCAGCAGATCGCCCGCGATCCGGACATCTGCCTCCGAGCACCCCGTCTCCTCGGGTAGCCTGTCCATCGCTTCAGGTAACCACGACGCGGGCCGTGCGCGGCCGGCTACGGTTTGCCATACGGCGGGGCGGGTAGCGCTGGCCCTTAGGCACCGCAGCGCCGGTGCCCGGTAACGGCAGATGGATGGGATGCATGCGGTTCGGCGAGCTCTGGCGTTCCGGCCACCTGCTTGACCGACGGCGTAGAGAGATCGGCTTCCTGATCGGCTTGTCGGCCGTGCTCGAGCTGGCCGCGGGGGTCGGCCTGGCCTACGTGGCCGGTTTCGCCGCCGTGCAGCATGTCCTGGGCGGCCTGCTGGAACACTGGCCGTGGCTGCTCGGCCTGGCCGGCAGCCTGGTCGTGTCGTTCGTCGGGTACTACTTCGCCTACGACGGGATATTCAACCTAGAGCACGGCCCCCGGTTGACCGCGCGCCAGATGCGCGTGGTCGTCACGGCCGGTTTCGGCGGATTCCTTTCCCACGGCGGCGCCGGCCTGGACGCGCACGCCCTGACGTCGGCCGGGTGCCAGAAGAGGGAAGCCTCGGTGCGGGTGTGGGGCCTGTCCGGCCTGGAGCAGGGAGTGCTCAGCCTGGCCGCCTGCGTCGCGGCCATCGTCTTGCTGGTCGCTGGGCGCAGCGTCCCGCCGCTCAACTTCACCCTGCCCTGGGCGGTCATCCCAGTGCCGGGTTTCCTGCTGGCCTTCTGGCTGGCCGAGCGCTACCGGGGGCGGCTGTGCGACAGGTCCGGCGCGCCCGGCAAACTCGGGATCTTCCTGCACTCGATTCACCTGGTGCGCAGGCTGTTCCTGGATCCGGGCCGGCGGCACGCCGGCGCCGTGCCGGGGATGGCGCTGTTCTGGGCCGCTGACTTCTTCGCCGCGTGGTGCGCCCTGGCCGCCTTCGACCTGAGGATGAGCGTGGCCGGGTTCATCGTGGGCGTCGCCACCGGAATGATTTTCACTCGCCGGGCGGCGCCGCTGGCCGGCGCGGGCATCCTCGCCCTCGTGCTGCCGGTCACGCTGTGGGTCAGCGGGGCCCCGCTGGCGATCGCCATCTCCGGGATCTTCGTCTACCGGATCCTCAGCCTGTGGCTACCGCTCCCGTTCGCGCTCGCGTCTCTGCCGGAGCTGCGTCAGCTCGGCGCGCGCGCCGTCGGCGGCCGCGCCGTGAGCAAGCTCGTCGCGGATGGGAGCAAGGCAGCCGACGACCGCACCGCGGATGCCGGGAGCACCGCAGACGGCCGGCCCGCCGCGGACGCCGGGAGCACCGCAGACAACCGGCCCGCCGCGGACGCCGGGAGCACCGCAGACGGCCGGCCCACCGTGGACGCCGGGAGCACCGCAGACGGCCGGCGCACCGCGGACGCCGGGAGCACCGCAGACGGCCGGCGCACCGCGGGCGGCAGGCGCATCGCCGGGAAGCCGGCCACGGCGGCCGGTCCGCGCTGACCGCGCCCACAGCGGCCGGACGGCGGCCGGTCTTCGGCCCGCGATACCTGCCGGTTTGCGTGTTTCCACGGTGATGGTCCGGTTTTGGGCAACGGCAGTGCTGGTCTGTGGTTGACTGCTCTAGCACCACGGCTGACGCTCATGTCAGTCCGCCCGCCGAGATGTCCTGTCAACCCCGGAGAGCCGGATTGATGAGATCGCTGTTCGCCGTGCTCGGGCGCCTGTCCATCCGTTACCGCTGGCTCGTCGTCGCCGCCTGGACCGGCGGCGCCGTGGCCGCGGTGCTGTTCCTGCCGTCGCTGGCCGCCGCGGTGAACAACAACAACACGCAGTTCCTGCCGGCCAGCGCGCCGAGCAACGTTGCCGCCCGGCTGGCCGCGCCCTTCTACGGCGCGTCCAACAACGACGACGCCTTCGTGGTGGCGGCCACCCGCGACCACCAGCGGCTGAGCCGGGCCGACAACGCGGCCATCGCCCGCCTGACGGCCATGGCCGGCCGGCTCCCGCGGACCCGGACCGCGCGGATCGCCGAGTTCTCCGGCGACGGCCAAGCCGCCCTGATCGAGATCCGGGCCTCGCTCTCGCAGCGGACGAACTCGCCGGACGTCGCCTTCGTCCATTCGCTCCGGGCCCTGTTCGGTGCGGTCGGCGCGCCGCCCGGGCTGGTGCTGCATACCGCAGGCAACCTCGCGGTGACCGCCGACCAGGCCGGCCAGGCGAGCGGCCTCGGCTCGCGAACCGAATACCTGTCGATCCTGCTCATCGTCGTGGTCCTGCTCGCGGTGTTCCGCTCGCCGCTGGCCACGGTCGCGACGCTGCTGCCCGCCGTGCTCGTGCTGCTCACCGCCGAGTCCGTGGTGGCCGAGGTGGCGAGACTCTGGATCGGGGTCTCGAGCATCACCCAGCTGCTGCTCATCGTGCTCGTGCTGGGGGCGGGGACCGACTACGGGCTGTTTCTGGTCTTCCGGGTGCGCGAGGAACGCCGGCGCGGTCTCGGCCACCACGAGGCCATCGAGCGCAGCGTCGAGCGGGTGGGCGAGTCGATCGTGTTCTCCGCCGCGACGGTGATCGCCGCCCTGCTCAGCCTGCTGCTCGCGACCTTCGGCGTCTATCACGGCCTGGCCATCCCGCTTGCCATCGGTATCGGGCTGATGGTCCTGGCCGGGGTGACGCTGGTGCCGGCCGTGCTGGCCATCTTCGGCCGGGCGCTGTTCTGGCCGGCCCAGCCGGCCGCGGGCCAGCGGACCAGCGGCACCTGGGGACGGGTGGCCGGCCGGGTGGCCCGCCGCCCGCTGGCCGCGCTGCTCATTGGCGTGGTCGGGCTCTCGGTGCTGGCCGGGTTCGCGATGGCCGACCGGGCCACCAACTTCGGCGGGGGGATCTCGGCTCCGCCCGGGACCGACTCGGCCCGGGGCCAGGCCATGCTGGTCGAGCACTTCTCGCTGGCCAGCAGCAACCCGATCAATCTGGTGCTGAGATTCAACCGGCCGGTATGGTCCGACCCGGCTCCGCTCGCGCTGGCCGGTGCCTATCTGCAACGCCGTTCGGAATTCTCGAGCGTGATCGCGCCGCTGGACCCGAACGGGACGCCGATCACCCCGGCCGAGCTCACCAGGCTGCACCGCATCCTCGGACCGCCGGGCCGGGTGCCTGCCGCCCAGTCCGAACACGGCCCGGCGGCTGCCCTGCCGCCCGCCCTCTACCAGGCTTACCGGGCGACGACCCAGGTGATCGCGCCCGACGGGCGGACCGTGCAGTTCCTCGCGAGCCTGCGGGCCGGCAGCCCGGACTCGAACGCCGCCATCTCCGCGGTGCCCGCGATCCGGGGCGCGCTCGCCGTGGCGGCCGCCCGGGCCCACGCCGCAGCCGCCGGGGTGGCCGGCGACTCAGCCTCGCTGTACGACGTGCGCTCGGCCTCGCAGGGCGATCTCATGCACGTGGTGCCGGTGGCCGTGCTGGTCATCGGGCTGCTCCTCGCGTTGCTGCTGCGCAGTGCGATCGCCCCGCTCTACCTGGTGGTGAGCGTCGCCCTGTCCTACCTCGCCTCGCTCGGCGTCTCGGTGATCGTGTTCCAGATGCTCGGCGGCAGCTACGGGCTGAGCTTCATCCTGCCGTTCCTCATGTTCATCTTCCTGCTCGCCCTGGGCGAGGACTACAACATCCTGGTCATGTCGCGGATCCGCGAGGAGGCACATGACCTGCCGCTGCGTGACGCGGTGGTGCGGGCGATCGAGGTCACCGGCACCACGGTCACCTCGGCGGGGATGGTGCTCGGCGGGACCTTCCTGGTCTTCGCCATCGCCGGGGCGACCGGCTCGGAGGGGGCGCAGATCCGGGAGATCGGCCTCGGCCTCACGATCGGGGTGGCGCTGGATACGTTCGTGGTGCGAACGCTCATCGTCCCCTCGGTGGTCGTCCTGCTCGGGCGGTGGAACTGGTGGCCGGCCTCGCTGCACCACCGGCACGTCGTCCTCGAGGCGCGCAGGCACCGCCGGGCCGGCAAGCCCGCCGGGCTGGCGCGCGAGCCCATCACGCTGGCCGGGGAGCGCCTCACGCTGGCGGGCGAGCCTGTCACGCCGGCCGGCGAGCCCGTCGAGCTGGCCGGCGAGTCGCCGGGCGGCTGAGCGGCGGCGCTACGAGCGGCCGAAGATGGAGCTCTCCAGCACGTAGAAGACCGTGATCGCGGCGTACATGATCACGCTGGCGATCGGGCTGGCCAGTGCCACCAGCGTGGCGGTCAGGTAGATGAACGGCCCAGGCAGGTAGCTGCGGGAGATGCCGGTGACCACGCGGCGGTCCGCGTCCGCCTTAAGCAGCCGGTCCCCCGCCGCCGCGTAGAACCACAGCGTGTTGAACAGCACCGCGGTGACCGTCAGCGTCGCCCCGTAGGCCAGCGCGGCCGGCTCCAGCTCACTGCCGCGGAAGTGCGCGGCCACCAGTCCGGTGGGGAACGGGATGAACGCGACCAGCATCAAGAACCCGACGTTGATCAGCAGGAACCGCCGGTCGACGCGGGCCACCTGCCCGAACACAGTGTGATGGTTGACCCAGATGATGCCGATCGTCACGAACGTGACGGCGTACGCCACGTAGCTGGGCCAGATGTGCAGCAGGGACCGGCCGAGCGGGCCGGCGGATTCGTGCACCCCCAGGATGAGCAGGGTCGCGGCGATCGCGAACACGCCGTCGCTGAATGCCTCCAGCCGCCCTGTCGTCATGGCGTGGCAACCATGGATCGCGTAGCCCGGCAGCCGGTCAGCCGAAGAACACCTCGGCTTCGGCGTACCGCTCCTCGGGCACCAGCTTGACGTCACGGGTCGCTTCGGCCAGTGGCACGCGGATGATGTCGGTACCGCGCAGCGCCACCATCATCCCGAACGCGCCGTCGCGGACCGCGCTGATCGCGTGCACGCCGTACCGGGTGGCCAGCACCCGGTCGAAAGCGGTCGGCGTGCCGCCGCGCTGGATGTGGCCGAGCACCGTGCAGCGGGCCTCCTTGCCGGTCCGCTTCTCGATCTCCTCGGCCAGCATCTGGCCCACGCCGCCCAGCCGGATATGACCGAACGAGTCGAGCTGCTCGCGGCCGATCTCGCCTTCCCCGTCGGCCGGGTGCGCGCCCTCCGCGACCACTACGATCGGCGCGTACCTGGTCTGGAACCGGTGCTGCACGTAGGCGCAGACCCTCTCGATAGAGAAGGGCTTCTCCGGGATCAGGATGACGTTCGCGCCGCCGGCGATGCCCGCGTGCAGCGCGATCCAGCCGGCGCTGCGCCCCATCACCTCCACGATCAGCGCGCGGTGGTGGCTCTCGGCCGTGGTGTGCAGCCGGTCGATGGCCTCCATGGCGATGTTGACCGCGGTGTCGAAGCCGAACGTGTAATCGGTCGCGCTGAGGTCGTTGTCGATGGTCTTGGGCACGCCCACCACGCTGACGCCCTCGTCGCACAGCCGGGAGGCCACGCCGAGGGTGTCCTCCCCGCCGATCACCACCAGGGCGTCCACGCCCAGGCCGGCCAGGTTGTCCTTGATCCGGTCCACGCCGGACCCCGCGCCGCCGACCGCTTCGGCGCGCAGCGGGTTGGTCCGCGACGAGCCCAGGATGGTCCCGCCGCGGGGCAGGATGCCCCGGACCGCCTGGATGTCCAGCGGGACGGTGTCACCCTCGAGCGGCCCGCGCCACCCGTCGCGGAATCCGACGAACTCGAACCCGTACTCCGCCACTCCCTTGCGGACCACGGCCCGGATCACTGCGTTCAGCCCGGGGCAGTCTCCGCCGCCGGTGAGCACTCCGACTCGCATACGGGCCAGACTAGTGCGCCCGGTCCCGCCGCCGGGTGCGCTGGAGCACACTGGTGGGCCATGAGCGTTCTCGCGATCGACGCAGGCACAACTGGCGTAACCGCCCTGGTGATACGCCCCGACGGCACCGTGGCGGGCCGGGGTTACCAGGAGTTCCGCCAGTACTACCCGCAGCCGGGCTGGGTCGAGCATCTACCCGAAGGGATCTGGCAGGCCACGCTGGCCGCCTGTGCCATGGCTACCGAACGGGCCGGGGCCGGTGCCGCCGACCCCGCCGACGCCGACGCGGTGACCTGCATCGGCATCACCAACCAGCGGGAAACCGCGGTGATCTGGGACCGCGCCACGCTCACCGCGCCGCGGCGCGCGATCGTCTGGCAGGACCGCCGGAGCGCGGAGCTGTGCCAGCGGCTGCGCGACGCCGGGCACGAACCCCGGATCACCGAGCTGACCGGGCTGCGGCTCGATCCCTACTTCACCGGGACCAAGCTCACCTGGCTGGCCGAGAACGACGCCGAACTGTGGTCCGGGGTCGAGGACGGGTTGCTCGCCGTGGGCACGGTGGATTCCTACCTGATCGCCCGGATGAGCGGCGGCCGGCGGCACGTGACCGACGCCTCCAACGCGTCGCGGACCCTGCTGTTCGACATCTCGGCGGGCCAGTGGTCGGCCGAGCTGTGCGAGCTGTTGCGGGTGCCGCCGCACGCGCTGCCCGAGGTGGTGCCGTCCTGGGGCGCCGAGGGGCACACCGACCCGATGGCCTTCCTCGGCCTGTCGGTGCCGGTCGCGGGCATCGCCGGCGACCAGCAGGCCGCCCTGTTCGGCCAGGCCTGCTTCGCCGCGGGCGACACCAAGTGCACCTACGGAACCGGGTCGTTCGTCCTGGTCAACACCGGTTCGGAGCGGCCGGACCCGGGCGCTTCGCTGCTGGCCACGGTGGCCTGGATGGACCCCGAAGGCGTGCTGAGCTACGCGCTGGAAGGGTCGGTGTTCGTCACCGGCGCGGCCGTGCAGTGGCTGCGCGACGGGCTCGGCCTGCTGGACAACGCCGCGCAAAGCGAGGCGCTGGCCCGGTCGGTACCGGACAGCGGCGGCGTCGTGTTCGTGCCCGCGCTGACCGGGCTCGGCGCGCCGGACTGGGATCCCGACGCCCGTGGCGCGATCTTCGGGATCACCCGGGGGACGAGCCGGGCGCACCTGGTCCGCGCCACGCTGGAAGCCATCACGTTCGAGGTGCGGGACGTGTGCGACGCCATGGCCGAGGCTTCGTCGGCCAGGCCGCGAGCGCTCAAGGCGGACGGCGGAGCGAGCGAGAACGACCTGCTGATGCAGCTGCAGGCCGACCAGCTCGGGCTGGCCGTGGAACGCCCGGTGATCGCGGAGACGACCGCGCTGGGCGCCGGGTTCCTGGCCGGCCTGGCCACCGGGGTCTGGTCATCGACAGCCGAGCTCTCGGAGATCTGGCGGCTCGGCAAGCGCTTCTCCCCCGCCGCCTCGCGCGACGACGCCGCCTACGCCCGATGGCGCACCGCGGTCACCCGCGCCAAGGGCTGGGCCAGCGCAGCGTCCCCGCCGCCGGATGGATGATCATTCTCACTAATGCCTTGGGGTCAGCGGTGGAGGGGGAGTCGGCGTTGGCTGGAGTGGGCGGCCTTGGCGCTGGCGGCGTAGATGTCCACGTACTCCTGGCCGGACAGGTCCATCAGCGCGTACATGATCTCGTCGGTGACTGCGCGGAGCACTAGCCGATTGGACTCCATGCCGTAATAGCGGGAGAAGTCCAGCGGCTTCCCGAACCGGGCGCCCGGGCGGAATCGCAGCCTGGGCATCACCGTGCCGGGCGGCTGCAGGTCGTAGGTGCCGAGCATGGCGCACGGGATCACCGGGGCGCGGCCCTCCAGGGCCAGGCGGGCGACGCCGGTCTTGCCACGGTAGAGCCGACCGTCGGGAGTACGGGTGCCCTCGGGGTAGATGCCCAGCAGGTTGCCCTGGGCCAGGACGCGCAGCCCGGTGTGCAGCGCTCGCTCGCCGGCCTCGCCGCCCGAACGGTCGACCGGGATCTGCCCCATACCGTGGAAGAACGCCTTGCTGACCAGGCCCTTGATGCCACGGCCGGTGAAGTACTCCGCCTTGGCCAGGTAGACGACCTTGCGCGGAAGCAGCAGCGGCCCGAAGAAGTGGTCGGAGAACGACAGGTGGTTGCTCGCGATGATGGCCGGCCCCTCGCGCGGAACGTTGTCGATTCCCTCGGCCCAGGGGCGGAACACCAGCCTGAGGAACGGGTAGAGGATCGCCTTCACCACCCAGTAGAACACGCCCATATGTTCGCACGCGTCTTCCGGTCGTGCGAGTATGGCCAGGGCATTGGCGGTCAGACATTGGCGCCAGCGACGGCTGGAGGGACGGACCGGATGTCGGTGATCCCAGGGGCTGAGGCGTTCACCCGTGACGGCGGGCCCGTGGGCGTCCTGCTGTGCCACGGGTTCACCGGGACGCCGCAGTCGCTGCGGCCGTGGGCGGAATACCTCTGCGACGCCGGCCTGACCGTGTCCGTGCCGAGGCTGCCCGGGCACGGCACAACCTGGCAGGAGATGAACCGCACCCGCTCGGAAGACTGGTTCGCGGAGGCCGAGCGGAGCTTCGAGGAGCTGCGCGGGAAGACCGACGAGATCTTCTTGATGGGCCTGTCGCTCGGCGGCTGCATCGCGCTGCGGATCGCCGAGCTACGCGGCGCGGCGGTCCGCGGGCTGGTGGTGGTCAACCCCTCGATCACCGCGGACACCAAGCTGTTCTGGTTCGCGCCGGTGATGAAGCTGTTCGTACCTTCGCTGAAGGGGATCGCCAGCGACATCAAGAAGCAGGATGCGCAAGAGCTCGGCTACAACCGGGTGCCGGTGAAGGCGGCCGCGACGCTGCCGCGGCTGTGGCGCGCCACCCAGGACGGCCTGGACCAGCTCAGCCAGCCGGTGCTCGCCTACCGCAGCACCGAGGATCATGTGGTCGGCCCGCTCAGCATGCGGCTGCTGACTGACGCACTCCCGGCCAGCCAGCTGACGGTCCGGGATTGCCAGAACAGCTATCACGTGGCCACCCTGGATAACGACGCGGCGACCATCTTCTCGGGCAGCCTGGAGTTCGTGCGGGCGCACAGCGCCGCCCTGAAAGAGTAGGCGCCCCGAAGAGAGGGCCGCCGCGAAGGAATGAGGCCGGGCCCGGCGGCCTTGACACTGACGAGGGGTGAGGGCGCCAGACGTGACCGACGGCAACAGCGAAGAAGTAGCCCACGGCGGCAGCGAGGAAGAGGCCGCGTGGCTGGATCTGGTCGGCCGCTTCGATGCTCCGGTCACTACCGGCGGCGCGCCCGTGCCCTGGCCGGAGAGCGAGAACCTGCCTGCTCCGCCCGCCCCCGCGCCGGGCGGAATCGCGTCCGGGGCCGGGCCCACCGCCTCCCCGCCCGCGGCTCGGCCCACCGGACCCCGCCCCGGGGCCGAGCCCAACAACCCCCCGCCCGGGGTTTGGCCCACCGGACCCCCGCCTGCGGCCGGGCGGGCCGGGCCCCTGCCCTGGGCCGGGTCGGGAGCGGGGACCGGGCCGCCCGGACCCGCAACCGGGGCCGGGCCCACCGCACCCGCAACCGGGGCCGGGCCCACCGGCCCCGCGACTGGGGCCGAGTCCGCGCCCGGAGCCGGGCCTACATCCGGAGCCGGGTCCGCATCCCGCGGAGTGGTTCCGGCGCCCCCGGATCCGCCGGCGGAGGACGAGGAGCACTACGTGCCGCCGCCGCCCCCGCCGCTGCCCCGGCTCTCGCCGGTCACCAAGGGCGCCTGGGTGGCGCTGTTCGGCGGTCCCGGCTACCTGCTCGCCGCGACGATGGCGGGCTGGACGATTCCCGGCTGGCTGGGGTTCGGCGCGGTCGCGGCGTTCATCGCCGGCTTCATCGTGCTGGTCCTGCACGTCGGAGACGATCGCGACCGGGACTCGGATCCAGACGACGGTGCGGTCGTCTGAGCAGCGAGACCCTGGCCAGGTCGGCCGCGCCCACCAGCCCGGCGTCGGCGCCCAGCTCGGCAATCATGATGTCGGCGTAGACCCGGTAGCCGCGGCCCGTCAGGGCCTTCTCGAACGCCGCCCGAGCCGGGGCGAGCAGCAGGTCGCCCGCCTCCGACACCCCCCCGCCGATGACGAAGCAGTCCGGATCGAGGATCGCGGCCAGGTCCGCCATGCCCTGCCCGAGCCACCCGCCCACGATCTGGAAGCAGCGCAGCGCCCCCGGGTCGCCTTCCCGTGCGGCCTGGGTGACCTCCGGTCCGCCGATGCCCTCCGGGTGCCCGCCGCCCAGCTGGAGCAGCCTGATGGCTCCCTCCGGCGTCCGCCTGGCGAACTCGCGTGCCTCCGCGACCAGCGCGCTCCCGCTGGCGTACTGCTCCCAGCAGCCGCGGTTGCCGCAGCCGCACAGCCGACCCTCGGGCACGGCCCGGCAGTGCCCGGGCTCGCCGGCCATCCCCCAGCCGCCGCGGTACAGCTCGCCGCCGAGCACGAGACCGCCGCCGATGCCGGTGCCGATCGAGAGAAAAACGATATTCTCATAGCCCCGGCCGGCGCCGAACCTGACTTCGGCCCAGGCGCTGGCGTTGGCGTCGTTGTCCATGACGACCGGCAGGCCGACCAGATCCTCGACCCGCTGCTTGAGCGGCTCGTCCCGCCAGGCGAGGTTGGGGGCGAACATCACGGCCGCACGGGCGGAGTTCACGAACCCGGCCGCACCCAGGCCCACCGCCTGCACCGGGTGGCGGCCGCGCAGTTCGGTCACCACCGCGGCGATCACCTGAGCGGTGCGCGAGGGCTCGGCCGCGGGCGTGGATCGCTTGAGCTTCTCAACGATCGTGCCCCGGCGGTCCACCACCCCCGCGGCGACCTTGGTTCCTCCGACGTCAAGACCGACGGTCAGGCCCATCGGGCTCCGCACTCTGGCCCTCTCCGGCTTCCGCAGCCCCCGCTGTCGTTTCCGTCGAGGTGCGGGCCGGGCGCGGGGCGGCCTCGTCGGGCCAGCCGGTGCCTACCGACGACTCCGCATGCCGCGTCGGCCCGGTCCGCGACTCGTACCCGCCTTCGGGCGGGCGGGCCGACAGCGTGGCCTCGAAGGCGGACAGCGTGTCCTGGGCCACGGTGAGCAGGGCGTCTCCGGCCCCGGCCACGTGCGAGGCCAGCCCGGGCCCGGACTGCCTGACCCGGCGCGCGGCCCGGCACACCGGGCACCACGCGCATTCGGGCGCTTCATCGGGGATGGGTTCCGCGGTGGCAGTCTCCCAGACGTCGCTGCGGCCCGAACCGCCGCCGAAGGTCCGGCGAGCCTGGCCTTTCAGTTCCCGGCTCAGGCTCCGCGCGCTTGACCGCATGAGCCAGCGCTGGAAATCGCCGATCGGGTCACTGCCCGACGACCTGGCGTCGTTGGTCACCTGGTGCCTCCCGTGCTTCCGCCGTCGGCCAGGCTCTCGGCTCGCGCCTTGAGGCCCTTCAGGGCGGTGTCGATGATCATTTTTTCCGCCTTGCGCTTGAGCAGTCCCGGCATCGGTATCCGGACATCCACCGTCAGCTCGTAGTTGACCTCGGCACCCGTCCCGTGGTCGGTGAGGTGATACGCGCCGGTCATCTCCGCGATGACCGTCCCCGGCTCGGCGAGCTGCCAGCTGACCTGCTCGTCGCCGTCCCAGGTATAGGCGAGCACGTAGGTATCCCGCAGCACGCCCGCGTCGAGGGTGAACCGCACCGCCCTGGCCCGGCCATCCGGCCCGGCCTCGAGCACGTCGGCCGACCGCAGCGCGGCAGCCCAGCTCGGGTAGTCGGCGAAGTCCTCGATCACCGCCATGACGTCGGACTTTGGCGCCGCCACAGTGACGCTCGACGCGGTCTTATCAGCCATGCTCAGAGCGTACCGCCAACGCGACATTACTCGGTTAGGCCCTACCACTCCAGGGGATAGGGAATCCCGGTCGCGGCGAAGTGACCGACGTTGACGCACTCGGTGCGGCCGACCCGCACCCGCGCGGTGAGCGGCTGGTGCACGTGGCCGAACAGGGCCAGCCGGGGCTGGGTCCTCCTGATCGCCTCGAGCAGCGCCTCGCTGCCCCGCTCCAGCCTGCGCGCCACCGTGTCGTACAGCAGCTCGGGCACGGCCGGCGGGATATGGGTGCAGAGCACGTCCACCTCGCCGACCGCGTCGATCTTCGCCGCGTAGGCGTCATCGTCGAGCTCATGCGGGGTCCGGTACCGGGAGCGAAGGCCGCCGCCGACGAAGCCGAACGTCCGGCCGCCGAGCTCGGCCCGCTCGCCGTCGAGCACACGGTGACCCGGCTTCAGCCGCGCCGCCCACATGCCGGGCAGGTCGACGTTGCCGTAGGTCAGGAAGGCCGGCTCGGGCAGCGCCGCGAACAGCGTGTCGTACTGCCGGGCCGCGGCGGCCCGGAAATGCTCGCCGGGATCCCCGGGCAGCCCCGCCAGCAGCTGCCGGGAGAACGTCCGCGCCTGGTCGAATCGCTGCGCGGTCCGCAGCTCGATCAGCTTGCTGGCCTGGCTGGCGCCGAACAGCTCGGCGAAGATTCCGTGCCGGCTGTCGGCGTAGTCCAGGAACTGGAGCAGATCGCCGAGGCAGATGACGGCGTTCGCGCCCTCGCCCGCGCGGGCCAGCGCATCGCCCCGGCCATGCACGTCGCTGACCACGTGAACCCGCATGCCACCTAGACTAGAGTTTAGGACCCCCGCTACCCATCGGTAGCAAGTGACGATGGCGCCCGGGCAAGCGGTAGCCTCCAGACAAGCACAGTCGGATTGAGGAGGCGCCGTGCGCGAGTACAGCACCCCGGCCCTGGTGGATGTCCCCGCGTCGGCCAGCCTCGCCGACGTGGTGTTCCGCCGCGCGGCCGAAGAGCCGGACGCCGTAATCATGCGGCGGAAGGCGCCCCCCGATGCCGACGGGGTCGGCGAGGGCGGGAGTTGGCAGGACGTAACCGCGCGCACGTTCCGGGACGAGGTGCTGCCCCTGGCCAAGGGGCTCATCGCGGCCGGCATTCAGCCCGGGGACCGGATCGCGCTGCTGTCGCGGACCCGGTACGAGTGGACCCTGATCGACTATGCGATCTGGGCCGCGGGCGCGGTCACCGTGCCCATCTACGAGACGTCCTCGGCCGAGCAGGTGCAGTGGATCCTCAGCGACTCGCAGGCCCGAGCGGTGTTCGTGGAGACCGCCGCGCACGAGGCGACGATCGGCTCGCTGCGCGCCCAGTCGCCCGGCCTGGAGATGTCGTGGCGGATCGAGGGCGATGCGGGTGACGGCCAGTCGCTACCGGAGCTGGCCGCGCGGAGCGAGGTCATCGACGACGAGCAAGCCGAGGCGCGCCGCAACGCGATCACGGCGGGCGACCTGGCCACCATCATCTACACCTCGGGCACCACCGGCCGCCCGAAGGGCTGCTCGATCACGCACGCGAACCTGCTCGCGGACACGCGCAACGCGACCGCGGGCGCGCTCACCGAGCTGTTTGACTTCTCCGGTTCGACGCTGCTGTTCCTGCCGCTAGCGCACGCGTTCGCCCGCATCATCCAGGTGGCCTGCCTCGAGTCCGGCATCGTGCTCGGGCATACCCCGTCGATCTCGGACCTGGTGTCCGACCTGGCCTCGTTCCGGCCTACGTTCCTGCTCGCGGTGCCCCGGGTGTTCGAGAAGGTCTACAACACCGCCCAGCAACAGGCCTCGGAAAGCCCGGTCAAGCGCCGGATCTTCGAGGCCGCGGCCGATACCGCCATCGCGCACAGCCAGGCGCTCGACTCCACGGCCCGCGGCGGCCGCGGGCCGGGCGCCGCCCTCATGCTCCGGCACCGCCTCTTCGACCGGCTGGTCTACGGCAAGCTGCGCGACGCGGTCGGCGGCCAGGTGCGGTTCGCGGTCTCCGGCGGCGCGGCGCTCGGGGAGCGGCTCGGCCACTTCTTCCGCGGCACCGGGATCACGATCCTCGAGGGCTACGGGATGACCGAGCTCACCGCGGCGGCGACCGTCAACCGGCCGAGCCGCAACAAGATCGGAACGGTCGGGCTGGCGATACCCGGCGCCGGCATCAGGATCGCCGACGATGGCGAGGTCCTCATCAAGGGGCCGATCGTCTTTTCCGGCTACTGGCACAACGACGCCGCCACCGCCGACGTGCTGGATCGCGACGGTTGGATCCACACCGGCGACATCGGCTCGCTCGACGACGAAGGCTTCCTGCGGATCACCGGCCGCAAGAAGGAGCTGATCATCACCGCCGGCGGTAAGAACGTGTCGCCGGCCGTGCTCGAGGACAGGCTGCGCAGCCACCCGCTGGTCAGCCAGTGCATGGTGGTGGGCGACGGCCGGCCCTACGTGGCGGTCCTGGTCACCATCGATGAGGAGGCGCTGCCGCACTGGAAGAAGCAGCACGGCAAGGCGTCTGACGCGACGCTGGCCGAGCTGAAGGACGACCCGGAGTTTGTCGCCGAGATCCAGCAGGCGGTGGACGACGCCAACAAGGCCGTGTCCCGGGCGGAGGCGATCCGCCGGTTCCGGATCCTCGACATCGACTTCACCGAGGCCGGCGGTCAGCTCACCCCGTCGCTCAAGCTGCGCCGCAGCGTGGTGGTCAAGGAGTGCGCCGCCGACATCGAGGCGCTGTACTCCTGACCTAGCCGCCGAGGATCTGCTCAAGCCGCCCGGCCACCAGGTCCCAGCGCCACTCCTGCTGCACCCAGGCCAGGCCCTTCTCGCCCATGGCCCGGGCCCGGTCCGGATCGGTGAGCAGGCCGATGATCCGGTCCGCCACGGCGGTCACGCTGCGGCCGGGGACCACGTAGCCTGACTCGCCGTCGCGGATGGCGTCGGGCGCGCCGCCGGAGTCGCCGCCGATCACCGGCAGCCCGGTGGCGGAGGCCTCCAGGTAGACGATGCCCAGCCCCTCCACGTCGAGCCCGCCTCTGCGCGTCCGGCAGGGCATGGCGAACACGTCGGCGGCGTCGTAGTAAGCGGGCAGATCCCGCCCCGGGACGGCGCCGGCAAAATGGACCGAGTCCGTTACCCGGAGCCGTTCGGCCACCTGGCGCAGTTTTTTACCGAACGGCCCGCTACCGACCAGCAGCAGCCTGGCATCCGGCGCGGCCGAAAGAACCGCGGGCCAGGCCCGCAGCAGCGTGTCCTGGCCCTTGCGCGGCACGAGCCGGGACACGCACAGCACCACCGGCCGGCCGTCCAGGCCGAGCCGACGCCGGACCGCGGTGCCGCCCCCGCCCGGATGGAAAGCCGTCACGTCGACGCCGGGGGCCAGCCGGACCATGCGGGCCGCCGCGTCGGCGGACAGGGCCCGGGCCAGCCGCACCCTGAAGTACTCCCCCAGGTAGGTCACCACGTCCACCGCGTCGCCGATCCGGTGCAGCAGACCGCGTGCGGCGGGCAACGCGGCCCAGCCCGCCTCGTGCCCGTGGGTGATCGCGACAATCCGCTCCGCCCCCGCGCGGCGCAGCGCGGGAGCCAGCAGGCCGAGCGGAGCGGCGGCACCGAACACAACCCGGTCGCAGTCATACTCCCGCAGCGCGGCTACGGCCCGGCGGGTCACCGACGGCACCGGCAGCATGAGCGACGTCGGGTGCCGGATGACCGGCATCGGCTGGCGGGCGTCGAACTCGGCGGCGCCCTCCCAGGAGGGCGCGTACACGACCACCGAGCCGGCCGACAGCCCGCAGGCCAGCGCGTGCACGAACGACTGGATCCCCCCGCGCCGAGGCGGGAAGTCGTTGGTGACCACGAGCGTCTTGCCCATGGCTCAGGGTAAGGCTAGGGCCGGACGGCACCGTCCTCGGTCGACGCGTACCAGCCGGAAAGAGAAACCTTCTCCACGTTCTGGCCCGGTGTCGGGGCGTCGATGATCATGTTGCCGCCCACATAAATGGCCACGTGGCTCTCGCCGTTGAAATAGATCAGGTCGCCCGGCTGGAGCTGGGACAGCGGAATGTGCGGCAGCGCGGCCCACTGCTCGTAGGTGTCGCGCGGGATGGACACCCCGGCGTACGCCCACGCGGCCTGGGCCAGCCCGGAGCAGTCGTAGCCGCTCGAGCACGGTCCGGTGCCGCCGTACACGTAGGGGCAGCCAAGCTGGGCGTAGGCGAACGCGACGGCCTTGCCCCCGTTGCCGCTGGCCGGGGCCGGAGGGGGGGCCTTCTTAGTCGCGGGGGTGGACGACGTCTGGCCGCCCGCCGGGCTGGCCGCGGCGGCGACCGTCCGCTGCTGCTGCGCGGTGAGCGTGGCGAGCAGTGACTTCTTCTGGCTCAGGGACTTGTTCGCGGAGACGACCCGCGCGTGGGCCTGGTTGCGCAGCGTGGTGATCGCCGCCTTGGTGTGCTTGGCGGCCTGCTGAGCTCCGGAGAGCTGCCGGGCTGCGGTGATGAACTGGTGCATCTGCGCGGACCTGGTCGAGGAGAGCTGGACGAGCATGCTGGCCCGGCTGAGCACGGTCCGCGGGCTGGCCGAGGTGATCAGCGCCGCCATCGACGTCAGGTTGCCGTCCTCGTAGGCGGTGGCGGCGGCCGCAGCCACGCCGCGGCGCGCGATGTTGAACTGCGCCTGGTCTTTGGCGACCTCGTTGTTGATCAGCTTCAGCCGCTGGCCGGCCTCGGCCAGCTGCTGCTTCATCTGGTCGTACTGCTGAATGGCCTTGTCGGCCTGGCTCGACAGGGTCTTGACCTGCGCTGTCACCTGAGTGATCGTCGGCTTCGGCGAAGCACTCACAGAAACCGAGTAAGTGGCCAGGCCCCCGATCAGGGCCACCGCGGCGGCTCCGGTGATACAGCGGCTGACCAGGGAAAGCCTGGCTGATGGCCGCGTATTCACGTGCGGGACACGCTCCTTCTTCCACTCTCGCCTACCGGGTGAGCTAGGGGCGCGGGGCGGTGGAAGAACTCGCCCTTCGGCCGGTGCCAGCGTGGCGCCTGCCGATGACCCGGCTCCGCAGCCAACACAGAACGTCGGCCGCAAGGACTCGGCGTCGGCCGATCGTTATCGCCGGTGTGGCGATTGCGGAACGATGCGGCTCGAGGTGTGACATTAGTGAAGCGAGAGGGCCGGTTCAACCGATTCCACTACTCCGGGCGCGTCTTTGACTCTGCGTAAGTGGATCCTGATGGCCGAACAGCCCGTGTGAGCGATATGACCGGATTCCGGGACCAGGCTGGCACTGGGATCAGGCCGGCTTCCAGGATCAGGCGGCCACTGGGATCAGGTCGGCTTCCAGGATCAGGCGGCCGCCGGAATCAGCCCGGCTTCGGGGATGAGTCCGGCTTCCGCGAGCGCCCGCAGTGCCCGGCGCTCGGCCGCCCCGATCGTCTGGCCGTCGGGCAGGATCGCGATCACGCAATCCGGGCCCGCGGTCCCGCCCATCTCGCGCCGGTCGCCGTCGTCCTGCATGACCCTTCCCTCCGGAGGCGTGGTTTCTTGCTGATACCAGGCTAGGAAGGGGTACTGACATTCCGGCGCGCCTGGCAGAGAGTGTCGGTACCCAGCCCTACCGTGGGCACCGTGAATATCTGGCGCAGGCTGACATCCCGGCTCGGCGGGGCTTCGCGCCAGCGGACCCGGGCGTCGCGATGGCCGAGCCAGACATCGCGGTGGCGGGGCCGGACGTCGCGCAGGCCGGCCCCTCAGGCCGGCCCCGCGCTCCGGTGGCCGGTCGCCAGCGCCGACGGCTCACAGGCCTGCAGCGCGCTGCTGGCCTGCGGCACGCACCGGATCGCCGACACCGATTTCGTCGTCGTCGACCTGGAGACCACCGGCTGGTCGCCGGACACCGCGCGGATCACGGAGATCGGCGCGGTCCGGTTCACCGGCGGGCGGGTCACCGGGGAGTTCTGCACACTGATCAACCCGGGTGAGGCGATCCCGGCCGACATCGCGGCGCTCACCGGGATCAGCGACGCGATGGTGGCGCGCGCTCCGGTCATCGAGGCGGTGCTGCCCGATTTCCTGGCCTTCACTGGCGGTGCCGTGCTCACCGCGCACAACGCCCCCTTCGACGTCAGCTTCCTCATCGCAGCGTGCGGGGACTGCGGCCTGCCCTGGCCGGATCTGGCGGTGCTGGACACGGTCACGCTGGCGCGGCAGGTGCTCGGTGAGACCGAGGTACCCGACTGCAAGCTGTCCACACTGGCGAGCTTCTTTCAGACACCGACGGCGCCGAGTCATCGCGCCCTGGCCGACGCGCGGGCTACCGCCGCGGTGCTGCACGGCCTGATCGGGCGGCTGGCCGCGTCCGGCGTGCGCACGCTGGCCGAGATATCCGTCTGAGTGACCGGACTTCACGCGACCCCGCCCCTGCTACCAAGATCGATGTACGGTTGCCGACACCCCAGGGGCGGCGAAGTGCCATCGACAACCCCGGAGCGAGCGGCTGGCCCGCCGGCAGGCGTGGCTGCTCGCGGTACTAGTACGCTCGGCCTCAGATGATGACCGAAGGAGGCGGCCGGTGGTCACCGCGATCGTCCTGATCAAGACCGAGGTCCAGCGCATCCCCGAGATCGCCCAGGAACTCGTGCAGATCCCGCAGGTCAGCGAGGTGTACTCGGTAACGGGCGAGTTTGACCTGGTGGCGATCATCCGGGTCCGGGCGCACGAGGAACTCGCCGATGTCATCCCCGGCGGGGTCAACCAGGTTCCGGGCGTGACCCACACGGAGACGCATATCGCCTTCCGCACCTATTCCAGGCACGACCTGGAGGCCGCGTTCGCGCTCGGTTTCACCGAGGCAGACTAGATCTACCCGGCCTGCCCGACCCGACCCGACCCGGCGTGCCCGGCCTGCCCGACCCGGGCCGGCCTGACCCGGCCTGCCGACCCGACCCGGCCTTATCTCTGGCCGCCAGGCGGGGCTTTTAGTTTTCGGTCGCCAGCCTGGTACTGGCCTCCACCCACCGGTTCAGCAGCCGGGCGGCAGCTCCGGAACGGACGGCCTCGCCGGCCCGCGCGTAACCGTCCCTGAGCGCAGGGATCACCGCGTCAGCGTTCGGAATCCCGTCATGGGCAGCGAGTGCGGCGGCCGCGTTGAGCAGCACGGTATCGGCCACCGCGCCGTGCTCCCCAGCCAGCACGGCCCGCACCACCGCCGCGTTGCGGGCCGCGTCGCCGCCGCGCAGATCGCCGGGGTGGCTGCGGGTGAGCCCGAGCTCGGCCGGGTCGAGGACGAGCCGGCTCACGCCGCCCTGGTGCACGGCCCAGACCGTGGAGGTGGTCGTGGTGGTGAGCTCGTCCAGGCCGTCGTCGCCGTGGAAGACCAGCGCCGAGCAGCCGCGGGCGGCCAGAACTCCGGCGATGATCTCGCCCATCCGGGGATCGGCTACGCCGACCGCCTGCGCCTGCGGGCGCGCCGGGTTGGCCACCGGGCCGAGGAAGTTGAAGACGGTGGGCACGCCGAGCTCGCGGCGCGGCGGCCCGGCGTGCCGCAGCGCCGGGTGGTAGAGCGGTGCGAACAGGAAGGCGATCCCGATCTCCTCGGCGAGCTGTGCGCTGGCGGCCGGCGGGAGGTCGATCACGACGCCGAGCGCCTCCAGCACGTCGGCCGCGCCGCATGCGGAGCTGGCGGCGCGGTTCCCGTGCTTGGCCATCCGCGCTCCCGCGGCCGCCGCCACGATCGCGCCCATCGTGGAGATGTTCACCGTGTGCGCCCCGTCCCCGCCGGTCCCGACCAGGTCGGCCACCCGGCCGGGAACGCTGATGGGGGTGGCGTGGTCGAGCATGGCCTGGGCGAGTCCGCTGAGCTCCTCGACTGTCTCACCCTTGACCCGCAGCGCGACTCCGAACCCGGCGATCTGTGCGGACGTGGCCGCGCCGTCCATGATCTCGTTCATCGCCCAGGCGGCCTCGCCGACGGTCAGCGATTCGCCCCTGATGAGCGCGCCGATCAGCGCGGGCCAGCTAGCCTGGCCGGACGCCCCGGCCGGCTCAGCCACCGGACCGCAGTGCGCGGCCGGCCGCGAGACCGCGCATCAAGCCGGCCAGCGCCTCGGCGAGCACGACCGGTTCGATCGGGTGCGACACCACGGCGTCCGCGCGCGACCAGGTGGCAAGCCAGCCGTCGTCCGCCCGCCCGATCACCAGCAGTACCGGTGGGCAGTTATATATCTCGTCTTTGGCCTGCCGGCAGATCCCCATGCCGCCGGCGGGCTGTGCCTCGCCGTCCAGGACCATGACGTCGGTGCCGCCGGCATCGAGCAGCCGGAACAGAGCCGGCGCGGTGGCCACCTCGATGATCTCGGCCTCGGGCACGTCCGGCGCGGGCCTGCTCCCGATGGCCAGCCGAATCTGAGCGCGCACATCCGCGTCATGGCTGAACACAACGACCTTCATGGCTGCGATGCTATCGATCGCCGGGTAATGGAGCACATCGGTTCGGGGGGTCGGGCTTCGCTCCCCTACGTGTTGTCGTAATAATGTTCTCGTGGCGACAGCAAGCGCGACGCAGACTCCCTCGCGCGGGCCGACCAGCAGGCCGAGCCTGGTCAGCGTGGGCACCATCATCTGGCTCTCCTCGGAGCTGATGTTCTTCGCGGCGCTGTTCGCGATGTACTTCACCATCCGTTCGGTGGACAAGAGCGAGGGCCTCAAATGGCCGGGAGCGCACCTCGACCTCACGCTCGGCGCCATCAACACCACCGTGCTGCTGCTGTCCAGCGTCACCTGCCAGCTGGGTGTTTTCGCGGTGGAGCGGGGGCAGATCCGGCGGTCGGGACGGATCTGGCAGGCCACCAGGTGGGGCCTGCGCGAGTGGTACGTGCTCACGTTCTTCATGGGCCTGTACTTCGTGATCGGCCAGGGTTATGAGTACGTCTCCCTGCTCAAGGACCAAGGGCTGAGCCTGCATTCCAGCGCCTACGGCTCGGTGTTCTTCATCCCGACCGGGTTCCACGGTCTGCACGTGGCCGGAGGCCTGGTCGCGTTCTTGTTCCTGCTCGGCCGCACCTTCGCGGCCAAGCGGCTCACCCACGAGGTGCAAGTCAGCGCCATCGTCGTGTCGTACTACTGGCACTTCGTTGACGTCGTGTGGATCGGCCTGTTCACGACCATCTACTTGATCCACTGACCGGAAACCGAGGACTGCAGTGAGCTGGATCACCGCGCGGCGCAGACACCGGGTAGCCGGCTACGCCGTCGTCCCCCTCGGACTCGCCGCCATCGGCGTGATGTACGCCAGCCTGACCGGGCCGGGCAGCCAGGCCGCGGCGTCTGCTCCCCCTCCCCTGCAGCAGAACATCGCCCGGGGAAGGTACCTGTTCGAGCAGAGCTGCTCAAGCTGCCACGGCCTGGATGCGCAGGGCACCTCGGTAGCCCCGAGCCTGATCGGGACCGGGGCCGCGTCCGTGGACTTCCAGATGAGCACCGGGCGGATGCCCGCGAAGGAGCAGGGCGCGGAGATGGACCGCAGGCCGGTGGTGTTCTCCCCGCACGACATCAATGCCATCGCCTCGTACGTCGCCTCCTTGGGCGGCGGCCCGCCCGTCCCGACCGAGGCCCAGGCCAGCCCCGTCGGGGCGAACCCCGGGCTCGGCCAGCAGATTTTCAACGCCAACTGCGCAGCGTGCCATAACTTCGTCGGTGCCGGCGGGGCGCTCACCAACGGCAAGTACGCGCCCTCGCTCAACCAGGCCACCCCGGTGCAGATCTACGAGGCCATGCTCACCGGCCCGGAAGCCATGCCGGCGTTCAGCGACACCACGATCCTCCCGAGCGAGAAGCGCGACATCATCGCCTTCATCACCCAGACCCGCGCGGAGCCGAACCCCGGCGGGTTCAGCCTGGGCCGGGTCGGCCCGGTCACCGAGGGGCTCGTGATCTGGATCGGCGGCATCGGCCTGCTGATCTTCATATCCATCTGGATCGTCGGAAAGCAGCGAGACGCATGAGTGAAGACGACCAGACACCAGCAGCCCAGCCCGGCGCGGAAGCGGGGCGGGAGCCGGCCCGGCCGCACCGGGTGATCGGCACACCGCCGCCCGCGGTCGCGCGGAGCATGCTGGGCGGCGGACCGGAGACCAGCGGCGCCAGTGGCCCGAGGACACTGCTCGACACCGGGGACGGCGGCGGTCACGGTGGCCCGCGGCGGGAGATCGAGCCGGCCGACCCGGCGAAGGCCAAGCGGGCCGAACGCGCGGTCGCGGCTCTGTTCATCCTGTCCATGCTGGCCAGCATCGGGTTCATCGCCGCCTACATCGGATTGCCGGCGGGCTCGGTGACCAGGGTGTTCCACTCCAACCTGGCGCTCGGCTCGGCCATGACGGTGGCCTTCCTGGCCGTGGGCGCGGGCGCGGTGATCTGGGTCCGGAGGCTGATGCCGAACGTAGAGGTCACCGAGGCACGTCATCCCCTCGCCTCGTCGCGGCAGGACAGGCAGGCCTTCCAGGAGACCTTCGTGGAAGGGGCCGAACAGAGCCAGTTCATCAAGCGGCCGATCATCCGGCGCACGCTCATCGCCGCGACCGTGCCGCTGGCCATAGCCCCGATCGTGCTGCTGCGTGACATGGGCCCGCTGCCGCACGGCCTGCTGCGGTACACCGTATGGAAGAAGGGCACGCGGCTACTCATCTACGGCCCCAACCGGCCGATCAAGCCGGAGGAGTTCGACACGCCCGGCAGCCTGATCACCGTGGTGCCCGAGGGATACCAGGACAACTTGAACGCGCTGGCCAAGGCGACGGCCATCATCATCAAGTTCTTCCCGGGCCAGCTGCAGCCGCCCACCAACCTGAGCTGGTGCGTGCAAGACATCGTCTGCTACTCCAAGATCTGCACGCACGTGGGCTGCCCGGCCGCGCTCTACGAGCAGACCACGCACAAGATCCTCTGCCCGTGCCACCAGTCCACGTTCGACGCACCGCGGGGCGCGCAAGTCCTGTTCGGCCCGGCGCCCCGGCCGCTGCCCCAGCTGCCGCTGGCCGTGGACTCCGAGGGTTACCTGGTCGCCGACGGCGACTTCACCGAGCCCGTGGGCCCGAGCTTCTGGGAGCGCGGATGAGCACGCAGGACGAGCAGTCCGCCACGGAGAAGGCCCTCACCGCGACCGGCGGCTGGTTCGACGACCGGCTTCATGGCGCACAGATCTTCCGCAAGTGGTTCCGGAAGGTCTTCCCGGACCACTGGACGTTCCTGCTGGGCGAGATCGCCCTGTACTCGTTCATCATCCTGCTGCTCACCGGCACGTTCCTCACGCTGTTCTTCAAGCCGAGCATGACCGACGTGGTCTACCACGGCACCTACACCAAGCTCGACGGCGTCCGGATGAGCGAGGCGTACGCGTCCACGCTGAACATTAGCTTCGACGTCCGCGGCGGCCTGCTGATGCGCCAGATCCACCACTGGGCGGCGGACTTGTTCATGGCCGCGATCTTCGCGCACATGCTCCGCATCTTCGTCACCGGCGCCTACCGCAAGCCACGCGAGGTCAACTGGCTGATCGGGATCACGATGCTGGTACTCGGGATGCTGGAAGGGCTGTTCGGCTATTCACTGCCCGACGACCTGCTGTCCGGCACCGGGCTGCGGATCCTCGAGGGCGTGATCCTGTCGATCCCGGTCATCGGCACCTACACATCGTTCTTCCTGTTCGGCGGGCAGTTCCCCGGCAACGACATCATCCCCCGGCTGTACATCATCCATGTGCTGCTGATCCCCGCCCTGATCCTGGGCCTGGTCACCGCGCACCTGCTCATCATGTGGCACCAGAAGCACACTCAGATGCCGGGCAAGGCACGCACCGACCAGAACGTGATTGGCCAGCCGTTCTACCCGTACTTCATGGCGAAGACCGGCGCGTGGTTCTTCTTCATCTTCGGCGTGCTCGCGCTGCTGTCGACGATCGCCCAGATCAACCCGATCTGGCTGTACGGCCCGTACACGCCCGCGTCGATCTCCGCGGGGTCGCAGCCCGACTTCTACATGGGCTTCCTTGAGGGGACGCTGCGCGTCTTCCCCAGCTGGACGTGGGATGTGGGCGGCCATACCGTGGCTTGGAACGTGCTCATCCCCGCCCTCGTGCCGCTCGGGATATTCTTCACCGGGGCCGCCCTGTGGCCGTTCATCGAGCAGTGGGCGACCGGGGACCGCAGCGAGCATCACGTCAACGACCGGCCGCGCAATGGGCCCACCCGGACCGCGATCGCGGTGGCGGCAATCGCGTTCTACCTCATCTTCCTGCTGGAAGGTGCCAACGACCTGATCGCCGACTTCCTGCACATCCCGCTCTACACGGTCACCTGGATCGCCCGCTTCGCTGTCTTTCTCGGCCCGGCCATCGCCTACGTGGTGACCAAGCGGATCTGCCTTGGGCTGCAGCGCAAGGACCGGGAACTGCTGCACCACGGGCTGGAGACCGGCATCATCAGGCAGCTGCCGACCGGTGAGTTCATCGAGGTGCACCGCCCGGTCTCCGAAGACAAGCGCGCCGTCCTGCTGAGCAACAAGGAGCCGCTGCCGCTGCCCGGCGGGACCGTGGACGAGAACGGCGTTCCCGCCCCGGCCACGCGCGGCCTGAGCGGCAGGCTCCGCGCGACGGCGAACCGGGTGCTCTCGGAGAAGGTGCCGGTGAACGGCGGCAACGGACACGGCCCGGACGGCGAGCACGGCGACGAGACAGAGCGCACGGCCATCACCGCCGGCCATGAGGAAGACGCGATCGCACCGCCGGACGAATCCTGACGGGGCCGACCGCCACATCGCCGCGAAGCCACGCCGGGTCACTGCGCGCGGTCACACCGGGTCGCCGCGCAGGGAGAACAGGGCCAGCCGACGGGACGCCAGGGCCAGCGCCGCGACCGTCACGATGATCCCCATCACCAGCGCGGTAGTCAGGCTCAGCGTCGCGTTCAGGGCCGGATCATGAGCGATCGAGTTCGCCACGCCCAGCGAGTACTGGCCGATCGACAGTTCGCGCGCGCCGCCGACGAAGTTGCCGAGCAGCCCCTCCCAGATGAGCACGTAGAGCAGGCCGACGGCGAGCGCCCGGGTGGTCACGACGGAGATCATGATGAACAGCGCGTTGTAGAACACCGCGCCGACCAGCGCGCCGGCGAATAGCCCCAGCGCGAGATTGCGGTTCCCGCCGACGTGCACGATCTGGCCGCCGACGGTCGTCACGAGCTGGCCGCCCCGGAGCCTGTCGCCGCTGGTCGCGATGATGCCGGCGATCAGCTCCGGCACCGCCACGAAGACCATGGTGGCCGCGGTGCCGATCACGAACTTGGTCACGATGACCGCGGACCTGCGGACGGGGGTGGCCAGCAGGTGGACGATGCTCCCGTCGTCGATCTCGGCCCCGAGCACGCTGCTGCCGATCACCAGCGCGGTCAGCGGGAGAACCACGGTGAACCCGAAGTCTCCGAGGATCCGGCCCGGCCACGGCGCCACCGGGTGCGATGCCTTGAGCGCGAGCGTGACGAGCACCAGGATCGCCGGCGGGATCGCGAGGAGGAAAGCTCGCCTGCGGCCCAGCGCGGCGCGCAGCGTGATCGCGGCGACGGTTCGGTTGAAAACGCGGGACATGGTAATCACTGCCCTCTTCTGGTTGGGCCTGGCCGGTGCGGGCGTGGGGGCGTCACGACGAGACGAGGTAGGCGAAGACGCTTTCCAGCGACTCGTCGTCGGGCAGCAACTCCAGCAGCCGGATGTCGTGCCGACGGGCCAGGACGGCGATCTCACGGCAGAAGGCGCCGTAGTCCGACGCCCTGACCTGCAGCCCGCTGGCCGTGACCTCCACCCCGTTGACCGCCGGGCGTCCGATCAGCGTGGCGCCGAGCAGCCGGTCGTCCGAGGAGCGGACGGTGAACACGTGCGGCCTGCTGGTCATGAGCCGCCTGATCGCGCGGAAGTCCCCCGAGGCCGCCAGCCGCCCCGCGACGATCACCTGGATCGTCCCGGAGAGCCTTTCGACCTCTTCGAGGATGTGGGAACTGAACAGGATCGTCCGTCCCTCGGCGCCCAGCTTGTCGAGCAGATCCATCATGTGCAGCCGCTGCCTCGGGTCCATCCCGTTGAACGGCTCGTCCAGCAGCAGGACCTCGGGATCGTGCACCAGCGCGGCGGCTACCTTGATCCGCTGTCGCATGCCCTTGGAGTAGGTGGAGATGCGGCGGTCGGCCGCCTCGGCCATCTCCACCATGTCGATGACGCGGCGTGCGGCGCCGTCGACATCGGTCAGCTGCTGCAGCCGGGCGGTGGCCCGGACGAAGCCCGCGCCGGTGAGGAAGGCGTAGACGGAGTCCCGCTCGGGGACCAGGCCGAGTGTGCGGTAGATATCCGGGTTGTCCCAGCTCGGCGCGCCGCCGATGGTCAGCTTGCCGCGGGACGGCTCAAGGAATCCGCTGATCATATGGATGATCGTCGACTTCCCCGCGCCGTTCGGTCCGAGCAGCCCGGTCACTCCGGGGCCGATCGTCATCGTGACGTCGTTCACCGCGACGACGTTGCCGTACCAGCGGGAGACATCCGCCAGTTCGATGGTGGTCATTCCACACCCGCCTTCCGGTACCGGACCGCGAGGATGGTCAGGCTCGCCGCGAGCAGTACGAGGAACATCACGCCGTAGACGGCCCCGTAGTGGCCGGGCGGGGCCATCGGCCCCGGGACTTTGCCGCCGAGCCACTGCCTGACGCCGTCCAGCACCGTGAACGGGCTGATCAAGCCGGCCAGCCGCTGGCCCGAGGTGATGCCCGTGGCCGCAGTCGCGGCCACGCCGGGCGGGAGCGGATGCCCGGCGGCCGGGTGCACCACGACCGGGTGCCCGGCGACCGAGTAGATGATCTGGGCCAGCGTCCAGGTGAGGAAGAAGAAGATCGCGACCGCACCCGTCGCGTAGGCGCGCTTCGCGGACAGGCACGCCAGCGCCAGCCCGATCGCGGCCAGCAGCACCGCCCACAGCGCCCCGACGCCGAGACCCCCGGCCAGCAGCTTGGTCTGGTGCCACACGCCGCTGCCGCCGTTCGCCGAGATGATCGTGCCCAGGTACAGCAGGAGCAGCGGGAGCTCGATCATGAGCAGGCAGGCCACGGTGAACGCTGCGTACTTCGCGGCCGGGTAGTCCCTCCGGCGCAGCGGCCGGGAGAAGTACAGCGGCAGGACGTGACTGCGCAGGTCGCGCGAGACGAGTTCGGGCGCCTGCACCGCCACGAAGATCGTCATGACCACGACCCGCAGCGGGAAGGTATAGGTGCCGTAGAAGACGACCGGCGGGCCTCCCTTCGCCACCGCGACCGCGTTGACGACGGCCGGCAGGCACAGGGCGGCGAATGTGATCACCGGCAGGATCTTGGCTTTCGCGCCGCGTCCGATGCCGAACGAGGACCGCAGGCTGTGCCAGAACAGGGCCAGGGCAATCTGCGGCCGCCCCAGCCGCACGTCGTCGTAACGGCGATAGCCACGGTCGTAGATGACCCCGCCGGCGGGCTGGCTCGCCAGGCCGGCCCCGGGACCGGAAGAGAACGCGTCATTAGCTGGCATCGGACACCTCTGTCGTCGCGAGGGCGGGCTCGCCGTCGTCACGGAATAGCTCCTCCAGGCGGTGCCGCCGCTGTTCCAGCCGTCCGAGCGGCAGCCGCAGATCGGCGATCGCGTCGCGTACCGCGTCATAGGTGGCATCGCCCGCCAGCGGCACCAGCAGCGCTCGCCGGTACGGCCTGGCGTCGAGCCCGCGCCGGGCCAGCTCATCGGCCAGCGGTGTCACGCCCTCCTCCACCTCGACGAGCAGCACCCGGCGTACCTCGGTGAAGCTGGAGATGGTGTCGGCGCGTAGCAGCTGGCCGGCCTCTATGGCCACCAGGTGGTCGCAGATGCGCTCGATCTCGCCGAGCAGGTGCGAGGCGATGACGATCGAGATGCCGAACTCCGTGCCGATCCGGAAGATCAGGTCGAGCATCTCCGCCCGCCCCGCCGGGTCGAGGCCGTTGGTCGGCTCGTCGAGCAGCAGCAGCCGTGGGTCCCCGACCAGCGCCTGGGCCAGCTTCACCCGCTGCTTCATGCCGGTGGAGTAGGTACCGATCTGGCGGTACCGCTCCTCGTGCAGACCGACGTGCCGCAGCGACTCGGCCGCCCGCTCTTTCGCTGCGGTGGCCGGCAGGCCAGACATCCGTCCCAGATGGGTGACGAACTCGGTGGCGGTGACATCCGGCGGCAGGCAGTCGTGCTCGGGCATGTAGCCGATCAGGGTCCTGATCCGCTCGCCGTGCAGCTGGCAGTCGTGACCAAGCACCGTGGCCCGTCCAGTGGTCGGCTCGAGCAGGCCAAGCAGGATCTTGATCAGCGTGGATTTTCCCGCGCCGTTGGCTCCGACCAGGCCGGTGATGCCCGGCGCGACTGCGACGGTGAGGCCGTCGAGCGCGGTCACAGGACCCGGATACCGCTTGGTCAGCGCCTGAGTTTCGATGACCGCCGTCTCGGTGACCGCGCCCTGGGCGCGTGTGGTCATGGGCCGTCCTCGCTTCCGGTCGCACCGCCGGCCGCATTCGCGCCGGCCCGGCTGGCCCGGCGCCCCCCGGTGGCGGCCGATCCCAGACTGTCGCGGATCGTGATCACAGTCGTCAGCCCTCAGGCTGATTTTGTGATCGGCGGCGCGAGCACAGGCAGGTCTGCCTTGCGCCGCCCGGCCTACGCCCGCAGGCTGACGTCAAGCCGGGCAGGTGCGGTTACGGTAGATGCGTGAGCAGCCCGTCGCAGGCACCGCAGCGGCGACCCCGGCCGCCGCTGACCAAACGGCTGCGCCCCGGCCACTGGGTCGCGCTGGATGTGCTCGCCGCCACGGTGTGCACGCTGATCCTCACCGCGTCGCTGCGGGGGGAGATTATCCAGAACGGCGTGTTCCAGCCGAGCATCGACGGCGTGCTGGTGGCGTTCATGCTCGCCGTCGCCATGTCCCTGCCGGTCGCCCTGCGCCGCCGCCGTCCGCTGGTCGCCCTCGGCCTGGCCGTGGCGGCCGCCACGCTCGCCGTCGTGCTGCTCCGGACGCCGAACGGCCCCTTTTTCTACCTGCCGACCACGTACGTTCTCTTCGTGGTGGCCGTCGTCTCGTCGCGCCGGGTATCGGCGGCCGCGCTCGGCGCGGTGCTAGCCCTGGTCTTCGCCTCCGAACTGTTCGTGCACCCAGGACGGATCCCGGGCGTGGCCGTTCCGGCCGCCCTCATCGTGATCATCACCTGGGGGTTCGGCTACGCGGTCAGCCAGCGGCGGATCTACGCTGAGCAACTGCGCGACCAGGCGGCGACCAGCGCCGTCACCGAGGAGCGGCTGCGCATCGCCAGGGAACTGCATGACGTGGTCGCGCACAGCATGACCGTGATCGCCGTGCAGGCCGGATACGGTCACCACGTGATCGAGGAACAACCGGGCCAGGCCCGCGAGGCGCTCGGCGCTATCCAGGCCACCAGCCGGGAAGCGCTGGCCGATATGCGGCGCATGCTCGGTGTGCTGCGCCGGTCCGGACCGGAGCCGTTCGGGCCGGAAATCGGGTCCGGTCGTCGCCGCGCCGCCGGCCCGCCCGCAATTGCGGCGCCCGCGGCACCGCCCGCGGCGAACGGCCGCGGGCAGCCGGCAGGCCCGCGCACCGCGAGCCCCGGACAGGCGGCTCCGCTGGTGCCCGCGCCCGGCCTGGCCGATCTGGACCGCCTGGTGGCGGGGATCGCGCGCGCCGGAGTCCGGGTGGACCTGCAGGTGCGCGGCCGCCGCCGGGAACTGCCGCCCGGGATCGATCTCGCGGCGTTCCGTATCGTGCAAGAGGCCCTGACCAACGTGGTCAAGCACGCGGACACGCCGTCCTGCCAGGTCATCGTCGGCTATGGTACGGACGAGCTATCCGTCGAGATCACCGACGAGGGCCGGGGCAGCCGGGTCCCCGCCGCGACCGCCGCGCGACGGCCTGGACCGCGCAGCCCCGGCGCGGGCCAGCCCGGCGATGAAGGGGGCGAGGAAATGACCGGCGGGCACGGGCTGATCGGGATGCGCGAACGAGTGAGCCTGTACGGGGGCGAGCTCAGCGCAGCCCCGCAGCCGGAGCGCGGATTCCGGGTGGCGGCGCGGCTGCCGACCGGGGACGCCGGCTCATGACGATCCGGGTGGTGGTCGCCGATGACCAGGCTCTGGTGCGGGTCGGCTTCTGCGGCATCATCGCCGCCACGCCGGGCCTGGCGGTCGTCGGCGAGGCGGGGACCGGCGCGGACGCGGTCGACATGGCCCGCGCGACCCGGCCCGACGTGGTCCTCATGGACGTGCGGATGCCGGTCATGGACGGCATCGAGGCCACCCGCCGGATCACCGCGGACCCGCGCACGCAGGACGTGCGGGTACTGATCCTGACCACCTTCGACCTTGATGAGTACGTATACGCCGCGCTTCGGGCCGGCGCCAGCGGCTTCCTGCTCAAGGACACGATGCCGGCCGACTTGCTGAACGCCATCCGGGTCATCGCGGCGGGCGACGCGCTACTGGCCCCCAGCGTGACCCGGCGCCTGCTCGGCGAGTTCGCCAGCCGGCCCGAGCTGTCCCCGCCGCAGGTCCCGGCGGGCCTGGAGCAGCTCAGGGAGCTGACCGAACGAGAGCGGGAGGTCCTCACCCTGGTGGCGCAGGGGCTGTCGAACGCTGAGATCGCCGGGAAGCTGAGCATCAGCCCGGCGACCGCCAAGACCCACGTCGCGCACCTGCTGACCAAGCTGGACTGCCGCGATCGGATCCAGCTGGTCATCATCGCCTACCGGGCCGGGCTCGTCCCCGCGTAGCTCGCGGGCTCTCCGGCGCTAGCCGGGCGAGCCGGAGCGTTGGGCACCGCGCGGCGCCGTCAGTGCGCGTACTCGCCGCGGTAGTACTCGAAGACGAAGCCGATCGTGGTAAAGAGCAGGCACAGCATGCCGATCAGGAACAGCCACCAGCCGATCGCGACGCCGAGGGCGGCCGTGGCGGCGGACGCGCCCACGAACAGCGGCCACCAGCTGTGCGGGCTGAAGAATCCCAGTTCCCCGGTGCCCTGCTCGATCTCGGCCTGGGGGTCGTCCTGGAGCTGCTTCGGCAGCCGGCGCCCGGTGAACAGCACATAGAACCCGGTGAGGAAGCCGAGCCCGACCGCAAAGGCGAGCGCGGCGGTGCCGGTCGGATCGTGCGAGTAGTACCAGTACACGACGTCGACACCGGCGAAGAACACGGCGCAGCCGATGAACAGGCCTCCCTCTACCTTCATCCGCTACCTCCCCAGTACTGGTTGTGGCCGTGCCAGCGCGATAGGTGTTAGTGCGATGGCGGTGGCGACTCGTTCGACGTCGCCGTCACCGAGAGCGACTGCTTGACCCCCAGCGAGGCCCGGCCCTGTTTGACGTTCGGATAGTGCAAGTCGAACGCGGGCCGTTCCGACCTGATGCGCGGGATCCTGGTGAAGTTGTGCCGGGGCGGCGGACAGGATGTCGCCCACTCCAGCGAGTTGGCATGGCCCCACGGGTCGTCGAGCGTGACCCGCTCGCCGAAGCGCGACGTCTTGTACACGTTGTAGAGGAAGAAGAATGTGGAGGCACCGAGGACGAAGGAACTGATGCTGGAGACGTCGTTCAGCGTGGTCGCGATCCCCGGCAGGTCGGGGTAGCTGGCGATGCGGCGCGGCATGCCGATCACGCCCAGCCAGTGCTGTACCAGGAACGTCCCGTGGAACCCGAGGAACAGCGTCCAGAAGTGCCACGTGCCCAGCCGGTTGTCCAGCATCTTGCCGGTCATCTTCGGCCACCAGAAGTAGAAGCCGGAGAACATGGCGAACACCACGGTGCCGAACAGCACGTAGTGGAAGTGGGCCACGACGAAGTAGGTGTCGCTGACGTGAAAGTCCAGCGGCGGCGAGGCCAGGATGACCCCGGTGAGCCCGCCGAACAGGAACGTGACCAGGAATCCGAGGGCGAACAGCATGGCCGGCTCGAAGGTGAGCTGCCCGCGCCAGATCGTGCCGGTCCAGTTGAAGAACTTCACCCCGGTCGGGACCGCGATCAGGAAGGTCATGAACGAGAAGAACGGCAGCAGCACCGCGCCGGTGGTGAACATGTGGTGCGCCCACACGGTCATCGACAGGCCCGCGATCGCGATCGTGGCGCCGACCAGGCTCTTGTAGCCGAACAGCGGCTTGCGGCTGAACACCGGCAAGACCTCGGTGATGATGCCGAAGAACGGCAGCGCGACGATATACACCTCGGGATGGCCGAAGAACCAGAACAGGTTCTGCCACAGCAGCGCGCCGCCGCTGGAGGCGTCGAACACGTGCGCCCCGAGCTTGCGGTCGATCTCCAGCACCAGCAGGGCAGCGGCCAGGACCGGGAAGGCCAGCAGCGCAAGGATGCTGGTGAGCAGCGCGTTCCAGGTGAAGATCGGCATCCGGAACATGGTCATGCCCGGGGCCCGCATGCAGAAGATCGTGGTGACGAAGTTGACCCCGCCCAGGATCGTGCTGAGGCCGGACAGCGTCAGGCCCATGATCCACATATCTGGACCCACCCCTGGCGAGTACACCGAGCTGGTCAGCGGCGCATAGGCGTACCAGCCGAACGCCGCCGAACCGCCGGGGGTCAGGAAGCTGGCCACCAGGATGAGGCCGCCGAAGGTGAACAGGTACCAGCTGAGCAGGTTGAGCCGGGGGAAGGCCACGTCGGGCGCGCCGATCTGCAACGGCATGATCACGTTGGTGAACCCGACGAACAGCGGCGTGGCAAACAGCAGCAGCATGATCGTGCCGTGCATCGTGAACAGCTCGTTGTACTGCTGGTCGGACACGATGTGGTTGTGCGGGCCCATCAGCTGGGCCCGCATGATCATCGCCAGGATGCCGCCGAACAGGAAGAAGCCGAATGACGTGATCAGGTACAGGTAACCGATGATCTTATGGTCTGTCGAGGACAGCCAGGAAGCGAGCACCGAGCCCTTTCGCGGGCTGCTGAGCAGCCGGGTTTCAGGGTCGGTGATGCCATGCTCGGTCGCGGTCACTGCACACCTCCCGCCTTCTGCCGGGCCTGTTGAGCCACCATGAACGTGCGGAACTGCTGGGGGGTCACGATCTTCACCTTGAACAGCATCAGGCTGTGGTAGACACCGCACAACTCGGTGCAGTGACCGGTGAACGTGCCCGTCTTAGTGGCCGTGACCTGGAAGGAGTTGGTGTGATCGGGAATCACGTCGCGTTTGAACACGAACTCCGGTATCCAGAACGAGTGCACGACATCCAGTGAGTTCAGGGTGAACTTCACGGTCTCGTTTTCCGGCAGGATCAGCAGGGGCAGCGGTCCCGGGTACTGCCGGCCGGTGAGCGTGACGTCGCCCGCCGCGGAGCCAGGCACCTTGAACTGCGGGTAGGAGAACTCCCAGCTCCACTGGAACCCGGTTACGTTGATCAAAACGTCGGGATGCGAGGACTCCGCGTTCACGTAGTTCTCGTCCCGCGCGGTGAAGTAGAACAACACGGCGATCATGATGAACGGGACCACCGTGTACATGATCTCGATGGGCAGGTTGTAGCGCACCTGCGGTGGCAGCTCATCGCTGCGCTTGCGGTGGAAGATGCACGCCCAGATGATCAGGCCCCACACGACGGCCCCGACGGCCCACGCCGCGATCCAGGACCCCTGCCACAGGGTGAGCATCACCTTTCCCTGCTTGGTGATCGGGTCGGGCCAGCCCAGCCGGGTGAATTCGTTGTTGGTGCAGCCGGACAGGGCGATCACCAGCAGGCCCAGCGCCGCGGCCGACAGCGCGCGCCGGCCGCGCGAGCGCGGCCTGCTGCCGGGCGGCAAGCTCACGCAGCCGGAGTCCTCCGGCAGGCGGGTCGTGGTGCTCGGCGGGACGCACCCGGAGTCCGGGGGGAGGCGGGTACTGGGCGCAGGCGGGACGCACCCGGAGTCCGCAGGTACCCGAAGCCCGGGATCCGGGTCCGCAGGACCGGAATCCGGGACGATGGCCGCCAGGCGGCGCGCGATGCGTGCGCGTCCCGTTCGCGGCTCGCGGCGGATCGGACTCACTGATTGCCTTCCCAGCGGACGACTCCGGCCGGCTGCCCTCGGGCGGCCGTGGCCGGTTGCGACTCCTCCTACAGCGTGTCGTGGAAACATTACCGCGAACCAGGCCCGGTGCATCAGCCGACCCCGTGCTTACTGTGTGCTTACCCCATGGCGGCTGGGGTATCGCTATCGTCGGGTACTCACACAGTAACCGCAGGCAGCCGACAACCCGATCCTCCGGCATGACACGCGCCCCAGGATGGACCAGGTGACCAGATGACCACCGCGACGCCGCCGGTTCCGGCGCTGACCATCGATGCTCTCGGCCGCAAGTGCCCGATCCCGATCATCATGCTGGCCGAGCGGATCCGCGAGGTGCCGATCGGCTCGGTGGTGTCCGTGCTCGCGGACGACCCGGCGGCACGGACCGACCTGCCCGCCTGGTGCGGGCTGAAGTCGCACGAGTTCGTGCTGGAGACGGCGTTGCCCAGCGGATGGTCGTTCCTGGTCCGCCGCTGTTACTGAGAGCACCAGGCAACAGGGCGGCGACCCTGTTCGCCGGCCTGCCCAGGCGCGGACGGGTTCACTGATCCTGCGAGGGTTCGGCCGGGCTGAACCGGCCGGTGAACCGCGGGTCGGATTCCCACCACGGCCGGTCCGCCGGCGGACCGGCCGGCCGTCCGGCCGGGTTGGCCCCCTCCGCGGAGGTGGAGGGGGCCGGCCCGGCTGACGCAGTCGCCGCGGTCGCGGTGGCCGCCGCGGTGGCCGCGTCCCTCGCGTCCAGCTCGGCGTCGACCTCGGCCGCTTCCGTCTCGTCCTCCCTGATCATGTAGATCAGGGCCGCCACGAGGAACGGGATACCCACCAGGTCACCGAGGACCCACAGCGTGGCGCCGCCGAGCATCTGGTCGAATCGGAGGCTGGGGCCCCAGGGCGTGGCCAGCGCCCGGTAGTACTCGCCGCCGATCAGGTGCGAGTCACTGATCACCGCGACGCCGAGGATGGCGTCGCCGATCACCTCGCCGATCATGATCCAGAGGGTCACCAGGTAGGGGTAGGCCCAGGGCACCGGATCCGTCCGGATCAGGGTCCAGAAGAACACCAGGCCCGGGATGATCAGCGCCAGGTAAGTCAGCTCCCGGATCCCGGTGCTGTGGAAGTACGCGGTGTACCACGGTGAGAAGTAGACGGCGAAGGGCACGGCGACGAGCAGGAGGGTGGTGATCGCGGGGAACGTGAGCGCTCGCGCCGTCCGGCTGCGTATCGCCGCCTCCAGCCGGGCCCCGGCGCGCCCAGGAGCCACGGCGATGGCCAGGGTGAGCGGCCGGCCCAGCGCGAGGAACAGCGGCGCGAGGAGTAGCAGCAGGATGGTCTGCGCGGCCCGAGCGTAGAACAGCACGCCCGCGTACACCCCGGTCCAGGACATGGTGGCGACCACCACCGTGCCCAGGCCGATGCCCGCGAACGACACGGCGCGCGCGGTGGGCCAGGGCTGGCCGCGGCGGCGTACCCGCCGCACCGCGGTCAGGTAGCCGGCGCCCAGCAGCAGCACGGCCGCGCACACCCACGGGTCGAACGTCCACGATGTGAACGCGCGAGCCAGCGTGAGCTCGGGCGGGCCGTGATAGCCGACGGCGGCGGCCGCGACTGCCATGACCGCCACGCTACCGTTACTGATCGGCCGCGTAGGCGACGGCCAGCTCGGCCGCCAGGCCGGCGTTGTCGGCGATGAGCTCCGCGTTGACCTCCAGCGTGGCGCCGCCGGTGGCCTCGTGCAGGTGCGCGAGCACGGCCGGGGTCACCGCCTGGCCCGTCGCGCCAGCCCGCCGCGCGGCGTCCAGGGCCTGCTCCGTCAGATCGTCCACGTCCAGGCTGCGGGGGGGTGGCTGCGCGACCAGCACGCCACCGCCGGCCAGCCGCCAGTGCAGCCGGGCGATCCGCGCGGCCTGCGTTGCGGTCTGCACCCGGGCCGAGACCGCCGGACCGCCGGCCGCGGTGTAGAACCTGGGCAGCGTGTCCGTGCGCCAGCCGAGCACGGGCACCGCCAGCGACTCGAGCAGCTCCGCGGTCGCGGGCACGTCCAGCAGCGACTTCGGTCCCGAAGCGACCACCACGGCCCGGGTGCGCGCCAGCTGGGCCAGGTCGGCAGAGATGTCCAGCGTCGTGGCGAAGCCGCGGTGCACGCCGCCGATACCGCCGGTGCCCATGAAGCCGATCCCAGTCAGCCGGCACACGGCCAGCGTGCCCCCCACGGTGGTGGCGCCGAGGCCGCCACCGGCCACGCAACTGGCCAGATCCCGCGGCCCGGCCTTGCGCGCGTCCGGGCTGGCGGCCAGCCGGCTCAGTTCCGCGGCCCCGATGCCGGCCCGGATCCGCCCGTCCATCACCGCCACCGTGGCCGGCACCGCCCCGGCCGCCCGCACCCGGCGCTCGGATTCGAGCGCCACATTGAGCCCGCGTGCCCCGGGAAACCCGTGCGAGACCAGCGTCGTCTCCAGCGCCACCACCGGGCCGCCGGCCGCTAGCGCCTCTTCGACCTCGGCCGAGACGTCCAGCAGGTCGCCGGGCACGCCGCGGTCGGCTGTCATGGCATCGCGCCTACTCGGCTGACCGCGCGGGCGGCCCCCTCCAGGCCCAGCTCCACCCCGCCGAGCAGGAATCCGGCGGCGAACGCGTCTCCGGCCCCGGTGCTGTCCACCGGCACGGCCGGGTGCGCGGGCCAGTGCCTGCCGTTCAGCCGGATTCCGGCCGGGCCGAGCTTCACCACCACGGTCGCCGCCGACGGTGCGGCGGCCAGCCGGGTCTCCGGCTCGTTGCCCAGGATCACGTCCGGTCGCAGCATCGCCAGCAGGCGGCCCACCTCCGCCGCGCCGATCTCGCGCAGCACCGAGATGGACGACAGGTCCACGCTCACCCGGGGCACCCGCCGGGCCGCGTCCAGCGCCGCCGCCCTGATCGGCGCGTCCACCAGGCTGTACAGCGGCAGGTGCAGCCGGTCACAGCCGGCGAACCACTCGTCCCGCAGCTCCGCCGCCGACAGCAGCGGGCACACCCCGCGGTCGGTGATCATCGAGCGTTCGCCGCCGCCGTCGGACAGCGAGACGACGACACCGGTCGTCCCCTCGGTGACCGGGCCCGCCAGCTGCACGCCGCGCTCGCGCAGGCTGTCGGCGACCAGGCGACCGGCCAGGTCGGCGGCCTGCTTGGCCACCACGCGAGCCTGGCCGCCCAGCGCCACCGTCCAGGCGGCGACGTTGGCCGCCTGGCCGCCGGCCACCACCGTGGTTGCCGCCGGCGTGTCGGTGCCGTGCGCCAGCCCGGAACGGGTCACGACCACGACGTCCAGCAGGGCGTCACCCAGGGTGCAGAGCCGGGTCACAAGACATGGCCTAGGGGCGGTCATTCAGCAGGACGGCCAGCTCGTCGGCGGCCGCGCTGCCGTAGGTGGCCCCGAACCGCGAGATCAGCGGCTCCGGCTTCACCTCGTACTCCTGGGGGCCGACGGTCTCCAGCGCGCACGCCGCGATCAGGTTGCCCAGCTGCGCGCCCCGCTCCAGGCCGAGGTCGCTCGCGATCGCGGCCAGAAACCCGGCCCGGAACGCGTCCCCCGCTCCGGTCGGCTCCTTCGGCTGCGCGAGGACGGCCGGGATCATTAGCGGTTGCTGCCCGGCCCGGTCCACCCGGACGCCGTCCTGGCCGAGCGTGGTGACCCGGACCCGGACCCGGTTCACGATCTCCTCGGCGCTCCAGCCCGTCTTCTGCTCGGTCAGCGCCGCCTCGTACTCGTTGGCGAACAGGTACTGCGCCCCGTCGAGCAGCGTGCGGACGTCCGTGCCGTCGAGCCGGGCGACCTGCCATGACGTGTCGGTCGCGAACGGGATGTCCAGTCGGCGGCACTGGGCGGTGAAGCTCTTCATGGCCTCGGGATCCCCCGCCCCGACCAGGACCAGGTCGATGCCGCCGGCTTGCTCGGCGATCGGCGCGAGCTCGATGACCGCGTCCTCGGCCATGGCACCGGCGTAAAACGACCCGATGTGTGCGCCGTGCAGGTCCGTGGTGTTGACGAACCGGGCCGTATGCCGGGTCGTGGACTGCCTGACCCCGCTGGTGTCCACGCCGTGGGCGTTCAGCCAGGCCCGGTAATCGATGAAGTCACCGCCGACCGAGCCCACCAGCAGCGGCCGCAGCCCCAGGCACCCCAGGCCGAACGAGATGTTCGCGGCCACCCCGCCACGGCGGATTTCCAGGTCGTCTACCAGGAAGGACAGCGCCACCTTGTCCAGCTTGTCCGGCATCAGCGCCTCGGCGAAGCTGCCGGGAAAGGTCATCAGGTGGTCGGTGGCGATCGAGCCGGTCACCGCAATACGCACAAGCGCCCCCAGTCGGTGGGTGAAGACTTCGGGGACTCTAGCAGGGGCCGGTCAGTGGAACGAATCCCCGCAGGCGCAGGAACCGGTGGCGTTCGGGTTGTCGATCGTGAAGCCCTGCTTCTCGATCGTGTCGACGAAGTCGATGGTGGCGCCGGTCAGGTACGGGGCGCTCATCTTGTCCGTGACGACCTGCACGCCGCCGAACGCGCTGATCACGTCGCCGTCGATCTCGCGCTCATCGAAGTAGAGCTGGTAGCGCAGCCCCGAGCAGCCGCCCGGCTGAACCGCGACCCGCAGTCTCAGGTCGTCGCGGCCCTCCTGAGCCAGCAGGTTGCCCACCTTGGCCGCGGCCACATCGGTGAGGATGATGCCCTGCTGTGCGGTCTGGTCCTGAACTGTCATCTGCGGTCAGCTCCCGAATCGGCTGGCGCGCCCCATACGGCGCGCTTGCTTTCGTCCCTACCGTGGTGTGTCAACGATATGCGGTCGCCGGTCATTCCGCACCGAGCAGGGCAGCCCTGGGGGCCGCACCCCGGGACACACAAGCGCGACGATCCGGCGCACAAGCACAGGAGTCCCCGCAGGCGCGACCGCTCACAGGCCCGGTGCTCCCCATACCGGGAACCAGCGAGACAGGTCGGGCTCGAACTTGAGGTCGTCCCCGATGGCCCCGCGCACCTGCAGTTCGAGCGCGTTGTCCCTGGTCTCGCCGCCCTTCGGGGCGAACGGGTAGAAGGTGCCCCGCTTGTACAGGTAGACGATCGCCAGCCGGCCGGCCGGGCCGGCAAAGCCGACCAGCGAGCAGAGCAGCTGCGGGCCGAACCCGGTGTCGGCCAGCGAGGAGTTCACCGCGTGCACGTCCGTGACGAGCGCGTCAAGCTGGTCGGCGGGCCGTCGGACGAGCAGCCAGGTGAAGCCGTAGGAGTCAGTGGACAGCTCGATCGGCGGGGCATCGGCGGCCGCGCCCATGGCCAGCAGGTCGCGGACGTCCTTTTCGATCTCGGCGAACGCGCGGCCCTCGGTGGCCCGGAAGCACACCGACCCGGCGCCCGTCGGAACCAGGCCGGTCGCCGCCTCCAGCGTGATCGCGGCCGACGGCAGCGCGAACAACGCGTCCAGATTGGGCTGGACGGGCTTGGTCCGGCCAAGCAGCGTGTCCAGGAACCCCACTACTACTGGCCCAGCTGCTTGGAGATCTTCGCCAGCTCGGCCAGCCGCCGCTCCAGCGAGGGGTGCGTGGAGAACAGCGTGGACAGGCTCTTGCCACCGGTGAGCGCGGGCACGAAGTAGAACGCGTTCAGCGCTTCGGCGCCGGATTCCCGCAGGTCCTTCGTCGGGATCCTGGCGATGTCGCCGCTCACCTTCTGCAGCGCGCTGGCCAGCTTGGACGGCTGACCTGTCAGCAACGCACCGGACCGGTCCGCGGCCAGCTCCCGGTATCGCGACAGGAGCCGGATCAGCAGGAAGCTGATCGCGTACACCACGATGCTCACCAGCATGATGATCAGCAGGATCGGCAGGGCGCCGCCGTTGTTGTTGTTTCCGCCGCGGCGGTCGCCGCCGCCGAACAGCTCGCCGTAGAACGAGAACCTGACCAGCAGTGCGGCGATGATGCCGAGGAACGAGGCGATCGTCATCACGGCCACGTCCTTGTGCGCCACGTGCGACATCTCGTGCGCGAGCACGCCCTCGAGCTCATCGCGGTCCAGCGCGCCCAGCAGGCCCTCGGTCACGCACAGGACGGCCATCTTGCTGTTACGCCCGGTGGCGAACGCGTTCGGCAGGTTGGTGGGGGAGATCGCCACTCGTGGTTTCGGCATGTCGGCGAGCGCGCAGATCCGGTCCACGATGCCGTGCAGCTCGGGTGCCTGCTGCGGGGTGACCTCGCGGGCCCCCGCGGTGCGCAACGCGATCTTGTCGGACCAGTAGAAGGAGCCGATGCCCAGGCCGAGGCCCAGCACGACCGGGAAGAACACGATGGCAGCGCTGGAGGCGTGGGCTGCGGTCAGGATGCCGACGAGAGCGGCGACAAATCCGACGAAGACCAGCCCGAGCAGGAAGATGGTCAAGGTCATCCGCGCCGTAAGCCCGCGATCTGGGGCATATCGGGTGCGCGCCATTACGTGCCTCCGTTCATGCCGGCCGGAGCCCGGCCGACTCTGGCCACCATGGCCAGTACTACTTCTACTCCAGTTTCACTCATCAGAGCGCCTGGTCCATCCATCAGCCAGGTCTACTAAGCAACGCTTGGGGAAGCCTGACTGTTCCCTGCCTATCAGCTGACCAGCCGGGTGGGGATGGAGCCCCGGTCTGGCCTCTGACCTGCGCTATCGAGCGAACGGCGCTGCCTGACGCGGTGTCTGGATGCCGGCGCGTCAGCCCGGGATCAGGCCCTCGTCGGTCAGCAGCTTGCGGACCTCGTCGATGGTGGCGTCCTCGTACGGGATGATCACGTCCGAGGGCTCCAGGCTGTCCGGCGGCAGCGGTGTGCCCTGCCGGGCCCGGACGAGCAGCGCGCCCAGCGCCGCGGTGAGGGCACCCTGGTCGTTACGCTCCACGGCGGACTCGACGTCGACGTCGAGGGCCTGCAGCTCCGCAGCGGTGGCGTCATCGACGCGGAACTGCCCCTCGCCCAGGATGCGGATGATCATGCGCCGTCGTCCCTCTTGGGCGGCTCGGCCGGCTCGGCCGGCTCGGTGGCGCTGGCCGCGGCCGGCGGCTCGGCGGCCGCGGCGCCCGCGCCGTCCGCCGCGCCGATCTCCTTCGGCGCCTCGCCCCCGGCCAGCTCGCCCTTGAGCCGCTCGAGCTCGAGGTCGATCGAGCCGCCCGCGCCCATCCGGTCCAGCTCGGCCTGGATGTCGTCACGCGGCATGCCGGAGGCGTCCTCGAGCGCGCCGGAGGCCAGCAGCTCGTCGATCGCCCCGGCCCGGGCCTGCATCTGGGCGGTCTTGTCCTCGGCGCGCTGGATCGCCATGCCGACGTCGCCCATCTCCTCGGAGATGCCGGAGAAGGCCTCGTTGATCCGGGTCTGGGCCTCGGCGGCGGTGTAGGTGGCCTTGATGGTCTCCTTCCTGGTGCGGAAGGTGTCCACCTTCGTCTGCAGCCGCTGCGAGGCCAGGGTCAGCTTCTCCTCTTCGCCCTGCAGCTGCGCATACTGCGCCTGCAGGTCCGACAGCTGGCCCTGCGCCGACTGGCGGCGGCTGAGCGCCTCGCGCGCCAGATCCTCGCGTCCCGCGCCGAGCGCGTCCCTCGCCTGCTTCTCGAGCTTGCCCGACTGCTGGTTGATCTGGTTCATCTGCAGCTCGAGCCGCTTGCGGGACGTGGCCACGTCGGCGACGCCGCGGCGGACCTTCTGCAGCATCTCGAGCTGCCTCTGGTAGGAATAGTCCAGGGTTTCCCGGGGATCTTCCATCCGGTCCAGGGCCTTGTTGGCCTTGGACTTGAAGATGAGCGAAACCCTCTTCATCACGCTCATAGGCGCGTACGACCCCTTCATACTGACGCTTCCGCCGCGCCGCGCTGCGCGCAGCCCCAGACAGTCGCCTCACGGGTGGCGTCGGCTGTACCGCCGGCTGGTCAACATCCACCCTACGCGGTTTTCCGGGTGCGAGTCATCATCGATAAGGCGGCGGCGGGATGCCGGCCCGCTGTGCGCTGCGTCCGGGTACGACACCGCCTAAGCTAGGTCTGTGTTCCGACGTCGCGACGCCGGGGCCGGCGGTTCCGTCGACGAGGCTGCGACGGGCGAAGCCCGCTCCGGCAACTCCCAGCCCGCGGCCGAACGGCAGGCGGGCGGTGGCGCTGCCACCACCCCGGCCAAGGGCCGCCCGACCCCCAAGCGCAGCGAAGCCGAGCGCAGGCGCCGGCAGCCGTACTCCGCGCCCGGCGACCGGAAGACCGCGGCGCGTCAGTCCCGGACCAGGGACCGGGGCGAGCGCGCGCGCAAGTACGACGCGATGAAGCGCGGCGAGGAGTGGGCGCTGGCGCCGCGTGACAAGGGACCGGTCAAGGCGCTGGCCCGCGACTACGTGGACTCCAGGCGCAGGATCAGCGAGTACTACATGTACATCCTGCTCGTGCTCCTGGTGATACTGCTGCTCAAGAACACCGCACTGGACGCGATCGTGTATCCGCTCGTCCTGGTGCTGGTGGTGGTCATGGTGGTCGAGGGATTCTTCATCTCCCGCGGTGTGAAGAAGCTGGCCGCGCAGCGTTACCCCGGCGAGAGCACCCGCGGCGTCACCCGGTACGCGATCATGCGCGGTCTGCAGATCCGGCGGTTCCGGATGCCGAGCCCCCGGGTCGGGCCCGGCTCCAAGGCCTGAGCTTCCCCGGCCACCCGCGAGACCGTGTCCTCGGGGACGCCCTAGGGTCGGGTGCATGGAACATCGTCATCTGGGCCGCAGTGGCCTCAAGGTCAGCGAGATCGCGTACGGCAACTGGATAACGCACGGCTCTCAGGTCGAGGAGGAAGCGGCCAGGGCCTGCGTGGCCGCTGCGCTCGATGAGGGCATCACCACCTTCGACACGGCCGATGTGTACGCCGGCACGCGGGCCGAGGAGGTGCTCGGCCGCGCGCTGCAGGGCATCCGCCGCGAGTCCATCGAGATCTGCACGAAGGTGTACTGGCCCACCGGCGACGGCCAGAACGATCGCGGCCTGTCCCGTAAGCACATCATGGAGTCGGTCGAGGGTTCGCTGCGCCGGCTGCGGACCGACTACCTGGACCTGTACCAGGCCCACCGGTACGACAGCGAGACCCCGCTGGAAGAGACCCTGCGTGCGTTCGACGATCTGGTCCGGCAGGGCAAGGTGCTCTACATCGGGGTGTCCGAGTGGCGCGCCGAGCAGATCACCGACGCGCTGGCGATCGCCTACCACCTGGGCCTGGACCGGATCGTCTCCAACCAGCCGCAGTACAACATGATCTGGCGGGTCATCGAGTCCGAGGTGATCCCGTTGTGCGAGAAGGAGGGCATCGGGCAGATTGTCTGGTCGCCGATCGCGCAGGGCGTGCTCACCGGCAAGTACCGGCCGGGCGAGGTGCCGCCGGCCGGCAGCCGGGCCACCGATCAGTCGGGGTCGGGATTCATCCGGGATTACCTGAACGATGAGCTGCTGACCCGGGTCGCGCAGCTGCCGGCCATCGCCGCCGATGCCGGGCTCACGCCGTCTCAGCTCGCGATCGCCTGGACCCTGCAGAACCCGAACGTCTCCGCGGCGATCATCGGGGCGACCAGGCCCGAGCAGGTCAGGGAGAACGTCGGGGCGTCCGGGGTGGTGCTCGACGAGGCGGTGATGCGCCGGATCGACGAGGTGCTCGGCCCGGTGATCGTGCGCGACCCCGCGCAGACCCAGAGCCCCGAGGAGCGCCCCTGACCACCTAGCACCTCCGGGCCACCTCACCCGCGCGAGCGGTTCAGCGAAGCGGCCTGGTTCGGCGGAAGGGGCCTGGTGCCGGGAGAGAAGGGCTAGTCCGTCGGGTGCAGGCTCATGGGGCCGTACTCGGTACGGCCGTCCTCGAACAGCGTGACCTGGTCCACGCCCGCCGTCAGCAGGCTGCGCCAGTTCTCGCCGAGCCAGCTCTCCGCGTCTGACTGGCTGGGGAACGTTTCCGCCGGGAGGCCGCGCGCGCTGAGCACCGTTCCGTCCGCGGACTCCAGCCGCCAGGTCCAGGTCATGACCGCACAACATACTCCAGATGCCGCGTGGGGGCGGCGGCCGCGTTCGGCGGCTGGTGGTGACCGGGCCTGACCGGTCGCGGCCGGGAGCGGGCGGCGTCCGCCTCAGATCGTCGCGGTGACCTCGGGCAGTACCTCCCGCGCCAGCCGTTCGGCTTGCTCGTCGGCCGAACCGCCCGCGGTGATGAAGTTCAGCGCGGTGAAGCCCGCCCGGACGAAGCCGGCCAGCCCGGCGGCGACGGCCCCGGGCGGTCCGGCCAGCATCGACGGGCCGGCCTGCGCGCGCTCGTCCACCTGAACCTGAAGGTTGAGAGCGCAGGTGATCTGGCCGGGCTCGCGTCCGGCCTGGCCGGCCGCGGCCAGCACTCGCTTGCGCATGACGGTCAGCTCCTCAGCCGAGACGTAGCCAAGCGAGGGAATCCAGCCGTCGGCCAGACGCCCGGTCACGGCCAGCGCCCGGTCGCCGAACGTGCCCAGCCAGATCGGGATGCGGTGATCCGGTTTGGGCTCCATGGCGGCCGCCACCGTGCGGTAGCGATGCCCCTGGAAGCTGAACTCCGGCTGCGACCACAGGCCGCGGATGATCGTGATCGCCTCGGCCAGGCCGTCCACCTTCTCTCGCGGCGACGGGACGCCGAGCCCGAACGCGCGGAACTCGTCGTCGGAGTACCCTCCGCCGAGCCCGAGGATGAGCCGCCCGCCGGACAGGCGGTCGAGCGTCTCGGCCGCCTTGGCCACCATCGGCGGGTTCCGGTACGGCAGCCCGAGGACACGGGTGGCCACGCGGATCCGCGTGGTGTGCGCGGCGATCCAGGACAGCATGGTCCACGTCTCGTGCGTGGGCTGATCCCCGCCCGGATGGTCGGCGGTGGAGACGAAGTCGAAGCCGAGGTCTTCGGCCCGGCGGGCCAGGGCGACAGGGTCCGCGCCGGGGGCGGCCGACGCGGGCATGTTCAGCCCGAACAGCAGTCCGGTCATGGGCGGTCCCCCGTCTGCGCGCAGATGCCGGTCATGTCTGATCCCTTCCTGGTTCGCTTGGGTCGGTGATGGTCAGCCGGGGCAGCAGGACGTGCACCAGCGGTCCGATGCTGACCGCGTAGAGCAGGGTCCCGATGCCGACCGTGCCGCCGAGCAGCCAGCCCGCGCCCAGCCCGGCCAGCTCGATCGAGGTACGCACCCGGCGGATCGGCCAGCCCCGGCGGGCCAGGCCGGTCATCAGCCCGTCTCGCGGGCCCGGGCCCAAGCCGGCTCCCACGTACAGGGCGGTGGCGAGGGCGTTGAGCAGGATCGCCGCGAGCAGGAACGCGACGCGCACGGCGATCGCCCCCGGCCGTGGCAGCAGTGGCAGCGCCGCGTCGATCACGAAGCCGATGAGGACCGCGTCGCTCAGCGTGCCGATTCCCGGCCGCTCGCGCAGCGGGATCCACAGCAGCAGGACCGCGGCGCCGGTGCCGTTGACGATCCAGCCGATGGGCAGCCCGGTCCGCCTGGCCAGGCCCTGATGCAGAACGTCCCACGGATCCAGGCCGAGCCGGGCGGCGATCATCAGCGCCACGCTGACGCCGAATAGCACGATTCCCGCGTAGAGGCTGGCCAGACGGCGCGCGACCGGCCGCCGGGGCGCCAGCCCGCGCAGCCACCCGGGCACCGCCGCCGCCCGCGACTCTCGTCCGGGTACCACCGACGCCGACCGCAGCCATCGCACGCAGCTGGTTGACATGTCAACATACGGTAATCCGGATTTAGTGGACGTGTCAACTAGATGCTAGCCTGGTGCCGTGACCGAACCACGGTGGCTCAGCCCGGCGCAGGCCCGGGCCTGGCTCGGATATCGCCGGATGCGTGCCCTGCTCGACCTGCAGCTCACCCGCGACCTAGCCCGGGACTCCGGGCTGTCGGAGGCGGACTACGACGTGCTGTCCAACGTGTCCGAGGCCGCCGGACACCGCCTGCGGCTGGGCGACCTGGCCGCCCACATGCTCTGGTCGAAGAGCAGGCTCTCGCACCACGTCACGCGGATGGAGCGGCGCGGCCTGGTCGCGCGCGAGGACTGCCCCTCGGACGGGCGGGGCGCCGTCCTCACGCTCACCGAGGCGGGCTGGCAGGCGATCAGGGACGCGGCGCCGGAGCACGTCGAGTCGGTCCGCAGGCACTTCCTCGACCTGCTGACCGCCGAGCAGGTCGAGGCTCTCGCCGGCATCAGCGAGACCGTGCTCGGCCACCTCCGCGGCCTTCGGGACGCGCCGGGGTCGAGCCACCAGGGACGGCCCGGCCAGGACCCGGAAGCCGGGGATCCGGACGGCGAGTATGCGGCGGGTTTGGCCCCGGGCCGGGACACGGCCTAGGCCTGCGGGCCGATCAGCGCGGGGGCGGGTGTTCCGTGGCCGGCCAAGCCGGATCAGCCAGCGGCTGCCCGGCGGAATCGGACGAAACGGTTTCTCGTGGTAGCGGGGCAAGTGGTCAACGTGCCAGGCTGGATGGGACCCTACGCAGACGACCCCGGCAACTGTTAAGTTTTTCACGGCGGCCGCATTTCGTTACGGAAGGGTCACTGTCCCGATGGGGGACGGGGTGATGACGACATGACGCGCATCGTGGTCATTGGTGACCTCATGACCGACACGGTCGCGCATGCGACCTTGCCACTGGCCAAGGGGAGCGACACCCCGGCCACGGTTACCATGCACGGCGGGGGCTCGGGGGCTAACGTCGCGGCCTGGCTGGCCGTGGACGGGGCCGAGGTCGCCTTCGTCGGCAGGCGCGGGTCCGACATAGCGGGCCGGAACCGGGACATGGAGCTGATGGGCTACGGGGTGGATGCCCGCCTGGTGATGGACCCGGAGCGGCCCACCGGGACCTGCGTGGTCATGGTGACGCACCGGGGCGACCACACAATGATGTCCGACCCGGGGGCCAACGCCGCGCTGTCCCCCGACGACCTGCCCAAGGACCTGTTCACCCCCGGAGCCCACCTGCACATATCTGGCTACACGCTGCTGAACCCCGGCTCCAGGGCGGCCGCGCTCGCGGCGGCGCACACCGCTGCGCGGGCCGGCATGACGGTCTCGGTCGACGCGGCGTCGGCGGCGCCAGTGGATCGGGCCGGCGCCGAAGCCTTCCTGCAGATGAGCAACGGGGCGTCGCTGCTGGTGGTGAACGGGGCCGAGGCCGCCGTGCTGACCGGGCGCGAGGATGCCGAGCAGGCGGCCAGGGTGCTGAGCGCCTGGTACCCGCAGGTGGTCATGAAGCTCGGCGCCGAGGGCGCGCTGTTCTGCGCCAACGGCCCGATGGAACCGGTGCGGACCCCGGCGCTCCCGCTGGAACGCATCGTGGACGGGACCGGCGCGGGCGATGCCTTCTGCGCCGGCTTCCTGCCGCCCTGGCTGGACAAGAAACCGCCTGGCGAGGCCCTGGCCAGCGGATGCAGGCTGGCCGCGCAGGCGCTGGCCATGCTCGGCGCCCGTCCCGCGCTCTGACGTGCGCGCGACCACCCGCCGGGCGGATCCGTGACCGGCTACTTGGACCGGCTGTTCTCACTGGACGGGCTGGTCGCGGTGGTGACCGGCGGCAGTTCCGGCATCGGCCGGGCCATCGCCGGGGCGCTGGCGCACGCGGGAGCCAGGGTCGTGGTGGTGGCCCGGGAGGAACACCGGCTGGACGAGACCGTGCGCGAGCTGCGGGCGGCGGGCCGGGCGGCGGTCGCGATCAGCGCCGACTTGGGCGATCGCGACGCGCTGGCCCGGGCCGCGGACGCGGCGGCCGGGGAATTCGGCGAGCCGGACATCCTGGTCAACTCGGCCGGGATCAACCTGCGGCCGCCGATGGACTCGCTGACAATGGCGGACTGGGACCAGATCATCGCGGTCAACCTGAGCGCGCCGTTCGCGCTGGGGCAGCGGTTCGGGCCGCGGATGGCCGAGCGGGGCTGGGGGCGGATCATCAACATCGCCTCCCAGCAGGCAACCCGGGCGTTCGGCAACAGCGGCGCCTACGGCGCGTCCAAGGGCGGCCTGGTCTCGCTGACCCGGTCACAATCCGAGGCGTGGGCCGCGCACGGCGTGTGCTGCAACGCGATCTCGCCCGGGTTCGTGCTCACGCCGCTGACCGCCGAGGTGGGGCTGGATCCGGCCCGGTCCGCGGCCCTGGCGGCCAGGACGATGACCGGGCGCAACGGGCAGGCCGCCGACTTCGAGGGCGTCGCGGTGTTCCTGGCCAGCCGGGCCAGCGACTACGTGACCGGGCAGGTCATCTTCGTGGACGGCGGCTTCTCCGCGAGCTGAGCACCCGGCCGGTCCGTGCCGGGCTGTCGGCGGGCCGCCGGCGGGGAGGCACGCCGCGAGCGTTCGGCCTGATTGTCGTCCCGCGGCGGGACAATAGCGGGCATGAGTCCACGCAGCAGCGCACGCCAGGCCGCCCGGCGCTCCTCCGGCCGCCCGCCCGGTCCCCCGGACGACTTCGAGGAGAACATCGTCGATATCGACGTCGCCGAGGAGATGCGCGGCAGCTACCTGGAGTACGCGTACTCGGTCATCTACCAGCGCGCGCTGCCGGACGCCAGGGACGGGCTCAAGCCGGTGCAGCGGCGGATCCTCTACCAGATGAACGCGATGGGGCTGCGGCCGGACCGCGGCCACGTCAAGTGCGCCCGGGTGGTCGGCGAGGTGATGGGCCGGCTGCACCCGCACAGCGACAGCGCGATCTACGACGCGCTGGTCCGGCTGGCCCAGCCGTTCGCGATGCGGCTGCCGCTGGTCGACGGGCACGGCAATTTCGGCTCGCTGGGCGGCGATGACGCTCCCGCGGCCATGCGGTACACCGAGGCCCGGCTGGCCCCGGCCGCGATGGAGATGGTGGCCTCGATCGGCGAGGACACCGTCGACTTCATCCCCAACTACGACGGCACCGAGACCCAGCCGGAGGTGCTGCCCGCCGGACTGCCGAACCTGCTGGTCAACGGGGCCTCCGGGATCGCGGTCGGAATGGCCACGAACATGGCGCCGCACAACCCCGGCGAGGTAATCAGCGCGGCCCGGCACCTGATCGCGAACCCCGACGCCACCCTGGACGAGCTGATGCGCTTCGTGCCCGGGCCCGACCTGCCGACCGGGGGGAAGATCGTCGGACTTGACGGGATCCGGGAGGCGTACAAGACCGGCCGCGGCATGTTCCGGATCCGGGCGGCGGCGCGGGTCGAGAAGATCACCCCGCGGCGCACCGGGATCATCGTCACCGAACTGCCCTACGGGATCGGCCCGGAGAAGGTGATCGCCCGGATCAAAGACCTGGTCCAGGCCAAGAAGCTGAACGGCATCAGCGACCTGAAGGACCTCACCGACCGGCAGCGCGGCCTGCACCTGGTCATCGAGGTGCGCAGCGGCTTCCACCCCGAGGCGGTGCTGGCCGAGCTGTACCGGCTGACTCCGATGGAGGACACGTTCGGCATCAACAACGTGGCGCTGGTGGGCGGGCAGCCGCGGGTCCTCGGCCTGCGCGAGCTGCTCGAGATCTACGTCGGCCACCGGCTCGAGGTGGTCAGGCGCCGGTCGGAGTTCCGCCGCCGGGGCCGCGAGGACCGGCTCCACCTGGTGGACGGCCTGCTCATTGCGCTGCTCAACATCGACGAGGTCATCCAGGTGATCAGGACGAGCGAGGACCCCGCCGACGCCAGGACGCGGCTGATGTCGGTGTTCGACCTGTCGTCCGTGCAGGCGCAGTACATCCTGGACACCCCACTACGCAGGCTCACCAAGTACGACCGGCTCGAGCTGGACAGCGAGCGGGAAACCCTGCAGCGGGAGATCGCCGAGCTGACCGCGATCCTCGACTCCGAGCAGCGGCTGCGCGAGGTCGTCTCGGACGAGCTGGCGGCCGTCGCGCGCAAGTTCGCCGACCCCCGCCGGACCGTCCTGCTGGAAAGCGGTGGGGCGCAGCCCACCGCGGCGGTGCCGCTGGAGGTGTCCGACGATCCGTGCACCGTGTTGCTCTCCTCGGCCGGGCTGCTGGCTCGCTCCGCCCACTCGGATTCCGAACGGCCCGAGACCGGCGCCGCGCATGCGGGCCAGCGTTCCGCGCACGACGTGATCGTCTCGGCCGTACCGGCCACGGCCCGCGGCACGGTCGCGGTGCTGACCTCCGCGGGCCGGATGATCAAGCTCGGCGTGCTCGAGCTGCCCGCGCTCCCGCCCAGCGCACACTCCCCCGGCCTGGCGGGCGGTGCTCCAGTGGGCGAGTTCGTCTCGCTCCCCCGCGGCGAAACGGTGGTCGGGCTGGCCACCATAGCGGCCTCGGGCGGCGGCCTCGCGCTGGGTACGGCGTCCGGCGTGGTCAAGCGGGTCAGCCCGGACTACCCGCAGACCGCCAGCGAGTTCGATGTGATCGCGCTGCGGGACGGGGACCGGGTGGTCGGCGCGGTCCAGCTCACCGGCGAGGATCAGGATCTCGTCTTCATCACCAGCGACGCCCAGCTGCTGCGGTTCGGCGCGGCCGCGGTCCGGCCGCAGGGTCGGTCGGCGGGCGGGATGGCCGGCGTCAGGTTGTCGCGGGGCGCGTCGGCCGTCTGGTTCGGCGCCGTCGGGCCCTTCCCGGCCGGAAGCGACGCCGAGGCAGCGGCCGGGACCGCGAAGGCGCCGGGCGGCGCCCCGGGCAGCGGCGTCGTGGTGACGGTCGCCGGCGCGGCCGGCGCGCTGCCCGGCACAGCGGTGGGCACGGTCAAGGTGACCCCGTACGCCGAGTACCCGCCCAAGGGGCGCGGCACCGGCGGTGTCCGCTGCCAGCGCTTCCTGCGCGGCGAAGATTCCCTGGTCCTCGCCTGGGCCGGCGCCGCCCCGGCCTTGGGCGCGACCGCGGCGGGCACCCCGGTAGAGCTACCGCCCGCCCTCGGCCGCCGCGACGGATCCGGCATCAAGCTGGCGCAGCCCCTTGCCGCGATTGGCGGCACCGTTCTGCTTCCTGGGTGAGTGGGGCGGGGGCGTCAGCCCGGCCTGCCGGAATGTCGGCTCCGCCGAACACCGGCCGGCCGAGCCGCCGCCCCCGCTTGATCAAGGACGAGAGGCGGCCGCGGAGACGGCCGCTCGCGCTGCGGACTGCCGGCTCCGCCGAACGTCGGCTCTCCGAGCCACCGCCCCTCGTTACGCGAGGCAAGGACTCCACTGGGGCGAGCGATATGAGGCAGGGGCGTCCGCTTGGGGCGAGCGACATTCGGCGGAGCCGAGTCGCACGCCCCAAGTGGATGTCCCGGCCCCAGGGGATGCTCAGTGGGCCGTTCTCAGGTTTGCTCGCGGCCGATGGCACGGCCGGCCGATGGAACGCTTAGTCGGGCCGGTCGCCCGTGCGCGCCCCGTCGGGCACCAGCGGCTCGGCCGATGGCACGGTCGGCAGGTGGGTGAGGATCTGGCTGGGCTGGTCATGGGGTTTGGCTGGGCGGCGCGGCGGGTCGTCGGATCCGCGGCCGACGGCGACCACGCCGAGCAGGGCGGCCAGCGGGACGACCACGGCGATGAAGTCGGAGGGGGCGAGGTTGCCCAGGGCGACGAGAGCGGCGGCGCAGCCGACGATCAGCGCCGCCACGGCGGCCAGCCCCCACGCGTTCAGGAACAGCCGCAGGCTGAACGGCGGGGCGGGCGCGGTCACGTCCTCCACCGCTGTAATGGACTTCGTGGCCCGGCGCTCCAGCATGCCCTCGCGGGCCCGCACGATGATCGTCAGATTGCCCGGCTGATCCGCGATCACCAGCAGGTCATCGGGATGGGCGGGGTCGGGTGACTGCGACGCCGCGCCCCCGCCGACCGCCCACGACACCACCTGGGCGCTGCCGGCCGACCGCACCCGGTAGCGGGCCTGTTCGCCGACGACCACGCTCTCCGGCCCTTCGATGACCACCGGCTGCGCCACCCCCGAGCCAGCAGCCTTGCCGTTCCGCTCCGGGGCGGCCTCGGTGGTGCCGCCCGCCGCCGCAGTCACCAGGAACTGGCGGCGGGCCAGGTGCTCGGCCAGCCGGATCTGGCGCAGGTGCACGCTCCAGGCCATGGCCACCACCGCGCCCGCCAGACCTGCCGATCCCAGTCCCAGCAGGACGGCGACCGCGGGATGGCCGACGCCGGCGGCTACGGTCGTGAGCATGCCGTCTCCCTGGCCGTACGGCCGCGCCGGCTAGTGGTCAAGCCTGGCTGCCCGGAGTTCCGATGCTGCACCACGTCTGTATTCAAACATAGAACCGAGAAAAGCGGAAGCCGGGGTACGGCTGGCCAATGCAGTGACGAAACAGGTCCGCGGCCTCGGGCCTGCCGACCAGGCGGGATCACAGGGTCCAGGATCACAGGGTCCATAGGGCCTCGGTGGGCGACAGGCGGGCGGCCTTGATCGCGGGCAGCAGCCCGGCCACGCCGCCGATGAGCAGGGCAGCGGCCAGCCCGCCGGCCCAGGCATCGGCGGGGATGACGATGGCCCAGCCCTTGGCGTGCGCGTAGATGGCGACAGACGCCGCGCCGAGCGCGACCCCGGCCGCGCCGCCGGCCAGCGCGAGCAGGATGGCCTCGGACAGGAACTGAATCCGGATCTGGCCCTTGGTGGCCCCCAGGGCCCGGCGCAGCCCGATCTCGGACCGGCGTTCGAGCACTGAGATGACCATGATGTTGGCCACGCCGACCGCGCCGACCAGCAACGCGACCGCGCCCAGGCCGAGGAACAGGGTGTCGAAGGCGCTCTTGGCGTCGGCCTGCGCGACCAGCGCGGAGGAGGGCTGGGACACGTCGGCCACGGTCGGGTCTTCGGGGTCGGACTGCGCGGCGAGCAGGCTGGCTGCCCGGTTCACCTGGCTGTTGACCGCCTTGACGTAGATCGTGGCGGGGTGCCCGTCGAACTGGAGGTATTTCTCCGCGAACGGATAGCCGACCAGGACCGAGGAGTCGATGTCGGGGGACAGCACGTCCGGTTTGAGGATCCCGGCGATATACACCCACATGCCCGAGCCGGCGCCGGTGGTGAGCCAGATCCGCTCGCCGGGGAAGATCCGGTCGATGCCGAGCAGCTGGGCAGCGGCGGCGCCGAGGACCGCGACCGGCTCGTTCCGGGTGGCCGCGTTCAGGAACTCGCCCTGGGCGACCGACGTGCCGGCGGTCGCAGGCAGGCCCAGGGTCGCCGCGTCCACCGACAGCGCGTTGGTGTTCACGCCGGGGATCAGCGGGCTGCGGTATGCGCTGGCGCTGGTGCTACCCGTGCTCTGAACGGCGTACACCCCGGACAGGCGGGCGATCATCGCCGGGGCGGCCAGCGGCAGCTCGGCGGGCTGCCCAGTCAGGCTCTGCCCCGCGTTCTGCACGGTGAGCAGGTTGGTGCCCAGCGCGGCGATCTCGGCGTTCAGCCCGGCCGCCGAGGACGCCGACAGGCCGAGCACAGCGACGATCGCGGCCACGCCGATCGCGATGCCCAGCGCGGACAGCGCGGCCCGCAGCTTGCGGGTGCGAAGCCCGACGGCCGCCAGCCGGGCCAGGTCGGCGGGGCGCAGCCGGGCCGCCGCCGGGCGGGCGTTCGCCCGCCCGCCGATGGTGGGGACTGATCGGCCGGTCATGATGACCCTCCGCCGGTGGCCGGCCGCCCGGGTTCGGCCAGCCGTTCGGTCGCCGCATCCCATCCCGGCACGGCGAGGCCGGTGTCGGAAACGATCCGCCCGTCCAGCACCTGCACCTGGCGGCGCATCCGGGCCGCGATGGCCTGGTCGTGGGTGACGACCACGATCGTGGTCCCGGCCTCGTTCAGGTCGTCCAGCAGGCCGAGGATCGCCGCGCCGGTGGCCGAGTCGAGGTTGCCGGTCGGCTCGTCGGCCAGCACGATCGCCGGCGCCCCGGCGACCGCGCGGGCGATCGCCACCCGCTGCCGCTCCCCGCCCGACAGCTGGGTCGGCCGGGCCCGCAGCTTGTGACCCAGTCCGACCCGCGCCAGCGCCGCGGCCGCGGCCGCCCGCCGGGTGGCCAGGCCGGCCCCCCCGTACAGCAGGCCGTCGGCCACGTTGTCCAGGACGCTCTGGTGCTCGGCCAGGAAGTACTGCTGGAACACGAACCCGATCGAGGCCGCCCGCAGCCCCGCCAGTTCCCGGTCGGACAGGCCCGCCACATCCAGGCCGGTCACCCGCACCGTCCCGGCGGTGGCCCGGTCCAGCGTGCCCGCCAGGTGCAGCAGGGTGGTCTTGCCCGAGCCGGACGGGCCGAGCACCGCGACCAGCTCGCCGGCCGCCACCCGCAGACTCACCCCGGCCAGCGCGGTCACCGGCGGTGACCCCGGGTAGATCTTCGTCACCTCCGCCAGCTCCAGCACCACTCCGCCGGCCCGGCACGGCCCGGCGGCGGCTGGCGCGGCCTGCGCCCGGGCGCTCATATCCCGGGCACCACGACGCGCTGCCCGGGCGACAGCCCGGCCCCGGACACCTGCACCAGCCCGGCAGCGTCATCGAACATGCCGGGGGTCACCGTGACCAGGTGATGGCGCCCGCCGGAGACGACCTCGACGGCATACCCGCCGTGCGGCTGGGCCAGCAGCGCATCCACCGGTACCGTCAGCGCCTCAGCCACGCTGCCCGTGGTGACCGTCACCGTCACCGGCGCCTGGTTCAGTTTCCCGGCCGCCTTCGGGTGGGTCAGCGACACCAGCACGGTGATCGTGGCCGAGCTTCCCGCGCCCGAGCCCGAGCCTGAGCCTGAGCCTGAGTTCCCCGAGTTCGGGGAGCTGGAACCGGAGCCGGTGCTGCCCGATGACGACGAGCTGGCTACCCGGCTGATCTGCGAGATCACCCCCGGGGTGGTGCTGCCGTCGGGCAGCGTGATGCTGACCGGGTCGCCGTTCTTGACCTCGGACTGCTGGGCGGCATCCAGGTCGATGCTCACCACCGGGGTGACCGAGGACGCGGTCAGCACCACCGACCCCGGCGTGACCGGCGCGCCGGGGGTCGTGGTGCTGCCCAGCGCGGTGATCAGCGCCGGGCCGGGCAGGAAGGCCGCCTGGCCCAGGCTCAGCGTCCCGGTCACGATCAGGCCCAGCTTCGACTGCAACTGCTCCACCGCGTAGGCGGTCGCGGCGCTGTAGTAGTCCCAGCCCGAGCGGGGGCCGAGCGCGGCGCGGGTCGTGTAACCCAGCTTCACCAGGTCGGTGTTCAGCTCCCTGACGTCCGCCCCGACCAGCCCCTCCGACAGGTCCCGGTAGGCCGGGACGTTGCCGTACAGCAGCACCACCGGGCTGCCACTGACCTTGTAGATCACCTGGCCCTGGCGCACGGTATGGCCCACCGTCGGCAACCACGTAAACGTGCCCGACGACGAGCCGCCCCCCGAAGACGAGGAGCTGCCCGCCGAAGACGACGACGAGCTACTCCCGGACGACCCGCTCGAAGAGGACGACGGAACTACCACCGTCCAGGTCCCGGCGTCGCCCAACGTCGCATCCACCTGGGTCTGCGAGGTCAGCGACCGCCGGGTGACCACCGCGGTCGAAGTCCGGTAGCCGCTGCTGGCCGTGCCCGCCCCGGTGCTGCCCTTGCGACCGAACGCGGCGGCCGCGGCCGCCGCCCCGATTCCGGCCGCCACCAGCACGACCACTACACCGGCGGCCACCCAGCGCCGTCGGCGGCCGGAGCCGCCCGGCTGGCCCGGGCCGCCTGGTTGCCCGGCGGCAGGCGCCGGCCGGGCCGGCTGCACCCCCGGGCCTCCCGCCGCCCGCCGCGGCACAGCCGCCCCGGCCGCGTGGCCTCGTGCCTCACTGCTGCTCATGGTTTCGCGCCACCCTTCGTCAGGAGCCGGGCATGTGGCAGGCCTGCTGTGCGGCCTGGAACTGTAGTGAGTTGGGGTCAGTGCCGGCCAACTGCAACCCGACGCCGTGCCCGCTGGCGGTCGGGTCCGGGAAGCCCGGGTCGCCGTGCGAGCGCATGCACTGTGAGTACGCGAGAAACTGCTGCTGCGTCCCCGGGCCCGATGTGGACACGGACTGACCGGCCGAGCCGCCTTGGCTGCCGCCCTCGCATGCGGCGGCCAGCAGCGCGGTCCCGGTCAGGACCGCGGCCAGCCCGCCCGCCCGCGGCCGTCCTGACTGCGCCCTGCTGCGGCCGGTCACGGCAGGGACTCCCCGCAGGCTTTCGCCGCGGCCTGGACTCGCGGCGAGTTGACATCCAGGCCTGGGGGCGGACCGGGGTCCATGATGCCCTGGCCGTTCGGGCCCAGCGAGGGATCCGGCCAGTCCGGGTACCCGTGCGAGCGCATGCAGGCGGCGGACTTCAGCAACTGGACGAACTGCTGGTGCTGCACAGCCGTAGACGGCGGCTTGATGCCGAGCACGTGCCGGCAGGCTTTCATCGCCGACTGGAACTGCAGCGTCTGCGGGTTGACCCCGGTGACCTGGTACCCAAGGATCGACAGAACCGGCTGGGAACTGCTCGGGCTGGGCGTGCCGGACCGCGGCGAGAGGTAGAAGTTCGCTACCCCGTGGCCGCGCATGCACGCGGCGAAGGAATCGATCTTCTGCACGGTGATTCCGCCCGGGCCGCTGCTCGCGCCTGCGTTGGGCGCGCCGCTGCCACTGCACGCCGCAGCCAGCAGCACTACCCCGGCCAGCACGGCGGCCAGCCCTCCCGCCCGCCGCCTTCGCGGCCGCGGCCGGCCGGGGTTGGCGCCGGCGCCGGTCTTGGATTTCATCTGACTGCCTCGCTTCGGAACGGACGAGCTCTGCCGGACACCATCCTCGACCGCGGTGATCAGGCTGCCGCGGGAGTCGTGTGTGAGTTCGGTGTGAACCTGTGGCGCCATCGGCCGGCTCACCCGCCGGACGGCGGCACCGGTTCCCCGCAGGTTTTCGCGGCGGACTGGAACTGGGGTGAGTTGACGTCGATGCCGGAGGAAGGGAAGCCGATGCCCACCCGGCCGTCGACGACCTGGGGGTCCGGCCAGTTCGGGTACCCGTGGAATCGCATGCACCGGGCGGACTTCAGGCTCGAGATGAACTGCTGGTGCAGCTCCGCCCCCGTCGGCGGCGTCCCCTGTGGCAGCAGGTGCTGGCAGGCGTTCTGCGCGGACTGGAACCCCGGCGAGCTGAGACTGGCGGCCTCGATGGCGAACCCGTGGAAGATCATGAGGGCGGCGCCGGGGTTCGGGCTGCTCGGCGCGCGGGTGACGTAGAGTCCCGGGAGCCCGTGGCCGTGCATGCAGTGTGAGTAAGCGTCCAGCGCCTGCGCGAGTCCTGGCGGGGAGCTGGCACCCGAGCCTGCCGGATGCGAGCCCTCGCCGCAGCCCGCCGCCACGACGGCGCTCCCGGCCAGCACGGCAGCCAGCGCCACCGCCCGCAACCTCCGCGGCCGTGACCGGCCGGGGCCGGCGCCGGTGTTCTCGTTCATCTCCCAGCCCTTCTGCCCGCGGGCGCGATCGGCCGGGCACCATCATCGGCAGCGGGAATCAGGCCGCCGCGGGAGTCGCGTGCGAGTTCGGTGTGAACCGCACAGCGGGTCCGAGAGCGGCCCGCGGCCGGGATGCTGATCGCGGCGGCAGCGGCACGGGCGGCGGCCTCGGCCTGGCGGATGCCGGCGGCCTCAGACGGCTGGCCGCTGGACAGGACGACGATGTTCATCCGCTGACCGGCGTGGCGGATCACGCCGATGCTGTTGATCACCCACTGTCCGTCCGGGCCCACGGGCAGCCAGCCGTTCTTGACCGCGGGCCGGGTGTGGCGAGCGGCCGCCGCGGTGATGCCCCATGCTTGCGCGGGCTCGACCTGGCGCATCAGGTTCAGCTCGTAACGGCGGGCCGCGGCCGGAAGGGGCGAGCGGGCGGAGGTCAGGTCCGACAGCAGGCCCAGCTCGCTGGAGACCGTGGTGGTGGTCAGGCCCCAGTAACTGCCCGCCCCGGGGACGATGCCGTGCAGCCCCAGGGCTGCGTTCCCGGCTTCCATGCCCATCGTCCCGCCGACGGCATCCCACAACGCGGTCGCCGCGTCGTTGTCGCTGTCCTCGATCATCTGGGTGGCAAGCTCCCGCTCGTCCTCGCTCAGCGGGGTCCGGGTCTGCCGGTGCTGGATCAGCAGGACCGCGAGGATGTCAGCCTTGACGATGCTGGCGGTGTCGAACCTCCGGTGCGGGTGGTAAACCGCTGTTAGCCCGGAAGCCGGGTCGGACACTCCGACCGCGAGAATGCCCTGGTGGCGACGCAGCACCCGCGCGAGCGCCGCAGCCAGCCGGGCATCCGGGCTGCCCGCCCCGGCCGTGCAATGCCGCGGTGGGGGCGCAGCGGGGGCGGCGGAAGCCGTGCCAGGGCGGGTGACAGGGGCCCGGCTCGCAGCGCCACGACCTGTACCTCCCGCACGGCGGGCGCCTGGCAGGCCAGGGCTGCCCAGCGCCCGCCACCCGCCGGCGCCGGCCAGTGCCACTGTGCAGGCCGCCAGGGAAACGACCGCGGTCACCATCCTCGCCCGCCGCCGCGCGGCTTGTGCACGCATGAAAGAGCCCTCCGTCGCGCTGAGCCTGGCCGGGACCCCAAGGACGGCGAACAGCTCCTGCGGACACCGCTGGCCCGGCAGCAGCTGTCGAGACCAGGGCGGCCAGGCGGCTGCCAGGAATCAGCCTCGGCAGTGGAGATCAGATCGCTGCGTGGATCGCGTGTGAGTTCAGCGCGAGATGCCATCGCGGCCGACGCTCGTCACCGCGGCCCGGATCGCAGGTGAGTGCCCGCACACGCGGCATGCGGGCGTTCACACGAAACTCGCATGTAAATGACAGCTGGTGTGGGAGTTAGCGTGGTCCGATAGCGGTGTGGGCGAGGAGGCCAGGTATGAGTGAGGCCGCGGCGGCCGGGCTGCCTACGGACCAGGGGCAGCTGCTGGTCGTCGACGATGAGCCGTTCCTGCGCGACGCGGTGGCGGCCTCGCTACGGTTCCTCGGCTTCGAGGTGACCGCCGCGGAGACCGGGACCGAGGCGCTGCGGCTGGCCCGCAACGGCCGGTTCGACCTGGTGGTGCTGGACGTGATGCTGCCCGACACCGACGGCTTCGAGGTAGTGCGGCGGCTGCGGGCGGACGGCAGCCGGATTCCGGTGATCTTCCTGACCGCCCGGGACACCCAGGCGGACAAGGTGACCGGCCTGACCCTGGGCGGCGACGACTACCTGACCAAGCCGTTCGGTCTGGAAGAACTGGCCGCCCGGATCCGCAGCGTGCTGCGCCGCACCCGGGCCAGCACGGACGGCCCGGTGCTCACGTTCGCCGACATCGAGATGGACCAGGACTCCTACGAGGTCCGCCGGTCCGGTCACCTGATCGACCTGTCGCCGACCGAGTTCCGGCTGCTGCGCTACCTGATGCTCAACCCGGGCCGAGTGCTCACCCGTGCCCAGCTGCTGGCCCACGTGTGGGACTACGACTTCGGCGGGTCCAGCACGGTCGTGGCGACCTACATCGCCTACCTGCGCCGCAAGCTGGCCGCGCTCGGCCCCGACGTCATCCACACCCAGCGCGGCGTCGGCTACAGCCTCCGTCTCCCCCGTGACCAGGCCGGACGCGAGGCTGTCGGCAGCGGGATCGGCCATGACCGGGGAGGCGGGGATGCCCGCTAGCTGGAGCCGCCGGATCCGGAGAGGGCCTGGCCACGTCATCGTGTTCCTCCGCCGGGTCCGCGCCCGGCTCCGCCGGGCCCGGCTGCGCACCCGCGTCCTAGCCGGCGTGCTGGCGGTCACGCTGATCGCGCTGGTGGGCTTCGACATCGCAGCGGTTACCGCGCTGCGCGGCTACCTGGTCGGCCGGACCGACTCGCAGCTGCGGGAAGTCCTTTCCGTGTATCAGCACGCGAAGGTAGCGCCGGGTCCCGCTCCCGGGCAGTTCGCCCGCGTGCCGCCGAGCCGGCGAACGCCGCAGGCCAGGCAGCCGCACTTCGTGAGGAACGCCCGTTCCCCAGGCCCACCTTTTCCGCGGGGAATAATTGCACTGCAGGTACCGATCCTGCAGCAGTTCGGGGTCGCGCTCGTAAGAGGCGCGCGGGTCAAGGCCGTGAACCCCCACGTCTCGATCCCGGGGCGCACGATACACAACGCCAGCCTCAGCGCGCCCCCGGGGATCGTGTCAGGGCTGAGGGCTATCTACCATGCCGAGACTGTGCCCGGCCCGCCCGGGCAAGGCCAGCTGCGGCGGATGGCCGCGCCGTATCCGGGCGGCGGGACCCTCGTCGCCACGACCAGCCTTGACGGGGTCAACAAGACGGTCGGCCAGCTCGAGCTGATCCTGATCATCGGTTCGGCGGTTGCGGGCCTGCTCGCGGCCGGCGGCGCGGCCTGGATCATGCGGCGCGGCCTGCGCCCGGTCGAGACCATGGCCGGGAAGGCCGACAAGATCACTGCCGGTGACCTGACCGAGCGGGTCAGCCCGCAGGACGCCCGCACCGAGGTCGGCCGGCTGGGCCGCGCGCTCAACGGGATGCTCGGCCGGATCGAGGACTTCATTGCCGAGCGCGAGGCCAGCCAGCAGGCCACCAACCGGTTCTTCGCCGACGCCAGCCACGAGCTGCGCACCCCGCTGGCCTCGCTGCGCGCCAACGCCGAACTCTACCAGCAGGGCGCCCTCCCCGAGCGCGCGCAGGTCGACGAGGCGATGCGGCGCATCACCGCCGAGGCCCGGCGGATGAGCAGCCTGCTGGACGACATGCTCCGGCTGGCCCGGCTCGACCAGCATCCCGAGCGACACTACAAGGCCATCGACGTCACCGACCTGGCCCGCGAGTGCGCCGAGCGCGCCCGCACCGCCTACCCCGAGCGGACCTGGCACGCTCGCATCGACCCCGGGCTGACGACCTGCGGCGACGAGGAACTACTGCGCCGGGCGATCGACAACCTGCTGGCCAACGTGGCCGCACACACCCCGGACGACACCACCGCCACCTTGACCGCCGCCCAGTACGACTCCACCATCATCATTGAGGTCAGTGACGACGGCCCCGGCGTCCCGGATGACCAGCTCGGGCACATCTTCGACCGCTTCAACCGCGGCAGCGCCCCCTCGCCCCGCCCCGGTTCAGGTCTCGGCCTGGCCATCGTCGCCGCCACCGCCGCCGCCCACCAAGGCACCGCCCACGCCGCCCCCAACCACCCCCACGGCCTGGTCATCACCCTCACCCTCCCCGCCACCAGCCAGGCAGATACTCCCAACCCCGGCGATTCCTCTGATCCCGCCGAACTCTCCGAGAGCGTCTAGCCCCGCACCACCCGTGCTTTGTAAACCCCTTGAGCCGCCGGGGGCGGTGGGCACCCACTCGGATGTCCGACTGTCGGCTCCGCCGAACGCCGGCCATCCGAGCAGCCGCCCCCCCGCTGAGCGGTCTCGGGGAGTCCACAATCCCCACTCGCCTATCGGGGGCGCTTGCTCGGGCTGGTGACGTTCGGCGCAGCCGACAGTCGCCAGCCCGAGTAAGTGCCTCCGGTAGCGCAACACGCGCTCCGCTGGTCCTCAGGACGAGTGAGTGTCCCGGCCGCGTCCGTTCGGAAGGAAATTAAGCATCGATCCTAGCCAGGTCCAGTTCGGCCGCGCCGCCGACGATGAAGTCCCGGCGCGGCGCGACCTCCCCGCCCATGAGCAGGTCGAACACGTGCGCCGCCGCCTCGGCGTCCTCGATCTTGATCCGGCGCAGGGTCCGGTGCCGCGGGTCCATGGTCGTCTCGGCCAGCTGGTCCGCGTCCATCTCGCCCAGGCCCTTGTACCGCTGCACCGGCTCCTTCCAGCGCTGTCCGCGGCGCTCCAGCTCCAGCAGGGTGCGGGTGAGCTCGGGGTCGGAGTAGGTGTAGCGGTACTTCGGCTGGTTCTTGCGCGGGCTGGACAGCTCGATCCGGTGCAGCGGCGGCACCGCGGTGAACACCCGGCCCGCGTCCAGTATCGGCCGCAGGTAACGGAAGAAGAGGGTGAGCAGGAGGGTGCGGATGTGCGCGCCGTCGACGTCCGCATCCGCCAAGAAGATCACCCGCTGGTAGCGGGCCGCGTCCAGGTCGAAGTTGGCGCCGGATCCGGCCCCGATCACCTGGATGATCGCCGCGCACTCGGCGTTTTTCAGCATGTCGGCCAGCGAGGACTTCTGCACGTTGAGGATCTTGCCGCGGATCGGCAGCAGGGCCTGGAACTCAGAGTTCCTGGCCAGCTTGGCCGTGCCCAGCGCGGAATCGCCCTCCACGATGAACAGCTCGCTGCGGTCATCGGCGGTCCGGCAGTCGGCCAGCTTGGCCGGCAGCGCCGAGCTGGCCAGCGCGGACTTGCGGCGCTGGTTCTCGCGGTGCTCGCGGGCGGAGATCCGCGTCCTGGCTGCGGCGACGATCTTGTCCAGCACCGCGCGGGCCTGCGCCTTGGCGCCGCGGGGGGGCGACTCGAAGTAGGACTTGAGCTCGGCCGCGACCACCTGGGCCACGATCCGGGAAGCGGCCGGGGTGCCGAGCACCTCCTTGGTCTGCCCCTCGAACTGCGGCTCGGGCAGCCGCACGGCGACGACCGCGGTCAGCCCCTCGAGCACGTCTTCCTTGATCACCGGCTCATCGCCGTTCCTCAGCAGCCGGGAGGCCCGCAACTGCTCGTTCAGCGTGCGGACCAGGGCGCGCTCGAACCCGGCCACGTGCGTGCCGCCCTTGGGGGTGGCGATCACGTTGACGAACGAGCGGAAGGTGGTGTCGTAGCCGGTGCCCCACTGCAGGGCGACGTCCACGGTCAGCTCGCGTTCCACGTCCGCCGGGGTCATGTGACCCTGCTCGTCGAGCACCGGCACGGTCTCGGTGAACCGGCCCGCACCCTTCAGCCGCAGTACCTCGGTCACCGGCTCGCCCGAGCCCAGGTGCGCGCAGAACTCGCTGATGCCGCCGTCGAAGGCGAACTCGGCCTGCGCGGGATCCTCGTCCGGCCGGCTCTCGTCGCGGATCCGGATCATGAGCCCCGGGACGAGGTAGGCCGTCTGCCGGGCGCGCTCGGTGAGCGCGTCGAAGGTGAACTCCGAGTCGCGCACGAACACCTGGGGGTCCGGCCAGAACCGGCTCCTGGTGCCGGTCACCCGCTTCGCGACGCGGCGCTCCTTGCGCAGCCCGGAAGCCCGCGAGAAGCGGGAATCCGGACCCGGCCCGGCGAACACCCCGGGGACGCCCCGGCGGAAGCTCACGGCCCAGGTGTGGCCGTCCCGGTCCACCTCCACGTCGAACCGGGCGGACAGCGCGTTGACCACCGAGGCGCCCACGCCGTGCAGGCCGCCCGATGCGGTGTAGGAGCCGCCGCCGAACTTGCCGCCGGCGTGCAGCCTGGTCATCACCAGCTCCACCCCGGTGAGCCCGGTCTTGGGCTCGACGTCCACGGGTATGCCACGCCCTCGGTCGCGTACCTCGGCCGAGCCGTCGGCGTGCAGTATGACCTCGACCCGGGCGCCGTGGCCGCCGAGGGCCTCGTCTACGGAGTTGTCGATGATCTCCCACAGGCAGTGCAGCAGGCCGCGGCTGTCGGTGGACCCGATGTACATGCCCGGCCGCTTGCGCACCGCCTCCAGGCCCTCCAGGACGGAAAGGTGGCGGGCGGTATAGGCGTCGCCAGGAAGGGGCTCGCGGGACGGAGGGGCGGCGGCCCGGGTGGCACTGGGTTTAACAGCAGTGGGCTTGACAGCACTGTGTCTGACAGCACTGGGGGCGGTCACGAGGCACTCCTCCGGCGGCAGACGGGCGGCGCGCCGCCCAGATGGACACACCGCAGACTAGTCCTCCGCGCGCCGTGGCGTGCGCAGACTCGCCGGCAGAAAGATTCGTTATTTCTTTTCGACCTGGGGTAATGTCCGCGATATGACGGAGCTAGCAGAGCTCAGCCGGACCACGGCGCGGCGATCAGGGTGCGGGCGGACGGAAGTGATCCGGTCCGGGTTGGCGACCGGTTTCGCTTCTGGCGTACATCGCCCCGTAGGGAAGGCTGATGCCGGTCCGGACGTTGTGTACTAATGAGAACGGGTAGCAACTGATCAGGCGCCGACCGGATGCAAAGCCTGGCGGCATGAGGCGAGGAGCGACGTTGACAGGAGCAATAGCCCCCAGCAACCCGCTGACCGCCGCGGACGTGTGCGACCGCTGCGGGGCCCGGGCTTATGTCCGGGTGCTGCTTCCTGGATCCACAGAGCTGTTCTTCTGCGCGCATCACGCGCGTCAGCACGCTGCGGCTCTGGCCAAGGTCGCAGTGGAGATACAGGACGAAACCAACCTCCTCAGCGAGGCTGAGGGGAGCAAGGGGTCCGGCTCGGCGAACTAGCCGGACTCCGGATAGCACCGGGGCCATGCGCCGGGTTCGGCGCGTGGCTCTTGCTTTGCTCCGGGGCCATGCGCCGGGTTCGGCGCGTGGCTCTTGCTTTGTCTTCGGCCGTGGTCTGGATCACGGCTGGTCTGCCTTCAGCACGTGGCCCGGATCGCGGCCCTGCGGGTCAGGTCAGGTGACCGTCCTCCAGCCGGACGACCTCGTCGGCCAGGTCGATGAGCGCCTCATCGTGAGTGGCCACGAGGGCCGTGATTCCCTCGGACCGGACCACGGTCAGCAGCAGGCGCATGATCTGCCGGCCGGTCTCGAGGTCTAGCTGGCTGGTCGGCTCGTCGGCGATCAGGAGCTTCGGGCTGCCGGCCAGCGCCCTCGCGATGGCAACCCGCTGTTGCTGCCCGCCGGATAGCTCGTTCGGGCGGTGCGCGGCGTGCTCGGACAGCCCCACGATGGCCAGCATCGTCGCGACCCGCTCCTCGCGCGCCCGGGCGGATGTGCCGTTGATGCGCAGCGGGATCCCGACATTCTCCGCCGCGGACAGCATCGGGATGAGCCCGAAGGACTGGAAGATGAAGGCGACCGTGCTGCGCCGCAGCGCCATCCGGTCCCGCTCGGTCATCTCGGTGACGTCATGGCCGGCCACCTCCAGGCGGCCGGTGGTCGGCTGGTCCAGGCCGCCGATGATGTTGAGCAGCGTGGTCTTGCCCGACCCGGACCGCCCGCACAGCGCGACGAGCTGGCCCTGCCGGACCGTGAGCGACACCGTGCGCAGCGCATGCACGCTGGTGTGCCCGCTGCCGAAGGTCCGGGACACCTCGCGCACCGCCACCATGACCTGCGAGTCCGCCGCCGCAGTGCCCGCGCCGGCCGCCGAAGCGGCCCCCGCACTGCTCATGGCCTGGCCGCCTGGTCGGGCCAGACGCCGATGTGATCGGCGTCCTGTTGCAGCCGCACCCGGTCCTTCATGTCGAGCGCCTCGGTCATCTCGCGAGGCAACTGGACCCGCCCGGCCCGGTCCAGCACCGCGTACTCGACCGCATGACGGGTGGCGTTGCCGTGCTCGTCGGCGACGTCGTGGCGCAGCGTCTCGCTGCTGGTACGGCCGTCCCGGATCGCGATCGTGCGCCTGACCTCGGCGGAGACAGCCGGATCATGGGTTACCACGAGCACCGTCACGCCGAGTTCGGCGTTCACCGTCTGCAGGGCCGCGAACACCTCCCGCGCGGTGGCGCTGTCGAGCTCGCCGGTCGGCTCGTCGGCGAGCAGTACGTGCGGCTGGTTCGCCAGCGCGGTGGCTATCGCGGCGCGCTGCTGCTCGCCACCGGACATCTGGGCCGGCTTCCGCTTGGTGCAGTGGGCCAGGTTCAGCATGTCCAGCAGTTCGGCCGCCCGTTGCGCCCGGGCCCGGCGCGCCATGCCGCCCAGCCGCATGGGCATGATGACGTTCTGCACCGCGGTCAGGTAGGGAAGCAGATTGCGGGAGGTCTGCTGCCAGAGGAAGCCAACCGTGGTCCGCCGGTAGTCGAGCCGGTCGCGCGGCGTCATCGCGGCCAGGTCACGCCCGGCCACCCTGGCCCGGCCCGCCGTGGGGCTGTCCAGGCCCGCCAGTATGTTCATCAGCGTCGACTTCCCGCTGCCGGACGCGCCCACGATCGCGGTGAGCTCGCCTGAATCAATCAGCAGGTCAAGCCCCTGCAGCGCCTGCACTTCTATCCCCTCCGCCGCGTAGATGCGCACCAGCCGGTCGCACATGATGAGCGCGTCTTCGCCGTAGGAGGTGCGGGCATGCTCCGCCTCGGCCCCGAGCTGGCCGAGCCCGGCCGCCGGGGCGACGTGGCCGTCGGGTCCCGGACTGTCGGCTGCTGTCGGCATTATCCGCCTCGCCTTTGCATCATGGGCCCGCCCGCAGCGCCTGCGCCGCGCCGCGGCCACGGGCCAGCCTGTTCTGGATGGTAAGGGTCAGCGCTGCGACGAGCAGCAGCCCGCCGATGGCGATAAGGATGGCCGGCGCGTCCGCGTGCAGCGGCGCGGTTACCGACAGGCCGGTGAAGGCGGCGAGATCTATCGCCGACCCGACCAGCGGCACCAGGGCCAGCGCGCACACCGTCCCGCCCACGGCGACGGCCAGGATCGCGGGCAGGGTCTCCACCGCGGCGATCCGCCGCGACTGGGCCGGCCCCAGGCCCATGGTGGCGAGCCTGGCCATGGTCAGCTCCCGGGAACGCGCGCTGAGCACGAGCGTGAGCATCAAGATGAGCAGGCTGAACGCGCCGACAGCGGCGATCCCCTGGGCGAAGGTGACGAACCCGCCGTGCGGAAGGGGCGCGTCCGATATGTCCGCCAGCAGGTGCGAGCGCAGGGTGGTCTGGACGCCGGGTATGGCCCGCCGGGCGGTGCTGACCAGCGCCGCAGTGTCCAGCCGCGGGCCGACCACCGCGATCACTGTCGGCTGGGGTGCCTGCTTCCCCAGCGCCGACAGCGGCAGCACCGCGAACTGGCCGCCGGCCGGCATGCCGACGATGCCGGCTACCGTCCCGGTCACCCGGATCGGCAGCTGGCGGACCCCGATCGACAGCGTGCCGCGCGGGCCCAGTATGGCCCGGGTGGCGGGTGAGATGAGCGCGGGCACCCGGCCAGCCGGCGCCCCGCCGGCGGTGTGGGGGGCGGCCAGGGCCGCGGCCGGGAACGCCGACGCCGGCGTCGCGGCGACCAGCGCCGCGTACTGCCGCGGATCGACGAGGATGACCGACAGCGACTGACCCTGGCCCGCTATCGCCGGGGTCACCGAGACCGTGGCGGAGCGCTCGACGCCCGGCACCGCGGTGATCAGGCGCTGTGCCGTCGGCGTGATCCCCGGACCCGCGGCCGGCGCGGTGACGACGGCATCGGCGCCCGCGGCCTGCCAGGACGCCGCGATGTCGGCGCGTACCACCGCGTCGCGGGCCATCGCAGCGAACGCGATCACGGTGAACGCGAGGACGAGCGCGAACACGGGCAGCGCGCCGACCCGCGCCTCCGCGTTCCCCCGGGCGAAGCCGACCACCATCACGACGCCGCGGCGCCGCCGCGCGAGCCGGGTGAGCTGGCGGAGGACGGGCGGGTAAGCGCGCATGACCAGCACGGCGACCGGTATCGCCACCAGCACGGGCGCGGCGCTGGTGAACAGGTCCAAGTGGCCGGGCGGGGGCAGGCCCTCCTGCCGGAGCAGGACCAGGCCCGCGACGGCCAGGCAGACCAGCGCGATGTCGAATACCCAGCGCCGGGCCGCCATGATCCGGTGCCGGGCACCCGCGGCGTTCACGGCCCCCGCTCCGGCCGAGTCGCGGCGAGCGCGCTGCCACCATGCGGCAAGCACCGCCGGGCTCGCCAGGGCGGTCACGATGATCAAGCCGACCAGCCACCACGACAGCCAGGAGTCAGGCCCGGGCGTGGCCAGGACGCCGACGGCGATCGCGACGGCGGCGGCGGGCACGACCACGATCGCACTGCCCGCGAAGCCCACCGCGGCGACCTGCCGCAGCGAGGCCCCCCGCGCCCGCATCATGGTGAACTCGCCGCGCCGGTGCTCGGCGACGAGCCGGGCGCCGAGCAGCACCATCACCGCCGCGATGACGGCCAGGCTGACCAGCAGCAGCGAAAGCACGCGCTGTACCGCGTCGTCGGTCGCCACGAACGATTGGAGCGCGGGGACCAGGCCGTTGCTCAGGGTGACCACCGTGGTGGCGGTCTGGCCGGCGGAGGCGCTGATGCTGTTGCTCACCGAGCTCGTAGCGGGCAGGTAGGACAGGGCCTGCAGGGCGTGCTGGAGGCCGGCGGCCTGATCGGCATCGACGCCGCCCAAGGCCAGCGGAAAGCTCCACAGGGCGTGCAGCGACTGCCCGGTGGCAAACCGCTGCGCGACCGCCAGCTGGGCCGGGCCGACGAACGCGGCCGAAGCCCAGTAGGGCGCGCAGTCGCGGCACGGGTACGTCAGCCGCGGCGCGGAGGCGACCGGATCGACGCTCCAGAAGGAGGACGCGGCACCGACCGGCCGGATCACCCCGGTGACCACCGCCGTGCCGCCGGCCATCCCCGTGCCCCGGCTGGGCAGCCGGAGCCGGGAGCCGACGTGCAGGTGGAACCTGGCCGCGGTGGCCGTTGTGACCGCGACGTGGAATGCCCCGGGCGGGCCGTGGGCCACGGCGCCGCCGGGCAGGGATCCGGCGACCAGCCTGGCGTTGCCGGCGAGCGGGCTGCGGTACAGCAGCTCCAGCTGGGGTGGTGCCATGGCCTTGTCGGGTGGCTGCCCGGACACGAAGAACTGGCTTGAGCCGGCGGCCATGCCGGACCATTGCGCTCCGGAAGGCGCCAGCGGCAGGCCGTCGCGGTGCAACCCGGCCGCGAGCTGGCGATGGACGGACGCCAGCTGGGGGGCGCTCAGATGGCTGTCCAGCTGGCCGCTGATGTTGGCATCGGCCAGCACCGTGGTCTGCGCCGATGATGCGGCATGGAAGATCCGCTGCAGGACCCGGGTGCGGTAACCCAGGCTCGCCCGGGGCACGGCGACCGCGACGAACACGCTGACCAGGACCAGGACGGCCAGCATGAGGCTGGCCGCCGCCGCGGAGCCGGTCGCGGCGCGCCAGGACGCCCCCAGTCGGCCGCCCCGCGCGCGGTTGTGCCGGGCGGTCGCGCGCCTCACGTTGACTCCCCGGCGCGAAGCTCGGCCGCGGGGTCGGGCCGGTAGGCGGCGGTCGCGGCGGCCGCCAGCACGGGTACGGCCGCGATGCTCAGCGCCAGCAGCGCCGTCCAGCCGAGCGGGATCACCACCTGCACCGGCGGGAACGGCGCGGCTGCCCCGGTCGTGAGCGTGACCGCGGGCACCAGCAGGTAGGCCAGGGCCACTCCGATCGCCGCGCCCGCGGCCGCGGCCGGCACGCTCAGCATCAGCTGCTCCAGGCACAGCTGGCCGGTCCTGGCGGCCCGGTCCACGCCGAGCGCCGCGAGCAGCGCATCCTGGAGACGGCGCTCTCGCACCGCCGCCGCCACGCTGACCACGAACCCGATGCCGGCCAGCAGCGCGGCGGCCGCCACGATCACCAGCAACGACAGCTGCGGCACGTTCGGCAGCGGGTCGCTGAGCAGCCTGGCGGCCGACCCGGTCCTGGTGACCACGGCGGCCCCGGCGGGCAGCCCGGCATGGACGCCGTGCGGCGCGGCGAGCCACCACTGGGTCACCGGGAGCGGCGGCTGCGACTGGGCCAGGAGGGCATTCTGGAGCCAGCCCTGGTCCACGATCACCGCGGCCCCGGCGCCTCCGGCGGTGGGGAAGGCACGGACCTCGGCCACCAGCCGCGCGCGAACGGTGGCGTTACCGACTGGCAGCAGCACGATGCCGCCGATGTGGTCGCCGGACGCGCGGAGGAACGCGCGGGTCGCTATGGCCGGCACGGGCAGCGGCGGCTGCCCGACGGTGAGCATCAGCTGGCCGGAGATCGGCACCGGCGCCGTGGCCTTCGGCTGGAGGAGGTGCCCGGCTCCGACCGTGAAGGTCAGCGCGGCCGCGCCCCCGCTGACCCGCCAGCCGATGACGGCCGGCCGCTTTCCCTCGCCCCCCGGCAACGCCAGATCCGGGGATGCCGCCGTGGCTGACAGGGCGGCGATCGCGCCGTCCCGGGCGAACGGAGCCGGGAAGCCGCCGGATGCGTGCGGCGAGACCGCCAGGGCGCGGATGGCCAGCGTGGCGGTGGCCCCGGGGCCCAGGAAAGCCGGTGGCGGGAGCCCCGGCATCTGGTAGCTGAGCGACAGGCCCAGCAACCGGAGCGGGTAGCGCGCCTGCCCGGTGGCGGCCAGGTTGGTGACCAGATGGTGATAGCGGCCATCGGCGGGCAGGCGCCCGGCCGGGACCACGTAGACGATCCCCCAGCCGTCCTGCACGGACAGGCTCGCCGACATCGGGCCGAGCCGGGCCTCGCGCGGCGGCGTGAACCTGGCGCTGATGTCCAGCCGGGCCGGCCTGCCCGGGAGGGCCACCCCCGGCAGGGCATGCCCGGGGGTGATCCGCTTCCAGAGCGCGGCCGCGGGCAGGGCGGACAGGTCGGGGCGGAGCTGTACCACGCCCGCCGCTTTCGTGGCGTCCAGCGCCACGACGTCGAATCCGCTGGACGTGCTGCTCACCGGCATCGCGCTGTGCACGCCGGGGGCGTGCACGAGCGCGGCGCCGCGGCCGAGCGGAAGGGGGGTGGCCAAGCCAACCCGCACGTCGGCTCCGGTGTTGAACGCCGCCTGATCCAGTTGTGACTGCCGCCAGCTCTGGTGCTGGGCGAGCACCAGCGTTCCGGTCGCCACGGCTAGTACCACCAGCAGCACGGCGGTACCCTCCCGCACGGCTTGCCTGCTGACCTGCCAACCCGCCAGGGCCGCGGCGAGCCGCCTGCTGCGGGCGCTCAGCCGGTCCAGCAACCTGGCCGCGGCCGGCAGGGCGCGCAGCGGGAGCAGCGCGATCCCGGCCAGGGCCAGCGCCGGGGCCACCGCGAGCACCGGATCGATGCCGAGGCCGTTCCCGGATAGCCGGGGAGCCGCCGAGTACCTGCGCAGCTCCCAGAGCGCCAGCACGCCCAGAATGATCAGCGCGGCGTCGAGGCCGGCCCGTGCCGCGCTGGCCAGCGCGGCCTGCCTGCTACGCCGGAGCCGGGCAGCTCCGGGCGTGACCGGACGCATGGCAGGCCACATCACCACGATGATGACCAGGACCGTGATGACCACGGCCGGCCACCAGGCGCTGTCGGCGAAGACCTGGCGCACCGCGCCGAAGAACCCGGCGGCTGAACGGCCTGGCAGCCCGCTGACCGACATCAGCAGGTTCGCGAGATAGCCGCCGAGCACGAGCCCGGCCGCGGCGCCCACCACGGCCAGCAGCGATGCCTCGGCCAGGGACGCCAGCACCAGTTGGGTGCGGGCCCCGCCCCGGGCGGACAGCAGCGCGGATTCCTCTTCACGCTGGCCGGCCAGCAGCCGCGCGGCCAGCGCCGCCGCGGCCGTGGCCAGCAGCAGCAGTTGCAGCGACCCGATGAGCAGCAGCGACCTGGATACCACCAGGCTGTTGGCCAGCGCGGACAGGGTCTGCGGTAGCCCCGTGCTGACCTGAAGCCCGCCGAGGCCCTGGTTGCCTTGCCAGCCGGAGGTGACGGCGCCCAGCCGCTGCCCCAGCCCGCCCAGGTCGCCAGGGGGGATGCGGGCGGTGTCCACGGTGATGAGCCAGGACGCCGCGCCGACGGTGAGCCCCCCAAACCCGAACGCGGTGGGGTCGACCAGCATCGGGCCGTAGGTGACGAACGAGCCCTGTACGAACTTGCCCGACGTCCCGAGCAGGCTTAGTCGCCAGAACGGCGCTGCCGGATCACGCGGCCGGAACAGGCCGGTCACGCGCAGCCGGGCCGGGGCTCTGGTCAGGCTGTCGCGCAGCACCAGCGGCTGTCCGACGGAGAGGTGGAGCATGCCCGCGGTGGCCGCGGGCAGCACCACGCCGACGGGCTGACCAGGCTGGCGCGGCCCGGGCCAGGTTCCGGCGGTCAGCTCGGCGTGCGCCATGACGTGGTCGAGAGCCGCCGCCTGGATCTGCGAGGTCTGGTTCCCGCTGTGCGACACAGGTAGCGTCAGCTGATCGGACCAGCGCCCGCTGACCGCCGTAAACGGAACCGTGCCCAGGGCCGAGCGCATCTGGGTGCGGATCACGTGCAGGTCCGCGCCGGCCCGGCCCGCGCCGATCTGCCCGGTGACCAGGACCGTGGTCGTGGGCGAGTCGGCCAGCCGCTTGTGCGCGGCGGCGGGGAGCGCCCGGGCGCCGAAGCTGGCCAGCGCCGTGGTCACGGTGACCGAGGTCAGCACGGCCAGCAGGAGGCTCGCCGGCACCAGCGGGGCGAACCGGGTTCTGCGCAGCACGAACGACGCCCGGGATCCGGGCACGCTCCCGTGACGTCCGGCCCGAGTGGTCATGCGATGAGCGCCCCGGCCCGGCAGCTCCTCACCACGCTGTCGACGCTACGCACGGGTCGTATGGCCGCCAGGGTTCCGATGAGATGGTTACGCGTTTGGCGCGCAATCGTTGCGAACCCGGCAGCCAGGACGCACCGTTCGGGGTGGCGGTCGGCCCGAGCTGAGCAGCACCTCCGGCTGACGCAACAGAGCGTAACCAATCGGACTAATTGCCTCTGGCGAACGAAAGTTCGACAATCGCTCGATGGATGGCGTTGAAGTAGCACTGACTTACGGAATCTCCGGTTGGCCAACGTGGGTGCATCACGAGCACCGCGAGATGCACTGGCACGTTCTGGAAATCATCGAGCCCGACACCGCCGCCGCCCGCCCGGCCAGCACCGACCGGTACATCCTGCTGGTGCAAGGCCCGTTCGCCTACCTGCCCGGCGAGGGCGAGCAGTACATCACCGCCAGCCGGCGCCAGGGCCGGTGGTGGATAGCGCCGAACACCACCGCCCACCCGCGCCGGGGGACCTCGCCCGGCGACTGACGCGGCAGCACCGCGTTCTGCGCCTTCCCGCAGCCCGCTGCCGCCCCGGCCGCACGGGATGAGTTCGCGATGCGGGTGCCCATCTGGCAAAGTGGCTGGCCCGGGTGGCATCGTTCGCCAGTCAATCGAGGCAGCCGCGCGCTGCACCCGGATAACCTGGCCGCATGCCAGCCAGTACCGACGCCGATGACGAGACGCCGCCGTCGCAGGCCGCCGGAGATCCGTGCGGCCGCCGTGCCCGCAGGCCGCCCGCCAACCTGGATCGTGGGCACCGTGGAGGACTACTGTGACGGCGCCGGGTCAGACGGGCCCCGGTTCGACGTCCGTGACGACCAACCCGGCGCCCCGTTGCTCACCGTCATGATCGGCGCGGACACGCGGCAGGACGTCCGCCAGGCCGCAGCCGGCTTGCAGGACGGCTCGCGGGTATACATCCGGCTGTCACCCGCTCGCGATCGCATTCTGGAGATCAGGCCGCTCTGACCGGCAGCCCAGCCGCACGCCGCCGACCTCCGACTGCGGAATGGTCGACGGAAGGTACTCGTAGTACCCGAGATGAGCCGGGTAGGGGACCTGAACCCCCTACCCGGCGTCGAGCGAGCCGGTGACGCTGGCCAGGCGGGATCAGCTCGCCGCGAGGACCGCTACCGGGACATCGGAGCTGGTAAACGTCCCGTTGCCGAGTTCGCCGGATCCGTTGTTCCCCCAGCAGTCCACGTGGCTGGTCGACAGCAGCGCGCAGAAGCCGAGGTTGCCGCCGACCGCCTGGGTCGCGTTCGTGATCTTGCGGACCGATACCGGTACGTCGGAGGTGGAGTTAAAGGTCCCGTTGCCGAGGTCGCCGTTGCCGCCGTACCCCCAGCAGTCCAGGTGACTGGTCGACAGCCGGGCGCAGAAGCCGTCCTGTCCTCCGGTGACGGCGGTGGCCGTGCTGAGGTTCTTGACCGCCACCGGCAGGGTGAAGGTCACCGTGGTGCCGTTGCCGAGCTCGCCGTATCCGTTGTACCCCCAGCAGTCCACGTGCCCGGTCGACAGCCGGGCGCAGAAGCTGCCACTGGTATCGGCGCTGCCGACGACCGCCGTGGCAGTGCTGATACCCACCGCCGCCACCGGCACATCCGAGCTCGTGGTGGACCCGTTGCCGAGCTCGCCGTTGCCGCTGTATCCCCAGCAGTCCACGTGGCCGGTCGATAGCCGCGCGCAGTAGGTGCCGTCGTCGCGGTCGGCGGCGATCGCCGTGGCGTTGGCGATCGTGTGGACCGCCACCGGCACGTCGGAGGTGTTAAAGGTCCCGCTGCCGAGCTCGCCGTTGCCGTTGTACCCCCAGCAGTCCACGTGGCCGGTGGACAGCAGCGCGCAGAAGCCGTCGTAGCCGGCGAACACCTTCACGGCGTTGGTGATCGTACGGACCGCCACCGGCACGTCGGAGTTGTTAAACGTCCCGTTGCCGAGGTCGCCCTCGCCGCCGTACCCCCAGCAGTCCACGTGGCTGGTCGACAGCACTGCACAGAAGCCGTCGTCGCCTCCGGTGATCGCGGTGGCCGTGCTGATGTTCTTGACCGAGACCGGCAGGGTGAAGGACGTCGTGTTCCCGTTCCCGAGCTCGCCATCGAAGTTGGCACCCCAGCACTTCACGTTGCCGGTGGAGAGCACGGCGCAGAAGCTGCCGCCGTCGTAAGAGGTGGCGAGCGCCTTGACCCCGCTGAGGCCGATAGCCGGTACCGGAACATCAGAGTCAGTCGTGCTCCCGTTGCCGAGTTGACCGGAATTGTTGTTGCCCCAGCAGTCCACCTTCCCGGTAGAGATCAGGGCGCAGGTGCTGCCGCTCTGGGCGTTGCTGACCAGGGATGTCACGTTCCCGAGCGTGGCCACGGTCGTGGCCTCGGCCGGTGCCGCCAGACCGCCACTGACCAGCGCTGCTGCCAGAGGAATTCCAAACCATAGTGTGAGCCGGATCTTTGCCCGATTTCGAGCAACCCTCATGAGAGGCCCCCCCTCCAGATGCCTGGGGCGATCGTTCCCAACCCGCCAGGAATTGTCAATAGCGAGCGGCAGGGCATCACGGCGCCGGTGCTGACCGGTGGCTACCTGTATGCCACGACCGCAGCTGACCGTAGCAACGCGGACGAGTTCGTGACGCAGGTCAGCCCCTACGGCAGGCCGGCCGACTGGTGGATCACTGTCGAAGCGTGAGCGTCAGATCGGCGCCGCCCCGGGATTCCTGTTAACCGAGCGCACACGTTCTCCGAACTCCGGTTTTGCCTTTCTTAGATGGATCTTTTGCCAAACGTTGGCTTTTAATCGCTGGATATTACAATGGAGTAAACGACGCTCTTGTGATCCTCAAACGGAACGCGGTCGGCAGGTGCCGGGATGTCCTGACGTGACCCCCCGGCTGGTGGATCGCCGCAGGTTAGCTCGTGCTGAGCGCCCCCTCGGCGCACGGCCGCCGACGGGGACGACGACGGCTTCGGGCTGCCTCGGCGACGTTCTGGTGACCGGAACCGGCCGGAGGAAGCTCCCAGGGCGAACCTGCCGGTGGCAGGCGCCGGGCTGCCGGACTACCGGCGCCAGGCTCGGGCCGTCGCGGTAGCTGGCCGCCGGAACGCTTCTCCCGCCACCCGGCGATCGCAAACCCCACCGCTATGACCAAAACGAGCAGGTAGATGAGGGTGGCCGAGAAGAACAGGCTAATTATTGCCGCCGGGGGATCGCCCTCGGAATTCACCGGCCAGGGCAAGGCGAACGTGAACGGCCACACGCCTGCATAGAGCGTGGTCGCCGCCGCGATCACCCTGCCGGGGCGCAGAACTCGCGCCCCGCCCGGCGCCTGAGCGGGCGCGGGCGGCTGGACTGCGGCCAGCCCGGCGGGCAGGTCTGCGGTGACCGTGTCCAGCTCTGCATGGGTCCGCGAAGTGAACGCCTGACCCAGCCGCTGACCGAATTCGTCCCGGTCCAGCATGCCCTGCACGAACGCGGCCTTGAGCACGGCGATCACCTGCTCGCGGTCGGCGTGCGAGGCCCGCAGGCGTCCGTGGCCTCCGGCCCCTGCTGCTGTCTCGTCTCCCGGCCCTGCCATCATTGGCACCTCCCCCGAGCACGACGCACTGAAAGCGTAGCGCGACCAGTTCGTGATGCGGGTCAGCTTCTGCGGGCACCCGTGGGCAGGCCCGGCAGCCGCCCGGCCGGACCGTGCTGTCCGTCAGTCGAGGTAGTCGCGCAGCACCTGGGATCGGGACGGGTGGCGCAGCTTGGACATGGTCTTGGACTCGATCTGCCGGATCCGCTCCCGGGTGACGCCGTAGACCTTGCCGATCTCGTCGAGGGTCTTGGGCTGCCCGTCGGTCAGCCCGAAC
>Ga0207700_10000053_pt1 | contig 75986 bp, 68 predicted proteins | sample LARL82metaG_FD_184348 | JGI IMG/M metagenome (GOLD analysis project Ga0207700, IMG submission 184348) | Corn, switchgrass and miscanthus rhizosphere microbial communities from Kellogg Biological Station, Michigan, USA - LAR L8-2 metaG... | ecosystem: Host-associated > Plants > Roots >...
CCGGCCAAGGTCGAGGCCGTGAGCGACCCGGCCGACCGGGACGGGCTCAACGAGAGCGGCGGCCTGCTGCCCGGCCCGGATGCCATCCTGGCCGGCCCGACGTTCGAGGAATGGCTCAACGCGACGTAGTGATCGCTTCCGGAGGGCAGCCACTCGGGGCGGCGACACTCGGCGTAGCGGAGTTCGGCGCAGCGACTGGTCGCCGGTCCGAGAGGGTGTCCTCCGGGGCCCGTTCGGGAGATAATCCCTAGCCTGACCGCGCTCCGGGCCGGTCACGTAGCTCCCTGGGCAGCGCGAACACCATGTTCTCCTCGACCGCCTCGACCTCCTGGACGCGGTCGAAGCCGATCCCGGCCAGCCGGTCGAGTACCCCCGTGACCAGGGTCTCCGGCACCGAGGCACCGCTGGTGACGCCGATGCAGTCCGCGCCTTCCAGCCATTCCTCCTCGATAGCCGAGCCATCGTCCACCAGGTAAGCGGCGCCGGCCCCGGCGTCCACGGCCACCTCGACCAGGCGGACCGAATTGGACGAGTTCTCCGAGCCGACCACGATGACCACGTCGCAGTCACGCGCGATCCGCTTGACCGCGGCCTGGCGGTTCTGGGTGGCGTAGCAGATGTCGTCGCTAGGCGGGTCGATCAGCAGCGGGAACCGCTGTCGCAGCGCGGCCACCGTCTCGATGGTCTCGTCCACCGACAGCGTGGTCTGGGACAGCCAGACGACCTTGGCCGGATCGCGCACCCGGACGCTGGCCACGTCGCCGGGGCCGTCCACCAGGTGGACGTGCGCCGGAGCCTCGCCGGTGGTGCCCTCCACCTCCTCGTGCCCCTCGTGGCCGATCAGCAGGATGTCGTAGTCCTGGCCGGCGAATCGCCTGGCCTCACTGTGCACCTTGGTGACCAGCGGGCACGTCGCATCGATCGTGTTCAGGCTGCGCTGTGTGGCCTGCTGCCTGACCTGCGGGGACACGCCGTGTGCGGAGAACACGACGGTCGCCTGGTCCGGCACCGCGTCGGTCTCGTCCACGAAGATCGCGCCGCGCTGCTCCAGCGCGCGCACGACGTGCGTGTTGTGCACGATCTGCTTGCGAACGTACACGGGAGGGCCGTACCGCTCCAGCGCCTTCTCGACAGCCTGAACGGCCCGGTCGACCCCGGCGCAATATCCGCGGGGCCGGGCAAGCAGGACTCGTCGGGTAGTTACGGCCATGCCCCCATGGTATGAGGTCGGACTGCTGCGCCCGCACGGCCGTGGTTTCCCGGTACCGCTATCTGCCCGGGCCCGATTGCGGCACCATGGCCAGAGACCATGCCACACCGAGGAGACTGCCATGCGCATCCCGCCGCCACCCGAACGCATCAAGGAGGCTCCCGCCCACGCGCTGCGGGCCGTTTTCGCAGGTGTAGGCCAAGTCTTGCTCATAACCGAACGCGTCAGGCAGCGTGCGATCGAGCAGGTTCACCCGCAGATGACTTCGGCCCCGGCTCATGCTCCCGCTCCGGATGTCCCACCCCCGCCTCCGCCCCGGAGCGCCGCAGCCGCCGCTACCCAGGCCACCGCCTCCCCAGTCGCTGCGCCCGCAGCCGCCGCGCCGGCAGTCGCTCCGGCTGAAGCTCCCGCACCCGAGGCGGCCGCCCCCCAAGGCGGCGCGGCGGCCCTGCCGGTGCCCAACTACGACGAGCTGTCGATCGCCTCGCTCCGCGCCCGTCTGCGCGCGCTCGACGCGGCCCAGGTCCGCGACCTGCTCGACTATGAGCGGGCACACGCGAGCCGGGCCAATGTGATAACCATGTTCGAGCGGCGCATCGCCAAGCTGGAGGGAACCGAAAACGCGGACACCACCGTCGGCTGACCCATCTCCCGGCCGCACGACACCGGACGGCTGACCGGCATGGCCCTGGAGACCTCCGCTGAGTCGCCGGTCCCGGTGCGGACCGTGCTCCGGCTGGTCGGCGACTGGATCACGCGGCTCGGCCGGATCTGGGTCGAGGGGCAGATCGCCGAGCTCAGCCGGCGCGGCGGCACGGTGTTCCTGACGCTCCGCGACCCGCTCGCGGCCGTATCGGTCCGCGTCATCTGTCCCCGGACGGTCTTCGACGCGACCGATCCGCCGCCGGCGCCGGGCGCCCGCGTGGTCGTCTGGGCGAAGCCGGATTTCAACGCCACGCGCGGTTCGTTCGCTCTGACCGCCGTCGAGGTCAGGCAGGTGGGCATCGGCGAGCTGCTGGCCCGGCTCGAGCGGCTGCGCAAGGCCCTGGCCGCCGAAGGCCTGTTCGCCGCCGAACGCAAGCGACGGCCGCCCTTCCTGCCCCGCGTGATCGGCCTGATCTGCGGGCGCGAATCCGCGGCCGAACGGGACGTGCGGCACACGGCGGCCGCCCGCTGGCCGGCCGTGCGGTTCCGCGTCGAGCAGGTGTCGGTACAGGGCAGCCAGGCCGCGGGTGAGGTCACCGACGCGCTCCGGCGGCTCGACAACGACCCCGGCGTGGACGTGATCATCATTGCCCGGGGCGGCGGCTCGGTGGAGGACCTGCTGCCGTTCTCCGACGAGGAACTGCTCCGCGCGGTCGCGGCCTGCCGGACGCCGGTGGTCAGCGCGATCGGGCACGAGCAGGACAGCCCGCTCCTCGACTACGTGGCCGACGTCCGCGCCTCCACCCCTACCGACGCGGCCAAGCGCGTGGTGCCCGATGTCGCCGAGCAGCTCGCGCTTGTCGAGCAGCTTCGCGGCCGCGCGCGGCGCAGCCTGGCCGGCTACCTCGACCGGGAGCGGGCCTGGCTGGCGGCCACGGTGTCCCGGCCCGCGCTCGCTGACCCGGTGCGAGAACTGGAACGGCTGGAAGAAAAGGTAGAAGCCTTGACCGAACGGGCCCGGCGGGCGGTTTCCGCGCATCTTGACCGCGCCGCTCGTGACCTTGAGCACACCCGGGCCCGGCTGCTCGCGCTGTCGCCCGCCGGGACACTGCGCCGCGGCTACGCGATCATCCAGCAGGCGGATGCCAGCGTGGTGCGATCCGCGGCCGAGGTCGAAGACGGCGCGAAGCTGACGGTCAGGTTCGCTGAAGATCAGCTCACCGTAACCGCCGAGGCGCCCGATCCGCCGCGCTGAACCCCGCGGGCGCGACGGATCAGGCGTCGACGCGGAGCATTGGCGTCGTTATAGCAGGGCGGATGCTCCGCCTTAACCGGCGACAACGGCCAGGCAGGGCCGGTCGCGCATTCGGGCCGCCGGCGGCGTGTCCTGCCCGCATCCGGACGCCAGACAGCCGAGGATTGCGTGTGTGCTCCGCACGAGGGGTGATGTTCCGGTCACGAGACCGGACAGCGGACAGCCGGGCGGCGCAAAGCCGGGCGGCCAGACACCCGAGGGCGGAACGCCGGGCGTTGCGGACGGCGAGCCTCACGGCGCGACCCGGCCTGGGGGGTCCGGGCAGGCCTCCGCCCGGCCGTCTGGACGCGCACGTGGCCTGGATGGCCTGCGAGGGATCGCGGTGCTCATGGTCCTGGCCTTCCACGAGCGGATCTCCGGGCTGCCCGGAGGCTTCCTGGGCGTGGATGTCTTCTTCGTCATCAGCGGATACCTGATCACGGACCTGCTCGCCTCGCCGTGGGATCAAGGCGGCCGGCTCGATCTGTGCGCCTTCTGGATCCGCCGCGCCCGGCGGCTCCTGCCCTGCCTCGCGGTCGTGCTCGTCACGGTCACGGCCGCGGTCGCCGTGCTGGAGCCCGATCAGCTGCCGGACCTGCGGCCGGGCCTGCTCGCGGCGGTCACCTACACGAGCAACTGGTGGCAGGCCCTGCACCACCAGTCCTACTTCGCGGTGTTCGGCCCGCCTCCGCCGCTGCAGCACCTCTGGTCCCTGGCCATCGAAGAGCAGTTCTACCTGCTCTGGCCGCTCATCCTGACCGTCGTCCTGTGTGCCTGCGCGCGGCGGCGGACGCGGGCCGTCGTGATCTGGCTGGGCGCGGCGGCGTCCGCGGTGATCATGGCCGTCGGTTATACGGCCGGCGAGGGTTCCGCCCGCCTCTACTACGGCACCGACACGCACGCCATCGCCCTGCTCGTCGGCGCGGGCCTGGCCCTGCGCTGGCCGCTGCGGCGGATCGCCGCCGCATCCGATGCCGAGACGCGCCGGCTTGACCTGATTGGCCTGGTCGGCCTCTCGGTGCTCGCTTGGGAGTTGGTCCACGTCACCGGCCGCGGCAGCGCCGTCTACCAGGGCGGGATCGCACTGGCCGCGCTGGCGGCCGGCGGGGTCGTCGTGGCCGCGGCCAGTTCGGGGGCATTGGGCAAGATGATCGGCTGGGGGCCGCTGCGCTGGATCGGCGTCCGCTCGTACGGCATCTACCTCTGGCACTGGCCCGTGATCGCGATCTTCGCGGCGCGCGCGGGGGCCGAGTCCACCACGTTCGGCGTCCGCACGGCCGAAACCGCCCTGACGATCACGCTCGCCGCCGCCTCCTGGCGGTGGATCGAGGCGCCCATCCTGCGCGACGGATTCGGCGTCACAGTGCGCCGCCAGTGGGGGGCCATCACCCGGTCGATCGCGGCCGCGCCGCAGTCGCCGCAGCGGTTGCTGGCCGCCCTGATCCCGCTGGCGGCGATCATCCTGGCTGGCACCGCGGGCTACGGCGTCTTCTACTCCCCCTCCGGGCCGACGCTGCAGCAGCAGCTCGCGGCCGGAGCGGAGATCAGCGCCGCGAGCCGGACCGCGGCCAGGTCACACGAAACAGGGAACAACCCGGCCGCGCCAGGCGGTGCCGGGCCCGGCACCGCGCGGCCTGGCACCGCACGGCCTGGCACCGCACGGCCTGGCACCGCACGGCTCGGCACCGCACGGCCCGGCGCCGCACGGCCCGCTGCCTCGAAGGCGGCCAGCGGCCCGGCGGGCACGTCGCCGTCCGCCGAGCCCATCTCGCCGTCCAGCCGGTCCGAACCGCCATCCGACCAGCCCACGCCGTCGTCCGGGCAGCCCGCCCCGTCGTCCGGGCAGCCCGCGCCGCGGTCAGCCCGCCCCCGGGTTGCGATCCCCGGGGCCACCGTCCCTGGGACCCCCCACCCTCCGGCCTCCCCGTCCGGCACCGCCGACCGGATTCCGCCGCGGGTCCTGGGCCGGGACGTCACGGCGATCGGCGACTCGGTCATGCTTGCCGCGGCGCAGCAACTGCGGGCCGTGCTGCCCGGCAGCTACATCGACGCGCAGGTCAGCCGGCAGATGAGCCAGGGTATCGCGGTGCTGCGGCAGCTGGCCCGCCGGGGTGAGCTGCGCCCGATCGTGGTCGTCGGCCTCGGCACCAACGGGCCCATCACCATGCCGCAGGTACGTGCGCTGCAGGCCGTGGCCGGCCTGCAGCGCACGCTGGTGCTCGTCAATACGTTCGTCCCCCGGCCCTGGCAGTCGGAGGTGAACGCGGTCGTCGCGGCCGCCGCCCGCCGGTACGGCGACGTCACGATGGCCAACTGGTACACGACGATCAGGAACCGGACCGGCCTGCTGTGGGGAGACGGCGTCCATCCCCAGCCCGCTGGCGCGGTGCTCTATGCCCGGATGGTGGCGGCCGAGGTGCAGCGGGCGGCCAGCCGGATCGAGTCCCTGGTTCCGGCCCGTCAGCCGGGCGCCCCATCGCGATCGCCCCAGCCGGGGCCGCCGGCACCACCCCAGGCAGGATGGCAATGGCATAAGTTGGGCTTGTGAATCAGACCCTGTCCTACGAACAGGCGCGCGACGAGCTCGCCGAGGTGGTCAAGCGGCTCGAGGCCGGCGGGCTCACCCTCGAGCAGTCGCTGGAGCTCTGGGAGCGGGGCGAGCGGCTGGCCGCCATCTGCACCGAATGGCTGGAGGGGGCCCGGGCCAGGATGGCTACGGCCATGGCGCAACGCGCGGCCGAGCCTGATCACCCGGCCGCGCCCGCCGAGCAGGCGGACGAGGAGCCCGCTCCCTTCTAGCGCCGGGGGTGCGCCGCGGCGCGCTGCCGCCCCGGCCGAGTCAGCGCAGGTGCTCCACGCTCACGTCAGCGGCCTTCACGTAGAACAGCCGGTGGTTGTAGACGATCTGGTAGTAGCGCGTCTGCCCCGTGATCACCGTGTGATCATCAGGCTTGCTGGAGTTGAAGGTGACGGCGTAGTAGTTGTCGTCAGGAACGGCTCCGGTCGTGACATACTCCTGGCCGGGCAGGATCTTGTAGACCAGCGGCGTATTCGGCTGGACCGGCACGACCTTCGGGTAGGCGGACGCCTCGGGGAAGGCACTGCCGTAGACCGGCACCGAGGTCCGCCCCGGCTTGGGCGTGATCACCAGGGCGGAGGTGTAGCGCGCGGTCTGCCCGGCGCCCGGGGGGTTGTAGAACCAGCCGATCTCGCCCGCGTACCAGATGCCCGTCCAGTTTCCCCGCTGCCCGGCGACCACGTACTTCTCGCCGGTCGGCGCTTTGTCACCCCAGTCACTGTCCCGGATGGTTCCCGCGGCGCCGCCGGGGTAAAGCTCCGGATCGCTCAGCAGCGGCGCACCGGAACTGGGCTGGGTGTGCAGGTAGACGAAGTCGGCCGGCTGTTTCGGCAGCCGCTGGCAGGTGCCGCTGGAGCAGTCGCTCACCGGCGGCTTGTTGGTGGCGAAGTTGGGGTCGATGGTGACGGCCCGGTGGCCGTCGGGCTTGGCCGACCCGCCGGCGGCCCGCTCCGCCTGCTGGCTGGTCCCGTGCAGCAGCGACATGTAGTAGTTCCAGTTCCAGAACGGGCCGGGATCCCAGTGCTGGGCTGCCGTGTAGGCGTCGGTGGGCCCGGCCACGTTGTCGTGGCCGATGATGTGCAGCCGGCCCAGTGGCACGTGGAACCGGTGCGCGAGGTAGCGCACCAGCGTCGCGGACGCCTTGTACATGGCCTGCGTGTACCAGACCGAGCCCTGGGCCGCGAAGCCCTCGTGTTCGATGCTGATCGAGTGCGTGTTGTAGTACCAGTCGCCGACCGCCCAGGCCACGTCGCGCGGCCGGACCATCTCGGTGATGTCGCCGGTCGAGGACTGGATCACGTAGTTGGCGCTGACGTAGGACGCGGGATTCTGGAAGGTGGCAATGGTGTTCGCGTACGACTCTTCGGTGTCGTGAATGACGATGGAGTTGATCTTCAAGTCCCGTGGCCGGGCGGCCTTGTCGTAGTCGCCGTAGTTTCCCGGGTCGCCGCCGGGATCCTCCGCGTACGCGGCCGGGATGAACCGGCAGTTCAGGCTGGCCGGGCAGTCCGCCGGCGCTGTGCTGGGCACGGACGGCTCGAGGCCAAGCCGGCTGACCATCCGGCGATCCGGGCGCAGGCTCCGGGTCGTCGCCAGCCGCATCGCCTGACCGTCGGAGGTGACCAGCGAGGCACCGGTGCGGAGCGTGTCGAATACGTCGTTGGCGAACAGTTCAGCGGTTTTCTGCTGCGTGGCCCCGCTGTACTCGGCGACCGCCGGGTACCAGCCGCCGAGGCCGGCCGGGAGCCTGCCGCCGTTCAGATCGCGCGCGTAGCCCGCCAGCACCGCGGCCGCGCCCCGGATGTTCTCGGCGTCGCTCGTCTTCAGCGTGCCCGCCGGGACGTGCAGCAGGCGGGCCGCCTCGTCCAGGGTGTAATGCGTCTTGACCAGGCTTACCCGGCGAGGCTGCGAGCCGGATTTGGCCGCCGGGCCGGCCACGGTGAAGGTCCGGGTGGTCAGGTTCATCAGGCCGTAACCGCCGTCGGCGCTCGGCATCGTGCCATGCGGTTCCCACCGGGATTCGTTGTACCCGATGGCGAGCAGCAGGCTGGCCGGGACGCCGGATTCCCTGGCGGCCGCGTTGAACGCTTCCATCCGGCGTCCGGACGCGCCGGACGCGGAACCGCGCGCCGGGGCCTGGTGCGGGGCTGCCGCCGCGGCGCCGCTGAGCGCGGCCGTGAGCGCCAGCGCCGTCGCGGCCGTGCCAGCCGCGGCGAGCATGCGCCTGAAGCTGCCATCGATCGGGAGTCTGCGTGGCATCGAATCACCCACGTTCCGGCTCGCGAAGACTGACCCGGGAGGTAACCGAACGTAGGAATACTTCCACAGCGCGTGATCGAGCGTCAACGGCTAACCAGCGGGGCGCCCGGCGGGGAGCGTGCCGGCGCGGCTCCGGCCGTGGGTGCCGTTCAGGGCGGACGGGCGGCTGGCCCGGGTCCTGGTCTCAGCCGGACGCCCGCTCGTCGATCCGCGACATGATCTCCAGCACGCTATCGGCGAGCCGCCGGGCCCGTTGCGCGTCCTCGCAGAGCGCCACCTCGGCCACGGTCAGCATGAGGGCGCCGGTTAGCACCACGGACACCGCCTCATCGACCGGTTCGGGGCTGCGGGCGAAGAACTGCGCGTTCCGCTCGGCCCACTCCCGCAGCCGCCGCCGCATGACCACGTCGAACCCGGGCGGGGCGTCCCCGGATACGAACAGCCGGGACAACTCGCGCTGCTCGAAGCAGCCGTCCAGGTAGGACCGGGCGCCGGCCAGGAAGAGCAGCTTGGGGTCGGTGACGCCGGCGTTGCGGGCGGCCCGGACCGCGGTCCTGGCCTGCTCGGCCAGATCCTCGTGGAATTCCTCGAACAGGGTCAGGTACAGATCGGCCTTGCCGGTGAAATGGTGATACAGGCTGCCGACGCTGGCTCCGGCCTGCGCGACGATGTCGGTCACGCCGGCCTGCGCGTATCCGGTGCTGGTGAAGACCTCACGGGCCGCCGCGAGCAGGCCGGACCTGGTGGCCGCCCCTCGCTCGGACACCCGGGCCGCGGCGCCGCCCCCGGGCGTCGCCGCCGCTGTCCCGGCCATCGCTGGTATCTCCGTCTTCATGCGCCTGACCCGCGCCTTCCGCCCGGCCGTGGTCGGCCGCTCCAGGTCACAGGCTACGCCCGGTCGGCGGGTACATAGGATCGCATTACCGTCTATCAGGAGGGCGTGCCGTGACCGAGCACGAGATCGTGACCACCCCCGCCCCCCATCTGGCCGGCCGGCCCGCCGCGCCGGAGGAGGACCAGGCCGTGCCGGACGAGCCCGGCCAGCACGCGCCGGACCGGAACCTGGCCCTCGAGCTGGCCAGGGTCACCGAGGCGGGCGCGATGGCCGCGGCCCGCTGGGTGGGCCGGGGGGATAAGAACGGCGCGGACGGCGCCGCGGTCCATGCCATGCGGATGCTGATCAACACGGTGTCGATGGACGGGGTCGTGGTCATCGGGGAAGGCGAGAAGGACCGGGCCCCGATGCTGTACAACGGCGAGCAGGTGGGTGATCCCACCGGGCCGGCCTGCGACGTGGCCGTGGACCCGATCGACGGCACCCGCCTGGCGGCGAACGGGATGTCGAACGCTATATCCGTGCTCGCAGTCGCGGCCCGCGGCTCGATGTACGACCCGTCGTCCGTGTTCTACATGTCCAAGCTGGTCACCGGGCCGGCCGCGGCCGACGCGGTGGACATCGAGGCCCCCGTGGCCGACAACATCGCGGCCGTGGCCAAGGCCAAGGGCTGCGCTCGGCAGGACGTGACCGCGGTGATCCTGGACCGGGAGCGGCACGCGGACCTGATCGCCCAGGTGCGCGCCACGGGCGCCAGGATCAAGCTCATCACCGACGGCGACGTGGCGGGCGCCATTATGGCCGCGCGCGACGGTACCGGCGTGGACCTGCTGCTCGGCATCGGCGGCACCCCGGAAGGCATCATCGCCGCCTGCGCCGTCAAGTGCCTGGGCGGCATCATCCAGGGCATCCTGGCCCCGCGCGACGACGCGGAGCGCCGCCGGGCCCTGGATGCCGGGCTCGACGTCAACCAGGTGCTCACGACCGACGACCTGGTGTCGGGGGACGACGTGTTCTTCGCCGCCACCGGGATCACCGACGGCGAGCTGATGGCCGGGGTGCGCTACCGGGCCGGCGCGGCCACCACGCACTCGCTGGTCATGCGGTCGCGGTCCGGCACCATCCGCAGCATCACCAGCGAGCACCAGCTGTGGAAGCTGCGGGCCTACAGCTCGGTCAACTTCGACTCGGCCGAGTAAGCGCCCCGGCCATCGACCTGGTCCGCGATCACGGCAGCGTGATCTTGGGTTAGCCCGACGCTGAGCCGGCCGGCGCAGGCCCCGGGCTGCGGCCCGGCCTGCCCGTCGGCAGCCGGTCGCCCTAACGCGCGCGGCGAGGGAAGATGCCGAGGAAGCGGGCCCGCGGCGGTGTTACGGCCTGCACCCGGCCGGCCAGGATCACCCCGCGGACCTCGATCACCGGCCGTTCCGGCCGGCCCGGGGACGCCGACGCCCCGCCCGGCGCCGCAGCCGCACCCGGCGCCGCCGATGCCCCGCCGGGGCCCGCCCGCCAGCCGGGGGTCGATCCCGAGCCGGCCTCCGCGCCGACCTGAGGCGGGCGCCGTGCCACCGGCCCGCGCTGCGAGCTGGCGACCGACGTGCCGGACACCTCTACGGTGATTCCGTCCGGGACCAGGATCTTCAGCCGCCCGCAGATCACCGTCGCGTAGACGATGACCCGGGGGCCCTGCAGCACGGCTTCCCGGAAGTCGAGCAGCGCCTCGCCGAAGACCGCGGCCACGGCCAGTCGCTCCGGCACGACCCAGCGCCCCTCACGCCGGTGACCGCCGAAGACCGCGGTGACCGGCCGGCCGCCGTCCAGGCGCACCGGCTGCGCGTCGGGGGCCACCAGGTCAGTGGTCAGGACGGCCAGTTCTCCCAGGGTCCGGGCCGAACTGGCCGCCTCGAGCCGCTCGGCGTGCTCGTCTGAGGTGAGTCGGCCGTCGCTGACTGCGTCGCCGAGCAGGGCGACCACCCGCTCCCGATCGGCATCGGAAGCCCGCAGATCGCGCGGCGCACTTCGGGACGGCATGTCATGACGATATCCGGGCCCGGCCGCCACCGTCACCGGCCCCGGCCCGGTCCGTCCGCCCCGCCGGCTCGCCGGGATGGCCCGGCGGCTAGAGCCCGATGCGCGGGCTGGTTATCGTGTGGTGCGGACCGCGGTGGGTACCGGCAGTGCCGCGCGGCCGAGCCAAGGGAGGCCGGATGGATGCTAACAAGGCGCGGGCGCGACTGCTCACCGAGCACGCGGAGATAACGGCGCTGCTCAGGGACGCCCAGCGGGCCGGGGAGCAGGACCGCGAGGCTCAGGAAGTGATCGGTGACGAAGAGGACCACGCTCAGCCGCTGGCGGCCCAGGGCATCGACGACGCCGTCGCGGACACCCTGCGCGAGCGCCTCGACATGCTCGATCGCGCGCTGAAGCGGCTGGACGACGGAACATACGGCCGCTCGGTTCGCAGCGGGCAGCCGATTCCCGACGAGCGCCTGGAGGCGGATCCCGCGGCCGAGCTCACGGTCGAGGAGGCTGCGGCCGGCCCGTGAGGCCGGTCCTCTTGCCGCCGGCCCGAAGCTGACGCCGGCCACCCGGCGCCCGGCGCTGGCCCGCGTTACGATAGCTCTGTGACAGACATTTCTTCCCAGCGAGCCGGGGCGGACCCGGCGCGGGACAGCCTGGCCGACCGAGCCGCGGCGCAGTCCGCGGCCGAGTTCCTGGACGCGGTGAGCTCGGTGCGCCGGGCCGCGCGGCGGGCCGTCCGCGGCAGCTGGCAGACCGAGCCGCTGCCCGCGGCGCAGTCGGAGCTGCTCAGGCTGGCCGCACGCAAGCCTCGTCTGACCGTGGCGGAGGCGGCCCAGGAACTGCGGGTCGCGCCCAACACGGTGAGCACGCTGATCGGCAGGCTCGCCGACCGCGGGCTGCTCAAGCGCGTCCCGAGCAGCACCGACGGCCGCCTGGTACTGCTCGAGGTCACGGCGAAGGCCCGCAGGCGGCTGGCCGAATGGCGGGATCTGCGCGCCGAGCTCGCCGGGCGCGCGCTGGCCGGGCTGCCCAGCCAGGACCGGGCGGCACTGACTGCCGCGATCCCGGCGATGCTGCTGCTGGCCGAGCGCATGGAAACCCCGCCGAGGTGACCGGCCCCTAGGATGAGGAGCATCCATGACCGGCCGACGAGGACCCGCGACGATGCCCGAGTTCAGTTTTACCGAACTGCTGCCGACTGGTGCGGATGACACCCAGTACCGCCAGCTGGACGCGGGCGGCCTGACCCGCCGTCAGACGTTCGGGAGAAATTTTCTCGAGGTCGACCCCGGCGTCCTCACCCTGCTGACCAGGGAGGCGATGCGGGACATCGCGCACCTGCTGCGGCCCGGCCACCTGCGCCAGCTGCGCTCCATCACCGGCGACCCCGAGGCCAGCCCGAACGACCGGTACGTCGCGCTCGACCTGCTGAAGAACGCGTGCATCGCGGCCGGGGGCGTGCTGCCCATGTGCCAGGACACCGGGACCGCGATCGTGATGGGCAAGCGCGGCCAGCACGTGCTCACCGACGGGCGGGACGAGGAGCACATCGCGCGCGGCGTCTATGACGCCTACACGCAGCTGAACCTGCGGTACTCCCAGCTGGCCCCGCTGACCATGTGGGACGAGCGCAACACCGGCAGCAACCTGCCGGCCCAGATCGAGATCTACGCCGCCGGCGGGGATGAGTACAAGTTCCTGTTCATGGCCAAGGGCGGCGGCTCGGCCAACAAGTCGTTCCTGTACCAGCAGACGAAGGCGGTGCTGAACGAGGCCAGCATGCTCGCCTTCCTGCAGGAGAAGATCAGCGCGCTCGGGACGGCCGCGTGCCCGCCCTATCACCTGGCCATCGTGGTGGGCGGCACCAGCGCCGAGTACGCGCTGAAGACCGCCAAGTACGCGTCGGCGCGCTACCTGGACACGCTGCCGGAGTCCGGTTCGGCGGCCGGGCACGGGTTCCGGGACAGAGGTTTGGAGCAGCAAGTCCTTGAGATCACCCGGCAGGTGGGGATCGGCGCGCAGTTCGGCGGCAAGTACTTCTGCCACGACGTGCGGGTCATCCGGCTCCCCCGGCACGGCGCCTCCTGTCCGGTGGCGATCGCCGTGTCCTGCTCGGCCGACCGGCAGGCGCTGGGGAAGATCACGGCGGACGGCGTGTTCCTCGAACGCCTCGAAACCGACCCGGCCCAGTACCTGCCGGAGACCTCCGATGCCGAGCTGGCCTCCGACGAGGTCGTGCCGATCGACCTGAACCGGCCGATGGACGAGATCCGGGCCGAGCTGACCAAGTACCCGGTGGCCACCCGGCTGTCGCTGACCGGGCCGATGGTGGTCGCGCGCGACATCGCGCACGCCAAGATTGCCGAACGGCTGAAGGCGGGCCAGCCGATGCCGCGATACCTGTGCGATCACGCCGTGTACTACGCGGGACCGGCCAAGACGCCCGAGGGGTACGCGTCCGGGTCGTTCGGGCCGACGACGGCGGGCCGGATGGACTCCTACGTGGACAGCTTCCAGGCGGCCGGCGGGTCGCTGGTCATGCTGGCCAAGGGGAACCGCTCTGCGGCCGTGACCACCGCGTGCCGGCGGCACGGCGGGTTCTACCTGGGCTCCATCGGCGGGGCGGCCGCCCTGCTGGCCCGGGACTGCATCACCGGCATGGAGGTGCTGGAGTACCCCGAGCTCGGCATGGAGGCGGTCTGGCGGATCGAGGTGCGCGACTTCCCTGCGTTCATCATCGTGGACGACAAGGGGAACGACTTCTTCGCCGACCCGAACGGGCCGCTGCTCACCATCGGGCGGAGCTGAGGTCGGCCGTGGCCGGATTCCGCGTCGAGCACGACTCGATGGGCGAGGTCCAGGTGCCCGCCGATGCGCTGTGGGGTGCGCAGACCCAGCGCGCGGTGCAGAACTTCCCGATCTCCGGCGAGCGGATCGACTCGTCTCTGATCGCGGCGCTGGCCCTGGTCAAGGGGGCGGCGGCGGTGGTGAACGGCCAGCTTGGCGTGCTCGATACCGGCATGGCGGCCGCCATCGCCGACGCGGCGGCCGAGGTCGCCCGGGGCGAGCACGACGACCAGTTCCCGGTCGACGTGTTCCAGACCGGCTCCGGCACCTCGAGCAACATGAACGCCAACGAGGTCATCGCCACGCTCGCTACCAAGCGGCTCGGCCGCCCGGTGCACCCGAACGACGACGTCAACGCCTCGCAGTCGTCCAATGACGTGTTCCCCACCGCGATTCACCTGGCCGCGGTCCTGCTGATCTGCCGCGAGCTGCTGCCCGCGCTGTCCCGGCTGGGGGCGGCGCTGGAGGCCAAGGCGGCCGAGTTCGCGCACGCGGTGAAGAGCGGGCGCACGCACCTGATGGACGCGACGCCGGTGACGCTGGGTCAGGAGTTCGGCGGGTACGCGGCCGCGGTCGGCCTGGGCGCCGAGCGGGTGCGCGAGTCCCTGGGGCGGGTCGGTGAGCTACCGCTCGGCGGCACCGCGGTGGGCACCGGCTTGAACGCGCCCGACGGGTTCGCTCCCGGGGTCATCGCCAAGCTGGCTACTGACCTCAAGCTGCCGTTGATCGAGACGCGCAACCACTTCGAGGCGGCCGGGGGGCGGGACGCGCTGGTCGAGCTCAGCGGGATGCTGCGCACGGTCGCGGTCAGCGTGTACAAGGTGTGCAATGACCTGCGGCTGATGAACTCGGGCCCGCGGACCGGGCTGGCCGAGATCGTCGTGCCTGACTTGCAGCCCGGGTCGTCGATCATGCCGGGCAAGGTCAACCCGGTGATCTGCGAATCGGTCGGCCAGGTCTGCGCGCAGGTCATCGGGAACGACGCGGCGGTCGCGTTCGGCGGCACGGGGGGCAACTTCGAGCTGAACACGATGATGCCGGTGATCGCGCGGAACCTGCTGTCCTCGATCCGGCTGCTCGCCGCCGGTGCCGTGCTGCTCGCCGACCGCTGCGTGGCCGGGATCACCGCCGATCTGGCGCGGCTGCGGCGGTACGCGGAATCCTCGCCCGCGATCGTCACCGCGCTGAATCGCTACCTGGGCTACGAGGCGGCGGCGGAGGTGGCGCACGAGGCGCTCGACACCGGCCAGACCATCAAGGACGTGGTCATCGCCCGCGGCTATGTGGCCCGCGGGGACATCACCGAGGAACAGCTGGACCGGGCCCTCGACGTACTCCGGATGACCCACCCTGGTTAGCCAGCGGAGCGGACTATTCTCATCCGCTTCTCAGCGAACTTGCAGGTGCCCACCGATATGGTCCGGGCTATGCACAGTGTGGCCGGGTCGGGGCGCGTGGTCGGGGGGCGCTACCGGCTCCAGGACCCGATCGGCCGGGGCGCCATGGGGACCGTCTGGCGCGGACGCGATGAGCTCCTGGACCGCGACGTCGCGGTCAAGGAGGTCAAGGTCCCGCCCACGTTGAGCCCGGCCGACAGGAGCGCGCTGTACCAGCGGACGCTGCGCGAGGCCAAGACGGCCGCCAGGCTCAACCATCCCGGCGTGGTCACCGTCTTCGACGTGGTCGAGGAGGACGGGCGGCCCTGGATCGTCATGGAACTGGTCCAGGCGCGCTCGCTGGAGCGGGTCCTGGCCGACGATGGCCCGCTGCCCGTGCCCGACGCGGCCGGCATCGGGCGCCAGCTGGTCAGCGCCCTGGCTACCGCGCACGCGGCCGGCGTCCTGCACCGCGACGTCAAGCCGAGCAACGTCCTGCTCGCGCCGGACGGGCGGGCCGTGCTGACCGACTTCGGCATCGCCACCTTCGAGGGCGACGAGCGGCTGACCCAGGCCGGCATGGTCATGGGCACCCCGGAGTTCACCCCGCCCGAGCGCATCCGCGGCGAGCCCGCCACCCCCTCCTCCGACTTGTGGTCACTGGGTGCCACGCTCTACGCCGCGGTGCAGGGCCGGGGGCCGTACGCCGCCCGCGGCGACCCCATCACCACGATGAACGCGGTGCTGCACGAGGACGCGCCCGCCGCGCCCTCGGCTGGCCGGCTAGGACCTGTTATCTCCGCGCTGATGCGCAAGGATCCGGCGGAGCGGCCCGACGCCGCCCGGGCTTCGATGCTGCTGGCGGCGGCGCAGGCGAGGCGGCCGCCCCGCACGGCAGCCGTCCCGGCGCGAGCTCCGGCTGCCGGTCAACCCGCCGCCCCCGGCGCCCCGTCCTCCTGGTCTGCCCCGCCGTCCTCGTGGCGGGCCCCCCCGTCCTCATGGCCGGGTCCCCCGTCCTCGCGGGACCAGCCCGCGCCGTCCATCTACGGCGCCCCGGTAGCCGACGCGCCGCCAAGCTCCGCCCGCACGGCCATGGATCCCGTGCCGGCCGGCGCGGCTAGCCCCGGCCCTGCCGCTGCGCGCGGCACCCGGCGCAGCGGGCGGGCGGCGCTCGCTGCGTGCGCCGCCCTGGCGATCGTCGCGGCCGGGATTCTAGGCGGACTTGCGGTCGCGCACGGCCTGCACCGATCGCCATCTCGCGCCCGGGGACGCCGGGGCGCCAGCCACGCCGCCACGCCGGCCAGGGCGACCGGGCCGGGCAGCACGGCAAGCCCAGGAGGCACCGCGGCGAGTCCGCTCCCGCCGGGCTACGCCTGGTACTGGCGGCCCGCCGCCAGCGTGGGGACGGCAGCCGGGTTCCGGCTCGCGGTCCCGCGGGGCTGGGCGGCGAGCACGAACGGGCTGACCGCGTACCTGCGTGCTTCGACCGGGGCGGCGTACCTGGAGATCGACCTGACCCCGCACACCCTGCCGACCGCGATGGCGCAGGCGCGCTGGCTCGAGGCGCGCACGCTCAGGCAAGGGAAGTTCCCCGGCTACCGGCGGGTGGCCATCAGGCCGGTCCAGGTGGCTGGATCAACCGGGGCGGCGTGGAGCTTCACCTGGCAGGAAGCCGACATGGGCCGCGTGTTCGCGGAGGACTACCTCTTCGACCTGGCCACGAGCAGCGCGTCGCAGTCCTACGCGGTCTACGCCTCCGGACCCGCCACGTCCTGGTGGCAGACGGCACGGATCCTCGGCGAGGCCATCCGCACCTTCCAGTCGCTGCCATAGGCCCTCCAGCCGCTGCCGTAGGGCCCTCCCTCATGCCGTCGATGTGCCGTTGCCTCGCTTAGAGCACCGGCAACAGCACATCGACCGGGTTACGGCACATTGACCGGGTTGGTGCGCGCGGACTATACAGGGGCGGTCCTAGGCCCCGGCAGATGAAGACGGAGTCGGGCCCGTCCGGGGAAGGACGGGCCCGACTCTTTACGCGAGGCTGGCATAGGCCTCAGATCGACGATACGGCCCTAGGAGGCGGCCCGGCCACGGGAGCCTGCCCGCCCACGCCGCATCCCGGCGGCCAGGACGGGCCAGGCAGCGGCCATTCTCAGGCGCCGCACATCTGCGACGTGACCGGCCAGTTGCCCCACCCGGACTGGGCCTGGAGCACCTCGGCATAGTGGAGTTGCACGCTCAGCGGGTAGTGCGACGGCAGCCCCGGAGGCCCGCCGACCGCCTGCCAGCTCGCCAGGGTGAACTGGAACGCACCATAGAACCCGTTGCCGCTGTTGCTCGCCGGGTTGCCCCCGGACTCGTGCTGGGCGATGCACGCCCACACGCCGGACAGGCCCGCCCCCGAGGGCTGGGCGGGAGCCGGCGACGTGCTCGGTGCCTGCTGCGCGTTCCTGGCTTGCCGCTGAGCGGCGAGCACGGCCGCCCGGTGAGCGGCCCTCCTGGCCGCCCGGCGGGCCGCGGCCCTGGCCGCCCGGCGGGCCGCTGCGGCCCGCCTGGCCTTGGCCGCCGCGAGCTGATGGGCTCGCCGCGCCGTTTCAAGTTTATTGGCTTGCAATTGCTCGGCCCAGCGCGGCATGGCATCCGCTGGCTGGACACGGGCGCCCGCTGGCGGGGCGCTGGCGCCGTTCAGGTAAGTCGCAGCCGTGGCCGCGCCAGCCGTGGCGCCACCGGGCAAGGTTACGGCCACGGCCGAAGCCGCGGCCGCGACGCCGATACCGGCGGCGGCAATTGCGATGGTTAGGTTCGATGGCTTTTTAAGCAGATTCCGCTGACGGAACAACATCTGCCTTTGTTCGGGCGCGCGCTGCGCGAGTGCCTCCACCCGTTGGCGCCGCCTGGCTCGAGGGGAGCCGGCGGCGGCGTGCTGACGTGCCGCGGGTCAAGGCGGCGGGTCACTAGCAGTGACCATCTTGCACACCGGGTGCTATCGGCCACTCAGCCTGCCCAATCGATTGCGTAGAAGTGGCCAAAATGCCGTGTGTCTTAGATCACATAAAGCGGCTCTGCCCATTGCAAACTTCCCTCGATTGGCCGTCTGACCTGCGACTTAGGCAACTACGGTGGCGTGCGAAAATGGATGATATGACGCACGTCACAATGTAACAAAATGGGTGCGGGGAATTACTCTGTGTACGTAAATTTGCCGCACGGGTAAGAGTTTGCTACCCTCCGCGAACGGACGTTTATCGTATCGTTATCTTGTTAGAGTCGCCACGACCCGTTCAATGGGGCCGGATCAATGACCGCTTCACTCGACTTCGCGGTTATGCGGCGAGGTCTTCCCAGGCCCGGCGGATGACTCGGATTTCTTCAGCGGTAAACAACGGCCCGAACACGGCCAGCGGGCTCGCCAGCGGCAGCGTCGTGCCCGGGAGCATCGGCGGGAACCCGTTTCATCGGCGTGGTTGGCCCTGGTTGCCGCGGCCGTCAGGACTATGGCTGCTGGTAGGTTGAGCCGCGGTTGCCAGGCGGCTCAGGCGGCGCGGCGGCGGACCAGCCAGACGGTCACGGCGATGAGCAGCACTGACAGCGCGAGCAGCCAGCCGCCCTCGATCCACTGGAAGGGCCAGAACCGGCTGCCCGGCTGATAGCTGGTCCACACCGTGTAGCCGTGCTGGGTGAGGCACTGTGCGGGCGAGAGTCCGGAGGTCCCAATCCTGGGCGGGCAGAACTGCGAGACGGCGTGGAAGAGCGAGAAGCCGTGGGCGCCGAACGCGAACTTGCCGCCCTTGGTGTACCACTGGTTGATGAGCCACGCGGAACCGGGCAAGTTCAGTTTGCCGGTGAGCAGCGCTGTCATGTAGTGCTGGCGCAGGTACAGCGCGGTCGCGGCTGCGAGCCCGGCGTAGACGGCCAGGGTGGCGGCGATCGCGGGGACGACCCGGCGGATGAGCATCCCCGCCAGGGCGCCGATCGCGAAGGCGGCCAGCGTCCAGGCAGGGAACGCAACCTCGCCCAGGTCGAACAAGCGGGTACTGAACGGGATCGCGTAGCCCGCAGCGAAGAACGGCTGGCTGAACCAGGAAAACAGCACGCTGAACGCCTCGGCCGCGGCTGCCACCGCTACCGCGAGCAGCACCAGCTTGGCGAGCGTCCAGCGCCGCCGGCCGATGCCCTGCGTCCAGGCGAACCGGAAGGTCCCGGTCTCCAGCTCCCGGGCCAGCACCGGCGCCCCGACGAAAGCCCCGATCAGCGCCGGCACCGCCTGCAGAAAAATGCTGACGATAACCGCAGTAATGCCGTACCTGCCGGTGAAGTTTATGGTGCAGTCGAGTGAGCTTGCCGGATGACAGGCGGCCGCATACAAGTGGTGCATCTGAAGGCCGGACAGCCACAGGTACACCGCCAGCGCGGCCAGCAGCGCGGCCACGCCGGCCAGCGCGATCCGGTGCTGGCGCCAGGTGACCCAGGCCATCCGCCGCCACGGCACCGGCCGCAGGCCGGCGTCGTGCTTCGGGCGGGCGGGAATGGTCAGCGCGGTCATTTCGTCACCTCCGACGGTTCGGCGTCCCTGCTGCGGGCCGGGCCGGGCAGCGCCACGGCGCCGGGCTCGCGCAGGTAGGCCAGGGCGAGTTCTTCCAGGCCGATCGGGTGAGCTTCCCAGCCCGGCGGGACCGGGCCGTCCGCGGTGGCCCGGACTAGCAGGTGGGCCTGCGCCGCACCTCGGCGGGCATGCACCACCGGCTGCTCGGAATACTGATCGGCCTCGGCGGTGGGGCCGGTAAGCATGCGGTGGCCGGCGAGCAGGTCGTCGACCTCGCCGGCCACCTGGACCCGGCCCCGCGACAGCAGGATGAGGTAGTCGGCCACCCGCTCCAGCTCGGCGAGCACATGCGAGGACAGCAGCACCGACACCCCGTCGTCGGCCGCCGCCGTCAGCACCGTGGCCATGAAGTCGTGCCGGGCGACCGGGTCGAGCATCGCCACCGGCTCATCCAGCACCAGCAGCCGCGGCCGACGGGCCAGCGCCAGGGTCAGCGCGAGCTGCGCCCGCTGACCGCCAGACAGCTTCCCGGCCTTGCGCTTGCGCGGGATGCCGAGCTCGGCCAGCCGGGATTCCGCGTAGGGCTGGTCGAAGCGGCGGTTCAGGTTGCGGGTCAGGTGCATCATGTCGGCGGCGGACAGGTTCTTGTACAGCGGCGTGTCCTGGGCGACGAACGCGATGCCGTCCAGCGCGGCCGGGGACCCGGCGGGCTGGCCGCCGAGCACGGTGACGCTGCCCGCGGTCGGTTCCGCGAGGCCGACCGCCAGGTTCAGCAGCGTGGTCTTGCCTGCGCCGTTCGGGCCGACCAGCGCGGCCACGTGGCCCGCGGGGATCGCGAGCGTGCACTCGCGCAGCGCCCAGGCACTGCCATACCGCTTGCCCAGGCCGCTGGTCTCGATGACGTTCATGCGACACCCTCCGTTTCGCCGCTCGCCGCGCCGCCGCGGGTGCGGGACCCGTTGCGGCGCTCATAGAAATCCCGCAGCGCGCTGGTGAACAGCGCCATGATCCCGTCCTGGTCCAGCCCGGCCCCGTCGGCGGTGCCCAGCCAGCCCAGCAGGGAACGGCGCAGCGCGGTCAGTTCTGGCAGCGCGACCTGGCTCAATGTGGCCTGGATGAACGTGCCCTGACCGGGCCGCCCGACTGTCAGGCCCTTGGTCTCCAGCTCCTTGTAGGCCTTCAGCACCGTGTTCGGGTTGATCGCCAGCGAGGCGACCACGTCCCGGACCTTGGGCAGCTGGTCACCCAGCGTGAGGTAGCCCAGGCGCAGCGCGTGCTCGACTTGGTGCACCAGCTGCAGGTAGGTCGGCACCCCGGAGGCGGCATCGAGGCGGAACTCGATCGGTGACCCCGGTCCGCCCCCCGGCGTGCTGCCGCCACTGCGCGGAAGCTCTGGCACTGCCGGGGCCCCTGCTTCCGGTAGGTCGGCGAACAGCCCGCTCAGGTCGGCCCGGGTCTTGGCGCTCATGGCCCGCCCGGCCCGGTCGTCGAACTCGGCCTGGTCGAGGCGGCCAACGGCGAAGTGCTCGGCCAGCCGGTCAGTGACCGCCTGGCGCTCGGCGTCGGAGACGCGCAGGTGCTGGTCGGAATCCATGTCGCCGGTCGCAGGCGAAGCACCAGCCCCGCCGCCCCGCGCGCCGTCGCCTTTATCTATGACCATAAGACATGCATACAGTCGATAATCCGGCTTGTCAACCTGGCGGCCTACGGCAGCCGCGCAGCGCGTGCCGGACCCGGAGTTCATCGCGAAGGTCCGTTTCTCATCGTTTTGGCCCACCGATGGCCCATGGGCCAAACGATGAGCAGCGCTGGGCGTGGCGCTCAGCCGCCGCTTCTGCTGCTTGATCGGTCGCCATGACTGCGGACGTATCGCCGGCTAGCACGGCACGGCCGTGCCCCGGCTCATTCGCGGGCCCACGGCTATCGTGAAAATGGCAGCCTCGTGAGCGGAGCAAATTCGAGATGACCGCTGACGCGCGGACGGCCTGGCCGGGTCTCATCGTGGTTTCCACCGGCCGGTGCGGCTCGACGGTGCTGTCGAACATGCTCCGGCTGAACCCGGAGATTCTCAGCTTGTCTGAGTTCTTCTCATTGCTGATGCCCGATCCCCTCCCGGCGGGTGAACTGGACGCCGCGGCGTACTGGCGGTTGCTCAGCGAGCCCTGGGTGTTCTTTAGGCACGCATACCGGCTCGGCCTGCGCGTCCCCGAGTTCCTCTACGCGCCGGGCCCGGGCAGCAGGTTCACTCCGGCTACCGGGATCCCGCCGATCCTGGTTACCGCACTGCCGCACCTGAGCGACGATCCCGAAGGGCTCTATGACGAAGTGGAGGCGTTCGTCGCCGGCCTGACCCCCGCCTCTGCCGCGGCTCAGCACCGGCGCTTGATCGGGTGGCTGTGCGATCGCCTCGGCGCGCGCGCCTGGGTCGAGCGCTCGGGCAGTTCGCTGCTGTATATGAGCCAGCTCGCCGACCTGTTTCGCGACGCCAAGTTCGTGCACCTCTACCGCGACGGGCGCGAGTGTGCATACTCATTTAGCCGCCATCCCGCATATCGGCTCGGAGCGGTATCGGCGATGCTGGACTCACGCCTGGGCATGTCGCCTTACCTGGGCGATGACAAGGCGCCGGAACAGGTGCCGCCCGATCTGCGACCGTTCATGCCCGAGACATTCGATCACGAATCGTTCGAGCGATTCGAAGTCTCAGCCGCTGAGTCCGGCCAGTTCTGGTCCGACATGATCATCCCAGCACTCGATGTTCTCGCCGGCCTGCCGGCCGAACGCGTGCTCCAGGTCAGCTACGAGAACCTCGTCGCGGAGCCAAGGCAGGCCCTGCTACGGCTGGCGCGCTTCGCCGACCTGCCCGACACGCACCCGGGTTGGCTCGACCGTGCCGTGCGACTGGTAGAGCCGCGGGCTCCCCGCTGGACGGCCCTGCCGCCAGAACAGATCAGCGACCTGACCCGCGTGTGCGAGCCGGCGATGCGGCGGCTCTATGGTGACTCGTGGTGAAACGTGCCGCCGGACAACTCTTTTAAGAACCTGCAAACGAATTACTGACTCGCGACACTAGGGCCCCGCGGCCCGGACCGGGATCAGTAGTAGCCGTGCCCCTGCCAGAAGGCCCAGGCGCTGCACGGATCGCCGTACGTGGACTTGATGTACCCGAGACCCCACCGGATCTGGGTGGCGGGGTTGGTCTGCCAGTCGGGCCCGGCGCTGGCCATTTTTGAGCCGGGTAGCGCCTGCGGGATGCCGTAGGCCCCGCTCGGATTCTCCGCGTTGTAGACCCAGCCGCTTTCCCGCGACCAGATGTTGTTCAGGCAGCTGAAGTAGGTCCGCGGGTTGAAGCCGAACGACGACATCATGTTGTACGCGATCGACTGCGCGCTGCCGGGATTGGGCGGCGCGGCGGGCGGGCCGGCCGCCACCGGACCACCGCCTGGGGCGCCGCCGCCTTGCGCACCGCCGGCTGCCGGGGCCCCGGGCAGGTTCGACGGCTGCCGGGAAGCCAGCCTCGGCTGGCCGACCAGGCTGAGCGTCCGGGACGCGGCGCTCATGGCAATCAGTTCCGTGCGCCGCTGCTGGAGCAGGGCGATGGTGTGACTGGTCGGGACGGCCGCCATGGCGGCCACCGCGGCGCTGCTGCCCGGGGACCAGGGACGGACCTTGACCAGGTAACCGGCACCGCCGAGCGCGGCCACAACGAGGAAAGAGGTCAACCCGATGACGACCCCGGTGCTGCGCGACGTTCGCCTCGCCGGGGCCCGCCTCCGGTGTCCTGACAATGCAGTCCTCTCCGACGGCCATCCGCGCGGTGGCGGAACGCCCCGCGTGCTGACGCATCGCCGCTGCGGGCGGCGCATCAGGTCGACTCCCGGACCCGTGTGGAGTGCGCGGCTTCGCACGGGCAACCCGCGAGGGGCGGGCCGAGTACCGTTTGGCGCCTTACCCTGCCAGAGGTGCGGGAGGGGTCTGCAACCGATTCCAGGGAAAAGCTGTGTCGCTCGCGGGACGATTCGGTAACGGAGATCGCAACTTCACCGTACGCAGCGTAAGAAAGCCCAGATAATGGCGCTTGTGGGGTTGTGATCACCGCTTATCGCGGCCCCGCCGCCTCCGCCGGAGACTACCCATCCAGCGGTCCTGGCGGCTAACTTGCCAACATGGCGTTCATCCGCGGCCGACGGGGCCAAGCACCATGACCGACGGCGGAGAAAGCAACGCTCGGCACTGGCGCCCCAGCCGATGGCAAATCGGTAGCGGTGACGCGGAAACGGTGCTGGCCGAGGCGCGGAACGCCCTGTTCGTCATGGTCGCTTTCCTCGCCGTCTTGTGGATTGTGCAGATCGCCAACTGGGCTGACCACTACCAGCTCAGCTTCCAGTACGGCATCAGGCCGCGAGACCCCGGCAGCCTGCCCGACATCTTCAGCGCTCCCTTCCTGCATTTCAGCTGGGCGCACATCGAGGGAAATTCCGGGCCGCTGTTCATCTTCGGCTTCCTCGCCGCCTACCGCGGGGTGAAGAAATTTCTCGGTGTCACGCTGATCGTGGCCATAACAAGCGGGCTCGGTGCCTGGATCTTCGAGGGCGCGCACACGGTGGGGGCGGGTGCCAGCGGCATGGTATTCGGCTACTTCGCCTACATCATCGTCCGCGGAATCTTTGACCGCCATCCCATCGACCTGCTGATCGGCCTGGTGATGGCGCTGTGCTTTGCCTACCAGTTCACCGTCCTGCTGCCGCAGCACGGCATCGGGTGGCAAGACCACATCGGCGGCGTGGTCGGCGGTGTCCTGGCGGGCTGGATATTCCGCGACCGCAAGCGCGGCCAGCGCGCCGGCCAGCCGGCGTCGCCCGGCAGGACGGCATCCGGCGATAGCTCCCGTGCGGCGCTGCACAAGGAGCTCGACGACCTGGGCCTGTGAACACCGACGGCGCGCTGGGCCCGACCGGGGCGGCATAGGCACACCCTTCCGCCAGGCGGGCCCGGCGCCTGCCCGTGCTGACGTGCCTCACGCTGGCGTCCGCCTTGCTTGCGTCCGCCCGTGCTGACATCCGAGCGTGCTGGCTTGCGCGTGCTGGCCCTGATCCTGGCCCCGGAAAGGTAGTTACCGGGGATGTGTTATTGCGACATTCTTGCAATAACTCGTAGACTCGGCGCAGCAGATCGGCAGGGAGGTGACGATGGCCGACGTGAGCGGCCGCATAGCCAAGATCCGTAACGGCCTGACCCCCGGTGAGTGGGGCCGGACCGGGGCGATGGCGGCGACGATCGTCGGCCTGAACGTCGTCGGCTGGGGCATGCTGGCCGCCGCGCTGGGCGGGCACTACCACATCAGCAAGACGACGGTCTTCGGCGTGGGTACCGGCGCCCTGGCTTACACCCTGGGCATGCGGCACGCGTTCGACGCCGACCACATCGCGGCGATCGACAACACCACCCGCAAGCTGGTCGGCGAGGGCAAGCGGCCGCTGTCGACCGGATTCTTCTTCTCCCTTGGGCACTCCAGCGTGGTCTTCCTGCTGTCCGTGCTGCTCAACTTCGGCATCCGCGGCCTGGCCAACCAGGTGAAGAGCTCCGGCTCACAGCTGCAGCACACCACCAATCTGGTCGGCACCCTGGTGTCCGGGACCTTTCTGTTCCTGATCGCGGCGCTGAACATCTCCATCCTGGTCAGCATCGTCAAGGTATTCCGGGAGATGCGGTCCGGCCGGTACGACGACGACCAGCTGGAACAGCAGCTGGCCAAGCGCGGGCTGATGAACCGGATCCTCGGCCGGTTCGCCCGCAGGGTCGACGCGCCGTGGAAGATGTACCCGGTCGGGTTCCTGTTCGGCCTCGGCTTCGACACGGCCACTGAGGTCGCGCTGCTGGTGCTGGCCGGGACCGCGGTCGTGGGCGGGCTGCCGTTCTACGCCATCCTGTCGCTGCCGATCCTGTTCGCCGCGGGGATGTGCCTGCTCGACACCGCGGATGGCTGCTTCATGAACTTCGCCTACGACTGGGCGTTCTCCCGCCCGGTCCGCAAGGTCTACTACAACCTGACCATCACCGGCCTGTCGGTATTCGTCGCGGTGTTCGTCGGCGCGATCGAGCTGCTCGGCCTGCTCGTCCAGGACAGTCATCTATCCGGGCCGGGATGGAGCTGGCTGGCCGGTTTCAACATCAACACCGCCGGGTTCGTCATCGTCGGCGTGTTCGTGGTCACCTGGGCTGTGGCCCTCGCGGTCTGGCACTTCGGCCGCATCGAGCAGAAGTGGGACAGTGCCGCCGCTGGAGCTAGCGCCAGGGACTGACCGCTGCGAGCTCCCGGACTGGGTCCCCGGCAGCCACGTGGCCGAATCTGGTGCGCTCGGCACCGAGAGGTCGGGCAGCTTGCTCTCGTCGTACCTGGTGTCAGCATCGTGAACACGACGGGAGTAGTTCAATGGCCAACCCAGTAGTGCACTTCGAGATCAGGTCCGCCGATCCGGACGCGACGCGGGAGTTCTTCGGGAAGCTGTTCGGGTGGACGTTCCCCGAAGGGGGAATACCCGGATACAGCTATGTCGACACCGGCGTCGAAGGCGCGATACCTGGCGGCATCGGCCCCGTGCAGGGCGGGTCGCCCCTGGTCACCTTCTTCGTCGGGGTCCCGGATGTCGCCGCTACGCTGGAAGCCGCGGCCGCCCTGGGGGGGCGCGTCGTACAGCCAGCGACCTCGGTGCCGGGGGTTACCTTCGGGCTGGTGGCCGATCCGCATGGCCAGGTGGTGGGGTTGGCTCAGGCACACGGCTGAGGCTCGCGCGGTCACACCCGGCCGCCTGGACACCGACAGCAGGAGAGGCTGCATATGGCTGGTCCTTCCGAGCCGGGGCTGATCGAGCGAGCAGTCGCCGGGGACGAGGTGGCGTTCGCGGCACTGGTCGGGCCGCATCAGCGGGCCGTGTTCCGGCACTGCTATCGCATGCTCGGCTCCGGCACCGACGCCGAGGATGCCACGCAGGACACCCTGGAACGAGCCTGGCGGAGGCTGGCGAGCTATGACGGTTCGGGTGCGTTCGGCGCCTGGCTGCAGCGGATCGCCACCAATATGTGCCTCGACGGGCTGCGGGCCAGGCGGACCCGGCTCGGCCCGGCCGGCTACGGGAAACCGGCCGGGCCGGGCACGGTGCCGGGGCCGCCCGACCCGGAGCTGGTGTGGGTCGAGCCGGTGAGCGACGCCGAGCTGCGCGGGGCTGATCCGCAGGACGCCGTGGTCGAGCGCGAGGAGATCAGCCTGGCGTTCGTCGCGGCCCTGCAACTGCTGGCCCCGCGCCAGCGGGCCGCGCTGCTGCTGCACGACGTGCTGGGCTTCACCCACGCCGAGGTCGGGGAGGTGCTCGGCGTCGGAAGCACAGCGGTCAACAGCCTGCTGTCCCGAGCCCGCGGATCCGTGCGGGCGGCCGCGGGCTCGCCCCCGTCCAGCATCAGCGATCCCCGGGTGCAGCAATTGCTCGACCGGTACGTCCGGGCCTGGCAGCTCGCCGACATCGACGCGCTGGTGCGGCTGATCGCCGAGGACGTCCGGTTCTCGATGCCCCCGCTCACCGCGTGGTTCCAGGGCCGGGAAGCGGTCACTGCGTTCATCGAGAACGCCATCTTCGCCGCGGCCCGCCCGCACGGCGTCTTCTTGCGGGCCGGCTCCTGCAACGGCCAGCCCGCATTCGCCACGTATCAACCGGACGATCACGGCCGCCTAGCGGTCAGCGGCCTGCAGGTCCTCCAGGTGAACGACGTAGACGGGCAGCCGCTCATCACCGCCCTGGTGTCCTATCGCGACCCTTCCCTCGCGATCCGCTGCGGGCTGCCAGCAGCTCTCCCCTGACCGCGCCGCTGCCTCCTGCGCTCGTCCGGGCGTTATGTGATGTGAGAGCGTCGGCGTGCGGCTAGTAAGCGTGGCGACGAGAACGTCCAACCAGCGCGGCAACAATCAACAGGATGACGCCCACACCGATGGCGGCGTATCCGCGGTTGTGGTGGTGAATGTTCTTGTGGGCGGCGTACCCGGGAAAGAACGAGGGCAGTGAGTGGACGGGCTCGACCAGGTAGATGATGCCAACGACCACGGCCACGATGCCGATTACGACGAGCACCACCATGAGCAAGCGTGACATCTCCGCCTCCTTCGGGTGAGCCCCATGGTAAGCCCGGCGGCTACGACCGGTGAGATAAGCGACACGAACCTGCAGGTATTTCCGGCGCCTCGGCCTGAGCAGGCTCCACTTGGCAGGTTACGTCCGGCAGCAGCGCCCATGCCATCGTCACCGGCCAGCAGCACCCGGTCGGGGTGGCGGTCGGCCCGAACTGAGCAGCCGCCCGGCGGCGAGGGTTTACCGGATGGCCGCCGGGTTCTCCCGCGTAGGCCGGCCGCCGCAGCCCGACTGCGTGCACTACGGGGGCGGAATGCGCGCAGCGAGCGTAACGGTCAGCGTTTGCCCAGCGTTTACATTACGTAAGGGTTCCATCCCCGAGCGGGGTTGAGGTCTTCGAGACTAGAGAGGCGATTTCGTTCGCCTTCGAAGGGGGATTCATGCGACGGCTGGCGTTTTTGCTGGCTATCCCGGCCCTGGTGGCCGGTTCGGTTCTGGCTTCTGCCGGAGTAGCTTCTGCTGGAACTCATGCCCCGCCGGTGATCACGGCCACCCAGGTGACCTTCACCATCCCCGCCAGCCCCCCCGGGGTGTGGCAGATGACCCTCAACACCAAGAACACGACGCCCAGTCAGCGCCTGGGCAGGACAACCGGGACGTCCGGGACGCTCACCCTCCCGGTACCGCAGACAGCCACGTGTGACTTCCAGGTCGACGTCAAGGTGCAGATCAACGGGACGGGCCCCTTCCGCTTCTACTCCGGAGTGGTGGCCGTAGTCCCCGGCTGCGGGCAGAGCGGCACGGGCCAGCGCTTTACGCCCGGGTACTGGAAGAACCACGAGGCCGCCACCACCGCCCTGCTGCCCCAGATGCTGGGCGGCTACACCGTCTCCACCTTCGACCAGGCGACGGCGGTCTTCGACGCCATGAAGTGCAGTGACGCGATCAACTGCCTGGCCGGGCACCTGCTGGCCGCCCAGCTAGACGTCGCGAACGGCTCCAGCATCTGCATCACCGGCGTCATCTTCCAGGCCAACCAGCTGCTGACCAAGGTGGGGTACGCAGGACCGGCCAATTACACGGTCAGCGCCAGCGTGCGAGCTAAGGCCCTCAGCCTGGAGCAGGCACTGGACAATTACACCAACGACTCGACCAGCACCAGCTGCTGACCTTTGCGGCTCCGGCCACGGTCCGCAGTGACTACCCGAGAAGCTGTCTGGCCACCACAACCCGCTGGATCTGGTTGGTGCCCTCGTAGATCTGAGTGATCTTGGCGTCGCGCATCATCCGCTCGACCGGATAGTCGTTGACGTAGCCGTAGCCGCCGAGCAACTGCACGGCATCGGTGGTGATGTCCATCGCGGCGTCCGAGGCGATGCACTTGCAGGCCGAGGAGAAGAAGGTCAGGTCGCTGTCGGGATTCCCGGTCATGGCCCGCTCGGACTTGGCCGCGGCGGCATAGGTTAGCTGGCGCGCTGCCTCCAGCCTCATTGCCATATCGGCCAGCATGAACTGAACGCCCTGGAAATCAGCGACCGGCCGGCCGAACTGCCGCCGCTCCTTCACGTAGGACAGGGCGTAGTCCAGCGCCCCTTGCGCGATGCCTAGCGCCTGCGCGGCGATCGTGATCCTGGTGTGGTCCAGGGTGGCCAGCGCGGTCCGCAGGCCCGTGCCTTCCGCGCCGATGAGCCGGTCGGCGGGGATCACGCAGTGGTCGAAGTACAGCTCCCTGGTGGGCGATCCCCTGATGCCGAGTTTGTGCTCGGGGGCGCCGAAGGAGAATCCCGCGTCGTCCTTCTCGACCACGAACGCCGAGATCCCGCTGGCGGCGGCGGACGGATCGGTCACCGCCATCACCGTGTAGAACTTGGCTACTCCGGCGTTGCTGATCCACCGTTTGCTCCCGTTCAGCACGTAGCTGTCACCATCGCGCACCGCCCGGGTCTTCATCGACGCCGCATCCGAACCCGACTCCGGCTCGGACAGCGCGTAGCAGAACATCGCCTCGCCGCGGGCCAGCGGCGGCAGGTAACGCTGCTTGAGCTGCTCCGAGCCGGTCAACAGCAGCGGCACCGTGCCGAGCTTGTTCACCGCGGGGATCAGCGACGACGCGGCGCAGGCCCGGGCCACCTCCTCAATGACGATCACGGTCGCGATCGCGTCGGCGCCCGCGCCGCCGTAAACCTCGGGCACGTGCACCGCCTGCAGGTCCGCCTTGACCAGGGCATCGTGCACGTCCCAGGGAAACTCGGCCGTCCGGTCCACCTCGGCCGCGCGCGGGGCGATCTTGTCCTCGGCCATGGCCCGGACCGACTCGCGCAGGGCGCGGTGCTCATCCGAGAGCGCGAACGCGGGAAAGTCGGGGGTCATGGCTCGATGGTACGGGGGCCCGTCGGCCAGTCTGCTGGGCGTGGCCGGCGAGCGCCAGGCACCGACTTCTACCCGGCCCGCTCCTGCGCACCCCGATTTTCCTGGCCGCGTGTATCAGAACCGGCCCCAGCCCCTCAGTCATTACCAAACGGTTCCCTGACAAACAGGGCACTAACGCGGTGGCTTCCCCGGAGCGGGGCCACGGGGGTGGTGACAATGCAGGAACGAGGGCCCCAGCCGATGGCGGAATCGCGTGTCGATCGGGACGAACAGCAGGCAGCCAGGGAATGGGCTGACGAGCAGGCGGAACGGATCGGCCAGATATGGCTGCGGCGATTTCCCCGCGGGCGGGACTGGTGACGGACGCAGCCGGGCGGGCGTCCGGCCTCATCTACGCAACGGCGCTCGCCTGGAAGATGCGGGAGCCGGGACGCGTAACCGCGCCGATTCGGCGCAGAACGGGCGAAGAGGATGACCACCGGGCCATTGCGGCCCGGAGCAGCCCCGTGGCCCGTCGCCCCGCGTGGCGGGCTGCCCAGCTCATGACCGCGGTCTCGGCCTGGTTGCGGACCACGCGCAACGATCCCGCATAAGCAGGCCGTCTCCTGGTTCTTACGAAGCGGGCTGGTCGCCCAGGCTGGCGCGCAGCGCGGCGCCCTTATCCCTGGCCTGCTGGCCGAGCTGCTGTTGAAACCGGGTCATACGGTCGCGCAGCGCCGGGTCGGCCGCGCCCAGGATGCGGACGGCAAGCAAGCCGGCGTTGCGCGCCCCGCCGACCGCCACCGTGGCGACCGGTATCCCGGCCGGCATCTGAACGATGGACAGCAGCGAATCCAGGCCGTCCAGGTGGGCGAGCGGCACCGGCACGCCGATCACGGGAAGCGGGGTCACCGACGCGAGCATGCCGGGCAGGTGTGCCGCGCCGCCGGCGCCGGCGATGATCACCCGCAGCCCGCGCCCGGCCGCCGCCGACCCGTAGCCGATCATGTCGTGCGGCATCCGGTGCGCGGACACCACGTCGGCCTCGTAGCCGACCCCGAATACGTCCAGCGCGTCGGCCGCGGCCCGCATCACCGGCCAGTCGGAGTCGCTGCCCATGACCACGCCGACTAGCGGCTGAGTACTCACGTCGCTCCCCTGCCCGTCGAATTGCCCGCCGAATTGCCCGCTGAGGGGCCCGCACCCGCGACCGACCCCGCGCCCGCCCGGGAACCCGCGTCCGCCGCCGGGCCCGCGCTGCCCCAGCGCAGGTAGTCCGCTGCGGTCATGGCGCGGTCCCGCAGCTCGGCCAAGTTGGTGCCGAGCGCGGTAACGTGGCCGATTTTGCGGCCCGGCCGGGACGGCTTGCCGTACAGATGCACCCGCAGCGGTGGGTCGGCGGCCAGCACGTGATGCAGCCGCGCGTACAGGTCGCCGCCGTCCCCGCCCAGCACGTTGGCCATCACGACCTGCGGCGCGGCCGGCTCGGTGGCGCCGAGCGGCATGTCCAGCACCGCCCGCAGGTGCTGCTCGAACTGCGAGGTGCGCGCTCCCTCGATGGTCCAGTGCCCGCAGTTGTGCGGGCGCATGGCCAGCTCGTTGACCAGCAGCCCCCCCGGGGTCAGGAACAGCTCCACCGCGAGCAACCCGGTGACGTCCAGCTCAGCCGCGAGCCGCAGCGCGAGCGACTGCGCCTCCTCGGCTAGGTCGGCGGGCAGGCCGGGGGCGGGCGCGAGGACCTCGCGGCAGATCCCGTCTTGCTGAACGGTCTGCACGACCGGGTAGGCGGCGCCCTGCCCGTAGGGCGACCGGGCCACGAGCGCGGCGAGCTCGGCCGTGAACGGGACGTATTCCTCGGCGAGCAGGGGAATCCCGTGCGCGAGGACCTCGGCGGCCTGCGCGGCGTCCGCACACACCCAGACGCCCTTGCCGTCATATCCGCCGCGGATCGCCTTGAGCACGACCGGCCAGCCGTGCCGTTCGGCAAAATCCGTGACGTCGGCGGCCCCGGTCACCGGCGCGAAGCGGGGGCAGCGGACGCCCAGCCCGCCGAGGCGCTCGCGCATCACCAGCTTGTCCTGGGCGTGGCGCAGCGCCGCGCCACCCGGGCGGATCGGCACCGAGGCAGCCTCCAGCGCGCGCAGTTGCGCGCCCGGCACGTGCTCGTGATCGAACGTTACCGCGTCGCAGCCGCGGGCCAGGGCGAGCAGATCCGGCAGCGACCGATGATCGCCGATCCGGGTGTCCGCGCACACCTGAGCAGCGCTGTCGCCGGGCGTCGCGGCCAGGACGCGGAATCCGATGCCGAGCGTGATCGCCGCCTGGCAGGTCATCCGGGCCAGCTGGCCGGCCCCCACCATGCCCACCAGCGGGGCACCGCTACCGCCGTGGTCAGTCACGGCGGTAGCCTACGCGGCCCGCCGCCCCGGCGGCGGGCCCAGGATCTGGCGCTGACGCTCTGGGCGCCTTATCATCGCGTCGGCCGCACTTACGAACCCTGCCGTGAGGAGACAGGCCGATGGCGACTTCAGACAAGGACGTACACCTCGCGCCAGCGGCAGGCGCGCCGACCGCCACCGCGGTACGGGAGGGAAGCTACGGCGAGAAGGTCGTCGCGATCGAACCGGGCGGTGCCGAGTTCATCCCGCTGAACGAGCGGCACGGCAAGCCGGTACAGCTGTTCTGGACCTGGACCTCGCCTAACCTGGAGTTCGCCACGATTTTCGTGGGCGTGCTCGGAGTGGCCGCGTTCGGGCTGAACTTCTGGCTGGCGTCGCTGGCCATCATCATCGGCACGGGGACCGGCTCGGTCACCCACGGCATACTGTCCGCGCGAGGGCCTGAGCACGGCGTGCCGCAGATGGTGCTGAGCAGGCTGGGCTTCGGTTACTGGGGCAACGTGCTGCCCGCCGGCCTGAACGCGCTGACGGCCGGCATCGGCTGGTTCGCGGTCAACAGCGTGAGCGGCACGTTCGCGCTGAACACGCTCACCCACCTGCCGAAACCGGCCTGCCTGGTGATCATCGTGGCGGCGCAGGTCGTGATCGCGTTCTTCGGGCACAACCTGGTGCACGTGTTCGAGCGATACGCGTTCCCGGTGCTGGCCATCATCTTCCTGATCACCACCGTGGTCATGCTGGCCAAATCGCATCCGGGCGCGCACGTCCCGCCCGGCTTCGCCGGGACCACGGGCGGCTTCCTGCTCACCACGGGCGCGGCGTTCGGCTACGCGGTCGGCTGGAACCCGTACGCCTCGGACTACACCCGGTACTACCCGCCGGACGTGAGCAAGCGCGCCGTCGGATGGTGGGCAGGCTCCGGGGTATTCGTGTCGTGCGTCATCCTGGAGATCGTCGGCGCCGCGTCCGCGACGCTCAGCGGGGACGCGCTAGGCAACCCCACCGGCGCCTTCACCGGTCACCTGCCGACCGCGCTCGCCGACGCCACGCTGCTCGCTATCGCGCTCGGCGCCGTCGCGGCGAACGTGCTGAACATCTACTCCGGCGCGCTGTCCTTTACCGCGCTCGGCATCAAGCTGCCGCTACGGCTGCGCCGGGCGATCGTGGCCGTCACGTTCGGCATCATCGGGTTCATCGTGGCGCTGACCGGGCTGCACGACGCCGGCACGAAGTACGAGAACTTCCTGCTGATCATCGCGTACTGGATCGCGCCCTGGCTGGCGGTGTTCTTCTGCGACCAGCTGCTGCGCCGCGGCCCGGTCGATGACTTGCTGTTCGACACCAAGTACAGCAACTGGGCGGGCCCGGTGGCGATGCTGACCGGCATGGGCCTGTCCATCTGGCTGTTCTCCAACCAGACCGAGTACGTCGGCCTGGTACCGACGCACGTAGCTTCGGCGGGGGACCTGACCTTCGAGGCCGGCTTCCTGATCACGGCGGTGGTCTACCTCAGCTGGCACGGGATCGAGCGGACGCTCGCGCCGGCCCGGGACCGCTCACTGGCCTAGCCGGCCCGGGACCGCTCACCGGCCTGGCCGGCCCGGGACCGCTCACCGGCCTGACCGGCCCGGGACCGCTCACCGGCCTGGCCAGCCCGGAGCCGCTCGCGGGCCCCATTGTGGTTACGACCTGTTACGGCCTCGGTAAAATCGCGCCAGGCGGGTAAGACCCGCGGGTATCCTGACGGTTCTGGCGTCATCGGCGGGTATCGGTTAGGCCTGTCGCCATTGGCGGCCATTGGCAGTGTGTGAGAGGGGACCGGCCCGCATGGCGAGCCTGATCACTGGCGCGTACCACCGCTCCGCGGACCTGATCGCTGGCGCGTACCACCGCTCCGCGGAGCTGATCGCCGAGCTGGCCAAGTTCGGCGTGGTCGGCGCCATCGCCGCGGTCGTCGATCTCGGTGGCGCGGCCTACCTGCACGGGGTCGTCGGCGTCGGGCCGCTGTCGGCCAAGGCGGCCGCGATCGCGGCCGCGACGCTGGTCTCCTACCTCGGCAACAGGTTCTGGACGTTCCGGCACCGGGGCGGTCACGCGCTACTGCGCGAGTGGGTCGTGTTCATCGTCCTGAACGTGATCGGCCTGCTGATCGCGGAGATCTCGATCGGGTTCACCTACTACGTGCTCGGCCTGCACGACGTGATCGCCTACAACGTGGCCAGCGTCGCCGGCACCGGACTGGCTACCGTGTTCCGGTACTGGTCATACAAGAAGTGGGTGTTCATCGAAGCGGACGGAGGCGGGGGCGAGCCCGCGTCCCGCGAGCTGACGGGGGCCGGGAAGGTCACCCCCGGCCGCTGACCGCTGCCGCTGCCCCGTTCATCGCCCGTGCCCCGAAGGTCACGCCGGGCCGCTGACCGCCGGAAGTTCTTCGTCTGAGCCGGGCGCGGCCAACGGCAGGAAGATGGCGAACACGGCCGGCCTCGGCCGGACCAACACGACCCGGCCGCCGTCCGCTTCGGCCATCGCCCGGGCCAGGGCCAGGCCGAGCCCGGTCCCCTGCGGGCGGCTGCTCACGTTCCGCTCGAAGATGCGCGGGGCCAGCTCCGCCGGCACCCCCCGGCCCTCGTCCCGCACCTCGATCACCGCGGACTTGGGCGTCTGCGAGGTGCGGATCGTGACCGTCCCGGAACCGTGCACGAGCGCGTTGTCCAGCAGCGTCGCGATCACCTGCGCCAGGGTGCCGGTTGTGGCGTATCCATGCAGGCCCTTCTCGCCGGTCACCTCGAGCTTCCGGTTCGCCCGGCGGAAGGCCGGCTCCCACTCGGCCACCTGCTGGGCCAGGATGTCGTCGACCCCGGTGAGCTCGGGCACGGTGGGCCCGACCGCCCGGGTCCGATCCAGCAGCTGGCTGACCACGTCGGCCAGCCGCTCGGTCTGGCTGAGCGCCGCCTCACCCTCGACCCGGACCACGCCGGGATCGTCGGCCGAGGAGATCATCTCCTCCAGCCGCATGGACAGCGCGGTCAGCGGGGTCCGCAGCTGGTGCGAGGCGTCCGAGGCGAACTCGCGTTCGGCGGTGAGCAGATTGGACACCCGGCGCGCGGAACCGTCCAGTCCCTCGGCCACCTGGTCGAGTTCGGGCAGGCCGTAGCGGAGCCCGCTCGGCCGGGCATCACCCGAGCCGAGCCGCGCCGCGGCTCCGGCCAGCTCCTCCAGCGGGCGGGTGAACCGCCGCACCTGGAAGAACGCCAGCCCGACCGCCACGCCCACCGCCAGCAGGGACAGCGCGCCCACCAGCACCAGCGCGCCGGCCACCCGCCCGTTCACGCTCGAGCTGCTGGACTGCACGGTGACGGTGATGTTCCCGTCGGCGTCCTGGCCGGTGATCAGCTGATGGCGAGGCGGGCGCTGTCCGATGATCTCCGTGGGGTGGCCCTTCTGCCTGATCGTGATGTAGTCACCGGGCAGGGACTCCCTGAACTCACGGTAATCCGGTAGCTGGTCGTGGTTCGCCCGGTACCGGAGCGCGGTGGCGACCGTGGTGGCATCCCGCTGTAGCTGCCGCACCGCCTCATCGCGCACCAGGCGGGTCATGACGATAGCCAGCGGCACGCCCAGCAGCAGTACTGCTGTGACCGCCACCAGCAGCGTGGAGATCAGCAGCCGCCGGCGCAAGGCTTAACTCCCGCGCTCGAACCTGAATCCGACGCCGCGCACGGTCGTGATGTACCGGGAGCTGTGCGCGTCGTCGCCGAGCTTGCGGCGCAGCCAGGAAACGTGCATGTCGAGCGTTTTCGTCGAGGCCCACCACTTCGCGCCCCAGACGTCCCGCATCAGCTGTTCCCTGGTCACCACCTTGCCCGCGTCCCTGATCAGGGCCCAGAGCAGGTCGAACTCCTTGGTGGTGAGCTCAAGTTCCTCTTCGCCGGACCAGGCGCGGCGGGCCTCCGGGTCGATCCGCACGCCCTGCACGACCTGGGTCTCCGCGCTGCCGCGGCGCAGCAGCGCCCGGACCCTGGCCAGCAGCTCGGCCAGCCGGAAGGGCTTGGTGACGTAGTCATCGGCGCCCGCGTCCAGGCCGATCACGGTGTCCACCTCGTCGGCGCGGGCGGTGAGGACGAGCACGGGGGTGGCCCGTCCTTCCGACCGGAGACGACGGCAGACCTCGAGGCCATCAAGCTCGGGCAGCCCTAGGTCCAGGACGATCAGGTCGATGCCGCCGCCCAGGGCGCGGCCGAGCGTGCCGGGCCCATCGGCCGACACATCGACGTCGTAACCCTCGCGGCGCAGCGCGCGGGCGAGCGGGTCCGAGATGGATGGATCATCTTCGGCGAGCAAAACGCTGGTCATGTGCCAGATTTTACTTTCCTCGCGCAAGTGCTGGGTCAGACTGGCGTAACCGCGTGTCGGCGCCGGGAGAACGACCTGTCTTTCCCCTGCGCCGCCGCGAACCTTCTGATCAGCTCGGCCCGGAGATCCTCGGGTTCGACCACGTCGTCCACGACCAGCTCGCCGGCCAGCCGGACGATGTCGATATCGGCGTCGTACTCGCGCCGCAGCCGTTCGGTCTCCGCGGCGCGCGCGGCCTCGTCGCCGATCTCGGCCAGCTTGTTGTAGTAGACGGCGTTGACCGCGGCCTCCGCGCCCATCACGGCGATCTTCGCGGTGGGCAGCGCCAGCGTCGCGTCCGGCTCGAATCCGGGACCGGCCATCGCGTACAGGCCCGCGCCGTAGGCCTTGCGCACCACCACGCAGATCTTCGGCACGGTCGCCTCGGATACCGCGCTGATCATCTTCGCGCCGTGCCTGATGATGCCCTGCCGCTCGACCGCGGTGCCGACCATGAATCCGGGCACGTCGGCCAGGAACAGCAGCGGCACGTTGAACGCGTCGCAGAGCTGGATGAACCGGGTGGCCTTGTCCGCGGAGTCCACGAACAGGACACCGCCCTTGAACATGGGGTTGTTCGCCACCACCCCGATGACCTGGCCGTCCAGCCGGGCGAACCCGACAACGAGCTCCCGCGCCCAGAGCGCATGAATCTCGAAGAACGAGTCCTCGTCCACGATGCCGCGCAAGTAGCGCCGCATGTCAAAGGCCTGCCGCTCGCTGGCCGGCACGAGGTCGCGCAGCCGCTCGGCGTCGGCCGGCTTCGGTTCCCTGGCCGTTGTCGCGGGGGCTGCCTGTTCCCAGTTGGACGGCAGGTAGGACAGGTAGCCGCGTACGGCATCGAGCGCGGCGCGCTCGGAGTCGGCCAGGAAATGGCCGCAGCCCGACACCGTGCAGTGCATCCGGCCGCCGCCCATCTCCTCCAGCGTGGTCTGCTCCTTCACCACCATCTCGACCATCCGCGGGCTGCCCAGGTACATCGAGGCGTTGCCGTCCACCATGGCCACGTAGTCGCAGAACGCCGGGATGTAAGCGCCGCCCGCGGCCGACGGGCCGAACAGCGCGCAGACCTGCGGGATAGCGCCGGACGCGCGCACCTGGGTGTGGAAGATCTTGCCCGCGCCGCGGCGCCCCGGGAACATCTCGACCTGGTCGGTGATCCGAGCGCCGGCCGAATCCACCAGGTAGATCATGGGGATGCCGGAGGAATACGCCTTCTCGATGATCCGGATGATCTTCTCGACGGTGCGCGCCCCCCACGAGCCGGCCTTGACCGTGGAGTCGTTGGCCATCAGCGCCACCGGCCGGCCGCCGATCGTCGCGGTGCCGGTGATCACCCCGTCGGCGGGCAGGGTGGGGTCGAGCGCGTTGGCGTACCGCCCGTCCTCGGCCAGGCTGTCCTTGTCGGTGAGCAGCGCGATCCGGTCCCGGGCGAACAGCTTGCCCTTGGCCGCGGCCGCCTCGTGGTAGCGGGCGGCGCCGCCGGCCTCGATCCGCTCCCGGAGCGCGGCCAGCTCGGGATGTGCATCCACATGTGCGTCCACGCTGGCGAGATTACTAGCCCGGCGTGGGCGCCTGAGACGACGTCAGGGCGCGATCGTCCGAGTCCGCGGGCCCGCCCGCAGCACCTGCGAGGGGAGCGTCCGGCCGATGATGCGCTCCGCCTCGGCCGCCGCGTCGATCATCGCCTCCAGGTCGACCCCGGTAGCTACGCCCATGTCCTCGACCATGTGCACGAGCTCCTCGGTGGCTATGTTCCCGGTCGCCCCCGGCGCGTACGGGCAGCCGCCGAGGCCGCCGACCGAGGCGTCGAAGTCGGCCACGCCGAGCTCGAGCGCGGTCAGCACGTTCGCCAGCCCGGTGCCGCGGGTGTTGTGGAAGTGCAGGTTGAGCGCGATGTCCGGGTGCCTCGACCGGAACTCGCCGACCAGCTCCCGGACCCGGGCCGGCGTAGCCATCCCGGTCGTATCCCCGAACGAGACCGAGTCCGCGCCGTCGGCCACCGCGCGGCCGGCCACGCCAACGACCCGCTGCACCGGCACGTCGCCCTCGTACGGGCAGCCCCAGGCGGTGGAGACGATCACCTGGCAGGTCGCCCCCGCCTGGTGCGCCTGGTCGATGAGGACCGCGATGTCGTCGAGCGATTCGGCGGTGCTCCGGTTCACGTTCTTGCGGTTGTGCGTGTCCGAGGCGGACACCACGGCCTCGAGCTCGGTGAACCCGGCGTCGAGCGCCCGGGTGGCGCCGCGGGAGTTCGGAACCAGGGCGGAGTACCTGACGCCGGGAGTCCGCGTGACCTGCCGCCAGACCTCGTCCGCGTCGGCCATCTGCGGGATGGCCTTGGGATGCACGAAGGACACGGCCTCGATCCGCTGCACCCCGGTGCCGGACAGGGTGTTGATCAGCTCGACCTTGGCGCCGGTCGGGACCGGGTCCTCGTTCTGCAGGCCGTCCCTCGGGCCGACCTCGCGCAGCGATATCCGATCCGGAAGGTCGCTCACTGTGATTCTTCCTCTGCTACTCGCCGGGCCAGCGTGGCTCCCGCTTCTCATTGAACGCCGCGATGCCCTCTGTTCTATCCCCGGAGAAGGCGGCCGTCCGCCAGGCGGCGTCCTCGATGTCCAGCGCGGCGGCGAGAGCGGTCCCGCTGCCCTGCCTGATGGCTTGTTTTGCAGCCCGAACGGCCACGGGTGAATTGCGCGCGATGACGCCGGCCAGGCGGATCGCATGGTCGCGAGCGGCCGCGGCCGGCACCAGGCGGTCGGCCAGGCCGATCCGGTAAGCCTCGGCGGCGTCGACCTGGCGCCCGGTCATGATCAGGTCGATGGCTCGTCCCGGCCCCAGCTTGCGCAGCGTGAGCTGGGTGCCGCCGCCCCCGGGGACCAGGCCGACCGTGGTCTCCGGCAGGCCGAAGACGGCGGTCTCGTCCGCCACGATCAGGTCGCAGCTGAGCGCGAGCTCGCAGCCGCCGCCCAGCGCGTAACCGTGCACCGCCGCCACCGTGGGCTGCGGCAGGTCGCGCAAGCTCTCGAACGCCCTGCGGAAGACCGGGCGCTGGCGGGCGAAGTCCGCATCGGTCATGGCGTGCCGTTCCTTGAGGTCCGCCCCCACGCAGAACGCGCGCGGGCCGGACGCGCGCAGGACGATGGCCCGGACGGTGCCGTCGGCCGCCAGGGCGGCGCAGACGTCGGCCAGCCGCCCGGCCATGGCCGTATCCAGCGCGTTGAGCGCGTCCGGCCGGTCCAGCACGATCTCGGCCACCGCGGGCGTTCCGGCTTCATCCCGGCGCAGGCTCACCCCGTCCATGGTCAGCGCTCTCCCGTCGTCATGGTCAGCGCTCTCCCGCCAGCCGCTGCTGCTCGTTCTCGACCAGCTGGAACAGCGTGGCCTGTACCTCCTGCACGTCCGGTATCTCGGTCAGCACCAGCTGACCCTGCTCGCCCGCGGACTCCACGGTCAGCTTTCCGGCGCCGAGCAGCCGGTCGATCGGCCCGTGCGAGAACGAGACGTCACTGATCCGCAGCAGCGGGAAGTCCCGGCCCTGGCGGGACACGATCCCCTCGCGCAGCCGGAGCCTGCGCGTGGTCAGCTCGTAGGTGGTGGTCCGCCAGCGCAGGATCGGGACCAGGACCCAGGCCAGCAGGATGACGATCGCGATGACCCCGACGGCGAGCCGCGCCCAGCCGGCCGCCGAACCCGAGGGGATCGCCACGAGAAGGGCCAGCGCTGCGGCGACGGTGAGCACTCCGACGAACAACGGGCGCAGCACCGTCTTCCAGTGCGGGTGCACCAGGAGCACGCTGCGCTCGATGTCCTCCGGTTCTTGACTGACCATGGAGCACATCGTTCCACGCCACGCGGTACCGCGCCGCCGGGGCGGCCGGGGCGGCGGTCATCGGGCGCTCGGCTACTGGACGAAGGTGAACAGCTCCTGCCCGGACCGGAACGGCCGCGGCGGTGCGCTCAGCTGGGCCGCACCCACGCCGAACAGGTTCCCTTGCGCTACGACGAGCGCCTGCGGGCGGAAGCCGGCCTCCTCGAACCAGCCCTGGATGACCGGCAGGATCCCGTCCTCCCGCGGTTGCCTGGTCCAGATGACCCAGCCCCGCGGAGCGCAGAGCGCGGGCAGGAACCCGACCGTGCGCCTGATGTCCTCGTCGCTGACGTTGCCGAATATGCCGCAGGCCAGGACGAGGCCGGCAGGTACGGCGCCGGCATAAACGCCGGACCGGCCGGCGTCGCCCTCGATGACCGTGAGCCGGTCGAGGCCGGCCTGCTCGATGCCCGTCCTGGCCGCCGCCGCGTTGCGCGGATCGGCCTCTACCAGGAGGCCGGCCAGGTCCGCGCCGCGCCGGTGCCGCCGGGCCACACCGATCAGATCCCGGCCCTGGCCCGCGCACATGCTGATCACCCGGATCGGGCCCGGCGGCAGCTCGTCCAGCGCCGCGGCGATCAGGTCCTGCACGACGAGGAGGCGCAGGTGCAGCGGCGAGCCGGCCCGGTCGTACTCGTCGTGCCAGGCGGCATAGTCACGGAGCGCCATGGCACTCATCATCGCCGGCACCACCCGCCGAGCCTCCGCGCAGGGCGCTCACCCGGCCCGGCCACGCCCGGGCGCAGCGTGGCAGGGATTGCGCGCAGGCCCGCACCAGCCCGGGGCTGGGTGGGCGCGGCGGGCGCAGCGCCGCGCAGGCTCAGCGCAGGTGCACGACATCGCCGGCGCTCACCGCGAGTTGGTCCCCGGCCGTCTGCAGCACCAGCCGCCCTTCGGTGTCCACGTCCAGTGCCGTCCCGCGCGCCGCGTCGCCGCCAGGGAACTCCACCCGCACCGGCCGGCCAAGGGTGACGCTGCGGTGGCGATACTCCGCGCGCAGGCCGCTAGCGTCGGGGTCGCCGGGGCTCGCCCCGTTCGCCCAGGCCAGGTACCAGCGCTCCAACTCGCCCAGCGCGGCGCCAAGCAGTTGCTGGCGTCCGGTGCCCGCCGCCCCCTCGAGGGCTAGCGACGTGGCCGTCTCGATCGGCAGCTCATCCCGCCGCGCGGAGACGTTGAGCCCAACGCCGACCACGACCGCGCCGGCCGCCTGCTCGGCGAGGATCCCGGCCAGCTTCCGGCCGCCGACCAGGACATCATTCGGCCACTTGAGCCGCGCGTCCAGCCCGGCCGCGGCGCCGACCGCGGACGCGATGGCCACCCCGGCCAGCAGCGGAATCCAGCCGCGCCTGGCCGGCGGGACTACCACCGGGCGCAGCAGCACCGAGAACGTCAGCGCGGCGCCCGGCCGGCTGACCCAGGCCCGGCCCATCCGCCCCCGCCCGGCGGTCTGCGCCTCGGCCACCAGCACGGTGCCCTCCGGAGCGCCGCCGGCGGCCCGCTCGAGCAGGTCAGCATTGGTCGAGCCGGTGACCTCTGTCACCTCGACCGCACGCCAGAACCCGCCCGGCCGTACCAACGCACCCGCCAGCGTCGTCCCGCTCAGCGGCGCGCGCTCACCCGCGCTCATGCAGCCAATATTGCCGCTATTGCCGCGGCCCGCGCCCATTTCCCGGCTCAGCCCACTTTTGCGCGCGGCTCGACGATGAAATCGGGGCAAATCGAACGTGTCTTGGTCATTGCGTGCGCATAGTCAGGGAGCGATCATGGTGAGCTCGCGAGGCGGGACGAGGTTAGCCGGTGTTTTGGAGGCCGGCGGCGACGCCGTTGACGGTGAGAAGGAGTAGGCGTTCTAGGCGGGGGCGGTCGGGCGAGGACTCCGCGGTCGGGGCGCGGAGGGCGGCCAGGGCGCGCAGTTGCAAGTGCGAGAGGGCGTCCACGTAGGGGTTGCGCAGCGCCACCGCGCGCGAGAGGACGGGGCGGTCGGCGAGCAGCCGGTCGTGACCGGTGACCGTCAGCACCAGCCTGGCGGTGAGGTCGTACTCGGCCAGCACCGCGGCGGTAAGGTCAGGTCGGCCGCCGAGCGCGAGGTAGCGGGCGGCGATCCGCCGGTCCGTCTTGGCCAGGCTCATCTCGGCGTTGTCCAGCAGCACGGCGAGCAGCGGCCATTCGCGGTAGGCCCGGCGGAACTCGGCTACGCCGTCGGGCGTCTCGGCCACCGCCGCCAGCCCGCTGCCCAGGCCGAACCAGCCGGGCAGGTTCACCCGCGTCTGCGCCCAGGCGAATACCCACGGGATCGCCCGCAGGTCGGCCAGGCCGGACGATGCGGCCGCCCGGCGGGCCGGGCGGGAGCCGATGCGCAGCCCGCTGATCTCCTCCAGCGGGCTGATCCTGGCGAACCAGGTGGCGAAGCCTTCGGTGTCCACCAGGCTCCGGTAGGCATCCAGCGCGGCCGCCTCCAGCTTCCCCGCGAGGTCGGCGATCCGCTGCTCCACACGGGCGGCCGGGGCGGTGGAGGCGGGCGCCGAGGCCAGCAGCACGGCCGAGGTGACCTGCTCCAGGTGCCGTTGCGCGAGGACCAGGTGGCCGTACCTGGCGAAGATCACCTCGCCCTGTTCGGTGACCTTGAAGCGCCCGTCGACCGAGCCAGGTGCCTGCGCCAGCACGGCCCGCCCGGCCGGGCCGCCGCCGCGGCCGAGGGCGCCGCCGCGGCCGTGGAACAGCGTCAGCGCGACGCCGCGCGCCGCCGCCCAGGCCGCCAGCGCCGCCTGCGCGCGGAACAGCCGCAGCGTCGCGCCGACCGGGCCGAGTTCCTTGGCCGAGTCGGAGTAGCCGAGCATGACCTCCAGCGCCGGGCCCGCCGCACCGGAGCCCGCCCCGCCAGAACCCGCCGCACCAGAGCCCGCCCCGCCGGAACCCGCCGCACCGGAACCCGCCCCGCCGGAACCGGCCTCGGCGGGATCGGCCCTGGACGCGGCTGGATTCGGTGTGCCGAGTTTGCTCGCTACCGGCTCGAGTTTCAGCATCTCGTCGAGCACCTCGACGGCGTGGTCCAGGTCGGCGCCGCTCTCGAACAGCGGGATCACGTCGAGGTTGGGCGGGCGGCCGTCCGGGACGGCTCGGCGGGCCAGCTCGTACACGACGGCGATGTCACGAGCCGAGCGGGTGAAGCTGACCACGTACCGCCGGCACGCCCGCGTCCCGAACCGGCCCTGGATCCAGGCGATCACGCGGAACGTCGCCAGGACCTCCTGGGTCTGCGGCGACGGCGGCTCGCCGCGCTCCAGCTCGGCCAGCGCCCGGGCGTGCACCTCGCTGTGTTGCCTGACCTCCAGCTCGGCCAGGTGGAACCCGAACGTCTCCGCCTGCCAGATCAGGTGCTGCAGCTCGCCGAATGCCTGCCGGGGCGCGCCCGCCGCCGCCAGCGAGTCCTGCACCAGGCGCAGGTCGGCCAGGAACCCGGCCGGATCCCCATAACCCAGATCGGCATGGCGCAGCCGGGTAGCGCGGAGCCGTTCGGCTAGAAAAAGGAGGTAGGTACGGTGCGGCTCGGCCGGGGAGCGGGCCGCGATGTCGGCCAGCAGCCCCGGGTGCTCCGCCCCGGCGATCTCGAGCGCGCGGGCCAGGGCGGGCGACGGCGGGGTGACCGGCGCCTCTGCGGTCAGCGCGCGCCCGATCCGCTCGGTGACCGTCTCCAGCGCGGCCAGCGCGTGCTGCGCCTGGATGATCGCGGTTTCCCTGGTGACCTGCGCGGTCACGAACGGGTTGCCGTCCCGGTCGCCGCCGACCCAGCTGCCGAAGCGCAGGAACGCCGGAGCAGCCGCGGGGACCCGGCCGCAGTCCGCGCCGGTCAGCACGTGATCCAGTGACCGGTAGAGCGCCGGGACCACGCGGAACAGCGTCTCGTCAAACACGATCATCGCGGCGCGGATCTCGTCCAGCGGCTCCATGGCCTTGACCCGCAGCGGCGAGGTCCGCCAGAGCAGGTCGATCTCCTCCCGCAGCCGCCGCTGCGTCTCCGCCTGCGCGCCCGGGCCGGGCGCGTCATCTAGCCCGGCCAGCAGCCCGCTGATCCCGCGCAGCGCGGCGGTCACCGCGCGGCGGCGCGTCTCGGTCGGGTGCGCGGTGAGCACCGGGTGCACCCGCAGCCGGGCCAGCAAGGCTTCAAGCTCGCCGGGCGCGGTGGCGCGGATGTCGGCCACGGCGACGGCGAGCGACTCGCGCAGCGGCGCGCCGCCGGCGGCGCGCTCGCGCAGGGTCCGGATCCGCTGATGTTCCTCGGCCAGGTTGACTAGATGGAAGTAGACGGTGAACGCGCGGGCGACCAGCTCGGCCCGGTCCAGCGGCCAGGACGCGACCAGGACGGCGATCTCGTCTCCGACCGGATCGGCCCGCGGCGGCGGGTCCTCGCGGCGCGCCTCGATCACCGCGTGCCGCAGCCGCTCCACGTCGGCGAGCAGATCCTCGCCCCCCGATTCGCGGAGCACCTCGCCGAGCAGGTCACCCAGCAGCCGGACGTCACGGCGCATCCGCTGGGGCATCTGCTGTCGGTCCGACTCCCGGCTCACGGGCGACAGCGTAGCCATCGATCCGCCGGACGCCGCTACTGTGTGCCCATGACCAGCGAAGCCCGAGACGAGAGCATCCAGGACGAGGCCGGCGAGCCGTACCCGCACACCACTGCGGGCAAGATCGCCGACCTGGAGCAGCGCAGGCACGAGGCGATCCACGCGGGCTCGGAGCGTGCGGTGGAAACGCAGCACGCCCGGGGCAAGATGACGGCCAGGGAGCGGATCGACAAGCTGCTGGATCCCGGCTCGTTCACCGAGTTCGACGAGCTGGCCAGGCACCGAGCCCATGACTTCGGGGTCGCGGACCGCCGCCCCTACGGGGACGGGGTCGTCACCGGGCACGGCACGGTGGACGGGCGGCCGGTCTGCGTGTACAGCCAGGACTTCACGGTGTTCGGCGGGTCGCTCGGGGAGGTCTATGGCGAGAAGATCGTCAAGGTGATGGACCACGCGCTGAAGACCGGCTGCCCGGTGATCGGCATCAACGACGGCGGCGGCGCCCGGATCCAGGAGGGCGTGGTCGCGCTGGGCATGTTCGCCGAGATCTTCTACCGGAACGTACTCGTGTCCGGAGTCATACCGCAGATCTCGCTGATCATGGGGCCGTGCGCGGGCGGCGCGGTGTACTCGCCGGCCATCACCGACTTCACGCTGATGGTGGACCAGACCTCGCACATGTTCATCACCGGACCCGACGTGATCAAGACGGTGACCGGGGAGGAGGTCAGCTTCGAGGAACTCGGCGGCGCGCACACGCACAACGTCAAGTCCGGGGTGGCCCACTACCAGGCCAGGGACGAGGATGACTGCCTGGAGTTCGCCCGCGACCTGCTTTCTTACCTGCCGTCCAACAACATGGACGACCCGCCGTCGGACGCCGGTCAGCCTGCTTTGGTTCCGAATGCTGACGGCGCTGAGCTGACCGCATCCGACGATGAGCTCGACACGGTGATCCCCGATTCGCCGAACCAGCCGTACGACATGCACGACGTGATCACCCGGGTCGTGGACGGCGGCGAGTTCCTCGAGATCCACGCGCTGTTCGCGACCAACATCATCGTTGGGTTCGGCCGGGTGGAAGGCTCGCCGGTCGGCGTGGTGGCCAACCAGCCGTTGCAGTTCGCCGGCACGCTGGACATCGACGCCTCGGAGAAGGCCGCGCGCTTCGTCCGGACCTGCGACGCGTTCAACGTCCCCATCCTGACGTTCGTGGACGTCCCCGGCTTCCTGCCCGGGACGGCGCAGGAGTGGGGCGGCATCATCCGGCGCGGCGCCAAGCTCATCTACGCGTACGCGGAGGCCACCGTGCCCAAGATCACGGTGATCACCCGCAAGGCGTACGGCGGCGCCTACGACGTCATGGGCTCCAAGCACCTGCGGGCCGATATCAACCTGGCCTGGCCCACCGCGCAGATCGCGGTCATGGGCGCCCAGGGCGCGGTGAACATCTTGTACCGGCGCGAGCTGGCCGAGGCCGAGGATCCGGTCGAACTGCGCGATCGGCGCGTCACCGAGTACGAGGACAGGCTGGCCAACCCCTACATCGCGGCCGACCGGGGTTATGTGGACGCGGTGATCCGGCCGGCCGAGACCCGCGGGCAGGTGGCCGTGGCGCTGCGGGCGCTGCGCACCAAGCGGCAGACCCTGCCGCCGAAGAAGCACGGGAACATCCCGCTGTAACCGCGTAACCGCCGGACCGCGGGCCGCATCCGTCGCGTGGTCGATGGCACATTGCCGACACAGGAGGGGAGGCAACGGCACACCGACGGGGGTTCTCTGGGCATGGCCTAGAGTCAGGAGCACGATGACCGAGCTCTCCGCGCCCCTGCCGATTCTCGCCCGCTACGCGATCATGGTCGACGTCGGGTACATCTATGCCGCGGCGGGAGAGCTGCTGCTGGGCGCCAGCTCGCGCCGGGAGTACCGGGTGGATGCGCCCGGCCTCATCCAGGAGCTCACCAGGAACGCCGAGAACAAGATCCGGGGCGAGCTGCTCCGGGTCTACTGGTATGACGCGGCCAGGGACCGGGTGCCCACCATCGATCAGCGAGTGATCGCGCAGATGCCGTGGGTCAAGCTGAGGCTCGGTAACCTGAACGCCCGCGGCCAGCAGAAGGGCGTGGACGCGCAGATCCGCGCCGACATGGAGGCGCTCGCCCGGCACCGGGCTCTCACCGACGCGGTGCTAGTCGCCGGGGACGAAGACATGGTTCCGGCGGTGGAGGCGGCGCAGGCCTACGGGGTCCGGGTTCACCTGTGGGGAGTCGAGCCGCCCTACGGCACCAACCAGGCGGAGCGGCTGGTCTGGGAGTCGGACACGGTCGAGGTGCTCGACGCGGCCTTCGTCAAGCCGTACTTCACCAGCCAGCTGATCACCGAGGCCGAACCCGCCCGGCTGGACGTCCAGATGACGGCCATCGTGCCCTCGCCGGCCCAGCTGTTCGGTGAGCGGCACGCCCCCCGTCCTGGAGCGAGGGTCGTGGCGCACGGCCCGGCCGGCCCGCCCGGCGCGGCGGCCGCCAGCAAGCTCGGGCCCGACCGGGAACGGGTCGAGGAGGCCGGCGAGCACGTGGCGCAGAAGTGGATCCTGACCCGCGGTGAGGACAACATCAGGGACCTGCTGCCCGGGCCGATCCTGCCCCCGGTCATCGACAAGGAACTCCTCGTCGAGGCCGAGAAGGAACTGGGCCAGTCGTTGCGCCCTTATCAAGAGGCGAGGGAGTGGCTGCGCGACGCCTTCTGGGAGCGGGTGCACAGGCAGTTCGGCATCGGCGTCGGAAAGTCGCGGTCCTGATGGCGGGGCCCGGATCCGGCCCGGCCGACCGCCAGAGCGACAGCCGCCAGAGCGACAGCCGCCAGAGCGACAGCCGCCAGAGCGACAGCCGGCAGAGCGACAGCCGCCAGAGCGACAGCCGGCAGAGCGACAGCCGCCAGAGCGACAGCCGGCAGAGCGACAGCCGGCAGAGCGACGGGCCGCCGCGCGCCGAGCGCGCGGGAGCGCCCGTGCTCGCCGTGGTCAGGGGCGATGCCTCGGCCGAGGAGATTGCCGCGCTGACCGTCGTGCTCGCGGCCGGCAGCGCCGCTGCGGCCCGCGCGGCGGCCGCCTCGACGGCGGGCCGCGGCAGCCAGGCCTTCGGCTGGGCCAGCAGGCGGGCCATGCTGCGCAAGCCGCTCAGTCACGGTCCTGGCGCGTGGCGAGCGAGTGCGCGGCCCGGCGCCGGGCCATAGCGCCGGCTCGGGTAGCCGCTGGCCGATGAGGGGCCATCCCTCAGGGCGGAGCGTAAGTAACGCTATGGCAGGCCTAACGCTTCGCGTTAACGGGCCAATCCGGCCGCGGGTCGCCTGGCCCAGTTACCTGGGGCCGGGATGGATGAGCGCCGGACCGCTCCGCCTGACGCCGGGGCGCGGTGCGCAGGCTGACTACTAGACTCCTCACAGACTCATGAGGAGACTAAATCTTTGCGCAAGGTCTTGATCGCGAACCGCGGCGAGATCGCGGTGCGGATCGCCCGGGCATGCCGCGACGCCGGGCTGGCCAGCGTCGGCGTCTATGCGCAGTCCGACCTCGACGCGCTGCACGTCACGATGACCGACGAGGCGTTCGCTCTCGGCGGGCAGAGTCCCGCCGAGAGCTACCTGGACATCGACAAGATTCTCAAGGCCGCCGCCGAGTCCGGGGCCGACGCCGTGCATCCCGGATACGGATTCCTGGCCGAGAACGCCGACTTCGCGCGCGCCGTCGCCGCCGCCGGGCTGACCTGGATCGGTCCCCCGGCCGACGCGATCGAGGCGCTCGGGGACAAGGTGCGGGCCCGCGACATCGCCGCAGAGGTCGGCGCCCCGCTGGCCCCCGGTACGCCCGGTCCGGTGTCCGGTGCCGAGGAGGTGCTCGCGTTCGCGCGCGAGTACGGGCTGCCGATCGCGATCAAGGCCGCATACGGCGGCGGCGGGCGCGGGCTCAAGGTGGCCCGGTCGATGGAGGAGATCGAGGAGCAGTACGCCTCGGCGGTCAGAGAGGCGGTGGCCGCGTTCGGCCGCGGTGAGTGCTTCGTCGAGCGGTACCTGGACCGGCCGCGGCACGTGGAGACGCAGTGCCTGGCCGACCAGCACGGGAACGTCGTGGTCGTCTCGACCCGCGACTGCTCGCTGCAGCGCCGGCACCAGAAGCTGGTGGAGGAGGCGCCCGCGCCGTTCCTGACCGACGAACAGATCGCCCAGCTCCGCGATTCGTCGAAGGCGATCCTGCGCCAGGCCGGGTACGTGGGCGCGGGGACGTGCGAGTTCCTGGTCGGTCAGGACGGCACCGTGTCTTTCCTCGAGGTGAACACCAGGCTGCAGGTGGAACACCCGGTCACCGAGGAAGTCAGCGGGATCGACCTGGTACTAGAGATGTTCCGCATCGCCGAGGGCGAGCCGCTCGGGTACGACGACCCGCCCGCCCGGGGCCATTCGATCGAGTTCCGGATCAACGCTGAGGATCCGGGGCGCAATTTCCTGCCCACGCCCGGGACCATCACGGTCTGGCAGCCGCCATCCGGACCTGGCGTGCGGCTGGACGCGGGATACACGGCGGGCATGACCATTCCGCAGGCATTCGATTCCCTGATCGGCAAGCTGATCATCACCGGCGCCAGCCGCCGCCAGGCACTGGCCAGGGCGCGCCGTGCGCTGGCCGAGTTCGAGATCGACGGGCTGCCGACCGTGCTGCCGTTCCACCGGGCCGTGGTGGACGACCCGGCGTTCACCGACGAGCCATTCGCGGTGCATACGCGGTGGATCGAGACGGAGTTCGCGACGAAGATTCCCCCTTACTCCGGCGAGGTGGCCGAGCCGGGTGCGCCCGGGCCCGACCGCGAGCGGATCACGGTCGAGGTGGGCGGCAAGCGGCTCGAGGTCGTGCTGCCCGCCGGGCTCGCCGCGGTAGGCCAGCCCGCGCAGCCGCCCGGCCGGGAGCGTAGCCGCCGCTCGGGTCACCGCGACCGCGGCCCCGCGGCCGCCGGAAGCGGTGACGACCTGGTCAGCCCCATGCAGGGCACGATCGCCAAGATCGTTGTCGAGGAAGGTCAGCACGTCTCGGCCGGTGACACGGTGGTGGTGCTCGAGGCGATGAAGATGGAGCAACCGCTCACCGCGCACAAGGATGGGACGGTGACCGGGCTGGCCGTGCAGATCGGCCAGACGGTGGCCGCCGGCGGCGTCATCTGCGAGCTGAAGGACTGATCTGCCGGCCGCGATCGTGGCGGTGACGGGCTGCGGTGGTCACGCCCGCAGTCGTCACGAGTCACAACAGTCACAAGGGCCGCAGTGGTCACGAACCGCAGCCGTCACGAGGCGCAGTGGTCACGAGGCGCAGCGGCCACAAGGCGCAGTGGTCACGAATCACAGCGGCCACAAGCCGCTGTGGTCGCAGCCGGTCTCCCGATCATGAACCGGAACGGCCGGGGGCGCGAATCGTTTACCCGGGTACAGTGCCGGGCGAAACGAGATGCCGTGCCGGTCGGTCGCGGTCGCAACCGCCGACGGCAGCCGGCGCTGGCTGGGAGGTAGAGCAGCGGTGAGCACAACCCGGCGGTCGGTGAGGCTCATGGCCGGCGACCCCGCAGCTCCCCTCGCAGGGCTCACGGCCGGCGACCCCGCAGCCCCGCCCGTAGGGCTCACGGCCGGCGGCCCCGCAGCTCCCCCCTCAGCGCTCACGGCCGGCGACCCCGCAGGCCCGTCCGCAGCGGTCGCGGCCGACGACCCCGCAGTGGTGCCGTTCGCCTTCGCCGTGACCTTCGCCTGCCCGGGCCGCTATTGTTTCCATTGCCAGCACCCCGCGAGCGCAGGCATGGCCGATACGTTTGCTGTCTCGTAACATGCCAGGCAGGAAGGCCGGAACTGGACTCATTGGCGGTCGCGGGCCCGGGGCGGGACGGGCTATGCACCCGGTGAGCAGGCCCGGCTACGCCGGGCGCCGGGACGATCTTGATGACGCCACGCTGGTGCAGCTCGTCGCCATCGCGGATCCGGACGCGCTGGCGGTCCTGTATCAGCGCCATGGCGCCGCCTGCTATCGGCTGGCGCGGCGGGTCACTGTCAACGACGCGCTGGCCGAGGACGCCGTCCAGGAGGCGTTCGTCGGGTTGTGGCGCGATCCGGCGGCCTATGTCTCCGGCCAGGGCAGTGTCCTGAACTGGCTGCTGGGACTGACCCATCACAAGGCGGTGGACTTCGTGCGCCGGGAAACCGCCCAGCAACGGCGGCAGCACGCGCAGGCGGCGAAGCAGGCCCTTGACCCGCCCCCGAATGACCCGGCGGCGGCCGCGTGGGCCGGGATCCGCGCGGAGACCGTCCGGGCCGCACTATCTGAGCTGCCCGAACCGCAGCGGCACGCGCTCGCGCTGGCCTATTTCGGCGGATACACCCAGCGCGAGATTGCCCAGCTCACCGGCACCCCGCTGGGCACGGTCAAGACCCGTATGTTCACCGCCATGCGGCGGCTGCAGTTGCGCCTGGCCTCCCTCGATGACCTGCGAGGGGAGGAAACCTCATGACCGACCAGGCGCCTGAGCACACGGTCTTCGACGAGCTCGCGGCCGGCTACGTGCTGTATGCCCTGGAGCCCGCGGACGAGCAGCGTTTCCTCCGGCACGCTGAGCAGTGCTCGCGATGCCACCAGACGCTGGCGGAATTCCAAAAGGTGGCCGCGGCGCTGGCGGATACCGCGCCGCACGCCGAGCCCAGTGCGCGGCTGGGCGAGCGGATCATGGCCGTGGCCCGAGCGGATCTCGCCGAGCAGGGCCATGCGTCTGCCCCGCCTGCCGACTCCGGAGGCAGGGAGGCTGGCACCGCCCTTACTGGCGGCACCGCCCTTACTGGCGGCACTGCCTCGGATCACGACGCGGTCTCGGATCACGGCACCACCCTTGACGAGGGCGCCACGACCCGGGGAGAGGACGCGCCCTCGGATGACCCCGGCGCGGCCCGCAGGCCTGGAACGCCCTCGGGTGCCGGGACCGCCCCCGGTGACCGGACCGGCCCGGATGACGCGGTCGCAGCGGATCCGGGCAGCGCCGCCCCGGCCAGGCCGGCCCCCGGCCGGGTGGTACCGCTGCGGCGCCGCGCCGGCCGGGGCACGTCAGGACGGCGGTGGCAGAAGCCCGCCGTGGCCGCCGCGGCTGCCGTGCTCATCGCGGTCGGGGGCGTCTGGGCCGGCCTCGCCGCTACCTCGGGCGGCCGGCCGCAGCCGCTGGCAGCGTGCGCTCACCCTCATGCGTGCCAACAGGTGACGCTGACCAGCGCGACGACGAACCATACGGCGGCGAAGGTCGTCATCGACGACGGGGTGGCGTGGATGGAGCCGAGCGCGATGCGGGCGAACTCCGCTGACGAGATCTACGTGCTCTGGCAAGTTACCGGCGGCCCTGTCCCGCTGGCGGTGGGCTCGTTTGACGTCAAGGCCGGTACCACCTCGGCGATCAAGGTCGGCGCGCTGCCCGCGCCGTACCACGGCACGCACGCCTTCGCCGTCAGCCTGGAACACGGACGGACGATCCCGCCCAGGCCCTCGACGCCGGTCGCGGCGGGCAAGGTTTCCTGACCGGGATTCCTGGCCCGGCGCGGGCGTTCCAGGCCGCGACGTCCCCCGTCTCAGTGATCATGGAAGGTGTGCGAGCCTAGAGTTGTCCAGGTCCCATCCAATCCGGCGGAGACAGCGGTGACCAGGCTGCCCGGTGATCCCAGCTTGCTGGGGAAGCTGGCCTTTGCGGTCGGGTTCAGGCTGCCCGAGAAGAATCGCGAATGGGTGCGCCACGAGCTGACCGATGCCGGCTGGAGGGTGCGGGTGATCCTGCGGCACCTGACCGTGATGATCCCGGTCTGCGTGCTGCTGGCCTTGCTGCCCGGCCCGCCCTGGCTGAAGATCATGGTTCCGGCGCTGGCGCTGGCCGGCAGCCTGTTCACGGTCACCGCGTACGCGGACGACATCAGGGCGGCGCGGCTGCGCCAGCACGGGCTACCCGTGCCCGACGACCCCGATCTCGGCCATCCCACACACTGACCGGTCTGGGCGCCGCGCGGGCGCGCGGCCCGGCGGGCGCGCGGCTCGGCGGGGTGAGCCGGGCCAGCCGGGCCCAGCCGAGTGAGCCGACCAGGGTCAGCCGAATGAGCGGGGCCGACCGGGGCCGACCCAGCCGAGGACAGCCGAGGACAGTCGGGTCAGTCGGCTTGGGTCGAGGACTGCATGAGCTGGCGGGCGGCCTCGGTCAGGCTCCCGGACAACGACGGATAGACCGCGAACGTATGCGCCACCTGGTCCACGGTGAGCTGCTGCTCCACGGCCAGCGACACCGGCAGGATCAACTCGCTGGCGCGGTAGGCCACTATCACGCCGCCGAGCACGATCCCCGTCACCGGCCGGGCGAACAGCTTGATGAAGCCGTCCCGCAGCCCGGCCATCTTCGCGCGGGCGTTCGTGGCCAGCGGCAGCTTCACGACGCGGGCATGCACGTCCCCGGACAGGACCGCGGCATGCGACACGCCGACCGTGGCGATCTCAGGATCGGTGAAGATGGTCGCCGCCACGTGGCTGAGTCGCAGCGGCTGGACGGCTTCACCCAGTGCGTGCCACATCGCAATGCGGCCCTGCATCGCGGCGACCGAAGCCAGCATCCGCACCCCCGTGCAGTCGCCGGCCGCGTACACGCCGGGCACCGACGTGCGCGACACCCTGTTCACCTCGACGAACCCGTGATCGTCCAGCCTGATGCCTGCCTCCTCCAGGCCGAGGCCGCGGGTGCCCGGCGTCATGCCGACCGTCAGCAGGCAGTGCGACCCGGTCACCGTCCGGCCGTCGGTCAGCGTGACCAGCACGCCGTCACCGGTCCGCTGCACTCCCGCCGCCCTGGACTGGCCGAGCACGGTCATCCCGTTGCGCCGGAACACACCCTCGATCACCAGCGCGGCGTCGGCGTCCTCCTGCGGCAGCACCCGCTCGCGCGAGGAAACCAGCGTCACCTGCGAGCCAAGGGCCTGGTAGCCGCTGGCGAACTCGGCTCCGGTCACTCCCGAGCCCACCACCACCAGATCCTCGGGCAGCTCGTCGAGATCGTAGAGCTGCCGCCAGTTCAGGATCCGCTCACCGTCAGGCTCCGCGCCGGGCATTATCCGCGGCCGCGCGCCGGTCGCGATGAGCACGGCGTCCGCGGTGATCTCCCGGTCGCCGATGCTGACCGTCCGCGGGCCGGTGAGCCGCCCGGCTCCGGGGACAACCTCGACGCCCTCGGCCGCGAGGCGGACCGCGACGTCGGCGGATTGCGCCTTGGCCAGCGCCTTCACCCGGTTGTACAGGCGCGGGGCATCGACCATAGCCCGGACGGGCGGCGGGCGGGACTGCGGACCGTCGGCCGCCGCTGCGGGCGGCTCGCCGCGGCCGTCACCGATCCGGATGCCGAGGTCGCCCGAGCCGTTCAGCGCGGACATCGTGCCGGCGGTCTCGATGAGGGTCTTGGACGGGACGCAGTCGGTCAGTACGCAGGCGCCGCCGAGACCGTCGGTCTCGGCCACGATGGCCTCGGCGCCGAGCTGGGCGGCGACCAGGGCAGCCTCGTACCCTCCGGGACCTCCGCCGATGATCGCGATGCGCGGGCGTGGCTGGCTCACGATGCCTCATTCTGGCGCATTTGGTGCCGCCCGTGTGCAGAGCATCAGCGTGTTGCCCATAGGCCCACCTGGGGCCGCCCGGACCCCTACGCTGGTGATCCGTGGCTCTCTACGCCGCGTACGGCAGCAACATGGATGCCGCGCAGATGGCCGGGCGGTGCCCGCATTCGCCGCAGCAGGGAACGGGCTGGCTGGAGGGTTGGCGGCTGACGTTCGGCGGCGAGGAAATTGGCTGGGAGGGTGCGCTGGCGACGGTCGTGGAAGATGAGGCCGAGCGGGTCTTCGTCGTCCTCTACGACGTCTCGGAAAGCGACGAGAAGGCGCTCGACCGCTGGGACGGCGTGACTCTCGGCTACTACCGCAAGCTCACGGTGCGGGTGCAGACCCTCGAAGGTGACGCAGCGGCCTGGCTATATGTGCTGAACGGATACGAGGGCGGGCTGCCTGCCGCCCGGTACATCGGCATCGTGGCCGACGCCGCGGAGAGGGCGGCGGCGCCCGCTGATTACGTCGCCTGGCTGCGGGCCAGGCCGTGCCGGTCCATCGGTTCCTGACCGCCCGTATGAGTCAGACCAACGAGACCACGAGCAGCAGCAGTGCGGGGAGCACCAGCGCGGCGATGGCCAGCATGTCCCAGCGGGCCGTGCGTCGGCCGCCTGAGGCCCCGGCCGCGCGCGCCCGGGTGGCGCGCTCGCCCAGCGCCCTGGTGATGATCTCGGAGTCGCTCTTGGTCAGCGCGGCTTGGGCCTCGGCGGGCAGCCGGGCGTAGGCGGCGGGGGGCTGCCGGGACGACTTGGCCGAACGCCGGGCTCGCGCCTCGGCCTTGAGCCTGCTGCGGCGCGAGGAGTGCACCGCCCAGGCGTAAAGTGGCTTGCTCTTCTGCTCGCCGTCCTGGGGGATGCAGTGCACCTCAAGCGAGTCACGCAGCTCCATGTCCTGCACGCAGTCCCAGGGCACGTGGTGATCGCGCAGCGGGTTCCTGATCGTGATGCCCGCATCGTCGGCGAGCACCCGGGGCCGGAACGCCGTGACGTAGGCGATCCCGGTGACCAGGATCAGGACCGCGGCGACCTCCGCCGCGAGGTGGTCCCGCCCCTGGACGGCCAGGTCAATCAGGTTCGCCACGGCGAACGCGACCCACACCCACCAGACGACGGGAGCCACCGGCGACCGGTACACATCCGGCTTGGCCCGCACGCCCCCCGGCCCGGCGGCCCGGGGCTGGGTGGGGACCCGGAGCGGGCCGGCCTGGCCGGCCGCAGCGGGCCCCGTCTGGGCGGCCGGCGGCGGGCCAGCGTGGCCAGTCTCGGCGGCGGTTGGCTGGCCGGCCTGGTCGGCTGGCTGCTGGGCTGATGACACCGGTGCTGGACTCCGCGGTTGGCAAGCGAGTGCGACGCCCCCGGGCCGGGGCGCTGCCGTGCTCTACTGTAAGCCGTCCGCGATCAGGCATGCGCGGCACCGGGCATGCTCGGCACGGCGGGCGTACCTCCGGCCTCGCGCAACGCGGTGAGCGCTGCGTGCACCTGCACCTTGATCCCGACGTCGATAGCTCGTTCGTCGACGTCGAACGTGGGCTGGTGGATGTCGAGCTCGGGTGCGCCGGGTTTCCCGGTGCCGAGCCTGGCCAGGGCACCCGGGATCGATTCCAGGTACCAGGCGAAGTCTTCGCCGCCGAGGCTCTGCGGCGTGCCGGCCACCGCCTGGGGACCCAGCGCCTCCCGCGCCGCGGAGGTGAGCATCGCGGCGCTGACCACCTCGTTGACGGTGGGCGGAACGTTCCGCACGTAGCTGACATCGGCAAGCACGCCGTAGGCGCTGGCGACCGAGTCGATGAGCGCCTTCATCATCTCGGGCGCGGCCTGCCATGCCTCGTCGTCCAGGCACCGTACGGTTCCCTCGGCGATCCCGTCGTCCGGGATCGCGTTGGCCGCCGTGCCCGCGCTTACCCGGCCCCAGACCAGGCTGAGGCTGGATCGCGGGTCCACCCGGCGGGTCAGCGCGGCCGGCAGCTCGGTCACGATCTTGCCCAGCGCGTACACCAGGTCGGCGGTCAGGTGCGGGCGGGCGGTGTGACCGCCGGGCCCGGTGACCCTGACGGTGATCTTGTCGCAGGCGGCCGTGATCGGCCCGGACCGGATCCCGATCTTCCCCACCTCGAGCCGCGGGTCGCAGTGCAGCGCGAAGATGCGGTCCACGCCCGCGATGCCCCCCGCGGCCAGCACGTCGAGCGCACCGCCGGGAACTTCCTCGGCGGGCTGGAAGATCAGCCGGACCCGCCCGGGCAGCGCTCCCGCCTCCGCCTGCGCCGCCAGGAACAGGCCGACACCGAGCAGGATCGTGGTATGCACGTCGTGTCCGCACGCATGGCAGGCGTTCGCCACCGTGGACCGGTAGGCGACGGCCTTCTCGTCGGTGATGGGCAGCGCGTCCAGGTCCGCGCGCAGTGCCACGAGCGGCCCATCGGGGGCGGCCCCGGGACTGCTGATCTCGACGATGAGCCCGGTTCCCTTGGGCAAGATCATCGGCCGCAGGCCGCCGGCGGCCAGCCTGAGCGCCACCCGCCGGGTGGTCCGGTGCTCGTGATAGCCGATCTCCGGATGGGCATGCAGGTCACGCCGGAACTGGATCAGCTCGGCAGAATGATCGGCGAGAAACCCGCCGAGCTCCGCCGCCAGATCATCTCCCGGCATGCGCTGCCTCCCCGGGGCACAAGAAACGGTCCTCCGCGAACTCGGTGACCAAGGCATCCACCACCTCGGTCAGCGCGCCGCCGTCAGCCGTGACCGCACGCTGCCGCTCGTATGACGCTCCCTGGTCTAGGACTTCGGAGACGACGCCGAGCTCAGAACCGCAGCCCAGTCTGTCAGCTATCGGCTCAAGTTCGCGAACCAATTCGTAAAGCTCGTCGCGCATCGGCGCCGTCGCACCGGAATCATCTGTGATCACTATGGCGTCAAGACCGTACCTCGTTGCGCGCCACTTGTTGTCCCGAACGACCCAAGTCGGAGGGCTGGGCAGCTGATAACCACGCTCGATCTGGAGGCTGAACTGCTGCACCAGGCACTGCGAGAGCGCCGCTACCATGCCGATCTCACGCAGGGTGGGGACACCATCGCAGATGCGGATCTCGATCGTGCCGAAATCCGGGTGCGGCCGAATGTCCCACCACACTTCCTTGATGCTCCGGATGGTCCCGGCGCGCAGCAGCGTGTCCATATAGTCCTCGAACTCTTTCCAGTCCGACAGCCGGTGCGGCGGCCCCGCCGTGGGCAGCTCACCGAAGATAACGGCCCGGATCGATGCCAGTCCCGTGTCCTCCCCGTTCCAGTACGGGCTGGACGCGGTCAGCGCGAGGAAATGTGGCAGGTACCTGGACAGAGCGTTGATGATCGGGATTGCCGTGCTGCCGTCGGCCAGGCCCACGTGAACCTGGACGCTGAAAAGCTGGATCCTGCGGACCAGCCACTGCATCTGCTCGACGAGCTCGGCATAACGCTGAACCGGTGCCATCTTCGCGTCCCTCCAGTTGCTGAAGGGATGCGTCCCCGCGCACGTCAGCAGCATGTCCCGGGCGCTGGTTACCCGCTGGAGCTGCGCGATCGTCCCGGCCAGGTCTTCCTTGGCCTCCGCGACCGTGCTGCAGATGCCGGTCGCCAGCTCGACCGTGGACTGCATGAGCTCGTAGCGAAGCTTGGGGGTCCCGTTGCCCGCGGCCAGCTCAGGGAGCGCCGCGAGCACCTCGCGGGCGTCCTGGCGCAGCGCCCTGGTGTGCGCGTCGATGAGCTGCAATTCCCACTCCACGCCCAGCGTCGGCCCACGTGACGAGTTCCAGTCGATGACCACCGGTGACCTCCATCCGCAATTCCTCCTATCGTGATGCAGGTCAGGCCGGGCATAAAGACCCGCGAGCGATCAGTCCGCATCCGGCGGCTGGTACACCCCCCAGACCTCGCGCAGGGCGTCGCAGACCTCGCCGACGGTCGCCCGGGCACGCAGCGCCTCGCGCAGCGGCACCAGCACGTTCTGCGTTCCCTCGGCCGCGCGCCGCAGGTCATCCAGCCGCCGCTTGTACTCGGCACCGTTCCGCGAGCTGCGCAGCTCGGCCAGCAGCTCCGCCTGCTCCCGCTCGATGGCCGGGTCCACCCGCAACGGCCGCTGCGGTTCCTCCTCGTCGGCCTGGAACTTGTTCACGCCGACCACCACGCGCTCCCCCGACTCCACCTGCCGGGCCACGTGGTAGGCCGACCGCTCGATCTCGGCCTTCTGGAAGCCGCGCTCGATCGCGGCGACCGCGCCGCCCGCCTCCTCAACCTGGTCGATCAGCTGGCGGGCCGCGGCCTCGATCTCGTCGGTCATCGATTCCACCGCGTACGAGCCCGCGAACGGGTCGACGGTGGCCGTCAGGTCGGTCTCGTTGGCGATCACCTGCTGGGTCCGCACCGCCAGCGTGGCCGCCTTCTGGCTGGGCAGCCCGATTGCCTCGTCATAGGAATTGGTGTGCAGCGACTGGGTACCGCCGAGCACGGCGGCGAGCGCCTGGATGGTGACCCGGACCATGTTCACCTCCGGCTGCTGCGCCGTCAGCTGCACCCCGGCGGTCTGGGTGTGGAACCGGAGCATCTGCGACCTGGGATCCGTGGCGCCGAACTCCTCCCGCATGATCTGCGCCCAGATCCGGCGCGCGGCGCGGAACTTCGCCACCTCCTCCAGCAGCGTGGACCGGGCCACGAAAAAGAACGACAGCCGGGGGGCGAACTCGTCCACGGCCAGGCCGGAGCCGAGCGCAGCCCGGACGTACTGCTTGGCGTTGGCCAGCGTGAAGGCGATCTCCTGCGCCGGGGTGGCGCCGGCCTCCGCCATGTGGTAGCCGGAGATCGAGATCGTGTTCCACCGTGGCATCTCGGCACGGCAGTAGGCGAAGGTGTCGGCGGTTAGCCGCAGTGACGGCTGCGGGGGGTAGATGTAGGTCCCGCGCGCGATGTACTCCTTGAGGATGTCGTTCTGGACGGTCCCGTTGAGGCGGGCCGGGGCGACCCTCTGCTCCTCGGCGACGAGCTGGTAGAGCAGCAGCAGAACGGCGGCGGGGGCGTTGATCGTCATCGACGTCGAGACCTTGTCCAGCGGGATCCCGTGCAGCAGGCGCCGCATGTCCTCGATCGAGTCGATGGCCACGCCGACCTTGCCCACCTCGCCGCGCGCCCGTTCCGAATCGGAGTCGTAGCCCATCTGGGTGGGCAGGTCGAAGGCGACCGAAAGCCCGGTGGTGCCGGCGGCGATGAGCTGGTGGTAGCGGCGGTTCGAGTCGGCCGCGGTCGCGAAGCCGGCGTACTGCCGCATCGTCCACGGCCTGGACGCGTACATCGTTGGGTAGACCCCGCGGGTGAACGGGTATTCACCCGGTCGCCCCAGCTTCTCCGCCGGACTGAACCCGGCCAGCTGCTCAGGACCGTAGACCACATCGATGGGGATGCCGGACTCCGACTCGCGCGCCATGCAGACAGGCTACGACGCGAGAAATGGCCAGCCCACGGGAGCTTCGCCGCCGGCCAGAAGGCATTACGGTTGGGTCTACTGGGGATGCATACCTTGAGTGGCCGTTACGGTACCCGCTGCCACCCGGCCAGACCCGGAGCGGGCCCATGGAGGCAAGGCATGAGAGCATGGCGCGGATCTGCGGCGATGGCTGCCGCCCTGATCCTCGCCACGGTTGCGGGCCATCCTGACGCGGCGGGCGCGGCGGCCTTTGCGGCGGGCGCGGGCCACAGAAGCCGGGATCACGCGTCGGCGGGCACAGGCCACGGGAGCCGGAACCACCCGCCCGCCGGCTTGATCCGCCAGGCCAGCGGGCGCGACGCGACCCAGGGCGGCGCTCAGCTGGCCAGCCACAGCACGGTCGTCAACTATCCGCCCTCCGGCCACGTGCGCAGGCTGCCGCGGGTGCAGGCCTCCGCGTTCGTGATCGCCGACGCGCACACCGGGCAGGTGCTGGCGGCCAGGGACCCGCATGGCTGGTACCGGCCGGCCAGCACCCTGAAGGTGCTCACCGCGATCAGCCTCATCCCGGCGCTTGACCCGGACGCGACCACCGTCGCCTCGCACGAGGCGGCCACTACCGAGCCCAACGACGTGGGCCTGAAGGCGGGACTGCGCTACAAGATCTCCGACCTGTTCCGGGCCCTGCTCACGATCTCGGCCAACGACGCCGCGGTGGCCCTGGCGCAGGCGACGGGGTCGCTGGCCCGGGGCATGGCGCTGATGAACGCCGAGGCGCACAGGCTGCAGGCGCGCGACACCGTGGCCAAAGATCCGAACGGGCTCAACGCGCCGGGCCAGCACACCTCGGCCTACGACGAGGCGCTGATCGCCCGGCGCGCGCTGGCCCTGCCGGCGTTCCTGAAGTACGACCGGACCAAGACCGCACTGTTCGAGATCAAGCCGCGGCACCGGGTCGGGCTGTTCAACCAGAACCTGATGCTCACCAGCTACCCAGGCGACATCGGCGGCAAGATCGGCTGGACCGAAACCGCGGGCGCCACCTACATCGACATGGCCAGGCGGCACCACGAGACGCTGATCGTCACGCTCTTGCATTGCCCGCCAGGGACCGAGTTCACCTACGCGACCCGGCTGCTCAACTGGGGCTTTACCGTGGACGGCCACGTAAAGCCGGCGGGCACGCTGGTCGGCCCCCTGAAGTCCGCACCGAAGCGGGCGGCGCCGGCGCCGCACGCCACAGCGAAGCCGCCGGCCAGGCGCCAGCCGGTCGCCAGCAGTGGCCTGCGCGTCGGCGCCGACACCGTGGCCGTGGCCTTCCTGGTGCTGGCCGGGCTGCTGTTCGCCGGATTCGTGCTGTACTCCCGGCGGTCCGTCACGAGGTCGCGCCAGGGGCGGGCGTGACCGTCCCGGGCGCCAGATCGGGGCCCTGGACGCGCTAGCGCGCTCTCGGGCCGATCCGGGACGCGCTACTGCCCGGAGCCGCCGGGCGCCGGCAGCAGCAGGCCGACGCGGTCCCTGACCAGCGTCATGGTCTCCCGGGCCACCAGGCCCGCCCGGCGGGCCCCCGCGGCCAGCAGCCGGTCGAGCTCGGTCTCGTCGGCGAGCATCTTCTCGGTCCGCTCCCGGATCGGGGCGAACGTGCTCACCACCAGCTCGGCGAGCTCGCGCTTGAAGGCGCCGTACCCGATCCCGGCGTGCGTAGCCTCGACCTCGGCCACGGGTACCCGGGCCAGCGCCGAGTAGATCCGCAGCAGGTTGGTGATGCCCGGCTTGGCCGCCTCGTCGGCGCGAATGTCGGTACCCGCGTCGGTGACGGCCCGGGCGAACTTGCGACGGATCACGTCCGGTTCGTCCAGGACATCCACGATGCCCTGCGGCGAGGACGACGACTTGCTCATCTTCGCCGACGGATCCTGCAGGTCATTGATCTTGGCCACGTCGGCCAGAATGTACGGTCCGGGCACGGTGAAGGTCGGGCCGAACCGGTGGTTGAACCGCTGCGCGAGATCTCTGGTGAGCTCCAGGTGCTGCCGCTGGTCCTCGCCCACCGGCACCTGGTCCGCCTGGTACAGCAGGATGTCGGCGGCCTGCAGGATCGGGTAGGTGAACAGGCCGACGCTGGCCTGGTCCTCGCCGCCCCTGGCGGACTTGTCTTTGAACTGGATCATCCGGCTGGCCTCGCCGAACCCGGTGATGCAGCCGAGCACCCAGGCCAGCTCGGTGTGCTCGGCCACGTGGCTCTGCACGAATACGGTGCAGCGCGCGGGATCGAGCCCGGCCGCGAACAGCTGGGCGGCGGCGACCCTGGTCCGCCGGCGGAGCAGCACCGGGTCCTGCGGAACCGTGATCGCGTGCAGGTCCACGACGCAGTAGAAGGCATCGTGGGTGTCCTGCATCGTCACCCACTGCCGCACCGCGCCGAGGTAGTTGCCCAGGTGGAACGAGTCGGCGGTCGGCTGGATACCGGACAGGACACGCGGTCGCGGCGGCCGGGGCGGCTGGTTCATGGCCCCGATTCTAGGGTGAGCCGGCTGCGGCCAGGGCGGGGCACGGCCGGCCCCAGCGGCCTACTTCCGGCTCTCGGCGGCCGTGCCCACCAGCGGCACGATGTCGGGGGCACCGAGGCGGATGGCGTCGGCCGCCTGGTCATCACTGGCGTCCTGCGAGGCACGCTCGGCGGCGATGACGGCCTGGAAGTGCTCTACCTCGCGGGCCGTCTGCCGGGAATCCCAGCCGAGCGGCCCGGCCATCAGCCGCGCGGCCTCGGCGGCCACCGACAGCCCGTGATCCCAGGTCTGGATGGTGATGTGCGTGCGCCGGGCCAGCGCGTCATAGAGGTGACGGGCGCCCTCGTGCGAGGCCGCGTAGACGATCTCCGCTCGCAGGTAGTCGTCCGCGCCCGGCAGCGCCCGGCCCAGCTCCGGGTCGGCCTCGATCAGGCCGAGGACCTCGCCGATCAGGGTGCCGTACCGGTGCAGCAGGTGCTCGATCCTGGCCACGTGCAGGCCAGAGGCGCGGGCCAGCTGGTACCGGGAGTTCCAGAGCGCGGGGAACCCGTCCGCGCCCGCCAGCGCCACCTCGTCCGTGCAGGACCGCGGGACCCGGCCGTCGAGCCCGTGCACGACCGCGTCAACCGCGTCCCTGGCCATCAGCCGGTAGGTGGTGTACTTGCCGCCAGCGATCATCACCAGGCCCGGCACCGGGTGGGCCACGGTGTGCTCGCGGGAGAGCTTGGACGTCTCGTCCGACTCGCCGGACAGCAGCGGGCGCAGCCCGGCGTACACGCCTTCCACGTCGTCCATGGTCAGCGGGACCCTGAGCACCCGGTTGACCTGGCCGAGCACGTACTCGATGTCCGACCGGCTGGCGGCGGGATGGGCCTTGCCCAGCGACCATTCGGTGTCGGTGGTGCCGATGATCCAGTGCCGGCCCCACGGGATCACGAACAGCACGCTCAGCGGGGTGCGCACGATGATCCCGGTGCTCGCGTGGATCCGGTCCCGGGGCACGACCAGGTGAATGCCCTTGGACACGCGAATATTGATCACGCCGCGCCCGCCGACCAGGGCCTGGATGTCGTCGGTCCACACGCCGGTCGCATTGACCACCTGCTGCGCGCGGATCTCGAGCTCAGAACCGGATTCCAGGTCCACCGCGCGCACCCCGGTGACCCGCTCGCCCTCGCGCAGGAAGCCGGTGACCTGGGTGCGGGAGGCGACCCTGGCGCCGTAGCTGGCCGCGGTGCGCAGCAGCGTGATGACGAACCGGGCGTCGTCGACCTCCGCGTCCCAGTACCTGACGGCGCCGTGCACCGCGGACCGCTTCAGCCCCGGCGCCAGCTCCAGCGCCGCGCGCCGGGTGAGCTGCCGGTGGGGGGGCAGCCCGCGTAGCTGCCCGAGCGAGAAGCCCAGCAGGTCATACAGCCGCACCCCGGCGCCCACGTACGCTCGCTCCCAGCCGCCGCGGTGGGTGAGCGGGTAGAGGAACGACACCGGCTGGACCAGGTGCGGCGCGATCCGCCCCAGCAGCAGGGCACGTTCGGTGAGCGCCTCCCTGACCAGCGCGAAGTTGAGCTGCTCCAGGTAGCGCAGGCCGCCGTGGATGAGCTTGCTCGACCGCGACGAGGTACCCGAGGCGAAGTCCCTGGCTTCCACCAGCCCGACCGACAGGCCCCGGGTGGCGGCGTCCAGGGCCACCCCGGCGCCGACCACGCCGCCGCCGACCACCAGCACCTGATGCTCCTGCGCGGCCAGCGCCGCCAGCGCGGCGTCGCGCTCGCGGTTGCCGAGCGCCGCGGCCCGCTTGTCCGGGCCCAGCGCCGTGGCCACGCCGGCCCCGGGGACGGCGGCCCAGCTGTGCCCGTTATGCCCCTTCCGGTTGCCCCCGCTATTGATATTCCGAACGGCACCCGCGGGTAGCCACCGCCCGGACGCTGGCCTGCGGCCGCGAGGGCCCGGTGCCGGGCTCACTTGGTGCCGGACTCGGCGGGTGCGGCGGACTCAGCCCGCGGCCGGGTGCTCGGCGTCACCACCACCTCGACCCGCTGGAATTCCTTCAGATCCGAGTACCCGGCGGTGGCCATCGACCGGCGCAGCGCGCCCATCAGATTCATCGAGCCATCCGAGGCGGTGGACGGGCCGTGCAGGATCTGCTCGAGGGACCCGATCGTGCCGACCTTGACCCGCGCGCCGCGGGGCAGCTCGGAGTGGTGCGCCTCGCTGCCCCAGTGATATCCGCGGCCGGGCGCCTGAGTGGCCCGGGCGAGCGGCGAGCCGACCATCACCGCGTCGGCGCCGCAGGCCACCGCCTTGGCGATGTCACCGCTGTGGGTCATGCCGCCGTCGGCGAGCACGTGCACGTACCGGCCTCCCGACTCGTCCATGTAGTCGCGGCGGGCTGCCGCCACGTCCGCGATCACGGTGGCCATGGGCACGCCGACGCCGAGCACCGCCGCGGTGGTGTGTCCCGAACCGCCGCCGAACCCGGCCAGCACTCCCGCCGCCCCGGTCCGCATCAGGTGCAGCGCCGCGGTGTGCGTGGCGCAGCCGCCGACGATAACCGGCACATCCAGCTCGTAGATGAACCGCTTGAGGTTGAGCGGCTCGGCCTGCCCGGACACATGCTCGGCCGAGACCGTGGTACCGCGGATCACGAAGATGTCCGCGCCGGCGTCGATGACCGTCTTGTAGTACTGCACGGTGCGCTGCGGCGACAGCCGGGCGGCAGTCGTGACCCCGGCCCCGCGGATCTCCTCGATCCTGCTCCCGATCAGGTCTTCCTTGATCGGCTCGGCGTAGATCGTCTGCAGCCGGCGGGTGGCTGCGGGCTCGTCCAGTTCGGTGATCTCGGCCAGCAGCGGTTCCGGGTCCTCGTACCTGGTCCACAGCCCTTCCAGGTCGAGCACGGCCAGGCCGCCGAGCCTGCCGATCTCGATCGCCGTGCGCGGCGACACCACGCTGTCCATGGGGCATACGACCAGTGGCAGCTCGAACCGGTAGGCGTCGATCTGCCAGGCGATCGAGACCTCCTCGGGATCCCTGGTCCGGCGGGACGGCACCAGGCCGATCTCGTCCAGGGAATAGGCCCGCCTGCCGCTCTTGCCGCGCCCGATCTCCACCTGCGTCACAGTGCCTCAGTCACCTGCCTTCGTGGCCGGTCTTGACGAACCCTCACGGTGCTCCATTCAAAGTTTCGGGTTCGTCAAGAAACCCATCATCGGCGCGGTGCTGCCACCCGCACCGGCACTCGGGCAGGCCACAATCGCCTGCCCTCGCTGGCCGGTCTTGACGAACGCTCACTGCTGCCGCCCGGAGTAGTTGGGCGCCTCAACGGTCATCTCGATGTGGTGCGGGTGGCTCTCGGTCAGGCCGGCCCCGGTGATCTGGATGAACTTCGCCTCCTGCAGCTCAGCGATGGTCCGGGCGCCGCAGTATCCCATGGCGGCGCGCAGGCCGCCGGTCAGCTGGTCCGCCACCGCCGCCAGCGGACCGCGGTACGGAACCTGCCCCTCGACGCCTTGCGGGACGAGCTTGTCCTCGGCCAGCACGTCGTCCTGGAAGTACCGGTCCCTGGAGTAGGACCGGCCGCGCTCGCGGCCGGCCATCGCGCCCAGCGATCCCATCCCCCGGTACATCTTGAACTGCTTGCCGCCGACGAAGATCCGCTCGCCCGGACTTTCCTCGGAGCCGGCCAGCAGCCCGCCGAGCATCACGCTGTCGGCGCCCGCCGCGATGGCCTTGGCGATGTCGCCGGAGTACTGCAGGCCGCCGTCGCCGATCACCGGCACGCCCGCGCGCCGGGCCGCCTGCGCCGCCTCGTAGATCGCGGTGACCTGCGGGACACCCACCCCGGCCACCACGCGGGTGGTGCAGATCGATCCGGGTCCGACGCCTACCTTGATCCCATCGGCGCCGGCCTCGACCAGCGCCTGGGCGCCCGCCCTGGTGGCGACGTTCCCGCCGATCGCGTCCACGCTGGTGTTCGCCTTGATCTGGGCGACCATGTCCAGGACCGGCTGCGCGTGCCCATGCGCCGTGTCCACCACGAGGAAGTCCGCGCCGGCCTCGATCAGCGCCACCGCCCGGCGCTTGGCGTCCGCGCCCACGCCCACCGACGCGCCGACCACCAGGCGACCCTTGGCGTCCTTGGTGGCGTGCGGGAACTCCTCGCTCTTGGTGAAGTCCTTCACCGTGATCAGGCCGCGCAGCCTGCCGCCTGGGTCGACCAGCGGAAGCTTCTCGACCTTGTGCCGCTTGAGCAGGGCGAGCGCCTCGTCGGCGGCCGCGCCGACCGGCGCGGTGACCAGGGGCATCGGGGTCATGACCTCGGTCACCCGGCGGCTGTGGTCGCTCTCGAACCGGATGTCGCGGTTGGTGACGATGCCGAGCAGGATGCCCCCGTCGTCGGTGACCGGCACGCCGGAGATGCGGTACCTGGCGCAGAGGGCCTCAACCTCGGCCACCGTGGCACCGGGGCCGCAGGTCACCGGGTCGGTGATCATGCCGGCCTCGGACCGCTTCACCATGTCCACCTGCTGCGCCTGTTCCTCGACGGAGAGGTTGCGGTGCAGCACGCCAGCGCCGCCCTGCCGGGCCATGGCCACCGCCATCCTGGCCTCGGTCACGGTGTCCATGGCCGAAGAGATCAGCGGGATGCGCAGCGACAGGCGGCGGGTCAGCCTCGCGGTGAGGTCCGCGTCGCTCGGCATGATCGTGGAATGCGCGGGCAGCAGCAGTACGTCGTCAAAGGTCAGGCCCGGTGGGGCGAACTTGACGTCGTCGGCCATGGCACCTCCAGGAAGGGACGTGCGGTTGCCACCATCCTATGGGCGATCGGCAGCCGCCCTGGGGGCGACGGCGCTCGGCGGACGGGCCGCCGGCGTCCGGGCTGGCAGAGCACCCGGCCGTTCGCCTCAGGCCATGGACTCGCGGACCGCGATGGCCCGGAGCCGGGCCAGGGCGCGGTGCTGGGCCACCCGGACCGCCCCCGCTGACATGCCGAGCACGTGGCCGGTCTCCTCGGCGGTCAGGCCCGTCACCATCCGGAGCTCAAGGAGTTCCCCCAGGTGGCCGGGAAGCCGGGCCAGCAGGTCCCGGGCCCGCTGCGCCTCGATGTAGGCCACTGCCATCTCTTCGGGCCCGGGGCCTTCGTCCGGGCCATCCGGTAGATCCTCGGTGGGCACCGCGGACCGGGTCGCGCTGCGGACCGCGTCGGCGACCTTGTGTGAGGCGATGCCGTAGACGAACGACGCGAACGGCCGGCCCATGTCCCGGTACCTGGGCAGCGCTGCGAGCAGGGCGATGCAGACCTCCTGGGCCACATCATCGGCGATGTGGTACTGACCGGCGACCCGGGCCAGGCGGGTCCGGCAGTACCGCACCACCATCGGCCGCACCTGCTCGATCAGGCTCTCGATCGCGTCGGGCTGGCCGCTGACCGCACGGTCGGTCAGGTCGCGGAGGCCGGGCTGCCCGGTTGCGGTGCGGTGCGTCAGGCTCTCCCCTACCAGCGCGCTCCCGGCCATGCGTCCCTCCGTCACGAATGAATACTGCCCAGGCCGGGGGAATCTATCGCCACCGGATCGGGAAAAAGCGGGAAAGGACCGGCCGGCCCGCTGCCGGCCGCCCATCGCCGGGCCCCCAGGAGCGGCGGTTCGTCCGCTGTGACCCGGGCCGCCGCGCCTCACAGCGGGCCGGGTCACAGCCGACTGCCCTGGCCGGCTACGCAACGTAGCCGGCCAGGGCAGTAAGTAACAGGCCGTACCCGGGCGCTAGTGGGCGTGACCGTGGGAGTGACCGTGGCCGCCGGGTGCCTCGTCCTCATCTTCCGGCTTGTCCACCACGAGCGCCTCGGTGGTGAGCAGCATGCCGGCGATCGAGGCGGCGTTCTGCACGGCCGACCTCGTCACCTTGACCGGGTCGATGACCCCCTGGGCGATCAGGTCGCCGTACTCGCCGGTGGCCGCGTTGAAGCCGTTGCCCTCGCCGAGTGTGGCGACCTTGGCCACGACCACGGCACCCTCGGCCCCGGCGTTCAGCGCGATCCACTTGCAGGGCTCGCCCAGGGCGGCCCGGACCACGTGCACCCCCGTGGCCTCGTCCCCGGTCTTGCCGAGGTCACCGAGGTCGGCCCCGGTCTGCACGAGCGCGCTGCCGCCGCCGGTGATGATGCCTTCCTCGATCGCCGCCCTGGTGGCGGAGATGGCGTCCTCGAGCCGGTGCTTCTTCTCCTTGAGCTCGACCTCGGTCGCCGCGCCGGCCCGGAGCACGCACACGCCGCCGGACAGCTTGGCCAGCCGCTCCTGCAGCTTCTCGCGGTCCCAGTCGGAGTCGGTGGCGTCGATCTCGGTGCGGATCTGGCGGATCCGGTCCTGGATGGCCGGCGCGTCGCCGCCGCCGTCCACGATCGTGGTCGTGTCCTTGGTCACCACGATCCGCCGGGCCGTGCCGAGCTGGTCCAGCCCGACCCCGTCGAGCTTCAGGCCCAGTTCCTCGCTGATCACCTCGGCGCCGGTGAGCACCGCCATGTCACCGAGCATGGCCTTGCGCCGGTCGCCGAACCCGGGGGCCTTCACGGCGACCACGTTGAGCAGGCCGCGGATCTTGTTCACCACCAGCGTGGCCAGCGCCTCGCCGTCCACGTCCTCGGCCACCACCAGGAGCGGCTTCTTGGCCTGGGCGATCTTCTCCAGCAGCGGCAGGAAGTCCGCCATCGAGGAGATCTTGGCCGCGTTCAGCAGCACGTAGGCGTCCTCGAGGACCGCCTCCATCCTGTCCTGGTCGGTGATGAAGTACGGCGAGATGTAGCCCTTGTCGAACTGCAGGCCCTCGGTGAACTCCAGCTCGAGCCCCATGGTCTGGGACTCCTCCACGGTGATCACGCCGTCCTTGCCGACCTTATCGAAGGCCTCGGCGATCAGGTCGCCGATTTCGCGGTCCTGCGCGGAGATCGTGGCTACGTGCGCGATGTCGCTGCGCTCGGTCACCTCGCGGGCCAGCTTGAGCAGGCGCTCGGACACGGCCTCGGCCGCCGCGTCGATGCCGCGCTTGAGCGCGATCGGGTTGGCGCCGGCCGCCACCGAGCGCACGCCCTCGCGGACCATCGCCTGGGCGAGCACGGTCGCGGTGGTGGTGCCGTCCCCGGCGATGTCGTTCGTCTTGGTGGCTACCTCCTTGGCGAGCTGGGCGCCAAGGTTCTCGTACGGCTCCTCGAGATCCACCTCGCGGGCGACGGTAACGCCGTCGTTGGTGATGGTCGGGGCGCCCCACTTCTTGTCGATGACCACGTTGCGTCCGCGCGGCCCCAGGGTCACCTTGACAGCGTCGGCAAGGTGGTTCACGCCGCGCTCGAGCGAGCGCCGCGCGTCGACGTCAAATTCAATGATCTTGGCCATGAAAAGTCGGGCTCCGATCGAGTTGCATTTTTCGGGATTGAGCTTGTTCGGTTACGCAGGTTCAGCGACGACGGGGACGCTGCGCCTCCATCGAGACGCGGCGTCCCCGCCGAGCACGGATCGCTACTTGTCGATGACGGCGAGCACGTCGCGGGCGGAAAGCACCAGGTACTCCTCGCCGCTGTACTTCACCTCCGTGCCGCCGTACTTGCTGTACAGCACCACGTCGCCGACCTTGACGTCCATAGGGACGCGCTTGGCGCCGGCGTCGTCGAAGCGCCCGGGACCCACCGCGAGAACCTCGCCCTCCTGGGGCTTCTCCTTGGCGGTGTCTGGGATTACCAGGCCGGACGCGGTCGTCTGCTCGGCTTCGAGCGGGCGGACCACGATTCGGTCTTCGAGCGGTTTGAGAACAACCTTGGTGGCGGTCGTCACGATCTGACCTCCCCCTCCGGAAAGGCTAGCTAACTGAGAGATGGGTTGAGAGTCGACCATGGCGGCCTGTCGTCGCGGGTGCCAGACCAGCCTGCGTCGTATTAGCACTCTATACTAGCGAGTGCCAATCCCGAACAGTATCGGCCACCCCCCGGACTCGTCAACTTGGGCTGTGCCCGGCCAGCCGGCGGCTCAGCGCAGCACCATCTCCAGCCGGGCGGGAATCCGCAGCGGCGACGGCTCGTACTCGACCCGCTGCCCCGGGCGGAACGCGGCACGTTCCCGCACCGCCGCGACGACCCCGGCCGCGAGCGCTAGGGCCTGCGCCCGGCCGGGGCACGGCCGGAGCCCGGCCCCGAACGTCAGGTCCGGCGGGATGGCGCCGCCGGAACCGGAATAGCCGGGCGCGGCCGGGTCACGGTGGGCCGCCTCGATGTCGCACACGACCGTTTCGCCCGCGCCGATCCGGGTGCCGCCGTTGACGCGAACCGGCACCCGGGCGGTGCGGCGGCTGGCCCGCACCACTGGACTCAGCCACAGCACCTGGTCCAGCACGGCGTCGGCCGGCCAGTCGGCGCCGGCCTGCCGGATGTCCTGGAGCAGATGCAGCGCGAGGCCGATCAGGCCTGCGGTCGCGTCACAGCCCTGCACCATGAGGGCGATCCTGGCCGCGGTCACGTCGGCCCCGGCCGGGCTCAGCAAGTCGGCGAGCCGCGCCGTCGCCGCGCCGGCCCGCCGCTCCGCCTTGGGATCCGAGCCGGGGAAGTAGCCGGCCGCGATCGTGATCGCCGCGTCGGCGGCATCCTGCGGACACGTGATGCCCAGGCCGGCCGCCATGACCGCCATCGGCACCCGCCGGGCTAGCAACGCCATCGCGTCGAACCGCTGGCCCGGCCCGGCTGCGGCGCTCATCACGGCGCCGGCCCGCCGGTACGCGGCCTGGCGCAGCTGGCCGGGGGCCAGCAGGCGCAGTTCCGCGGTCGCGCGCGCCCGGCGCTGCCGGTGCTCAGCGCCGTTGGCGAAACGCGACACCGAGGCGCGCAGCCAGGACAGCGTGCCGGCCGGACCGGCCGGAGCGACCGCAGGCACCTCGAACCGGCTGTCGGCCAGGACGGCCAGGACGTCGGCGTACCGGCGGGCGGTCCATTCGCGCGCGCCCGACCGGGCCACCGGCGGGGGCGGCTGGGCCACGTCATCATCGGCCATGCCGTGACCATAGGGCCGGGCAGGTTCGCCGGCCGGCGAAATGTGCCCGTCGGGCTGTGTCCTAGCGGACGACGACCTCGGTGACCGGTAGCGAAGAGTCCGCCGGCAGATCGAGCGGGGACGGCGGTACGTCGCGGGCCAGCAGTTCGGCGCCGAGCGCGGCCACCATGGCACCGTTGTCCGTGCACAGCCCGGGCCTCGGCACCCGGAGGCGGATCCCGGCCGCGGAGCAGCGCTCGGCGGCCAGCGCGCGCAGCCGCGAGTTGGCGGCCACGCCGCCGCCGATGATCAGGTCGGCGACCCCGTTCTGCCGGCAGGCCGCCACCGCCTTGGCGGTCAGCACATCGGCCACCGACTCCTGGAACGACGCGGCGACGTCGCTGACCGGGACGGCCTGGCCGGCCGCCTGCCGCGCCTCCATCCAGCGCGCCACTGCGGTCTTCAGCCCGGCGAAGGAGAAGTCCAGCGTTCCGTCCCGGTACTTGCCGCGCGGGAAGGCGACCGCGGACGGGTCTCCGCTGGCGGCCGCGGCGTCGATCGGCGGGCCGCCGGGGAACGGCAGCCCGAGCAGTCGCGCCACCTTGTCGTAGGCCTCGCCGGCCGCGTCATCGATGGTCGCGCCCAGCGGCACCACCTCGGCAAGCGAAGCCGGCACGAGCAGCAGCGAGGAATGCCCGCCGGATACCAGCAGGGCGACCGCGGGGGACGGCAGCGGGCCGTGCTCGAGCTGATCCACCGCGATGTGCGCGGCCAGGTGGTTGACCCCGTACAGCGGCTTGTCCAGCGCGGACGCGTAGGCCTTGGCCGCGGCCACTCCCACCAGGAGGGCGCCGGCCAGGCCCGGTCCGGCGGTGACCGCGATCGCGTCCACCGCGGCTAGCTTCTCCCCGGCGACCGCGAGGGCCCGGTCCACCGCGGGCACCATGGCCTCCAGGTGGGCGCGGCTGGCCACCTCGGGCACCACGCCGCCGAACCGCGCGTGCTCATCCACGCTAGATGCCACCGCGTCGGCGAGCAGTGCGTGCCCCCGGACCAGCCCGGCTCCCGTCTCGTCGCAGGACGTCTCGATGCCGAGCACGAGCGGCGCGGTCATGACCGCCGCTCCTTCGAGCCCGGCGCAGGCGCGGCCAGCGCCCGGCTCCCGGATGCCGCGGAGGAGAACTCCGCGGCATCCAGCGGCCGCCGCATAACCAGTGCGTCCGTGCCGCTCGGCTGGTAGTACCCCCGGCGCAGGCCGGCATCGGCGAAACCGTACCTGCGGTACAGTCGCTGCGCCCGCGGGTTGTCCACCCGGACCTCGAGGAACACCTCGGCGCAGCCCCGGGCCGCCGCCTCGGCCAGCAGCGCCTCCAGCAGCGCCGATCCGATGCCCTGGCCCCAGTGGGACGAGGCGACCGCCATCGTCAGCACGTCCGCCTGGCCGCCACGTCCCGGCCGGGCCCGCCGCGACACCGGCGCGAGCAGTCCCGCGTAGCCCACGACGCGACCGTCCTCCTCGGCCACCAGGTAGCAGCGGTCCGGAAGGTCGCCGCGCAGCTCGCCGGCGAACATCTCTCGCGTCCAGGCATCCTCGGGAAACAGGTCGCGCTCCAGGTCGAGCACCGCGGGCAGGTCGCCGGCGGCCATGCGGCGCAGCCGGGGGGTCACGCCGGTGACACCCGCTTGGGCGGACCCGGCGCCCGCGCATCGGGCCTTCGGAGGTAGAGCGGCTCGGCGGGCGGGAGCGCGGCGCCGGCCGCCAGCCGTTCGGCAGCGTATTCAGCCAGCATGCCCGCGGCCGGATAGCGCGGCCCGATCGGCTCGCCGAACGACTCCGGGTAAAGCCGGGGGCCCTCGCCGGCCGCGGGCACGGCGGGATCCAGCCCGGCCGGCGACCCGACCGCGGGTCCGCTGATGCGCTGGCCGGCCGCGGAGTACCGCGCCCAGTACACCTCGTGGCGGCGGGCGTCGGTGGCGACGAGGAACTCGCGGCCCGCGGCCGCGGGCGCCGCCGCGTGCGCGATCGCGTCGAGCGTGCACACGCCGGGGGTCGGCACGCCGAGCACGGCCCCGAGCACGCGGGCGGTGACCAGGCCAACCCGCAGCCCGGTGTAGGGACCGGGGCCGGTGCCTGCCACGACCGCGGTCACGTCGTCCCGGCCGACGCCGGCCTGGCTGAGCACGCTGGTGATCATCGGCATGAGCACCTCACCGTGGCGGCGGGCGTCCACGATGGTGGCCTCGGCGAGCACATGCTGGCCGTCGTGCACCGCGGCCGTGGTGGCCGGGGTGGCGGTGTCGAACGCCAGGAGCAGCACGAGCAGCAGGGTAGATCACGGGACGGACCACTTCATCCCGGTGCCGGCCGTCCACGCTCGCCCGCGGCCGCCGGCGGCGCGAACGGTCCCCGTTCAGCCGATCCTGGCCAGAACGTCCCGGGCCGCGGCGGCGGCACCGGCCGCCAGCTCGCCCGGCGAGTCCGGCCCGTAGCCGCCCCGGCTGGCGTGATCGAGACCACTGAACGTCACGATAACCAGCGCGTTGCGGATCCTGGCCACCACCGTGACCCGGTCGGTCGTGTCGCCGCCCGCCTTGATCACCTGGAACGCGCTGAACGCCGCGGTGCCGAGCCCGCGGATCGCGGTGATCCTGGCCGGCGGCTGATGGGTGCTGCGCGGCGGGTGCGTCTTGGCCTGCAGGTCCTGGGCGTAGGCGTCCTTGGCAGCCGAGGTGGCGCTGCCGTTGCCGCTGGCCAGGCCGCTCGGCGCGTAGGCCTGAGCGGTCACCTGAAGCAGCCGGTACACCGGCTTGTGGTCGAGCGTCCAGTCGCACTGGTTGCCCGAGTTGCCGGAGAGCCCGGGAAGCGCGGCCCGGGTGGGCCTGCCCGGCAGGTAGCGGCCGAGCGTGGCGGCCGACACCGACTCACAGGTGTCCGGCACCGACCGGTACTCGCCGGGCAGGTACGTGGTGACGAACCCGTTCGCTCCGGCCGGCGAAGACGCGCCGCCGCCGGGAAGCAGAACGTAGATGAGCACGGCGATGAGCGCGGCGCCGCCCGCCAGGACGCCCCAGACGCGCAGCCGGCGCCTGGCCCGCCTGGCCCGGGCGGCCCTGGCCCGGCCGAAGGGCACGCGCAGGCCACCCTCGCCGCCGTACCGCGGTCCGTCGCCGCCGTGGCGTACCCCGCGGCCGGACCGTGCCCGCTGACTGTCGCGCGCGAGCCTGCCGTCGCCCACGACGCCGCCTTCGTCCACGCCGCCGCCGTCGTCCACGCCGCCGCTGGCGCCCACGGCGCCGTCGTCGCGGGCTCCGTTCCCGGCGCGCGGGTCGTCACGGTCGGGTCCGCCGCCGACCGGCGGCTCGCCGTGGCGGGCGCCCGCGCCGGGCCGGCGGCGTGAGCTCGGGTGCTGCCGGGGCGGCCGGACCGGCGCCGGGATGACCCAGGACGGAAGTTCCTCGTCGGTGTCCGGGCCGGCGTCCGGCCGCCCTCGCCCGGGCCCGCCCGGGACCGGTCCCGACGGGAACCGAGGGGGGCCAGAGCCCTGCTGAGCCACGGCGCGCCTCCGTGCTGAGGGAAACCGGGCCGTCCTGGCGGACGGCGCGGGTAATGGCTGCGGTGGTGATCGGGGACCTAGGCCGGTCCGGCGGCCTAGAGGATAAGCCGGAACTATAGAGCTTCCCGGCCGTCTGGTAGGTCAGGACGCGTGGATTTTACGCCCGCCTGGTGTTCGCTGCCCGCCGCCGCGCCAGCCAGCGCGGCTGTGGCCTGGCCGGATGCCCAGCGTGATCCGGTCCCGGTGATCCGCACGATGCGCGCCTCGTCGCGCGGCTCGTCACCGGGCGGGGCCGGCCCCGGATCGGCCGCAGCGAAGCCGATCGCGATCTCCAGGCGGTCGGCGGAAAGCCCTTCGGCCAGGCCCTCCCCCCATTCCACCACCGTCACCGACCCGGCCAGGTCCAGGTCCAGGTCGTCCACCTCGGCCAGCCCGCCGAGCCGGTAGGCGTCCACGTGCACCAGGGCGGGCCCATCG
>Ga0207700_10000054_pt1 | contig 72974 bp, 64 predicted proteins | sample LARL82metaG_FD_184348 | JGI IMG/M metagenome (GOLD analysis project Ga0207700, IMG submission 184348) | Corn, switchgrass and miscanthus rhizosphere microbial communities from Kellogg Biological Station, Michigan, USA - LAR L8-2 metaG... | ecosystem: Host-associated > Plants > Roots >...
GGCCCTACAGCGAGATCATGGGTGGCTTACAAGGGGCCGGTCTGGTGCGTTTCAACGGCTAACGGGATCGTGTATGTCCGTCGCAATGGCAACGGCGTCTGGTCCGGGAACTGCTACCGCTCATGGGAGCCCGGGCTTAACCCGAACGTCACCAGGATCCGCACCGAACAGGATCCTTACCTGCAGAACATCCTGGCCAGTGCGCACGGGTCGGTGCTCGAACACGTCAGCTTCACGTTCGTGCTGCACAACGTAAGCCGGGTACTCAGCCACGAGATCGTTAGGCACCGGCCAGGCACGGCGATCTCGCAGGAGTCGCTGCGGTTCGTGCGGCTGGCCGACATACCGTTCTGGTTCCCGGACTGGGCCCAGGAGGACGCTGAGCTGATGAAGCGGGCCTCCGCCTTGCTGGAGCAGATGGAGCAGTTCCAGCACTGGATGGCGGAGCACTTCGGGCTGGACGACGAGGGCGTCAAGTTCGGTGAGAAGAAGCACAAGACGTCGTTCATGCGCCGGTTCGCCCCCGACGGGGTGGCCACCGGCCTGGTCTGGACCGCGAACATCCGGACCCTGCGGCACACCATCGAGGCCAGGACCGACCAGGGCGCCGAGGAAGAGATACGCCTGGTGTTCGGCAAGATCGGCGAGCTGATGCGCGCCGAGGCGCCCGCGCTGTTCGGCGACTACACGGTCACCGACGGCACGTGGGTGCCGCGCTGGCGCAAGGTGTGAGGGATCGCGGGCATGCCTGACGCCTCACCGGCCGACTCGGTGCCCGGGTACCTGGCCATGCCCTCCGGGCTGGAGCCGGGCGGGCCGACGCAGACCTGGCCCGGGGTCGTGGTGGTACACGATGCGTTCGGCATGACCCCTGACCTGCGGCGCCAGGCGGACCGGCTGGCCGTCGGCGGCTACATCGCGCTCGCCCCGGATCTCTGGCACGGCCGGGCCTGGCCGCGCTGCCTGCGGTCGGCGCTCCGTCAGCTGATGGCGGGATCGGGGCCGGTCTTCGACGAGATCGACGCGGCCGCGACGTGGCTGTCCGGCCTGGACGCGTGCACCGGGAGGATCGGCGTGATCGGCTTCTGCCTGGGCGGCGGGTTCGCGCTGCTGAGCGCGCCCAAGCCGGGCTTGTCCGCCGCCTCGGTCAATTACGCGCCGGTGCCGAGGGACGCCGGCCGGCTGCTCGACGGCGCGTGCCCGGTGGTGGCCAGCTACGGCGGCAAGGACCCTGGCGCGCGCCGTCAGGTGCCGCGGCTCGAGCAGGCCCTGACCGAGCTGAACGTGCCGCACGATATCAAGGTGTACCCGGGTGCCAGTCACGGGTTCATGAACGAATTCGAAGGCGCCAGCCGCGTCCTGACCAGGGTCATGGGCCTGAGCTACGACCCGGTGGCCACCTCCGATGCCTGGCGGCGCATCTTCGCGTTCTTCGACGAGCACCTGGGCGCCGGGCCGCCGCCGGGCACCGCTCCGGCGGGCGATGGCTAGCCGGGCAAATTCAGCGAGCGGGCGTCCCGGTCAGGCGCGATGCATCATCATGGGGCACATGGCCTTCGATGGGGGACAGAGCGCCCGCCCGCTCATCGGCATCACCGGCTACCTCGAGCCCGCCCGATGGTCCGACTTCATCCGTGAGGCCGTGATCTCACCCGTCACATACAGTCGGTCGGTCGAACGCGCGCGGGGCATTCCCGTGGTCCTGCCGCCGGTCCCCATCGACTCGGTGCCGCGCCTGGTGGCCGGGCTGGACGGCATCCTGATCTCCTGTGGTCCGGACATCGACCCGCGGCTGTACGGGGCGATCCGGCACGAAGAGACCACGCCGCCGGACCGGCGGCGCGACACGTTCGACCTCGCCCTCGTCCGGGCGGCGGTCGACGCCGGGCGCCCGTTCCTCGCGGTCTGCCGCGGCCTGCACGTGCTCAACGTGGTCCGCGGAGGCTCGCTCATCCAGCACCTGCCCGACGCGGTGAGGCACGACCGGCACCGGCCCGATCCGGTGAAGATGTCCTCGCACGACGTCCAGGTGAGCGCCGGGAGCCGGCTCGGGAAGGTGCTCGGCCCGCACGCGTCGGTGCCGACCCGTCATCACCAGGGGATCCAGCGGCTCGGCACCGGGCTGCTCGCCGTCGCCTGGGCCGATGATCATATCGTCGAGGCGGTCGAGCTGGACGGGCACCCGTTCGGGATCGGCGTGCAGTGGCATCCCGAGGAAGATGAGGACCCGCGGCTCATCCAGGAGCTCGTGGCGGCCGCATCGGCTGAATGATCATCAAGGGCCGGGCGGCGTCTACCATGAGGCGGTGGCTTCGGACGGGTACCTGCGCTTTCCTCATCTGCACGCCGACCTGCTGACCTTCGTCGCTGACGACGACGTGTGGCTCGCGCCGGCCGATGGCGGCCGGGCCTGGCGGCTGTCCGCGGACCGCGCCCGGGCCAGCTACCCGCGGCTGGCGCATGACGGCCAGACGGTCGCCTGGACCAGTCAGCGCGACGGCGTCCCGGATGTGTGCCAGGCGGATCTGGGCGGGGGAGTGGCCCGCAGGGTGACGTTCTGGGGCGACGAGAGTACCCGGGTCACCGGCTGGTCCCCGGACGGCGAGCTGCTGGCGGTCACCGCGTACGGTCAGCCGTTCTCGCACTACACCTGGGCACACGCGGTGCGGCCCGAGGACGGGGCGTTCCAGCGGCTGCCGTTCGGCCCGGTGAGCGATCTGGCCATCGAGCCTGCCGCCGTGGCGCTGCTCACCGGTCGGCATCGCCGGGAGCCCGCATTCTGGAAACGCTACCGCGGCGGGACCGCGGGCCGTCTCTGGGTGGCCAGGAGGGGAGCCGGCTCCGGCTCGCCGGGCGACGAACCGCTCCGGTTCGCCCGGGTGGCCGAGGACCTGCCCGGTCAGCTGGCCGGCCCGATGATCGTCGGGGGCAGGCTGGTGTTCCTGGCCGACCACGAGGGCACGGGCAACCTGTACTCGTGCGCGCTGGACGGCACTGGCCTGCGGCGGCACACCGACCACGACGGGTTCTACGCCCGCAATCCGAGCACCGACGGTCGGCGCATCGTCTATCACTGCGCAGGTGACATCTGGATTCTCGACGACCTCGATAGCCAGGCCCGGCCGCTCGACGTCAGGCTCGCCTCGCCGATCGTGGGGCGCAGCACGCGGCTGATCTCCGCCGAGGATCACCTGGGCGACCTGTCCTGTGACCACACCGGCCAGGCCAGCGCGGTAGAGGTGCGAGGCACGGTGCACTGGCTGACCCACCGCGACGGCCCGGCCCGGGCGCTCACGGTGACACCCCGGGCCCGGCTGCCCCGGGTGCTGGGCCGGTCCGGCCAGGTCGTGTGGGTGAGCGACGCCGACGGCGAGCAGGCACTGGAGATCGCGTCCGCCGACGGCATCACTGCGCCTTCCGCGCCCGCCGCGCCCGCCGGGCCTGCGCGGGCACAAAGCGCGGTCGATGGCCCAGCGCCTCCCCGGGAGGGAGGGGAAGGGCACATCGACCACAGGGAGTCCGGGGGCGCGCCCAGCCTGACCGCCGGGGCGCCGCGGCGGCTGGCGGCCGGGCAGCTCGGCCGGGTCACGGACATCGCGGCCGCGCCGGACGGCATGACCGTCGCCGTGGCCGCCAAGGACGGCCGCCTGCTGGTCGTGGACGTCACCTCCGGCCAGGTGACCGAACTGGCCGCGTCGGCGGACGGCGCGGTGACCGGGCTGGCCTACTCACCGGATTCGGCCTGGCTGGCCTGGGCCCAGCCCGGGCCGCGGCCGCTATCCAGGATCCGGATAGCCCGGCTGTCCGACCGGATGATCGCCGATGTCACGGACGGGCGGTTCACCGACACCGAACCCGCGTTCACGGCCGACGGGCGGTACCTGGCCTTCCTGTCCAGGCGAAGTTTCGACCCGGTCTACGATGCCCACTTCTTCGACCTGTCGTTCCCTCTCGGCTGCCGGCCGTACCTGGTGCCGTTGGCCGCCGGAGCGCCGTCGCCGTTCGGCCCGCTCCCGGAAGGCCGCCCGGTCAGCCGCGACACCGCGGGCGATGACCGCGACGAGGCCGAGACGGGGCCGCCCGTGGTCACCGTGGACACCGAAGGGCTGGCCGGGCGGGTGGTCCAGGTACCCGTGCCCGAGTCGCGCTACTCCTCGCTGCGGCCGGTCAAGGGCGGCCTCGCCTGGCTGCGCGAGCCGTTGTCCGGCGCGCTCGGCGAGGGGGCCGCCGAGCTGGACGGCCGACCGCCGCGGGCCGCGCTGGAACGGTTCGACCTGGACCGGCGGCATACCGCGGAGCTGGTCGGTGAGCTCGACTGGTTCGAGGTCAGCGGGGACGGGACCAGGCTCGTGGTCAGCGACCAGGGCGACCTGCGGCTGTTCGGCTCAGGAGCGAAGGATGACGCCGAGGAGCCCGCCGACCGGGCCGCCGTCGACCTGTCCCGGGCCCGGTACATGGCCGACCCCGTGGCCCTGTGGCGGCATGCCTTCGAGGAGGCCGGCCGCATCATGCGGCACGACTTCTGGGTCGGCGACATGGCCGGGGTCGACTGGGCGGGGGTGCTCGACGACTACCGGCCGCTGCTCGGCCGCGTCGCGGGCAGCGAAGACTTCGCGGACCTGCTGTGGGAGGTCTTCGGCGAGCTCGCCACCTCACACGCCTACGTCAGGACGGCTGCCGGCGGCGGCGGCGACGGCGGGCCGGTTGGCCTGCTCGGCGTGGACCTGGAGCGCGGTGAGAACGGCAGCTGGCGGATAGCGCGGGTGCTGCCTGGTGAGTCATCGGATCCGCGGGCCCGCTCCCCGCTGGCCGCGCCCGGTGTGGTCGTGCGGCCCGGGGACGGCCTGCTCGCGGTCGACGGCCAGGCGGTGGACCCGGTGACCGGGCCGGGCCCGCTGCTGGTCGGCGCGGCCGGCGTCCCGGTGGAGCTGACCGTGTCCTCGCCCGGCGGTGACGACATCCGCCGGGCCGTGGTCGTGCCGCTCGATGATGACAGCAGGCTGCGCTACCAGGACTGGGTGGCCGGCCGGCGCCGTACCGTCCGCGAGCTGGGCGGAGGCCGGATCGGCTACCTGCACGTGCCGGACATGATGGGGGCGGGGTGGGCGGACTTCCACCGCGACCTGCGCCTGGAGATGACGCACGACGCGCTCATCGTGGATGTCCGGGGTAACCGCGGCGGCCACGTCTCCGAGCTCGTCGTGGAGAAGCTGGCGCGCCGGGTGCTGGGCTGGGACGTGCCCCGCGGGCTGATGCCCGCGACCTACCCGCAGGATGCCCCCCGCGGCCCGGTGGTCGCCCTGTCGGATGAGTTCGCCGGGTCGGACGGCGACATCGTCACGGCCGCGATCCGGGCACTGCGGCTCGGCCCGGTGGTGGGCGCGCGGACCTGGGGCGGCGTCATCGGCATCGACGGAATGGGGCACGTGCTGGTGGACGGCACGACGATTACCGTGCCCAGGTACGCGATATGGATCGACGGGTACGGCTGGAAGCTGGAGAACCGCGGGGCGGAACCGGATGTTGAGGTGCTCAACTCGCCCGGCGACTGGGCGGACGGGCGGGACGCGCAGCTGGAGGCGGCGGTGCGGGTCGCGCTCGAGGCGCTGGAGGCCAGGCCGGCGGCGGCCGCACCGGACACCGCGCTGCGCCCGTCCAAGCGCCGTCCCCCGCTGCCGGCGCGTCCCCCGCACTGACCGGCCGGGACCCGCGCGGACCGGCCGCGGGCGCCCAGGCTGACCGGCCGCGGGCGCCCAGGCTGACCGGCCGGGGCCCACGCTGACCGGCCGGGGCCCGCGCTGACCGGCCGGGGCCCGCGCTGACCGGCCGCGGCGCCCGCACTGACCGGCCGGCGCCCACGACGGCCCATCCGCGGCCGCGGCTCGCCTATGTCGCGGCGTGCCGGGTCAGGTCGCCGACCTGCTCGGCGTACCAGGGCGCCCCGACGTGCTCGGCGATCTCGCGGATCGTCCAGTGCGACCCGCGCGGCTTGTCCCACTCCTGCGGGCCCGCCGCGCTCAGCCGGTGCAGGTAGGCCTGGCCGATCCGGCGCAGGCGCTGCTCGGCTTCGTTCAGCTCGGCCTCGGTGAACCGGGCCCAGTCGCTGGCCAGGGTGACGTTGCTGGCGTGCCAGCGGTCCGGTTCGGTCGGTGCCCCGGCCAGCAGCGCCTCGATCTCGGCCAGGTGGTCGATCAGATGGTCGGCGTGCCGGCGGATGGCCTTGTTCGGGGTGTAGACGCGGGCGCCGTCTTCGGCCACCCGGGGCGTTCCGTCCCACGCCAGCCAGGTGCGGGCGAGTTCGAGTACCCGCTGGACGCCGCCGGTGACCACCGTGCCCGGGTTGACGGCGGCCCGGTCCGTGGTAGCTGTCATCAGGCCAGGCTAGGCGGCGGACCGTTCGACGCCGGACGAAGCATGTCCGCTGCGGCGCGGCCTGGTGACCGGCCGGACACATGAGATGGCCCGGAGCGGCAGCCGTGCTAGCCTCGGCCCGTGCCAGCAGTCTCCTGGAATGCCGCCCGCCCGCGGCTCCCGCGATCCGCGGAAACGGGCCAGGGCAGTCTCGTCAGCCGCAGCCACCGCGAGGTGGCTGACTTCTGACCGGCGAGGGCGCGTCCTGACCGGATGCGCCGCCCGGCGCGGCGTGCCGTGCCCCCTTTACCCGGCCATCAGCCCGGGCTTTTCCGCCGCCGGTTGACGTCGGCCCGCACCTCGCGGTCCCCGGACCAGCTTTCGTTTCCTCCCTGGCTCGGAGATCGGCATGACCACAGGCAACACCCGCGCTCCCGGGCTGCACATCGACCTGCGTCCGTTCCGGACATCTGGGGACTTCCGGGTCCTGTTTGCCAGCCGGACGATCACCCTGGCAGGCAGCCAGGCCACCGAGGTCGCGCTGCTCGTGCAGGCCAGGCGGCTCACCGGCTCGCCCGTCGACGTGGGGCTGCTCGGCGCGGCCGAGCTGGTGCCGCTCGTGCTGTTCGGCCTGTACGGGGGCGTGCTGGCCGACCGGCTCGACCGGCGGCGGCTCGCCCGCTGGTCGGAGGCCGGGCTCGGCGGCATCGCCGTGCTGCTCGCCATCAACGCCGCGCTGCCCCGCCCCGCGGTGTGGCCGCTATACGCGCTCGCCGCGGCGACGATGGCCCTGGCCGCCCTGCAGCGGCCGTCGCTGGACGCCTCGGTGCCGCGGATCGTGCCGCGCGACCAGCTGGCGGCGGCCTCGGCGCTGCTGTCGCTGTCCGGCAATGCGAGCATGATCGCCGGGTTCGCCGCCGGCGGCGCGCTCGCGGCCGGCCCGGGGCCGGTGACCGTCTACGCCACGGACGCGGTCTCGTTCGCCGCGTCCTTCGTGCTGCTGGGCCTGCTCCGCCCGCTGCCCACGCCGCGGGCGGAAAGCGCCGCGGAGCGGCCCCGGCAGGCGGGAGTGCTGGCTGGCCTGCGGTACGCGCGCGGGCGCCAGGAGCTGGTCGGCTCGTACCTGGCCGATCTGGCCGCGATGACGCTCGCGTATCCGGGCTCGCTGTTCCCGTTCATGGCGGCGCAGCTGCACGCCCCGTGGGCGGTGGGACTGATGTTCTCCGCGAGCTCGGCGGGGGCCATGGCCGCGTCCGCGGTCAGTGGCTGGGCGGGCCGGGTACGCAGGCACGGCCTGGCCATCGCGGTGGCCGCGTCTGCCTGGGGCGCCGCGATCGTGGGGGTTCGGCCTAGCGCCCGGCGTCGGCGCGGCGCTGGCCTGCCTGGTCGTGTCGGGAGCCGCCGACATGCTCAGCGGCGTGTTCCGGGACACGCTGTGGAACCGGACCATCCCGGACGCGCTGCGCGGTCGGCTGGCCGGCGTGGAGGTGCTGAGCTACGGCCTCGGCCCGTCGGCGGGCCAGCTGCGGGCCGGGGCGGTGGCGGCCATCAGCACCCCGAGGGTTTCGCTCTGCTCGGGCGGCCTGCTGTGCGTGGCCGCCGTGGGGGTGATCTGCGCCGCGCTGCCGGGGTTCCGGGGCTATCGGGCCGGCGCCGCGGCCCTCGGGGGCCCGGGCGGGCTAGATCGGCGAGGAGTAGCCGCTGATCCAGTGCACGCGGAGCCAGTTCATCACGACCGTCCAGGCCCCGCTCACCTGCAAGATGCCCACCACGACGAGCAGGCCGCCGCCGATCTGCATGATCAGCCGGGCGTGCCGGCGGGCGAAGCCGAAGCCCGTCACCCCGCGCTGGAACAACAGGGCCACGATCAGGAACGGCACGCCTAGCCCGAGCCCGTATACGAAGAGCAGGATCGCGCCGCGTCCCGCGGTTCCGGTGGCCGCGGCCAGCCCGAGCACCGCGGCCAGCGTCGGTCCGATGCACGGGGTCCAGCCCAGGCCGAACAGCACCCCGAGCAGCGGCGCGCCGACCAGCCCGGCGCGCGGCCGGACCGAGGGCCGCAGCAGCCGGCCGGCGAAGGAGAACCGGTCGAAGACCCCGGCGAACAGCAGCCCAAGCAGGATTGTCACGCCCCCGAGCACCTGGACCAGCCCTCGCTGGTGAGACAGCAGCAGCCCGCCCAGCCCGCCGAACGCGGCGCCGTAGGCGGCGAACAGGACCGAGAAGCCCAGCACCAGCAGGCCCGCGCCTGCGACCGTGCGGCCGCGGCTCGCCCGCTGGTCCGGCCCGGCGGACTCGGCCTGCTGGGCGTCGGCTCCGGACATGCCCGTCACGTAAGAGAGGTAGCCGGGGATCAGCGGCAAGCAGCACGGGGAAAGGAACGTGATCGCCCCGGCGGCAGCGGCCACGGGTATGGCCAGGATCAGCGGACCGCTGGCCATCAGGGTTCCGACGCCGCTCATGTGGTGCTCCCAACCTCCTGCCCGGCTACAACTTATCCGGAAGCGGGCGAGAGCGCGCGCCGGGCCGTCGGTGGCCGGCCAGAGCCAGGGCCGCCGACGGCGGGCGGCCCGGTCCAGGTCGGCGGGTGACCCGGACCGGGCCGCTGGTGACCCGGACCGGTCTGGCGGGGACCCGGACCGGGTCGTCGCGGTGCTCGGTGAGACGCGCGGAACCGGGCGTCCCGGATGTCAGGCGCGGCGCGGCGTCAGGAGCGCTGAGCGGGCGTCCGCACCAGGTACAGCGCGATGGCGTAGCACAGCATGGCCACCCCGGTGGCCAGCGCCATGGCCAGGGATGCCGCGTTCGTGCCATCGCTGACGAAGCTGAACCCCTGCGTGGCCGCGGTCGCGATGGCGAGCAGCCCGACCACCGCGGCCGCGATGACCGGCCCGTGCCGGGCGATGATGGCCCGGACCAGCAGGCCGATCGCGGCCACAATGAGCAGCAGGCCGACCACTACGTGCAGGGCCAGCACCGGTCCGTTGGAGAACGCGTCGCCGGCGCTGCCCTTGGCCGGCAGGCTGGTGTACAGGTTGACGCTGATGCCCAGGCCGAACTGCACCACGAGCATGACCAGTGCGCCGAGGCTGGCCCGCCGAAGGCCGGAAAGCCGTTGTGCCTGCAGTGCGGGAGCGGCCCCGGCCTTTGTGTCCAGGCTCGTTATGCCCGCCATCAGCGGTCGCCCTGCGCTCCGCCGCTATGCTGCGGCCCGCCGCCACGCAGCAGCCTGCGGGCGCTGAAGATCGCGATCGGGATCAGCCACCAGGAGAACCACCAGAGCGCCCAGCCTGCGTGGCCGCCATGCGCCCGTCCGGCCACGCTCGCCACCGCCATGAAGAGGACGAGGAAAGTGATCGGGACCAGCGGGAGCGGCCAGCCGGCCCGCCGCCGCGCGGTCGGCGGCGGCGCCGGTTCCTGGCGCGGGAGATCGGCGAGCAGCCGGTCGAGGTCGCCGCGGGTTTTCGCGGTGACGGCCTGGCCGACGCGCTCGTCAAACTCGGCGGTGTCCAGCCGCCCGTCCTGCAGGTGCTCGGCGAGCTCGGCGGCCACCGCGTCCCGCTCTGCATCAGATACGCGCAGGCCCGCGCCGCGGGCGGTCATTCTGTCTGCTTCGGTGTTCCCAGCCACTGGACTATGCCTCCTCCCGGGCCGCCGCCATCGGGTGCCGCGACCCTGAACCATATATAACGATAATAATCTCACTCCGCAAGCATTTATTTCTGTGATAATCTTCAGCCCCGTGACCAGCGATGCGCCCCCCAGGCCACCCGGAGACGACGGACCCGGCCTGGGCCGGCTCCTGGTCCAGCTGGGCTTCCTCGCCGCACGTACGTTCGGCGAGCTTCTCGCGCCCCTCGGCCTCGAACAGCGCCAAGCCGGCCTGCTCATGGGGCTCGCTGCCCACGAGGGCACGTCGCAGCAGGCGCTCGGAGAGCTGATGGGCCTCAACGCCACGCGCATGGTCTTCCTGGTGGACGAGCTCGAACAGCGCGGGCTGGTCGAGCGGCGGCGTAACCCGGCCGACCGGCGCTCGCACGCGCTCTACCTGACCGACCGCGGCCGGGACACGCTGCGGCAGACCCAGCAGGTAGTGGCCGTGCACGAGCGAAGCCTCGGCGCCGCGCTCACCGAGACCGAGCGCACGCAGCTGGTCGGCCTGCTGCGTAAGGTCGCGGCCGAACGGGGCGTGTCGCCCGACAGCCTGCCCGGCACGCAGAAGCCGGGCTCCCGGCCCGGCTGATCCCGCCGCCGCGCCGCGGGTTCGGCCGATGGCGGCGGTGCTGCGTACGCGCATGATCGCCTCCGCTACGACGGGCCCGGCCGTCCGGGCCCCGGACTGCTCCCGATACTCCGATCATCGCGGCCGGACCCGCTCGCGTCGTCGGCCCGGCGGAGCATTCAGCAGTCCGCCGGGAGAGGTACTGGACGCTCCGTGAGTACATCCGCGGGCGTAGGAGCCGACCCGCGTGACGCCGGAATGTGGTCGATTATTGACGGATTGCCATCGACGCCCCTGACGTCCGAAGAGCCGGCCGCGCCCGGGCAGCGATAATGGAGCGGGCCGGGGCCGGCCCGCACCGTCGCTGGATAAGGACGCCTGACCATGGATGCTGCCGACACGGAAGCCGCCGCGGGCGACGGCTCCTTGCGGCGGGCGGGTTACCGGCGATCGGCCGGATCGCCGCGTGGCGAGGCCAGGCGCCGGGAACTACTCGACCGTGTCGCCGACGACCTCGCGGTCAACGGCCTGGTGGACTTCTCGCTGCGGCGCGCCGCGCGGGCGGCCGGCACCACGCACAAGGTGCTTCTCTACCACTTCGCCGGGGCCGACGACCTGCTCAGGCAGGCGATCCTCCAGCTGCGCGAGCGGCGGATCGACAACGCGCTGGCCGCGGCCGCCGCCGTCACGCCGGGGCGCCGGACGCTGGCGGCCCGGGTGCGGGCGATCTGGCCGGCCCTGCTGGGCGAGGAGTCGCGAGTGCTCGACCAGGCCATCGGGCTGACCATGTACGATCCCGGCCGCCACGCCGAACTCGGCCGCGGGGCATCCCAGCAGTACCTGCCCTCGCTGTTGTCGATCTGCCCGGAGCACTGGTCTGAGCAGCGCAAGCTCGAGGTGTCCGAGATGATCCTCGCGGCCCTGCGCGGGTTCCTCATCGACCGGCTGGTCAGTGCGGACAACGCCGGAGCCGAGGCCGGGCTCGAGGCTCTGTGCCGCGCGCTGGAGCGGGAGGAGGCGGCCGGCGAATAGCCGCTCCCGCGGACCCACTTAATCATTAGGAGCTTTGCGAACCGCGTGGTTCACTCCTTCTGAAGGGTGCGTCTCGTCCACTCGGAGGTCTACATGCGGGTTCCGGCGCAGCGAGAGAAAGTCCGATTCGCCAGCGGCGGCGCCGAGTGCGCTGCCTGGTACTACCCGGGAACCAACGGCGCCTGCGTGATCATGACCGGGGGCTTCGCCGTGACCAAGGAGCCGGGCACCGACCTGTTCGCGCAGCGGTTCCACGACGCCGGATTCACCATCCTGGCCTTCGACTACCGCCGCCTGGGCGAGAGCGGGGGGCAGCCGCGCCAGGTGGTGCGCATCCGCGACCACCTGGCCGACTGGCAGGCGGCGATCGGGTTCGCGGCGACCCTGCCAGGAGTAGATCCGGCCAGGCTCGCGGTCTGGAGCTTCTCCGTTCCTGGCGGTTATGTCTTCCATCTCGCGGCTCGCGACCCGCGGCTCGCCGCGGCGATCGCCCAGACGCCCAACGCCGACGGGCCGGCCGCCGCGCGCAACGCGGCGCGCTACCAGAAGCCGCTGGCCATGCTGCGCCTGGTCGGCCGCAGCGCTCTCGACGCCGTCGGCGGTCTCGCCCGCCGCCCGCCGCGACTGGTGCCGCTCGCCGGTGAGCGGGGGACCGTCGCCCTGGTCACGACGCCGGACTCGCTCGACACCGGCCGGGCGCTCAACCCCGGTAACAGATACCCGGACTGGCAGCAGGCGGTGGCCGCCCGCTCCACGATCCGGATCACCTCCTACCGGCCGGGCCGGTACGCCGCGCAGGCGCGATGCCCGCTGCTGGTCCTGGTGTGCGACCAGGATCAGACCGCGCTGGCCGGCCCCGCCGTCCGGGCCGCGCAACGGGCGCCGCAGGCCGAGCTGATCCGGCTGCCGGGTGGGCACTACCAGCCCTTCCTGGCCGAGCACGAACAGGCGGTGGCGGCCGAGCTGTCCTTCCTGCGCCGGCACCTGCTCGCGGGCTCGCCCGCCCGCGGCCCCGCCACCGAGCCCGCGCGGTCCTCCCGGCACCTCCTCGCGGGCTCGCCCGCCGACGGCCCCGCCAGCGAGCCCGCGCAGTCCTCAGGGGGGCGGGCATGACGAAGATCGAGCTGTCCGCCGGGCCGATCGAGTACACCGACACCGGCGGCGACGGGCCCACGCTGGTGCTCGTGCACGGCCTGATGATGGACGCTTCGCTGTGGGAGGGGTCCATCGCCGAGCTGGCCGCCGATTACCGCTGCCTGGCCCCCACGCTCCCGCTGGGCGCGCACCGGCAGCCGATGCACGCCGACGCGGACCTGTCGCTGCCCGCGATCGCCCGGCTGGTGGCCGAGTTCCTCGACCGCCTCGATCTGCGGGACGTCACCCTCATCGGCAACGACACCGGCGGGGCGCTGGTCCAGCTGGTCATGTGCGACGGGGCGGCACGCGTGGGGCGGGTCGTGCTCGCCTCGTGCGATGCGTTCGACAACTTCCCGCCGGGGCTGACGGGCAAGACGCTAGTGCTGGCCGGCAAGCTCCCGCCGCGGCCGTTCGGGATGTTCATGCAGCAGATGCGGCTTCGGGCGATCCGGCGGCTGCCGGTCGCGTTCGGCTGGCTGACCCGGCGGGGAGACGCCGCCACCGCCCGGTGGATGAGGCCGGTGCTGACGCAGCCCGGGATCCGCAGGGACACCGTGCGAACCCTGCGCGCGGCCGGGGCCGACACCCAACTCCTGGTCAGGGCGGCCGAGCGCCTGCCTGGCTTCGGCCGCCCCGCCCTCGTGGTCTGGGCCAGCGAGGACCGCGTGATGCCCCCCGAGCACGGGCGGCGCCTCGCCGAGCTTCTCCCGCACGGGCGGCTGGTCGAGGTGGATGACAGCTACACGCTCATCCCGCTCGACCAGCCGGCCAGGTTCGCCCAGATCATCAGGGAATTCGCCCGCACCTCGGCCCCCGCCTAGCCTCGCCCCTGAGATCGGTCCCGCCGCGGCCCGCGGGGCGCCCGGGTGCCCGTCCCGGGGCCCGCCGGAACCCCGGCAGGTAAGGTCGCGGTCAGGGAGGTGGGCCGTCACGTGCCTGAGGTGACCGAGCCAGCGCAGCACGCAGACCGGGTCCTGACCATTCCGAACGCGATCAGCGTGGCCCGGCTGCTGGGGGTGCCGGTCTTCCTGTGGCTGGTCCTCGGCCCGCGGACGCCGACGGCGGACGCCTGGGCGGTCGGGATACTGATCGCGTCCGCGGCCTCGGACTGGCTGGACGGCAAGATCGCCCGCGCGCTGCACCAGGAGAGCAGGCTCGGCCAGGTGCTCGATCCGGCCGCGGACCGGCTCTACATTGCGGCCACCATCGTCGCGCTCGCGGTGCGGGGGATCATCCCGTGGTGGCTGGTCGGCCTGCTGGCCGCCCGCGAGCTCGCCGTGGGTATCGCGCTGGCCGTGCTGCGCCGGCGCGGGTGGCGCCCGTTGCAGGTCAGCCTGGTCGGCAAGGCCGCGACGCTATGCCTGCTCTACGCGTTCCCGCTGTTGTTCATCGGCGCGCACGCGGGCCCGGTGGCCACGTTCGCCCGGATCGTCGGCTGGGCGTTCGCGGTCTGGGGCACCGCGCTGTACTGGTGGTCGGGTGGGCTGTACCTGATCCAGGCGCGCCGTCTGCTCGCCGGGGGGTGGAGCCTGGAGTCGGCCAGGAAGGAGCTTCAGCCGCCGTGAAGGCCGTCGTGATGGCGGGCGGTGAGGGGACTCGGCTGCGGCCGATGACCGCCAACCAGCCCAAGCCGATGCTGCCCGTGGTCAACCGCCCGATCATGGAGCACGTGCTGCGCCTGGTCAAGCGGCACGGCTTCACCGAGACCGTGGTCACGGTGCAGTTCCTCGCCTCGCTGGTGCGCAACTACTTCGGTGACGGCGAGGACGTGGGCATGAGCCTGCAGTACGCCACCGAGGAAGAACCGCTCGGCACCGCGGGCAGCGTGAAGAACGCGCAGGATGCGCTGCGGGACGAGCCCTTCCTGGTCATCTCGGGTGACGCCCTGACCGACATGGATCTGTCCGAGCTGGTGAAATTCCATCAGCAGAACGGCGCGCTGGTCACCGTCGCGCTGAGCAGAAAGCCCAACCCGCTGGAGTTCGGCATCGTGATCACCGGCGACGACGGCCGGATCCAGCGCTTCCTGGAGAAGCCCACCTGGGGCCAGGTGTTCTCGGACACGGTAAACACCGGCATCTACGTGATGGAGCCCGAGGTGCTGGCCGAGGTGCCGCCCGGCGAGGTGGTCGACTGGTCCGGCGATGTGTTTCCCCGGCTGCTCGACCGGGGCGCTCCGCTGTTCGGCTGGGTGGGCGACGGCTACTGGGAGGATGTCGGGACCCACGAGAGCTACCTGGCCGCCCAGGCCGACGTGCTGTGCGGGCGGGTGGCGGCCGATATCGACGGCTTCGAGGTCTCGCCCGGCGTGTGGGTGGCCGAGGGCGCCGAGGTCGATCCCGAGACGGCGCTGTCCGGGCCGCTGGTCATCGGCGAGTACGCCAAGGTTGAGGCGGGCGCGACGCTGCGCGAGTACACGGTGATCGGCAGCAACGTGGTGGTGAAGGAGGGGGCGTTCCTGCACCGCGCGGTCTTGCACTCCAACGTGTACGTCGGCCAGGGGGTGACCCTGCGCGGCTGCGTGATCGGCAAGAAGACCGACATCATGGCCTCGGCGCGGATCGAGGAGAACGCGGTGGTCGGGGACGAGTGCATGATCGAGTCCGAGGCCTACCTGTCGGCGGGGGTGAAGGTGTACCCGTTCAAGACCATCGAGGCCGGGGCGATGGTCAACACCAGCGTGATCTGGGAGTCGCGCGGCGTGCGCACGCTCTTCGGCCGGCGTGGCGTCACCGGGCTGGTCAACGTGGAAGTCACGCCCGAGCTGTGCGTGCGCCTGGCCAGCGCTTATGCCAGCACGCTGCGCAAGGGCTCGACCGTCACCACGTCCAGGGACGCCTCCCGGGCGGCCCGCACCCTCAAGCGGGCGGTGCAGGCGGCGCTCAACACCAGCGCGATCAACGTGGTCGACCTCGAGGCCCAGGCGCTGCCGGTGGCCAGGTTCGAGACCGCGCGCAGCGACTACAGCGGCGGGATCGCGCTGCGTACCACGCCGGGCGACCCGCAGTCCATCGACCTCGTCTTCCTCGACGAGCGCGGCGCCGACCTGTCCCCGGCCGCGCGGCGCAGGCTGGAGCGGGTGCTGCACCGGGAGGAGTTCAGGCGCGCCTTCCCCGGCGAGATCGCCGAGCTGACCTACCCGCCGCGGATCATCGAGTCCTACACCAGGGAACTGCTGCGCTGCGTGGACATGACCGACGTGCGCGAGGCCGGCCTCAAGCTGGTGGCGGACTGCGCCGGCGGCACCGTGTCGCTCGTGCTGCCCGGCCTGCTCGGCCTGGTCGGGGTGGACGTGCTCACGGTGAGCAACCGGCTGGACGAGGTCTCGCCCACCGAGACGCTGGCCCAGCAGCGGGCGGGGCTGCAACGCATGTCCGAGCTCGTGTCGTCGTCACGGGCCGCGTTCGGCGTCCGGTTCGATCCGGTGGGCGAGCGGATCGCGCTGGTGAACGAGAAGGGCCAGATGGTCAGCGATGAGCGGGCGCTGCTCGTGGTGCTGGATCTGGTCGCGGCCGAGCGCAAGTCGGGACGGGTGGCGCTGCCGGTGACCACCACCCGGGTGGCGGAGCGGGTGTGCCAGTCCTATGACGTGCAGGTGGAGTGGACCGCGACCTCACCGGACGTGCTGGCCGAGGCCGCCGCGGCCGGCGACGTGATCCTGGCCGCGGACGGCCGGGGCGGGTTCATCGTGCCGGAGTTCTGCCCCGTCATCGACGGCATCGCCGCCTTCACCCGGATACTCGGCCTGGTGGCGCGGGCCAGGCTCACGCTCAGCCAGATCGACGCGAGGATCCCCCGGGCGCACTTGCTCAGGGTGTCGCTGCCCACGCCGTGGGCGGCCAAGGGCAGCGTGATGCGGGCGGTCGTCGAGGCGGCCGCAGACCGCCCGCTGGACACGACCGACGGCGTGCGCGTGGTCGAGGAGGGCCGCGGCTGGGTACTCGTGCTGCCGGATCCGGCGAGCGCGCTCACCCACGTGTGGGCCGAGGGGGCCGACGACGATGACGCCCAGTCGCTGCTGGACGAGTGGTCAGCGGTCGTGGAGCGGGCCGGCGGCTGACCCGGCCGGTAGCGCAGCGTGCCCGGCCGGCCCGGCCCGGTTACACTCCGGCCGCGGTGCTGCGCCACGTGAGAGAATCCTCGTTCATTGGGGAGCGGCAGCCGTCGGAGGTTTCACTCATGTGGCAGAGGCGCCGCGGTACGGCCGCGGCCGGGGTTCAGCGCGCTGGGACGTCGCCCGGGGACGGCGCCCGCCGGGGCCGGGGCGGGCGTCGTGCGTGGCGCATGGACCGTCATGCCACGACCCGAGTAACTTTGACACCATCACCTGAGTTCATGCCGCGGACCAGCCACGTCGGGCTGGGTTCCGAACCGACCGCATGGCCGATGAATGGGAGGCCGGGCGAAGTGATGCAGAGCGTCCACTGCAGCCAGTGCGGTCGCCCGAACCCGGAAGGCGCCCGTTTCTGCGCGCACTGCGGCAGCCCGCTGCCGCGGCCGGCAGGCGGGGAGCGGCCGGGTGAGTCCACGTCCACGATCTCGCTCGGCGGCTGGGAATCTACCGAGACCGAAGCCGCCGATGAGCCGACCGCCGACGCGACGGCAACTGAAGCGCTGCCCGCTGGCACGGCCCTGCTCGTGGTCAGGCGCGGGCCCAACGCCGGCAGCAGGTTCCTGCTCGACAGCGAGCTCACCACGGCCGGGCGGCATCCGGAGAGCGACATCTTCCTGGACGATGTGACCGTGTCCCGCAGGCACGCGGAGTTCTACCGGCAGGGCGAGAGGTTCACGGTGCGCGACGTGGGCAGCCTGAACGGTACCTACGTGAACCGGGAGCGCATCGAGGAATCCGGCCTCAATGCGGGGGACGAGGTTCAAGTGGGCAAGTTCCGGCTGGTCTTCCTCACCAATCCGCGTGAGGAGCCGGGCAACGGGGGCGCACGGGACGACGCATGAGCGCTCAGCCTGCGCGAGCCTATTACGGCATCGGCGAGGTGCTGGCCCAGCTCAGCCCGGAGTTCCCGGACGTCCGCATCTCGAAAATCCGGTTCCTGGAGTCCGAGGGGCTGATCGAGCCCGCGCGCGCACCGTCGGGATACCGGCGGTTCAGCCGGCACGACGTGCAGCGGCTGCGGTACATCCTGACCGCTCAGCGCGATCACTACCTCCCGCTGCGCGTGATCAAGGAACGGCTTGATTCCCCGGACGGGACCGCGGAGCTGGCCTCGCCTGCGGGCAGCGCCGCGGCGCGCGGCAGCACCCTGCTCAGCCGGGCCGAACTGCTGGAGGCGGCCGGCCTGGACGCGGAGCGGCTGGCCGAGCTCGAGGAATTCGGCCTGGTCCGCCGCCGGGGGCGGCAGTACGGCCAGGATGCGCTGGCCGTGGCCCGGCTGGTGGCCGAGCTGGGCGCGTTCGGGGTTCGGGCCAGGCACCTGCGGGCGATCAAGGCCGCGGCCGAACGCGAGACATCGCTGATCGAGCAGGTGGTGGCCCCATCGCTGCGGCAACGCAGCCCCGGGGCAACCGAGCGGGCGGGGCAGACCGCGAGGGATATCGCGGCGCTGTCCATCCGGTTGCACGCCGCGCTGGTCGAGGCCGAACTCGGCGAGGCGGGGCTCGCCTGAGCAGGGTTCGGCAGCCCGCGAGGCGGCTATCAGAGCCGGGGCCGAAGTCTGGACCGGCCCGAGAGCGGGTGTACTTTGGCAAAGGAAGCGCCCCGGATCAGGGCCGCGGGCTGACCGAGCGAGGAGCCGCCGTGAGGCAGATGGAGGTCGTCGGCGTCCGGGTCGAGATGCCCACGAACCAGCCCATCGTCCTGCTGAAAGAGATGCAGGGCGAAAGGTACCTGCCGATTTGGATCGGCGCGGTGGAGGCCACCGCGATTGCCTTTGCCCAGCAGGGTATGGTGCCGCCACGCCCGCTGACCCACGACCTGCTCCGCGATGTGCTGGAGGCGCTCGGGGTGCAACTGCGCACGGTGAAGATCACCGCACTGCGGGACGGGATCTACTTCGCCGATCTCGTCTTCTCCAACGGCAAGGAAGTGAGCGCGCGCCCGTCGGACTCGATCGCGCTCGCCCTGCGGACCGGAGCGGAGATCTACGCCACCGAGGAGATACTCGACGAGGCGGGGGTGCCGATCCCGGACGAGCAGGAAGACGAGGTCGAGAAGTTCCGCGAATTCCTGGATCAGATCACGCCGGAGGACTTCGGCCGCTCGACATAATTGGGGGGCGCGATCGGGGCCTCGCCGCAATTGGGGTCTGTCTCCCGACGCGCCGGGGGGGATCGTTGACGGGTGGTGCCCGTCGGCCTAGCGTGCGGGTACGGGTAGCCCGTCGGAGGTGGCCGTGACGGCGACAAAGGGTGACAGCGGGACGTCTGGTGACCGCACCCGGAGCACTGCGGCCAGGCAAGCCGGCGAGCAAGGCCTGCTGTTCGGCGAGGAACTGGCCTCCGGGCCCGAGGGTGCCGAGGAGACCGGGTACCGCGGTCCGACCGCCGCCTCGGCCGCCGGAATCACCTACCGGCAGCTCGACTACTGGGCCCGCACCGGGCTGGTAGAGCCCAGCGTGCGCCCGGCCCACGGATCGGGCTCCCAGCGGCTGTACGGGTTCCGCGACATTCTCGTGCTCAAGGTGGTGAAACGGCTGCTCGAGACGGGGATCTCGCTGCAGCAGATTCGCGCCGCTGTCCAGCACCTGCGCGAGCGCGGCACCGGTGACCTGGCCCGGGTCACGCTGATGAGCGACGGGGTGAGCGTTTACGAGTGCACATCCGCCGACGAGGTGGTGGATCTGGTACAGGGCGGGCAGGGCGTTTTCGGGATCGCGCTCGGCCACGTCTGGCGCGAGGTGGAGGGCACCCTCGCCGAGCTGCCCGGGGAGCGCGCGTCAGACAGCGCACCGGTGCCGGGGTCGGACTCCGACGAACTGGCCGCCCGCCGGGCCCGCAAGACCGGCTAGTCGGCCAGTCGGCCAGTCGGGCCAAATCCTGCTCGCGGCCAGACAGTAAACCCCTGCTCATTGATCTTCGACCAATTTCGCCGCCGCTGGCCGCGGTGTTTGCCCGGGGGCCCGAGCCCCCGGAACCCCCACGAGCGCGGGTGTGGTCCTTGCCGGACTAGCCGGAGCATTAGCCCAGGACTGCCATAACGCCTAATGTTTCGCGTTGACGGATCCCAGGTCGGGTAGGCTCGGCAGGGAGCCGATGACCTCGCCCGGGAGAGATCCCAGGCAGCCAGCCAGGGACGCCGAAGGGGCAACATCCCCGGAACCTCTCAGGCCCAAGGACCGGACGAGACAGGCCGCTCTGGAATCGCCAATCCGCGGTGACAGAGGGGGAGTCCGGCGGCCGGATGCGGCCGAGGCTGATAGCAGTCCGGAGGTCCCCATCATGAACTTCGCGCAGCGGCACATCGGTCCGTCCCCTGCCGAGCAGGAGCGGATGCTCGGCACGGTCGGCCGCGACTCGCTCGACGAGCTGGCCCGCGCGGCGCTGCCCCCGCAGCTGCCCGGCGGCGGCCCGCTAAGCCTGCCTCCGCCGCTGTCGGAGGCCGGCGCCCAGGCCGAGCTGCGCAGGCTGGCCGGGAAGAACCAGGTCCTGACGTCGATGATCGGCTTGGGCTATTACGGCACCATCACCCCGGCGGTGATTCGCCGCAACCTGCTGGAGAATCCCGGCTGGTACACCGCCTACACCCCGTACCAGCCGGAAATCTCGCAGGGCAGGCTCGAGGCGCTGCTGAACTTCCAGACGATGGTGGCCGATCTCACCGCGCTGCCGGTGGCCGGCGCGTCGATGCTGGACGAGGCGACCGCGGCGGCCGAGGCGATGACGCTCGCCCGGCGGGCCGTCGGCCGGGGCAGCATCTTCCTGGCCGACAGCGACAGCCTGCCGCAGACGCTCGCCGTGCTGCGCACCAGGGCGGAGCCGCTCGGCATCAGGCTGGTGGTGGCGGAGGTCACTCCCGAGGTCATCGCCGCCCAGCCGGAAGGCGAGCTGTTCGGCGTGCTGCTGCAGTACCCGGGGGCCAGTGGCGGCGTGCGCGACCTGGCGCCCGCCATCGACGCGGCGCATGAGCGCGGGGCGCAGGCGGCGGTGGCCGCCGACCTGCTCGCGCTCACGCTGCTGCGGCCGCCCGGCGAGATGGGCGCCGACATCGCCGTCGGCACGACCCAGCGGTTCGGTGTGCCGATGGGCTTCGGCGGCCCGCACGCCGGCTACATCGCGGTCAGGGACGGCCTCAAGCGCCAGTTGCCCGGCCGCCTGGTGGGCGTGTCCGTGGACGCCGACGGACGGCCGGCCTACCGGCTCGCCCTGCAGGCCAGGGAGCAGCACATCCGGCGGGAGAAGGCGACCAGCAACATCTGCACCGCGCAGGTACTGCTGGCGGTCATCGCCGCCATGTACGTGGCCTATCACGGGCCCGACGGGCTGACCGGCATCGCGCAGCGGGTGCACCGGCGGGCCGCCGCGCTCGCCGCGACGCTGCGCGGCCGCGGCCTGGACACCCCGGCCAGCGGGTTCTTCGACACGGTGCGGGTGCGCTGGCCGGGGCGGGCGGCCGATGCGGTGGAGCGAGCCCGGACGGCCGGCTACAACCTGTACCTGGCCGACGCCGACACGTTCCAGATCTCGTGTGACGAGACCACCAGCGAGCAACAGCTGGCCGAGGTGGCCGCGGCAATCTGCGGGGACGGGCCGGTGGCGGAGGCCGCCGAGGCCCTGCCCGCCGGGCTGCGGCGCACGTCGCGGTTCCTGACCCATCCGGTGTTCGCCGAGCACCGGACCGAAACCGGGATGCTCAGGTACCTGCGCCGCCTGGTCAACTTCGACATCGCGCTGGACCGATCCATGATCCCGCTGGGCTCGTGCACGATGAAGCTGAACGCCGCGGCGGAAATGGAGCCGGTCAGCTGGCCGGAGTTCGCCGACCTGCACCCGTTCGCGCCGGCCGTCCAGGCGGGCGGCTATGGCGAGCTCATCGGCGAGCTCGAGCGGCTGCTGGCCGAGATCACCGGGTACGACGCGGTCTCGGTCCAGCCGAACGCCGGCTCGCAGGGCGAGCTGGCCGGCCTGCTCGCGATCCGCGCCTACCACTCCTCGCGCGGCCAGCCGGAACGCGACACATGCCTGATCCCTGAGTCGGCCCACGGCACGAACGCCGCCAGCGCCGTCCTGGCCGGGCTGCGGGTGAGCGTGGTCAAGTGCGGGGCCGACGGGGCGGTCGACGTCAATGACCTGCGGGCCAAGCTGGACTCGCTGGGGGAGCGGGTGGCCGCGATCATGCTCACCTACCCGTCCACGAGCGGGGTGTTCGAGGAAAACGTCACCGAGGTCTGTGACGCCGTGCACGCCGCCGGCGGCCAGGTCTACATCGACGGGGCCAACCTGAACGCGCTGGTCGGGCTGGCCCGTCCGGCTGAGTTCGGCGCCGATGTTTCTCACCTCAACCTGCACAAGACCTTCTGCATCCCGCACGGTGGCGGCGGCCCGGGGGTGGGGCCGGTGGCGGTCCGAGCGCACCTGGCACCGTTCCTGCCCGGCCGCGGGGCCGGCGATGTGGCCGCGGCGCCGTTCGGGTCGGCCGGCATCCTGCCGATCTCGTGGGCCTACATCAGGATGATGGGACCCGAGGGCCTGCGCCAGGCCACGCTGGTGGCGATCCTGGCCGCCAACTACGTGGCCACCAGGCTGGCGCCGCACTACCCGGTCCTCTACACCGGCCGGGACGGGCTGGTCGCGCACGAGTGCGTGATCGACCTGCGGCCGATCACCCGGGACACCGGGGTCACCGTCGAAGACGTGGCCAAGCGGCTCATCGACTACGGCTTCCACGCGCCGACCATGTCGTTCCCGGTGGCCGGGACGCTGATGATCGAGCCGACCGAGAGCGAAGAACTGGCCGAGCTCGACCGGTTCTGCGAGGCGATGATCGCGATCAGGGAGGAGATCGCGAGGGTCGCGTCCGGCGAGTACGACCCCCAGGACAATCCGCTGAAGAACGCGCCGCACACCGCGGACATGGTCACCGCGACCGACTGGAAGCACCCTTACCAGCGGGAGGCAGCGGCCTACCCGGGACGCGGCGATCGGCGGGCCAAGTACTGGCCTCCGGTGCGGCGAATCGACCAGGCCTACGGGGACAGGAACCTGATGTGCTCCTGCCCGTCGCCGTCCGCGTTCGAGGACGCCGGCAGCGGCTAGCGGGCCCTCCGCCCGGCCGGCCGGGGGAGTACGGCCGGGAGTACGGAACCGCCGGACCGCGGGCCGCGTCAGAGGTACATGAACAGGTTCAGCCGACTGGGCCTGCTGGCGGCGGCGGTGGCCTCGCTGACCGTGACCGGCTGCGGAAGCGTCAGCGGCACGAGCACGGTGGCCCGCACCGGCCGCCCGGCCGGTACCGCGACGGCCACCGCGGCCGGGCTGTGCGCGGCGGTCAGCGAGGTCGACGCGCTCACCGTCACGCGGGTCGGCGCCTGGCCGCTCAATCACCTCCGCTTCCGCTTCCCGCGCCAGATCATGGTCACCCGCCCGCAGCAGGCACAGGCCGTCGCGCGGGCGGTGTGCGCGCTGCCGCCGATGCCGCGCGGGGTCGTTGCCTGTCCCGCCGACTTCGGTAATCGCTACCGGCTGGAGTTTGCCGCGGCCGGGCGGCGCCTCGCGGTGGTCACCGTGGATCCTGGCGGGTGCGAGCGGGTCGTCGGAGCCGGCCCGGCGCGGTGGGCGGAGAAGTCGGCGGGATTCTGGACGGTGCTGAGCCGGGCCGCCGTCGTGCCCTGGCCACGGCCGGGGCTGGACGGGTGCGGCGGGGTAGGCCTCATGTGCGCACAAGGCGCGCCCTAGCGCCTGGGGTGAGACGGCCGGCCGCCTAGCCGGGCCGCCGTGATTGGCTCTACGCTTCCGGCATGACCGCTGAGGGTGAAGCAGGAGCGGCCGCGGCGCCGGAGGCGGGCCTGCCCGCCGCCGATCCGGTCGAGGGGGAGCCGCCCGCCGATCCGGTCGAGGGGGAAGCGCCGAGCTACCCGGTCGAGGGGGAAGCGCCGAGCTACCCGGTCGAGGGGGAAGCGCCGGGCGATCCGGTCGAAGGGGAAGCGCCCGCCGAACTGGCCGACGCCGAACTGGCCGACGCCGATCCGGCTGGGGAGGATGCGGCCGGCGCTGACGCGCTCGCGGCCGACCCGGCCGCCCGGGTGGCGGACGGCATCGCGCACCTGGAGCAGGCAATAGCCGTGTTCGCCGAGGCCGCCGGGTCCGCCGACTCCGACATCGTCCCGCTCGCCGTCGAATTGCTCGCCAGGACCCTGCCGCTGCGCGAGCGCGACGAGGAATCGGCCTGGGCGTGGCAGCACGGACTCGAACACCCGGACCCGGCGGTGGCCGCGGCGGTGCGCCAGCGGCTGCGCCGCGCGTTCGGCAGCGACGAGGCGTCCTGGTGGGAAGGATTCGTGGAGTCCGCCGTCTGCCACAGCACCCTGCCGCTGCTGACCAATGAGGTATTCGGCGCGCTCGATCACATGTACGCGCTGGCCGCGGTCCCGCTGGCCCGGGGCGGGGCCAGGACCAGGGAGCTGCGGGACGTGCTGGCCCAGGCGGTGCGGGTGCCAACCGGATACGCCTGGGGCGATGAGCTGCTGGCCAGCTTCCGGGCGCGGTTCCGTGACGTCACCGGAAACAACACCGAGGCGTTCCCCGCCGACTGGCCCGCCAGCTAACCCCTCCTCCCGCCCCAGCGCGCGTCAGAACACCCCGTAGATGTGCCATCGAGCTGAATATGACGCCCGCGAGGTGCGCGGCGGGAGCGCCTTCACTGCATAGAGTTGCCTTGTGGCAGATCCGCACGACTATCGGCCGGCCCCCGGCTCGGTCCCCGATTCCCCCGGCGTCTACCGGTTCCGCGACGAGCGGGGCCGGGTGATCTACGTGGGCAAGGCCAAGTCGCTGCGGTCCAGGCTTAACTCCTACTTCGCCGACTTCGCCACCCTGCACCCGCGCACCCAGGGCATGCTGCGGGCGGCGGCCAAGGTGGACTGGACCGTGGTCGGCACCGAAGTGGAGGCGCTGCAGCTCGAGTACTCCTGGATCAAGGAGTTCGATCCTCGGTTCAACATCAGGTACCGGGACGACAAGAGCTACCCGTACCTCGCGGTCACCATGGACGAGGACTACCCGCGGGTGATGGTGATGCGCGGGGCCAAGCGGCGCGGGGTCAGGTACTTCGGGCCGTACTCGCACGCCTGGGCGATCAGGGAGACGGTGGACACGCTGCTGCGGGTATTCCCCGTGCGGACCTGCTCGGCCGGGGTGTTCAAACGGGCGGGCCAGATCGGTCGGCCCTGCCTGCTCGGCTACATCGGCAAGTGCTCCGCGCCGTGCGTCGGGCGGGTCAGCCAGGCCGAGCACAGGCTGCTGGCCGAGGACTTCTGTGACTTCATGGCCGGGCAGACCGCCCGCTTCATCCGCGCGCTCGAAGCCGAGATGCGCGAGGCCGCGGCGGCTGAGGAGTTCGAGCGGGCGGCCCGGCTGCGCGACGACATCAAGGCACTGCAGCGGGCGCTGGAGAAGCAGGCGGTCGTCCTCGGCGACAGCACCGACTGCGACGTGATCGCGCTGGCCGAGGACCAGCTCGAGGCCGCGGTCCAGGTGTTCTACGTGCGCGGCGGCCGGGTGCGCGGCCAGCGCGGCTGGGTGGTGGACAAGGTCGAGGACAGCACGACGGCCGAGCTGGTAGAGGACTTCCTGGGCCAGGTCTACGGGGACGCCCGGACCGGCGGCAGCTCCGCCGACGCGAGCGGCCGCGGCGGCGTGCCGCGCCAGGTGCTCGTCCCCGTGCTGCCGCCCGGCGCGGATGCGATGCGGGACTGGCTGGCGCTGCGGGCGGCCCGCCCCGGTGGCCGGGTCGACCTGCGGGTACCGCAGCGCGGCGACAAGAGGGCGCTGCTTGAAACCGTGGCCCGCAACGCCGCGGAGGCGCTGGCGCTGCACAAGACCAGGCGGGCCAGCGACCTGACCACCCGCAGCCGCGCGCTGCAGGAGATCCAGGACGCGCTCGCCCTGGACGAGGCGCCGCTGCGGATCGAGTGCTACGACGTGTCGAACCTGCAAGGGACGCACGTGGTGGCGTCCATGGTGGTGTTCGAGGACGGGCTGGCGCGCAAGAGCGAGTACCGGCGATTCAGCATCAAGGGCGCCGACGGCACCGACGACATCTCGGCGATACACGAGGTGATCACCCGCCGGTTCCGCCGCTACCTGGACGAGCGCGAGCAGACCGGCGAGCTCGACACGCTCGGTGACCGGGAGGAAGACGGCCTGGCGGCCGGGCTCATCGCCGATCCCAAGCGGAAGTTCGCCTACCCGCCCAATCTCGTCGTCGTGGACGGCGGGCCCGCTCAGGCCGCGGCCGCGCAACGGGCCCTGACCGAGCTCGGCATCGACGACGTGGCGGTCTGCGGACTGGCCAAGCGGCTTGAGGAAGTGTGGCTGCCCGGCGAGGACGCACCGGTTATCCTGTCCCGCACGAGCGAGGGCCTCTACCTGCTGCAGCGGGTACGAGACGAGGCCCACAGGTTCGCGATCACCTACCATCGGGCGAAGAGGTCAAAGGCGCTGACCGCCAGCGAACTGGATGGCGTGCCCGGGCTGGGGCCGGCCCGGCGGGCCACGCTGCTGCGCCACTTCGGCTCCGTGCGGAAGTTGGCGGCGGCCAGCGCCGAAGAGATCGCCGGGCTGCCGGGAATCGGACCCAGCGTGGCCGAGGCGGTCATCACCGCCCTGCGGCCCGGGTCCGCGCCGGCCGGCGAGCGAGTCGCGGCGGACGGGGGAGAACGGTGAGGAACGATCAGGACGACGCCTACCGGGAACCGGACGCCCCCAGCATCGTGATCGTCACGGGGATGTCGGGCGCGGGGCGGAGCACCGCAGCGAAGGCACTCGAGGACATGGGCTGGTTCGTGGTGGACAACCTGCCGCCGGCCCTGCTGCCCACCATGGTGGACCTGGCCGCACGGTCGGGCGGCGCCGTGTCCCGGGTCGCCGCGATCGTTGACGTGCGCGCCCGTGCGTTCACCACCGACCTGAACGCCGCTCTCGGCGAGCTGGCGCGACGCGGGACCCCGCCCCGCGTGGTGTTTCTCGAAGCGGGTGACGACACGCTCATACGCCGGTTCGACAGCGTCCGGCGGCCGCATCCGCTGCAGGGCGACGGCGGGGTCAGCGAGGGCATCGCCGCCGAGCGCGAGCTGCTGCGCGGCGTGCGGGGCGAGGCCGACCTGGTCATCGACACCTCCGGTCTCAACATGCACGAGCTGCGCGCCAGGATGCAGGGCTTCTTCGGCGGGGACAGCGCGCCCGGAGTGCGCGTCAACGTGGTGTCGTTCGGCTACAAATATGGCCTGCCGGCCGACGCGGACATCGTGGCTGACTGCCGGTTCCTGCCCAATCCGCACTGGATCGAGGAGCTGGCCCCGCTCACCGGGCAGGACCCGCCGGTGCGGGACTTCGTCCTGGGCCAGACCGGGGCCAAGGAGTTCATCGATGCTTTCGCCGAGGCGATGCGGGCGGCCCTGGGCGGCTTCGAGCGTGAGGGCAAGCGCTTCCTTACGCTCGCCGTGGGCTGCACCGGGGGCAAGCACCGCAGCGTCGCGGTGGCCGATCAGCTGGCGGCCAGGCTCGCCGAGGCCGGGGCGGGCGTTCAGGTCACGCACCGGGACCTGGGGCGCGAGTGAGGACGCTGCCCGCGAGTACCGGGCCGGGAGAGGGACCACGGGTGGTGGCGCTGGGCGGCGGCCACGGGCTGTTCGCTTCGCTGTCAGCGCTGCGCCGGGTCAGCGGCCGGCTGACCGCGGTGGTGACGGTCGCCGACGACGGCGGATCCAGCGGCAGGCTGCGGCGTGACTTCGGCGTGCTGCCACCCGGTGACCTGCGGATGGCCCTGGCCGCCCTGTGCGGCGACGACGACTGGGGAACCACCTGGAGCCGGGTGGTCCAGCACAGGTTCGGCGGCCGCAGCGAGCTGTCCGGGCACGCAGTCGGCAACCTGCTCATCGTGGCGCTGTGGGAGCTGCTCGGGGACACGGTCGAGGGACTGGACTGGGTGGGACGGCTGCTCGGCGCGCAGGGCCGGGTGCTGCCCATGGCCGCGGTGCCGCTGGACATCACCGCCCAGGTGGAAGGGGCGGATCCGGCCCGGCCCTACGCGCTGAGCACAGTCAGAGGCCAGGTGGCCTGCGCCACTACCGCCGGCCAGATCCGGTCCATAACGCTGGAGCCGACCGCACCGCCGGTCCGCCTGGAGGCCGTCGCCGCGGTGCGCGAGGCGGACTGGACGGTGCTCGGCCCCGGGTCGTGGTTCACCAGCGTGCTGCCGCACCTGCTGGTGCCCGGTCTGGCCGACGCGATGCTCACCACCCGGGCCCGCCGGATCGTGGTCCTCAACCTCGCGCCACAGGACCGGGAGACCGCGGGCCTCTCGCCGAGCACCCACCTCGAGGTGCTGGCCGACCACGCCCCCGGCCTCGCCGTGGACGTGGTGCTCGCCGACCGGCATCACGCCGGCGGCACCGGGACGACCGAGCTGGCGAAGGCGGCGGACCTGCTGGGCGCCAGGCTGGTGGTGCAGGAAATGGCGATGCGGGACGGGACGGCACGGCACGACCCGGCGCGCCTCGCCGAGGCATACGCTGAAATCTTCGATGGGGAGTGACGCAGATGGCGATGACCGGCCTCGTAAAGGACGAGCTGAGCCGGGTCACCGTGGTCAAGCCGTGCTGCCGCAAGGCAGAGGTGTCCTCGCTGCTCAGGTTCGCCGGCGGGCTGCACCTGGCCGCCGGGCACATCGTGATCGAGGCCGAGCTCGATACCGGGGCGGCGGCTCGCAGGCTGCGCAAGGATATCGCCGAGGTGTTCGGGCACACCTCCGAGCTGCTCGTGCTCGCCCCCAGCGGGCTGCGCAAGGGCAACAGGTACCTGGTCCGGGTGTCTAAGGACGGCGACAGCCTGGCCCGCCAGACCGGCCTGGTGGACGGCCACGGACGGCCGGTGCGGGGGCTGCCCCGGCAGGTGGTGTCCGGCGGCAGCTGCGACTGCGAGTCGGCCTGGCGGGCCGCGTTCCTGGCCCACGGCTCACTGACCGAGCCGGGCCGTTCGATGTCGATGGAGATCACCTGCCCGGGCCCGGAGGCCGCGCTCGCCCTCGTCGGCGCGGCGCGGCGGCTGAAGATTCACGCCAAGGCCCGCGACGTCCGCGGAGTGGACCGGGTCGTGGTGAAGGACGGCGACGCGATCAGCGCGCTGCTGGCCCGGCTCGGCGCGCACGACAGCGTGCTGGCCTGGGAGGAACGGCGGGTCCGCCGGGAGGTGCGGGCCACCGCGAACCGGCTGGCCAACTTCGACGATGCCAACCTGCGGCGCAGCGCGCGGGCGGCAGTGGCCGCGGGCGCGCGGGTCGAGCGCGCGCTGGAGATTCTCGGCGACGACGCGCCGGAACACCTGTGCGACGCGGGCCGGCTGCGCATCGCGAACCGGCAGGCGAGCCTGGAAGAACTCGGTCAGCTCGCCGAACCTCCGATGACCAAGGACGCGATCGCCGGGCGGATCCGGCGGCTGCTGGCCATGGCGGACCGGCGGGCCGAGGAGCTCGGCGTCCCCAGCACCGAGGCCGGGCTCACCCCTGACATGCTCATGTAGGGGGTCCGGTAGTGTCGGCCCGGGGGACTGTGCGGCTGCCGGGCGGCGGGCGAAGAGAATCAGGACGTGCGAGGAGAACGCTGCTGTGACCATTCGGGTGGGCATCAACGGATTCGGCCGGATCGGACGGAACTTCTGGCGCGCCGTCAACGGCGGCGCCGGCGACGACATACAGATCGTCTCGGCGAACGATCTCGGTGACGTCGCGACCATGGCGCACCTGCTCAAGTACGACAGCGTGCTCGGCAGCCTGCCGCAGGACGTCACGGCCGATGGCGACACGATCCGGGTCGGCGGCCAGCCGCTGCGGATCCTGGCCGAGCGGGATCCCGCCGATCTGCCCTGGGGCGAGCTCGGCGTCGATGTGGTGGTCGAATCGACCGGCCGGTTCACCAACGCCGACGACGCCCGCAAGCACATCGCCGCCGGCGCCAAGAAGGTGATCATCTCCGCGCCGGCCAAGGGCGAGGACCTCACGATCGTGATGGGGGTCAACGACAGCGCCTACGACCCGGCCCGGCACGACGTCATCTCGAACGCCTCGTGCACCACGAACTGCGTCGCGCCGATGGCCAAGGTGCTGCTGGACAACTTCGGCATCGTCCGCGGCATGATGACCACGGTGCACGCGTACACCAGCGACCAGGTGCTGCAGGACTTCCCGCACAAGGATCTGCGCCGGGCTCGTGCCGCGGCAATCAACATCATTCCCACCACGACCGGCGCGGCCAAGGCCACGGCTCTGGTGCTGCCCGAGCTCAAGGGCAAGATGGACGGCCTGTCGCTGCGGGTCCCGGTCCCGGACGGCTCGGTCACCGACCTGGTGGTCCAGCTCGGCCGCGAGGTCACCAGGGACGAGGTGAACGCCGCCTTCCGGGCCGCGGCCGACGGCGAGCTGAAGGGCTACCTGGCCTACACCAGTGACCCGATCGTCTCCTCCGACATCGTCGGCTCGCCCGCCTCGTGCGTCTTCGACTCCTTGCTGACCATGGCCGACGGCGACCAGGTGAAGGTGATCGGCTGGTACGACAACGAGTGGGGCTACTCGTGCCGGCTCGCCGACGCGGTCCGCCTGGTCGGTTCCCGGCTGGCCTGACGCGGCGCGACGAGCTGACGGGAAACCGATGAGGGGCATCGACTCCGAGGAGGTCCGCGGGCGCGCGGTCCTGCTGCGCGCCGACCTCAACGTGCCGATGGACGGCACCCGGATCACCGACGACGGGCGGGTCAGGGCCAGCCTGCCCACGATCACCAGGCTGGCCGGCCGCGGCGCCCGCGTCATCGTGCTCGCCCACCTGGGCAGGCCCTCAGGGGCGGATTTTGCCGAACGGGCCGGGGGCGGACCATCGCTCGAGCCGGTCGCCGGCCACCTGGCCCGGCTGCTGGGCCGGCCGGTCTCGTTCGCCAGGGACGTCGCGGGCCCGTCCGCCGCCGCGGTCGCCGCCGCGCTGGCCGACGGCGATGTGGCGGTGCTGGAGAACGTGCGGTTCGAGCCGGGCGAGACGAGCAAGGACGATCAGCAGCGGGCCACTCTGGCTCGCAGGCTGGCGGCGGTGGGTGCCCAGGCGATGGGCGAGGCCGCCGCTGAGCCGCTCTACGTCGGCGACGGGTTCGGCGCCGTGCACCGCAAGCATGCCAGCGTCTATGACCTGCCCCGGCTGCTCCCGCACGCGGCCGGCGACCTGGTGCTAGCCGAGGTCGAGGTGCTGCGCAGGCTGACCGACGAGCCGCAGCGGCCATACGTGCTGGTGCTCGGGGGCGCCAAGCCCTCGGACAAGCTCGGCGTGATCGGCAACCTGCTCGACCGGGCGGACCGGCTGCTGATCGGCGGCGGCATGTCGTACACGTTCCTGGCCGCGCAGGGGTACGAGGTCGGCAAGTCATTGCTCGAGGCCGCCCAGATCCCGCACGTGCGCCGGCTGATGGATGAGGCGGCCCGGCAGGGCGTGGAGATCGTGCTGCCGGCCGACATCGTCGCGGCCACGCACTACGCGGCCGACGCCGACCACGAGGTAGTGCCGGCCACCGAGTTCCCGGCCGACCGCGAGGGGATGGACATCGGCCCGGCCACCCGCGCCCTGTTCGCCGCCAAGCTGGCCGATGCGAAGACGGTGTTCTGGAACGGGCCGATGGGCGTGTTCGAATTCCCCGCCTTCGCGGCCGGGACGCTGGCCGTCGCGCAGGCCATCAGCGGCGTGCCCGGGCTGACCGTGGTGGGCGGCGGAGACTCCGCGGCCGCCGTGCGGCAGCTCGGCCTCAGCGAGGATGCGTTCGGGCACATCTCGACCGGCGGCGGCGCGAGCCTGGAGTACCTGGAGGGCGCCACCCTGCCGGGCCTGACCGCGCTCGGGGAGGACCAGTGAGCGGGCGCTCGAACCGGATGCCGCTCGTCGCCGGGACCCGCAAGCCGCTGATCGCCGGGAACTGGAAGATGAACTGTACCCATCTCGAGGCGATAGCGCTGGTCCAGAAGCTGGCGTTCACGCTGTCGGACAGGGACTTCCGGGCGGCTGAGGTGGTGGTACTGCCGCCGTTCACCGCGCTGCGCAGCGTCCAGACGCTGGTGATCGGCGACCGGCTGCAGATCGGCTACGGCGCCCAGGACGTATCGCAGCACGCCAACGGCGCCTACACCGGCGACATCAGCGCATCCATGCTGGCCAAGCTCGGCTGCGGCTACGTGCTGGCCGGGCATTCCGAGCGGCGCCAGTACCACGGCGAGGACGACGCCCTGGTCAACGCCAAGATCAAGGCGCTGCTCGGCGCCGAGATAGTACCGGTGCTCTGCGTGGGCGAGAGCCTGGAGGTGCGGCAGGCGGGAGACTACGTGCCGTACGTACTGGCCCAGGTCGACGGCGGCCTGGCCGGGCTGCGCGCCGCGCAGGTGGACGGGATCGTGATCGCCTACGAGCCCGTCTGGGCGATCGGCACCGGAGAGGTGGCCACTGCGCAGGACGCACAGGAGGTGTGCGCGGCGATCAGGGACCGGATTTCCGAGGGCCACGGGGGCGAAACGGCCGCCAGCGTGCGTATCCTGTATGGCGGATCAGTCAACGCGGATAACATCGCTCCGATCATGGAGCAGCGCGACATCGACGGAGCCCTTGTCGGTGGTGCGAGCCTGGACGCCGGTGAGTTTGCGAGAATTTGCCGGTACCGTGAAATGGCCCAGGATCACGCCTGAGCGCAGGCCTGAGAGGACTAGAGAACAGCCGTGACCATCGGACTCTCCATCGTCTTGATCATTACAAGCCTGCTGATGATCGTGCTTGTGCTGCTGCACCGCGGTAAGGGAGGCGGCCTCTCCGACTTGTTCGGCGGCGGAGTGACGTCCTCGCTGGGTTCATCCACGGTAGTTGAGCGGAATCTCGACCGGCTCACGATCATCACAGGTATTATCTGGTTCCTCTGTATCGTCGGCCTCGGCATCCTCAATAGGTAGCGCCCGGGCGCGGCGGGATTTCATCCTCGACGCGGTCCCCGCATAGGCATGAGGCAAGTAAGGCACGGGCGAGAAGCAAACCCACAAAGACAAGGGGTATTCCGTGAGCAGTGGCAACGCCATCCGCGGCAGCAGGGTGGGCGCCGGCCCGATGGGCGAAGCCGAACGCGGCGAGTCCGCTCCGCGGGTCTGGGTGTCATTCTGGTGCTCGAACCGGCACGAGACGCGGCCGAGCTTCGCCACCGATGCTGCTGTCCCCGAGATCTGGGAGTGTCCGCGGTGCGGGTTCCCGGCCGGGCAGGACGAGCACAGCCCCCCCGCGCCGCCGCGCGTCGAGCCGTACAAGACCCACCTCGCCTACGTCAAGGAACGCCGCAGCGACGCCGACGGCGCGGCAATCCTGGAAGAAGCTCTGAACCGGCTGCGCCGGGGGGCGTGACGGCACCTGCCAATGACCCGGCTCCAGCCAGACCGCGGCAGGGCCAGCGTCTCTAGGATGAGGCAGTGCCTGTGCGAGCCGTTGATTTCCACGTACACCTGCCCACCCCGGACTGGCTGGACGGCAGCATGTCCGGCTATGTGGAGGCGGCCGAGGCATATTTCAGGTCGGTTGTGCAGCGGCAGTCGCTGGATGAGCTGGCCGACAGATACCGCGAGCTGGAGGTGCAGGCCGTCCTACTGGCCTGGGACGCGGAAACAGCCACCGGACGGCCGCGGGTACCCAACGAGACCGTGGCGGACGCCTGCCGCGCGCATCCGGACGTCTTCACCGGGCTCGGTTCGGTCGACCCGCATAAGGGCCAGGCGGCGGTGGCCGAGGTGGCAAACATCGCCGCGCTGGGCCTGCGCGGGGTGAAGTTCCACCCGTCGCTGCAGGCCTTTTCGCCCGATGATCCCGTCTTCTGGCCGATCTTCGCGGCGTGCGAGCAGCACGGCCTGCTGGCCCTCTTCCACACCGGGACCAGCGGGATCGGCGCCCGCCAGCCCGGCGGCCAGGGCATCCGGCTCGATTACGCCCACCCGCTCAAGCTCGACGCGGTGGCCGCCGCGCATCCCGGGCTGACCGTGGTCGCCGCTCATTTCGGCTGGCCGTGGCACATGGACCTGATCGCCATCGCGCTGCATAAGACCAACGTGTACATCGACATCTCCGGCTGGTCGCCGCGCCGGATCCCGCCCGAGGTGGTCCGCGAGCTCCGAGGCCGGCTATCCGGCCAGTTCATCTGGGGCAGCGATTTCCCGTTCATCACCCCCGAACGCTGCCTGGCCGAGCTCGACGACCTCGGCCTGCCCGACGACGTGCTGGAGAAATTGCTGCGTGGGAACGCCCTGCGGATCCTGGGGGCGTGACGGCCTGCTCAGACGACCGCGGGGCGGCGCCGGGTGTAGCGGCAGAACAGGTGCCCCTCCTCCTCGAGCACGTGCTGCAGCGAGAGCCGGCCGGACTGCACCGCGCTCGTCCCCACCGCGATCCGGCTCGCGCCTCCGCTGGCCACCAGCGGGCTGATCGTGAGGCACAGCTCATCGAGCACTTCGGCCGCGGCCAGCTCGCCGAGCAGCTGCGGCCCGCCTTCGGCGAGGATCCGCCGGTAACCGAGGTCGGCCAGCGCCTGCACGGCGAGGTTCAGGTCGGCGGTATCTTCCCCGGCCACGATGACGTCGGCGTTCCTGCGGGCCTCGGAGCGGAGCTCGGCGGGTGCCTGCTCGGTAGTGATGAGGATGGTCCGTGCTCCCGGCCGCGCGGCGGTCAGCAGCGGGCTGGACAGGTCGAGGCTGATCCTCCTGGTGACCACCGCGATCGCTGGCACCGGAGCCTGGCGGCTGCGCAGGCCCGGCCACAGTTCCTCGGGGCGGACGGCGGCATACCGCTCGGCCCGGGCCGTGCCCGCGCCCACGAGAATCACGTCGCAGAGGGTACGGAGCAGGGCGAACAGGTTGCGGTCCGCCTCGCTGGACAGCCCCGCACTGCGCCCCCGGATCGTCGCGGCGCCGTCCGCGCTCGTCACCATGTTCGCCCGCACCCAGGGCCTGCTGGTGTCGGGGTAGCCGTACAGCGCAACGAGATCGTGCCGGGTCAGCTCCTTAGCACAGTCGGGGTCCCCGGAATCCACCGAGGGCGGGAAGATCAGGCGCACGGTCAGCAGTCAACCAGACCCACCCGGGGCCGCGAGTAGCGGATGACGGCACTGCGTGCATATCAGATGGGTAAACGGGCGGTGGCGCCCCGGGCTCACGCGGGCGACCGCTAAGCCGGGTCAGGGCCGCCCTGGGAACGGCCGGCGCCGCGCAGGACCAGTACCGACCGGCTGGCCACCTCGGTCTTCGCGGCCGGGCTGATCTCGGCCGCCTCGCCCGCCGCAGGTGCGGTGGCGGGATCGGCCGCCTCTGCGGGGGGCAGGGCGGTGTCGAACACGACCTGCCAGCCGACCGCGAACCGCGCGTCGGGCAGCGAGAACGTGACCGGCTCGCCGCGAGGATTGAACAGCAGCAGGAAGCTGTCGCCGGCGGCGGGCCCGGCACCCGTCCCGGCCCCGGCATCCGGATCGGCCGCGCTGCCCCCGTCCCCGCCGTCCAGGAAGACCGCGAGGCAATCGCCGCCGGGAGCGTGCCAGTCCGACTCGGTCATCTCCTGGCCCGACGGCGTGAACCAGACGACGTCGGCCGGGCTGCCGGGCGGCGCGCCGACCGGGCGGCCGCGGAAGAAGGTGCGGCGGCGGAAGACGCGATGCGCCTGGCGCAGCCCGATGGCGGCCCGGACGAACTCAAGCAGCTCCCGCTCGTCAGGCGACAGCTCCCAGTCCAGCCACGAGATCTCGTTGTCCTGGCAGTAGGCATTGTTGTTGCCGCCCTGGGTGCGGCCGAGTTCGTCCCCGGCCAGCAGCATCGGCATGCCCTGCGAGCACAGCAGGGATATCAGGAAGTTGCGCTTTTGCCTGGCCCGCAGCCGGGTGATCTCCGGGTTGCCGGTCGGGCCCTCGACCCCGCAGTTCCACGACCTGTTGTCGTCGCTGCCGTCCCGGCCGCCCTCGCCGTTCGCCTCGTTGTGCTTGTGGTCATAGCTGACCAGATCCTGGAGCGTGAAGCCGTCGTGGCAGGTGACGTAGTTGACCGATGCGGCGGGCCGGCGCCCGCTGGCCTGGAACGTCTGGCTCGACCCGGCCAGCCGGGACGCGAACTCGGGCAGCGCCCCGTGCCGTCCGCGCCAGTAGTCGCGGACGGCGTCCCGGTACTGTCCGTTCCACTCCGCCCACGGCGCCGGGAAGCCGCCCAGCTGGTAGCCGCCGGGGCCGACATCCCACGGTTCGGCGATCAGCTTCACCCCGGACAGCACCGGATCCTGGCCGACCATGCGCAGGAACGCCGCGCAGCGGTCCACCTCGCCCCGCTCCCGCGTTAAGGCGGGCGCGAGATCGAAGCGGAAGCCATCCACGTGCATGTCAAGCACCCAGTACCGCAGCGAGTCCATGATCAGCTGGAGGGCGTGCGGGTGCCGGACGTTCAGGCTGTTGCCGCAGCCGGTGTCGTCCGCGTAGCGCCTCAGGTCGTCGTGGTGCAGGCGGTAGTAGGCGGCGTTGTCGATGCCCCGGAAGCTGAGCGTCGGGCCCTGGGGGCCGCCCTCCGCGGTGTGGTTGTAGACCACGTCGAGGATCACCTCGAGGCCGGCCCGGTGCAGCGCCCGCACCATCGACTTGAACTCGCGCACCTGCTCACCGCGCTCACCCGCCGAGCAGTACCGGTTGTACGGGGCGAGGAACGAGATCGAGTTGTAGCCCCAGTAGTTGGCCAGGCCGCGCCGGGGCAGCTCGCGCTCGGACGCGTACTGGTGGACCGGTAGGAGCTCGACGGCCGTGACGCCGAGGCGGATCAGGTGCTCGATGATCACCGGATGGCCGACCGCCGCATAGCTGCCGCGCAGCTCGGCCGGGATCTGCGGGTGGCACATGGTCAGGCCGCGCACGTGCGCCTCGTAGATGACGGTGTCCTCGGCCGGGGTCCGGGGCGGGCGGTCATCGCCCCAGTCAAAGTCGGTGGCGGTCACCACGCTGCGCGGCACAAACGGCGCGCTGTCGGCGGAACTGCGCGTCGACGGCTCATCCAGCCGGTGGCCGTACAGCGCCCTGGACCGCCTGACCGCGCCTTCCACCGCCTTGGCGTACGGATCGAGCAGCAGCTTGGCCGGGTTGCACCGGTGGCCGCGGGCGGGGTCGTACGGCCCCTGCACCCGGTAGCCGTACCGCTGGCCGGGGCTGATGCCGGGCAAATACCCGTGCCAGACGAATCCGTCGGCATCGGTGAGCGCGACCCTCGTCTCCATCGCGGACTGAGCGGGGCCGTCCCCGCCGAACAGGCAGAGCTCCACTCGCTCGGCCACCCCCGAGTAGAGGGCGAAGTTGGTGCCGGCGCCGTCCCACGTCGCGCCGAGCGGATACGGGCTGCCTGGCCGGACGCGCATTCAGCCGGCCGCCGGCACGCTCACCCGCGCGCGGTCGACCAGGGACGGCAGGTCAAGGCCGTCCGGCAGCGTGCCGAAGGCGTACCCCGGACCGCCCGCGGCGGCCGATCCGAGCCGGGAGGCGCAGAACGCGTCCGCGACCGCCGAGGGCGCGTGCCGGACCAGCAGCGCGCCCTGCAGCAGCGACCCGATGAGGCCGGCCAGCCGCCGGGCCTGGTATTCGGCGGCCTGGCTCGCGGCCGGCCCGGGAGCCGACTCCGCCGGCCCGGCCAGGCCGGCGAGCATGCGGCGCAGTTCCGCGGTCGCCTCGTCCAGCCGCTTGTCGCCGCCGGCCGCCAGATCGAGCTCGGCCCCCAGCACGTCCGCGGACTCGGGGGAGCGGCGCAGCGCGCGCAGCACGTCGAGCGCGGTCACGTTGCCGGAGCCTTCCCAGATCGAGTTCAGCGGCGCCTCACGGTAAAGCCCGGGCAGCCCGGATTCCTCCACGTAGCCGTTGCCGCCGTGACATTCCAGGGCCTCTGCCGCGTGCGCCACGGCGCGCTTGCAGACCCAGTACTTGGCGGCGGGCAGCGCGACCCGCAACAGCGCCGACTCGCCGGCGTCGCCGTCCGCCGACCGCTGTGCCGCGGCGGCCAGCCGGATCGCCAGCGCGGTCGCGGCCTCGGATTCGACCGCGAGATCGGCCAGCACGCCGGTCATCAGCGGCTGATCAATGAGATTCCTGCCGAACGCCTGCCGGTGGGCGCAGTGGTGCACGGCGGCTACCGTGCCGTGGCGGATGGACGCGGCGCTGCCCAGCACGCAATCCAGCCTCGTCGCGGTGACCATGTCGATGATCGTGCGCACGCCCCGGCCCGGCTCGCCCACCTGCCAGCCGACCGCCCCGTCGTACTCGACCTCGGCGGACGCGTTGGAGCGGTTGCCGAGCTTGTCCTTGAGCCGCTGGATCCGGATCGCGTTACGGGTGCCGTCCGGCAGCACCCGGGGGAGCAGGAAGCAGGTCAGCCCGCCGGGTCCTTGGGCCAGGACCAGGAACAGGTCGCACATGGGCGCCGAGTTGAACCATTTGTGCCCGGTGAGCAGGTGTGCACCCGGGCCGGCCGCCAGCGCGGGCTCGGCGCGGGTGCTGCCGGCTCGCACGTCCGAGCCGCCTTGTTTCTCGGTCATGGCCATGCCGCACAGCAGCCCGGCCTTGGTCTCGGGCACCCGCAGGCCGGGGTCGTACGCGCGGGAAGCGAGCAGCGGCTCGAACCGTCGCGCCAGCTCCGGCGCGTGCCGGAGTGCGGGCACCGCCGCATAGGTCATCGAGACCGGGCAGCCGTGCCCGGCCTCGGCCTGGCTCCACACGTAGAATTTCGCCGCCCGGGCCAGGTGCGCGCCGGGCTCGCGGTCCGCCCAGGGGGCCGCGTGCAGGCCTTGCGAGACGGCCACCGACATCAGCGCGTGCCAGGCCGGGTGGTAGTCGACCTCGTCGATCCGGTGGCCGTACCGGTCGTGCGTGCGGAGCCTGGGCACGTGGTCGTTGGCCAGCCTGGCCTGCTCCTGCGTCTGCGCGGACCCAGCCAGGACGCCGAGCTCGTGCAGTTCGGCCGCCACGGCACCGGCGTCCTCGCGGCTCAGAGCCTCGAGCAGCGCCGGATCCTGGGCCACGTCGTGCCCGGCGAGCGGCGGGGGCTGGTTGAGCACTTCGTGGGTGGCCCGCGGTCCAGTCATGGACGTCAGGCTATCCGGGCTGCCGCCGCGGCGGCGTGCCCGGCGCGAGCGGCGGCGTACCGGGCGAGCACGACGTCGGCCAGCTCGGGGGCGGCCCCCAGCGGCGCGCTGACCGCGGCGGCACCCGCGGCGAGCGCCTCGTCGCGGACCTGCCCGGCAAACCTGCCGGGGGCAAGCAGGTAACTGGCCACCACCACGCGCCGCGCGCCGCCGGCCAGCAGGGCGGACACCGCCCCGCCCGGCGGCGGCGCGGCGGCGCTCGCGTAGGCCGGGAGCACGTCCCGCCAGCCGCGCCGCGCCCTCCACTGTGCCGCCAGCCGGGTGACGACGGCGCAGGCCCGGGGGTCGCTGGAGCCGGCGGCGGCGAGCACCACCGAGGTGCCGGGATCACCCGGCAGCACGCCCGCCTCGGCCAGCCGGCGTTCCAGCGCGGTGACCAGCAGCGGGTGCGGTCCGAGCGGATCACCGTAGCTGATCTGCAGCGCGCCGCCGGACCGGGCGGACGCGGCCCGGAGCACGGCCGGGAGGTCGGTCTTGCTGTGATAGGCGCCGGTCAGCAGCAGCGGCAGCACCACGACCGGGCCTGCGGGCAGCGCGCCCAGCACCTGCGCGGGCGAAGGCGCCGCGTGCCCGAGGTACGCAGCGCTGATCCGCAATCCCGCCAGCCCGCGGCGGGCGGCCCGCGCCCGGACGAGGTCAACTACTTCCTCGATCGTGGCTGCAGCGCGGGGATCACGACTGCCATGGGCCACCGCCACCAGCGGCGGGAGGTCCTGCCGCGGGGGGTCCGGGGGGTCGCCCCCCCGGGCTAGCATGACGCCGGGGCCACGGCGAGATCGGCCGCAGGCCGATGAGCAGCGTGAACCAGCCCCACAGGCGTTATTCGTGGATGCCGCACTCGCTCTTACCCGTGCCCGCCCAGCGGCCGCTGCGCGGGTCAGCGCCGGGCTCGACCCGCAGCGTGCACGTGGCGCAGCCGATCGACGGGTAACCCTCGGGGACCAGCGGGTTCACCAGGATGCCATGTGTGTCGATGTACTCGTCCACCTGGTCCTGGGTCCAGCTGACGATCGGGTTCACCTTGACCATCTGGCGCCTGGCGTCCCACTCCACAGCCTTCGCGTGCCGACGGGACGACGTCTCTTCCCGGCGCACGCCGGTGAGCCAGGCGTCGTACTGGCGCAGGGCGCGCTCCAGCGGCTGGACCTTGCGCATTGCGCAGCAGAGATCGGGGTTGCGGGCATACAGCCGCTCGCCGAACTCGGCGTTCTGCTCGGCCACAGTCCGCTCGGGTGTGACATTCACCACGTTGACCGGATAAACGGCGGCGACAGCATCGCGCATGCCGATGGTTTCGGCGAAGTGATACCCGGTGTCGAGGAAAATTACGTCGATGCCGGGCTGGACCACCGAGGCGAGATGAATGAGCACCGCGTCGGTCATCGATGACGTCAGGCACAGCCGGTCATCGAAGGTGTCAGCCGCCCACTGCATGATCTCCTCGGCGGTGGCGTCGGCAAGAGCCTGCGCTGCTTGCTCGGCGAACACCTCGGGGGACTGCGGGGGGTCGCCCCTCCAGGCCAGCGCTGTCATGCGGCGTCATCCCTCCTGGCACGGTCCGGCACGGAAGTCGAGGGCAAAACTCCGATCCCTGCGAAGCTTATCCGGAAACACCTTGTGCAACTGCGACATTGCCAGTGAGCTTCCCGGGTGTCGGGGCGCAAATCCTCCTCCCCGCAATAAGGGCAGTAGAAAGGCACGGCGCGTTCTGTCATGAGATGTCCGTTTCGCTAGCGCGGCTGACCCAGGCCGCGAATGTCTCGTCCGGATAACGATCCGCCGCAAACCTGCGCAGTACCCGCTCCACGTAATCGGGCAGTTGCTCGGCCGTGGTCTTGAGCCCGCGGACCTTACGGCCGAATCCCGACTCCGACCCGTCACCGCCGTTCAGCGCGCCGCCCAGGTGAATCTGGAAGCCCTCGACCTGGCGCCCGCCGGCGTCGGTGACCAGCGACCCCTTGAGCCCGATGTCGGCGGTCTGGATCCGGGCGCAGGAGTTGGGGCAGCCGTTCACGTTGATCGTGACCGGCACCGGGAAATCTGGCAGGCGCCGCTCCATCTCGTCGATCAGGTCGGACGCCCGCTTCTTGGTCTCGACGATGGCCAGCTTGCAGAACTCGATGCCGGTGCAGGCCATCGTATGCCGCCGGAACACGCTGGGAGTGACCTGCAGCCCGTGCTTCTCGAGCTCGGCGGACAGGTCCGAGGTGCGGTCCCCGGGCACATCCAAGATGATCATCTTCTGCTCGGCGGTGGTCCGCACCCGGCCGCTGCCGTACCTGGCAGCCAGATCCGCGACTTGGCCGAGTTGGACGCCGGACACCCGGCCGACCCGGGGCGCGAAGCCCACGTAGTAGCGGCCGTCGCGCTGGCGGTGCACGCCGACGTGGTCGCGCCGGCCAGCCCGCGGCTGACCGGGCGGGGGGCCGTCCGGCAGCGCGTACCCCAGGTACTCCTTCTCCAGGACCTCGCGGAATCTGGCCGCGCCCCAGTCGGCGATCAGGAATTTCAGCCGGGCCCTGTGCCGCAGCCGGCGGTACCCGTAGTCCCTGAACACCGAGGTCACCCCGGCCCACACCTCGGCCACCTGGCCGGGCCGGATGAAGGCGCCGAGGCGAACCCCGATCTTCGGATTCGTGGACAGCCCGCCGCCGACCCAGAGGTCGTAACCGGGCTGGCCGTCCGGGCCGTGCACGCCCACGAACGCGACATCGTTGATTTCGTGCACGGTGCACTGCGCCGGGCAGCCGCTCATCGCCGTCTTGTACTTGCGGGGCAGGTTGGAGAAGGTGGGATCGCCCAGGTAGCGCCCGGCGGTCTCGCGGATCTCGGCGGTGGCGTCGATGATCTCGCCGGCGTCGATGCCGGCCACCGGGCAGCCGAGCATCACCCGCGGAGTGTCCCCGCACGCCTCCGTGGTGGACAGGCCCACGCTCTCCAGGGCCTCCCAGATGGCGGGAACGTCCTCGATCTGCACCCAGTGTAGCTGGATGTTCTGCCGGTCGGTGATGTCGGCCGTGCCGCGCGCGAACCTGCGTGACACATCGCCGATCACCCGGAGCTGCCTGTCGTCCAGCTGGCCGCCGTCGATCCGGATCCGCAGCATGAAGTAGCGATCGTCGAGATCTTCGGGTTCGAGCACGGCCGTCTTCCCGCCGTCTATGCCGGGCTTGCGCTGGGTGTAGAGCCCGTACCAGCGGAACCGGCCGCGCAGGTCGGCCGGGTCGATGGAATCGAAGCCGTACCTGGAGTAGATGTCGATGATCCGCTGCCGGACGTTCAGGCCGTCGTCGTTCTTCTTGCTTTCCTCGTTCTTGTTCAGCGGCTCGCGGTAGCCGAGCGCCCACTGCCCCTCACCGCGGCGGCGCGGGGGGCCGCCACCGGCCCCGTGCTCCCGCGCGGGCCTGGCCGGGGCTTCCTGGGTGCTTGCCGTCATGCGGCGCGTCCTTCCGGGTCGGGGAGGCGCGTGGCCCGAGGCGGCCCGGTAAGCGAGGGCACAGGGTGTTCAGGTGCCGGACCGGGACGGATCGCCGCACGCGCCCGGCATAACTGCGGACGGGGGGATCAGCTGACCCGGCGACAAATGGCGCTACGGACGCGCTGCAGGTCCACGTGCCTGCGTCCGACAAGAAGGGGATCGGCGGCGTCCACACATCGAGGATCACACGGCGCCAGGGCGAATGTCCAGGCCAAATCCGGCACGCTGCCGCGCGGGCTGGCGCTGTCCGGAACCGGCGTCACGGTGGAGACAACCGACTTCGGTGCGTGGGCTATTCCGTCGGCCGGCCGCGATTGCCAGCCCTCGACCCCGATTTTCTAGCCCTGGCGTATCCAGGTCAGGGTCGGCTCGGGAGCCTGCTGCGGCGGTTCGTGCTGACAGTCGCACCACGTGCCGCCCGGGCAGTCCTCATGGCGGCGCTCCCGGCATGAGACGCAGATCATGCCCACATTGTGCCTCCGGCGGGCTGGCTCGCCGTCCCGGCGGGGCAGCCAAACGGCCGCGGGCCTGGTCATGACCCGCGCGTGCGGGCCACCGATCGTGGGTAGAGGCCAGTAAGGGACCTAACGTCGAGCCCAGCGGATGGCCCAGGTGTTCGCGAACGTGCCTGTGACCGCCGCACCGCCGCTGTTCGCCGACCGGCGGGCTGCGGGACGGCTGCTGGCGGCCCGGCTTCGCCATGTTCTGGCCTCTCCTGAGAGCCAGCAGGCCGGGCGGGAACCGGCAGGGGCATCACCGGCCCCCGCCGCCCGCCCGCTCGTGCTGGCCCTGCCGCGGGGCGGCGTTCCGGTCGCGCGGGAGATAGCCGACGCGCTGGCCAGCCCTCTCGACGTGCTGGTCACGAGGAAGATCGGCTACCCGCCCCAGCCAGAACTCGGCGTGGGGGCCATCGCCGAGGGCGGCGGGCCGGTCTATGACGATGAGTTCCTGCGCAGGCTCGGCCTGAGCCGAGGCGACCTCGCGCCGGTGGTCGCGCGCGAGCGCGCCGAACTGGACCGGCGGGTCAGGGTGTACCGCGGCGGCCGTCCGCCCCCTGAGGTGGCCGGCCGGCTGGTGATCCTGGTGGACGACGGCCTGGCCACGGGCGTGACGGCGCGGGCCGCCCTGCGCTCGCTACGGAGCAGGCTGGCAGGGCGGACGGTGCTGGCCATCCCGGTGGCGGCGCCGTCATCGGCGGCGGCGATGCTGCGCGAGGCGAACTCGGTGGTCGCACTGGCGCTGCCGGAAACCTTCCGCGCCGTGGGTGAATGGTACGTATCGTTCGGCCAGCTCACCGATTCTGACGTGCTGGAACTTCTCGATCGCGACGGGGAGGCGGGCTGACGGTCAGGCAGCGTTGGCCCGGCGCATCCGGCGACGGCGCTCGGACGACCGCTCGTCCTCGTTGAGACCGCCCCAGGTGCCGTACTTCTCCGGCCGGGAAACCGCGTAGTTCAGGCATTCGTTGCGGACCGGGCAGCTCAGGCAGATCGCCTTGGCCTTGCGCTCGCGGAGCTCCCGCTCCGGCTGGCGCTCGCCGTCCGGCCCGAAGAACAGGAGGAGATCCTCACCGCGGCATGCGGCATCATCCTGCCACCCCCAGTTCGGGCGGGGGAGAACAGCAGCATGCCGACGTGCCTCAGACATGGTTTAATCACCTCAACAACTAGTTCTTGGGGTCCTTCGTCGCTCCTTGGAGCGCTCGGCTCGCGAACAGACGATCCGTGCGTGCTTGCGGGAACAGCCCCGTCGCATACTGTGCAACGCGCTATGCCGCCGCGGTGTTCCCGCGTGCGCGGAACGAGTTCGGCGGGGTAGTACTATGCCGAACGCCCACAGCGGCGGAGAAACTGGACCGCCATCCGGCACGTGGCACGATCCGCACCTGTGCTCCGGCGCATAATAATGCCATCAGGTGCGGGCCGCGCGCAGCCAGGGCGGCAAATTCGCCGCACTGGCCGGCGCGATGTTCCGGGTCCCGACCGGTGTCCGCGATCAGGTAGACAAGCTAGATGGTTAGGGTCACCATGGGCACCATGTCTGCGTCGGGCGCAGCCCCGTTGCCCCGTCTCGGCGAGGTCTTCTTTGACGTGCGCGGAGACTCTCGCACCATGAGGGTGAGCTGGTACGCGGACACCGGGGTGGCCGTGTTCAGCATCTGGCAAGGCGATACCTGCACGGGTACCTTCCGGCTGCCGATCCCGGAACTGCCGCGGATGGTCGAAGCGCTGGCGCAGGGCCCTCCAGGCCGGGCCGGATCAGGGTCGCGAACCGGCGCTCCCGGGCTGGGGCAGGCCGATGCCGGGACGTCGACGGCGGCGATGAGACCAAGCGGCGTGCCGGTCCCGCTCCCTGGCCAGCCCGCCGACGATTATCCTCCGCCGTACCGTGACCACGAGGAGACGCCGCTAGACCGCGGGCGTACCAACCCGCTGTCCGCCGGCTCCCCGGGTTTCGCGCCGGGCGGAGGCTACCAGGACCCACGGACCGGGCCCGACCAGGACTTGCCTCCGCGGCGTGGCTACGGTGGCCCGCGCGCCGGGTACGCCGCGACGACGCCAACTGGCTACCAGGAAGGTCCGCCGGCTGCCAGGTACACCGATCCCGGTCCGGGCGGCTACCAGGGACCGCCGCCCGGCGGCCAGCACCAGATGCCGGCGGACGGCTACTACCAGGAACCGGCACCGCAAGGTCACCACGACCTGCCGCCCGGGGGCTACTACCAGGGATCCGCGCCGGAAAGCCACCGTGACCTGCCGCCGGCGGACCATGCCCGCCCTGCAGCGGGCGGGTACCAGGACGCCGGATACCAGGTCGCGCCGCCAGGGGGCTATGAGGGGCCCGGCTCCGTCGCCCCCGCCGGCTACCAGGGTCTGCCGCCCCGCGGCTACCGGGACCTGCCCCCGGCCGGCGGCTACGGGGACGTGCCCCCGGGAGCTGACTGCCACATCCCCCAGGACGGTTACCGGGAGCCGCCCGCCGCACCCCCGCCGGGAGGGCCCGCTCCGTTCGCCGGCCGTCAGCAGGATTCGTACCCGCCCACCGGGCCGCTGCCGGTGGGGCGCTGGCGCACCGGTGCGCCGGGCGACGAGATCCCGCAGGCCCGGCGGGAGGACGGGTTCGCCCCGGACGGGTTCGCGCCGGACGGGTTCGCCGAAGGCAGAACCCCCGCGGACACCCTCGCGGCGGACGAATTCGCGCCGGAGGGGTACGCGGGAGAGCCAGGCGGCTACGGGGGAGACGGATTCGCTCAGGACGAGTTCACCGGCGAGGGCTTCCCCCACGACCCGCTGGCCGACAGCTACCAGGGCGAGGCGGAGCAGGGGTACCTGCCCAGCCCGCCCACTGATATATTCCCGGCCGCGTCGCTCAGCGGGGGTTACCCCGGCCAGGGCAGCCACCCGGCCGGCTATGAGCCGGACCCGGCCGACTTCGATCATGAGAACCCGTACCCGGACGGGCGCGCTGACCGCGGCGGCCCGCCGCGGGACTCCGGCGCGTACCGCCCCGGGCGGGGCGGGGCCCGGGAACGGGAATACGGCCACTCCCGCGGCCGTTCGTGACTACCGGCCGGTGCGGCTAGTCCCCCGGGCCGCACCTGTTGCCTTCGCGGAATACCGTTCGGCTGGAGCCGCGTCGCGCCTATCGCCGAGGAGGCGACTTCCGCACCGGCCCTTCTGTCTTCCGGCCCGCGCCGCCAATCGGGGAGAGATTCCCAGGCTTACTGCCGATGCGGCCGAGTGCCGAAGTTGAATGGCAGCGGCGGCGGCCGATAGCGCCACCGGAGCTGCCGCCCGCGCAGGTGCCGCCGCCCATCTGACGAAGCGGCGCGGGATCGAGCAGATTGGCGTCAGCGTGGTTATGCTGCGCTCCTGCGGGATATATTTACCGCAGGAGAAGGGGGGAGCAAGTGGCACAGAGGGTTTCTGTCACATACGCGTGCGACTACGACGATAAAGAGATTCCCGCGGGTCAGCAACGCAACATTACGTTTGGCATCGACGGCCAGGAGTACGAGATTGACCTATGCACCAGGCACAGCGAGAGGCTTAGCGAGGTGGTAGGAAAGTTCGCCGAGCACGCGCGCAAGGCGACGGTCAAGGGACCCAAGCGCAGGCGCCGGACGACCGCTAACCGCCAGCGCAGCGCCGAGATCCGCGCCTGGGCCAAGAGCAGCGGAATCGAGGTCAGCGACCGCGGGCGCATCCCCGGTCACGTCCTGACTGGCTTCGAGAGCAGCCACAAGCGGGGCTAGCCCAGCCGACGGGTTAGCCATGGTCTGCTGCGCTGCGATGCCGATGAGCATGCCGGTGATCGAGCGCCAGGGCCGCGTTCTGGCCTCCACCTGTGCCAGTTGCCCGGCCAGCCGCTCGGAGTCCAGCTTGCGCTTTTCTCGAAGGTCCATCCGCCCGAGCGTAGACGCGGGTGGTCCCCGCGACCCATAGGCCGGGGGACCACCTGACGCCTGCGGCCTGCCGCTGGCCGATTAGGCCTTGATCAATGGCCCGCCTACGGGCACCACAGTGCTGCCTCGCATGCCGTTGAACACGCCCGCCGCGGAGGTGTACCACGCCACCAGCGCGGTGAGCACGCCGATATACCCGCCGAGCTTGATCGTGCCGGTGCTGAGGGCGAAATTCCCCGCGAACAGGATGATCTCTGTGGCCTCCAGCGTGAGGAACACCGCGAACACGGCCAGACTGGTGGCCGCGCTCCAGATCAGCATGTACGTGTTGAAGATGGCAAAGGCCAGCAGGATCCAGCCGACGTCGCGATTGAAGAGCGGGGCCGTGAGGGGCCGGGCCAGGAACTTAGCCCCATAGAGCTGAACGTAGAAGAAGAGCCCGATCCAGAAGCTGCCATAAGAGCCGAACGCCGTGGCGCCAAACACATTCCTGTTCCGGAATTCCCACATCCCAGCGAGCAACTGGGCTATGCCACCGTACGCGAGCGCGTAGCTGAGCCAGGCCAGCCCGCTCGCTTTGGTCATCCAGCCGGCGTTGAACGCCGACAGCAGGAACGTGGTCAGCGCGAAGCCGGCCAGCCCGAGCGGGGCCGGGTCAGCGACGGGGGAGGCGGCCACCGGTGGCGGCGCCGGGGGGGCAGTGCGATCCTCATTAACGCTCAAGGTGATTCCTCCAGGAGGGTACGCGTGTCGGCTTTGCCCTACGCCACGGTGGGGTCCGGACGCGGCAGTGGTGGATGGCACGGCAGCCTCGGCCGGAATGAGCCTCCGGGCCGATAGCGGCGGCCGCAGGCAAGAGCCGGTACCGGGTTTTCCGGGCCGGCACGCAGCGGTTCATACGGACCTTCCCTTACTTTCACTGGCGGCTCAGAAGAACCAGGTGGAAGATCTGCCCTGAGCGTAAACCCGGCAGTGTGGTTTGGGGGAGACCTGCGCCTCAAAGATTATGGGAAGTTGAGGCATTTTCAGGACGTCAGGGACGGAACGGGCGCGCTGATTCCGTCCGCGGGTCCGGCGGCGCCTCCCGGCGCTGAGGCCGGCCGGGGAGTCGTAGTCAGGCGTATCTGACCGGTGGCCACGGGCTACGTGTCGGTCAGACGAGTTAGTATCCAAAGAGAGGATGTAACGGCTTGAGGAGGACCGGACCGTGGGGCATGACGGGGCGATCCGCGCGTCGGACTCCGACCGGGAGAGCGCTGTCGAGATCCTGCGCCAGGCCTACACCGACGGCCGCCTGGATCTCAACGAGTTCGACGAGCGGACGACGGCCGCCTATGCCGCCAAAACCTGGGCCGACCTGCGTCAGCTCACCAGCGACCTGCCGGTCGATGCGGTGCTGGGGGCAGACATCGAGAAGCCGCCCGTGGCCGCCGGGACGCTGGGGCGGCCGGGAATGCAGGAGCCGTCAGATCGGCCGGCGCTGGCTCCCCGGGGGCCGGTTTTCGTCCCGTTCCTGCCTATCGCCTTGCTCTGGCTGGTCCTGGCGGGCTCGCTGCATGCGACCGGGCTGGTGATACCCCTAGTGATCTTCTTCCTGGTGGGCCTGCGCCTGGCCGGGCTGCGCGGCCGCCGTGGGCCTGGACCGGGCGGTTCCGGGCCCGGGACGGGCGGCCCCGCCCGCTGAGGGCCACGCTCGCGGTGCCCGCCACGGTCAGCCCGGGCGGGATCAGTCCGGCGGGAGCAGGCGAAACAGGGATCAGGTCAGCAGAAGCAGGGGTCAGGGGGAGGCAGGTCGGCCGAGATCGGGTGGCAGCCGGCCGCCCGCCGACCGGTCGAGCAGGAACAACGTCCGCTGCCTGCCTCTCGCCGCGGCCGCGGGCACCTGAACCGGCCCCGCGCCGGACAGGGCGAGCTGGACCGCGCCGGCCTTCTCCTCGCCGGCCGCGATCACCCAGACCTCGCGCGCGGCGCAGATCGCCGGGAGCGTCAGGGTCAGCCTGACGGGCGGCGGCTTGGGCGAGCCGCGGACGGCGACTACCGGCCGGTCGTCGTAGAGGGCGGGCATGCCGGGGAACAGCGAGGCCACGTGTCCCTCCGGACCTATGCCGAGCAGCAGCAGATCGAAGGACGGCACCTGCCCGTGATCCTCGGGGCGGGCCGCCGCGCTGAGCCAGGCCGCATAGCGGGCCGCCGCTGCTTCCGGATCGTCGCCGTCAGGGCCGTCCGGCCCGGGCATCGGATGGATCCGCCCGGGGTCGACGTCCACCTTCCCGAGCAGGGCTTCCCGGGCCCCCGTCTCGTTCCGTTCCGGGTCGCCCGCGGGCAGGAACCGCTCGTCTCCCCACCACACGTCCAGGTGCCGCCAGTCGACCGCGTCGGCGGCCGGCGCCGCGGACAGCTCGGCCAGCACCGCGGTGCCGATCCCGCCGCCGGTCAGCACGACGGACGCGGCGCCGCGGGCCGCCGCGGCATCAACCAGGCGGGTGACGAGCCGGGCGGCGACCGCCTTAGCCAGCAGCGGAGCGTCGCGGTGGACGAGGACCTCGGGGGCGCTCATGCGACGGCGTCGTCCCCGACGGGGTGCTCGGCGAATCTGGTCAGCACTTCGGCGTAAACCAGGTCGGGATCGAGCCTGCGCAGCTCCTCGGTGAGCAGTTCCGCGGTGTCTCTGCGATGCAGCGCTACCGGCCGGTCGGTCTGGCCCGGCTTGCTCAGCGTGGCGTTGCGGCCGTCAGGCCTGCACAGCGTGATGTTCCCCTCCTCGGTCACGAAGGTCACGTCGGTGATGCCGGGGCCGCCCGAGATCTCCCTGGTCACCGGGATGCCTAGCTTGTCGGCGAGCCACGTGGCGATGAGGTCCGCACTCGGGTTGTGCTCTTCCGCGCTCACCGTGGCGCTGCTCATCTCGGCGTACGGCTGATCCAGCGTGGCGGCGAGCAGCGAGCGCCAGGGGGTGGCCCGGGTCCAGCTGAGATCGGTGTCGCCGGGCCTGTAGCCAGACGCGAGGGCGGTGAGCATCTGGCGCGGCTTGTCGCTGGCGGCCGCGTCGGTGATCCTGCGCTGGGCGAGCGCGCCGAGCGGGTCCGCGGACGGGATAGCCGGCGCGAGGTCCGGCCACCAGGTGACGACCGGGATGTCGGGCAGGATCAGCGGGGCTACCACGGAGTCGGCGTGCTGGCCGACCGGGCCATGCATGCGCAGCAGCAAGGTCTCGCCCGGGCTGGTGTCGCCCACCCGGATCTCGGCGTCGAGCCGGGACCGGGCGGCTGGGCGGCGGGTGATCACCCCGATTATCCGGCAGGGATGCTCGCGCGCCGCCTGGCTGGCCGCGCGCACGGCGTCGTACTGGCCGGACTCGTCGGTCACGATGATCAGCGTGAGCACCATCCCGAGCGCGGGGCCACCCAGCTGAACCCGCGCCTGCATCAGCGTGTCGCGGATCGCGCCGGTCGTGGTCTCGGTCAGGTCGATCATCATCTCCGGTCGCCTCCCGTCACAGCCGCCGCCAGGTGCGCCCTGGGCCCATCAGCGTATCGGCGCTGGGCGGGCCCGCCGACCCGGCCGGGTACTGTTCCGGCTTGCCGTGCTCGGCCCAGAACTCCTCGACCGGGTCGAGGATCTGCCAGGACAGCTCGACCTCCTCCTGGTGCGGGAACAGCGGCGCGTCGCCGATCAGCACCTCGAGCAGGAGCCGCTCGTAGGCCTCCGGGCTGGACTCGGTGAAGGACTCGCCGTAGGCGAAGTCCATGTTCACGTCGCGGACCTCCATCGCCGCCCCGGGCACCTTCGAGCCGAACCGCACGGTCACGCCCTCGTCCGGCTGCACCCGGATCACCAGCGCGTTCTGGCCGAGTTCCTCGGTGTCGGTGGCGGTGAACGGCAGGTGCGGCGCGCGCTGGAAGATCAGCGCGATCTCGGTCATCCGGCGCGGCAGCCGCTTTCCGGTCCGCAGGAAGAACGGGACGCCGGCCCACCGTCTGGTGTCCACGCCGAGCCGCATCGCGGCGTAGGTCTCGGTCCGCGAGTCGGGGGCGATGCCGTCCTCCTCGAGGAACCCGGGCACCTCGATGCCGCCCTGCCAGCCGGCCGTGTACTGGCCCCGGGCTGTGCCGGTGGCCAGGTCGTCGGGCAGCCGGACGGCGCTGAGCGCCTTCTGCTTCTCCGCGCTCAGTGACGCCGCGTCGAAGGAAAGCGGCTCCTCCATCGCGGTCAGGGCCAGCAGTTGCAACAGGTGGTTCTGGATAACGTCCCGGGCCGCGCCGATGCCGTCGTAGTAGCCGGCCCGGCCGCCGATCCCTATGTCCTCGGCCATCGTGATCTGCACGTGATCCACATAACTGCGGTTCCAGATCGGCTCCCAGAGCGTGTTCGCGAACCGCAGCGCCAGGATGTTCAGGACTGTTTCCTTGCCGAGGTAGTGGTCGATCCTGAACACGGCGTTGGCCGGGAAAACGGCGTCGAGCATCGCGTTCAGCTCCCTGGCACTGGCCAGGTCGTGGCCGAACGGCTTCTCGATGACCACCCGCCGCCATGGTTGGACGCCCTCGCTGCCATCGCCGGGGTCGGACAGGCCGGACCGTTTGAGCTGCTGGATGACGTCGGGGAAGGTCTTGGGCGGGATGGACAGGTAGAAGGCGTAGTTGCCGCCGGTACCGCGCTCGGCGTCAAGCTGCTTGACGGTCTCGGCCAGGCGATCGAAGGCCTCGTCGTCGGTGAACTCGCCCGGCACGAACCGCACCCCCTCGCTGACCTGCTGCCAGACCGAGTCCCGGAACGGGGTGCGCGCGTGCTGCTTCACCGCCTCGTAGGTGAGCTGGGCGAAGTCTTCGTTCTCCCAGTCCCGGCGGGCGAAACCAACCAGCGAGAATCCGGGCGGCAGCAGGCCCCGGTTGGCCAGGTCGTAAATGGCGGGGAGCAGCTTCTTGCGCGCCAGGTCTCCGGTGACGCCGAACATGACGAGCACGCACGGGCCGGCCACCCGGGGAATGCGCCGGTCGCGGACATCACGCAGCGGATTGACCGCCATGAGATGCCCGCCCGCGCTGACCGCTGTCATCTTCCGACTCCTTCCGTGGACGCGGCGGCGAGCAGCTGTGCGACCCCGGCGGGACGGTCGCGCAGGTGCAGCCGGATGGCGGGCCTGCCCCGCCGCGACAGCGCGCCAAGGTCGCCGAGGGCTTGGGCGAGCTGGAGCCTGCCCAGTGTGTACGGCTCGCCCGGCACCTCGACATCCTCCGCGAGCGCGCCGGTGATCTGCAGGAACACCCCTGACTGGGGGCCACCCTTGTGGTACTGGCCGGTCGAGTGCAAGAACCTGGGGGCCCAGCCGAACGTGACCGGATGGGGGGTGCGGGCGGCCAGGGCGGTGCGCAGCCGCTGCGCATCGGCGTCCCCGACCCGGTCCAGATAAGCCATGATCGCAAGATAGCCGGACTCGGGCAGCGACCACAGCACGGCATCGAGCAGGCCGGCCAGGTCCGCGGCGCCGGCGATGAAGTCCGCGTCCCCGTGCACGTCGATGGCGCCGTCGGTGAACGCGGGCTCGCCGGCCGGTAGCGGGCCGTCGCCGGCCTCGGCCAGCAGCCGCCTGGTGTTGTCCTTGGACTCGGTGACGTTCGGCTGGTCGAAGGGATTGACGCCGAGCAGCCGGCCGGCCACCGCGACCGCGTACTCCCAGACCAGGAACTGGGCGCCGAGGGGGCCCGAGATCACGGTGTCCACCGGCCCCGCCGGGTCGCCCAGCGCGATCAGGTGCACGTCGGGACCGGGTGAAAAGCCCGGCGCGCTCTCGCCTTCGACCACGACGGGCAGGATCCCGTGACCGTCTTTGCCGGTGGACTCGGCGATCAGCTGCTCGGCCCAGTCGCCGAAGCCGGCGAGCCCGGAGCCGCAGTCGGCCAGCACGGCCTTGTCGTGCCCCGCCAGGGCGTAGCCGCCGAGCGCGGCGCCCAGCGCGAGCCCGGGATTGTCCGAGGTGCCGGCCAGCACGGAGGCCACGCTATCGGCCTCATCGAGCAGCCGGGTCACGTCCGCGCCCGCCAGCGCGGCGGGCACCAGGCCGAACGCGGTGAGCGCGCTGTACCGTCCGCCCACGTTCGGATCGGCGAGCACCACGTGGTAGCCGGCCTCGTCGGCGGTCTTCTCCAGCGGAGATCCCGGGTCAGTGACGACCACGAACCTCCGCGCCACTTGCTCCGGCGACAGCCCCAGGCCGGCGAACGCCCGCTCGTAGATGCGCCGGTGGCTGTCGGTCTCGACCGTCGAACCGCTCTTGCTGGACACCACCACGAGCGCGGTCTCCAGACGGTCCCTGAGCGCCGCGGCCACCTGCTGCGGGTCGGTGGTGTCCAGCACGGTCAACGGCACCCCCGCGCTGCGGCTGATCACCTCAGGGGCCAGGGATGAGCCGCCCATGCCGGCCAGCACGACATGATCCAGACCGTCCTCCCGCACCTGCGCGGCCAGCACGTTGAGCGGACCGAGCAGTGACCGCGAGCTGCGCGGCGCGGTGACCCAGCCCAGCCTGGTCGACGCTTCCTCCGCCGCGTCCGGGCCCCACAGCCCCGGATCCTTCGCCATCAGGGCCGCCGGCACGCCGTCGGTGATGAGCGGGGCGGCGGCCTCCTGCTCGGCGTCCATGACCGCTACGCCGCGGGTGTTGACGGTGACCGCGTCACCGGACGTCACCCGGCCCGCGTAGGGTACGGGCTGGCCGGTGGCTGGCGGTTCGCCGGCCGGACCGGCCTCCGTACTCACTGCTGACCCACTCCCTGACCAGAGCCCCGGGCATCCATTTCCTTCTTGATCGTCTCCAGTAGCCCGTCCCAGGACGCGGCGAACTTCGCGACTCCCTCGTCCTCCAGCACGGTCACCACGTCGTCGTAGCTGATGCCGAGCCGCTCCAGGTCCGCGATGACCTGCCGGGCCTCGTCGTAGCCCTGCGCAGCGGTGTCGCCGTGCAGCTTCCCGTGCGCGGCGACCGCATGCAGCGTAGCCTCCGGCATCGTGTTCACGATGCCAGGGGCGACCAGGTCGACCACATACATCGTGTCGTCGAATTCGGGATCCTTGGTGCTCGTCGAGGCCCACAGCGGCCGCTGCGGGTTGGCGCCGGCGGACCGCAGCGCCTCCCAGCGCGGCGCGGCGAACCGCTGCTCGTACAGCTCGTAGGCCAGCCTGGTGTTGGCGATCGCGGCCTTGCCCCGCAGCGCCCTGGCCTCGGGCGTGCCCAGCTTGTCCAGCCGGTTGTCCACCTCCGTGTCCACCCTGCTCACGAAGAACGAGGCCACCGAGTAGATCGACGACAGGTCGTGGCCGGCCGTCGCGGCCTGCTCAAGCCCGGCCATGAACGCGTCGACCACCTCGGCGTACCGGGCCAGCGAGAAGATCAGCGTGACGTTGACGCTGATTCCCTCGGCCAGGCACGCGGTGATCGCGGGCAGTCCCGCGGGGGTGGCCGGAATCTTGATGAACATGTTCGGCCGGTCCACCGTCCACCACAGCGCCCTGGCCTCGGCGATCGTCTTGCGCGTGTCGCCGGCCAGCCGCGGGTCCACTTCGAGCGAGACCCGGCCGTCCGTCCCGCCGGTCGCCTCGTAGACCGGCCGGAACACGTCGCAGGCCCAGCGGATGTCGAAGGTGGTGATGGCCCGGGACGCCTCGCCCACCGAGACTCCCCGGAGGGCCAGGTCGGCGATCTGGTCGTCGTAGGCGGACCCGGAACTCAGCGCGTGCGCGAAGATCGTGGGATTGGACGTCACGCCGACCACGTGCATGTCGCGGATCAGCGTCGCGAGGTTGCCCGTGGTCAGCCGGTCGCGGCTGATGTCATCGAGCCAGATCGATACCCCGGCATCAGATAGCTGCTGCAGTGTGTCGTCGGAATTCGAGGTCATGGTGTGCGTCGTCCTTCCGGGCCGGTTGTCCTTGCGATGTTGAAGCGCGCCGCGGCGGCCACGCGCTCCCGGGTAATCCGAATTCCTGGTGCAGGGCCTGGCCGGACGCCGGCGCGCCGAAGTGCTCCAGGCTGACACATTCCCCGGCGCCGCCGGTGAATTCACCCCAGCCCCGCGCAATCCGGGTCACCCTGCGATCACCTGCCTCGCCTCGTGCCGTGCGGCGGTCCGGGATGCCTGCTCTCAGTTCCCCGCGTGCATGTTGAGCCTATCTCCGAGCGGATCCAGGCAGCCTCGGTAGCATGCCGGCTATGGCAGGCGGGATGCCGGTTTTCGACCCGAGGGCAGTCATCGAGGGCCGGACGCCGGGCCGGCGCCGGATCGGGCTGACCGTCGGCACCGTGCTCGCGGTGCTGTGCCTGCTCATCTCCCTCGGCGCCGACCTGCTCGAGAGCCTGGGCAGCGGGGTGCACAGCGCCGCTCCCTTCTTCATCGCGCTGCCCCTGGCCCTGCTCCCGGTGCCGCTGCTGGTGAGCCTGGTACTGCTGCTGGACCGCCTCGAGCCTGAGCCGCGCGCGCACCTGCTGTTCGCGTTCGTCTGGGGAGCCGGGGTCGCCGCGCTCTTCGCCGCGCTGATCAACACGGCGGGCATGGTATTCATCACCCAGCCCGCGCTGGGCACCTCGAACGGGGACTACATCTCGGCCACGTTCGGCGCCCCGGTGGTCGAGGAGACGCTCAAAGGCGCCTTCCTGCTCGGCATGGTCTGGTGGCGGCGCAGCGAACTGGACGGCCCCACCGACGGCATCATCTACGCGGCCATGGTGGGACTGGGTTTCGCCATGGTCGAGAACGTCGGCTACTACATCGAGGCGCTGGTCAAACCCAGCGTCGGCGGGGTGAAGCTGCTCGAGTTCACGTTCGTGCTGCGCGGGCTGCTGTCCCCGTTCGCGCACCCGATATTCACCGCGATGACCGGCCTGGGCGCGGCGTACGCGGCGTCACACCGCCGCGCCTGGTGGGCGCTGCCGCTCGGCTGGCTGGCCGCCATGCTGCTGCACGGGACGTGGAACGCGCTGTCAAAGTTCGGCTTCGGCGGGCTGGTGGTCGCCTACGGCATTCTGCTCTGCGTATTCGTCGGGCTCATCGTGGTCCTGGTGGAGGACCGGCGCCACATCGTGGGGCTGATCTGGCGGGTCCTGCCGGGCTACGTGCCCACCGGCGTGGTCAGCATGTGGGACGTGCAGATGCTCGGCTCCCTGGAGGGCCGGCGCCGCGCCCGCGCGTGGGCCCGGGCCACCGGCGGCAGGCCGGCCGCGACCGCGATGACCGACTACCAGCTGGCCGCGACCGAGCTCGCGCTGCTGCACCAGCGGGCCGAGCGCCAGGTGATCGATCCCGGCACGTTCGCGCGCCGCCAGCAAGAACTGCTCGGCCTCATGCGCGTGGCCAGGGACGCGTTCCTGAGTCACCAGCCGGAGCCCCCGCTGCCACCCTGGGCGGCGGACGGCACCTCGGGCCTGGCGCACGGGCACGCGTACGCAGCGCCGATGCCGCCCCCGGTGGTACCGCCGGGCCGGCCCGCCCAGCCCGGGAGGCCGGGGGAGTAGGCGCCCGGGAAGCTAGCCTTTGGCCGCCGCAGGCGGCGCCACCGGCTCGGCGCGGCCGGCTTCGGCCGGCTGGGCAGGCCGCAGCAGGCCGGGCCACAGCAGGAAGAACAGCCGCAGCGCGGCGATCCAGATCAGCGTGGCGCCGAGTACGTGCACCCAGACCAGCCCGGCCGGCAGGCCGCTGAAGTACTGCGAGTAGCCGATGATTCCCTGGCTGAGGATCAGGCCGAACAGCACCCAGCCCCGGCGGGTGGCGGTCGGCGGCGGCTTGGCTGCGCGCAGTGCGATCAGCGTGGCCGCGGTGAGGCCGCCCAGCAGCCAGCCGATATCGGCGTGGAACTGGGTCACGCCCGTCAGCGGGAGGTGATAACGCGGCACCGACCCGGCCCCGGCCAGCGGCCCGGTGCCCGTGACCACGGTGCCCGCGGCGAGCATCAGGCCCGTCACCGCCACTAGCCCGGCCGACAGCCAGCGCAGGTCGCTGCGCACGGTCATGCCCGGCGGCCAGTCCGGGTCGGCGAACCGCGAGTGCAGCGCGACGGCTGCGCCCAGGATCGCGATCGAGGCCAGGAAGTGGATGGAGACGGTCACCGGGTCGAGCTTGGTCAGCACCACGATCCCGCCGAGAACAGCCTGGAGCGCCACCCCGGCGGGCTGCACGGCGGCCAGCCAGATCAGACCCCAAGCCGGCCGGGCGGCCCTGTCCCGCGATCCCGGTCCCGGTGCCGGCGTTCCGTCCGGCTGCGCGCCCCGGTGCGGTCCCGGTGCCCCGCCCGCCGGCGCTCCCGGTGCCGCGCGCAGCGACACCCCCGGCGAGGCTCCCCCGGCCGGCTGCGGTGCCCGCTCCTGCGACGGCATCCCCTCGGCTGCCGGCGCGCCTTGGGGCCGCGCGCCGTGCGCGTACCGCCACGCCGCGACCAGGACGACGACAGAGGTGATCATGACCAGCGTCACGAACAGCCGGTTGCCGAACTCGACCCACGCGTGGGTGAGCGAATCTCCCCTGGAGCTCGCCGCGACCAGGCTCTGCCTGGTGCATTCCGGCCAGTCGGGGCAGCCGAGCCCGGACTCGCTCAACCGGACGGCCGCACCGGTGACGATGCTGCCCGCCGTGGCGACCACGCCGCACAGGGCGATGACGCGCATCGACGCGGCCGAAGGCCAAAGAGCCGGGGCCGTGATCCGGGTCAGCTCGCGCCGCAGCGCCGAACCGCGAGCCAGAGCAGGCGGCGCGGTCTTCGAGGCGACGTCGGCGGGCACCCACCCATCGTAGGGTCGCGCCGCATGCCGCGGCCGCAGACCTGCCAGTCAGGCCGGAGTTTGGCCGCGGCCGGCCGGCCCCGGTCCGGTCCCGTCCCCGGCAGTGCGCGCGGTGCCCGCGCAGGCGGCCACGACACAGCCGACCGCGAGCCATTCGCGCGGCGCGAGTACCTCGCCCAGCAGGACCAGGCCGGCCAGCGCCGCCACGGCCGGCTCCAGGCTCATCCAGATGCCGAACACCCGGGCCGAGACGCGGCGCAGCGTCTCAAGCTCCAGCCGGTAGGGGATGACCGAGGAGAGCAGACCGATGGCGATGCCGGTCGCGATCACCCCGGGCCGTAGCAGCGCCGCGCCCCCGGCGATCACGGCCGGCGGTGTCACCAGCACGGCTGCGATGATCATCGCAATGACCAGCCCGGACGACCCCGCGAACCGTCGCCCGGTGGCCCGGCTCAGCAAGATGTAAGCCGCCCAGCAGCCCGCGGACACCAGGGCAAAGATCACCCCGGCCACTTGCGTCCCGTGTCCGCCGACCCCCAGCGCACCGTGCGCGGCGCCGGTCCCGCCCCGGCTGAGCAGGAGTACCCCGGCCCCGGCGAGCCCCACCCAGAGCAGGTCGATCACCCGCCGCGACGACGCCACTGCCACCGCCAGCGGTCCCAGGAACTCGATCGTGACCGCGATCCCCAGCGGTATCCGCGCAAACGCCTGGTAGATCGAGTAGTTCATCACCCCCAAGATCACCCCGAACGAGACCACCACCACCCAGTCCCGCCACGCTTCACCCAGCGGGTGTTCTGCCACCGCCCGCCGCACCCCCCGCGCCCCCAGCACCCCGATCACGACCGCCGCCGACCACAGCCGCAGTCCGGTCACCCCGGCCACGGGCACCGTGCCAAACAACCTCCCCGCCACGGCCGCGCCAACTTGCAGCGACACAATCGCGGTCAGGGCGAGCACCGGCGCCGGCGCGTTCCAGCGTGACGGTGCCGGTCGAATTCCCGCCGTTCGGCCCCGCCGATTGGCGGGCATTCGAGCGGCGCCGCCACGCCCCACGCGATCCCTGAGCGAGGTCATTCCCATTTGAATGTGCGCGCCGCAAGACCGATAGCGGCCGCCGCCCACACCACCAGCACCAGGAAATCGCCTGCCGGGAACCCGCCCGCGTGCTGCAGGACGTGGTGCAGCCCGTCGGACAGCGCACCCGAGGGCAGCAGCTTGAGCGGTCCGCGTGCGCCCGGCGGGAACTTGGTCAGCGGGAACAGCACCCCGCCCACGCCGAGCAGCACCAGGTAGATCAGGTTGGCCGCGGCCAGGGTGGCCTCGGCGCGCAGCGTCCCGGCCAGCAGCAGCGCGAGCCCGCTGAAGGCCGCGGTCCCGACGGCTACCAGCAGCACGGCCCATACGATGCCCGCGGCCGTGGCGTGCGGCCGCCAGCCCAGCGCCAGGCCCACCACGATGATGATCAGCACCTGGGCCAGCTCCACCGCGATGACCGTGCCGGTCTTGGCGGCGATCAGCCCGCCGCGGGACAGCGGCGTGGCCCCCAGGCGCTTCAGCACGCCGTAGCGCCGCTCGAAGCCGGTCGCGATCGCCTGGCTGGTGAACGCGGTGGACATCACGGCGAGCGCGATGATCCCCGGGACCAGGAAATCCACCCGGTCGAGCCGCGTCCTGGAGCCGATGTTGATGAAGGACTCCAGGCTGACGCCGACGAGCAGCAGCACCGGGATGATCAGGATGAGCAGCAGCTGCTCACCGTTGCGGACCAGGGTCCTGGCCTCGAGCGAGGCCTGCGCGGCGATCATGCGCGGCAGCCTGGCCGCTCCCGGGGCGGGGCGGAACTGGGATGTCCCGGTTGCGGCGCCCGGCGGGGCGCCGGCCGCGGGCGGGGAGGACGTCAAGACCGAAGCTCCCGCCCGGTCAGCTCCAGGAAGACATCCTCCAGGGTCCGGCTCTCCACGCTCAGATCCTTGGCCAGTACGCCGTGATCGGCGCACCACCCGGTGACCGCGGCGAGCAGCTGCGGATCCACCCGGCCCTGCACCTCGACCACGTAGTGGCCTGCGGGCGACTCCTTGACGGCGGTGCCGTCGGCCAGGGCCGAGAGCAGGCTGTCGGTGCTCAGCCCCGGCTCGGCCCGGAACCTGAGCTGGCCGTCGGTGCCGGTCAGCTCGGCCGGGGTCCCTTCTGCCACCAGCAGGCCGTGGTCAACGATGACGACTCCATCCGCCAGCCGTTCGGCTTCCTCCATGAAATGCGTGGTGAGGACGACGCTGACGCCCGCGGCCCGTAGTTCCGCGATCAGCTCCCAGGTGGCGTGCCGCGCCTGCGGGTCGAGGCCGGCGGTCGGCTCGTCCAGGAAGACGAGCTCCGGCCGGCCGATGATGGCCGCGGCCAGTGACAGCCGCTGCTGCTGGCCGCCGGACAGCCGCCGGCACGGGACGCGCACGCTGCCGGCCAGGCCGAGCCGGTCGAGCAGGGCCGCCGGGTCCAGCGGATGGGCGTAGAAGCTCGCCATCACGCGCAGGTATTCGCCCGCCGGGACCGCCTGCGGCAGCCCACCGGACTGGAGCATGACGCCCACCCTGGGCCGCAGCGCCCGGGCGTCGCGGACCGGGTCGAGGCCGAGCACGCGGACCGTGCCCTCGTCCGGCCGCCGGTAGCCCTCGCAGATCTCGATGGTGGTGGTCTTGCCGGCGCCGTTCGGGCCGAGCAGCGAGGTGATCTTCGCCCGCTCGGCGCAGAGCGTCAGCCCGTCCACCGCGGCCGCGCCGCGATAGCGCTTGACCAGGCCGGTGACGATCACGGCGGGGCGGCTGCTCACGGAAGCCGAGTCTATGGGCCGCAGCCTCCCGGCCGGGCTGTTGCCCCCACCGCGCGGCTCGCCGGTTCTCAGGCCCGCTGCAGGCAGCCGGCCGCGGCGACCAGGGCGCGGAACAGCCGCTGATCCTGACCGGCCTCGGGATGCCACTGCACGGCCAGCGCGAACCCGGACCCGTCCCGGCCGGGCCCGTTCGGTTCGGCGGCCGCGAACTCGATCGCCTCGATGACCCCGTCCGCGGTCCACGCGGTGGCGATCAGTCCGGCGCCGAGCCGGTCCACGGCCTGGTGGTGGTGGGTCGGTACCGGAATCTCGTCCTGCGGCCCGGGGCGCCCCAGCACCCCCGCCAGCCTGCTGCCCGATGCGATCTTCACCAGGTGTGACCCGTAGCCGCCGGCGACCGGCGAGTGCCCGTCGTGGCCGACCAGGTCGGGCAGGTGCTGGTGCAGCGTGCCGCCGCGGGCCACGTTCAGCACCTGCATGCCGCGGCAGATGCCGAGGAAGGCCAGCCCGCGCTCGAGGGCGGCCGACGCCAGCGCGAGCTCGGCGGAGTCGCGGTCGGGCCGGATGCTCATGGTCTGCGGGTCCGGCCGGGCGCCGAACTCGGCCGGGTCGATGTCCCCGCCGCCGGCCAGGATGAGCCCGTCCAGCCGGGCGAGCGCCTCCTCGATGCCGGGCAGCGGCGGCAGCAGCACCGGGATGCCGCCCGCGGCGGCGACGCTGTCGGCGTAGCGGCGCGGCAGCAGCACGGTCGCGGTGTCCCACGACCCCCAGGAGGCCTGCTCCACGTAGCTGCTGATCCCGATGACGGGACGCCCGTCCCCGGCCTGATCGTTACCGGACCGCCAGCCCGGCCCGGTGTGCTGTTTTGTCTCGGTCGTCACGATTGTCGAGGTTACCCGGGTCACGCTGGTCCCCGTGGCCCCTCGCGTCAAGCCAGGGCTCCAGGGTTAGAGCGGGGTGACGTAGGCGGCCGAGATGCCGCCGTCCACCATGAAGCAGGACGCGGTGATATATGAGGCGTCGTCGCTGGCCAGGAACGCGACCGCGGCGGCGATCTCCTCCGCCTCGGCGAACCGGCCCGTCGGCACGTGCACCAGCCGCCGGGCCGCGCGCTCCGGGTCCTTGGCGAACAGCTCGCGCAGCAGGGGCGTGTTGACCGGGCCCGGGCACAGGGCGTTGACCCGGATGCCCTCGCGGGCGAACTGCACCCCGAGCTCGCGGCTCAGGGCGAGCACGCCGCCCTTGGACGCGGTGTAAGAGACCTGCGAGGTGGCCGAGCCCATCACGGCTACGAAGGATGCCGTGTTGATCACCGAGCCCCGGCCCTGGCGCCGCATGTAACCGATCGCGTGCTTGCAGCACAGGTACACCGAGGTCAGGTTGACCTGCTGGACCCGGTTCCACACGTCCAGGCCGGTGGTCAGGATCGAGTCGTCGTCGGGCGGGGAGATGCCGGCGTTGTTGAAGGCGATGTCGATGCTGCCGTAGGCCTCGTGCGCGACCTCGTAGATCCGCCGCACGTCGTCCTCGGCGGACACGTCCGCCCGGACGAACATCCCGCCGGTCTCGTCGGCCACCGACTTCCCGGCCGCCTCGTCCACGTCCACGGCGACGATCCTGGTGCCCTCGGTGGCCAGCCGCATGGCGGTGGCCAGGCCGATTCCGCTGCCCGCACCCGTGATCACCGCCACCCGGTCAGCTAGGCCGCGCATGTGCCTCAGTCCTCCGTCGCGATGAATAGGTTCTTGGTCTCGGTGAAGGCATCCAGGGCGTCCGGGCCGAGTTCACGGCCGAGCCCGGACTGCTTGAACCCGCCGAACGGCGTCCAGTAGCGGACCGAGGAGTGCGAGTTGACCGACAGGTTGCCCGACTCCACCGCGCGCGCGACGCGCAGCGCGCGGCCCACGTCCTGAGTCCAGATCGAGCCGGACAGCCCGTACGGCGTGTCGTTCGCGATCGAGATCGCCTCGGCCTCGTCCTCGAATGGCATCACGGCGACCACCGGACCGAACACCTCCTCGGTGAAGGCCGGATCATCGCGGCGCACCGGGGCGAGCACCGTCGGCGGGTACCAGAAGCCGGGCCCGTCCGGGGCCGAGCCGCGCACCGCCACCGGCGCCCTGTCCGGCACGTACCCGGCGACCCGGGCGCGGTGGGCGGCCGAGATCAGCGGGCCCATCACGGTGTCCGCGCGGGCCGGGTCGCCCACCCGGATGCCGGTCACGGCCGGCTCGAGTCGCTCCATGAACTCATCGAACACGCTGCGCTGCACGAGGATCCGGGACCGCGCGCAGCAGTCCTGCCCGGCGTTGTCGAACACGGCCTGCGGCGCGGTGGCCGCGGCCCGGTCCAGCCGCGCGTCGGCGAATACGATGTTGGCGGACTTGCCGCCGAGCTCCAGCGTCAGCCGCTTCACGCTGGCCGCGCAGCCGGCCATCACCTGCCGTCCGGTCTCGGTGGACCCGGTGAATACGATCTTGCGCACCGCGGGGTGGTCAACCAGCCGCCGGCCGACCACGCTGCCCTTGCCCGGCAGGACCTGGAATACCCCGGGCGGCAGGCCGGCTTTGAGCCCGAGCTCGGCGATCCGCATCGCGGTCAGGGGGGTGAGCTCGGCCGGCTTGGCGATCACCGGGTTACCGGCGGCCAGCGCGGGGGCCAGGCCCCAGGCCAGGATCGGCATCGGGAAGTTCCACGGCACGATCAGGCCCACTACGCCGACCGGCTCGGCGAACGTGACGTCAAGGCCGCCGGGCACCGGGATCTGCCGGCCGCAGAGCCGCTCCGGCGCGCCGGAGTAGTACCGCAGCACGTCGGCCACGTGCCCCGCTTCCCACCGGGCCTGGCCGACGGGGTGCCCGGAGTTGGCGATCTCCAGCCCGGCCAGTTCCTCCGCGTGGTCGCCGGTGGCCGCGGCGAAGTCGCGCAGCAGCCGGGCCCGCTCGCCCGGGGCCACCGCGCGCCACCCCGGCTGCGCGGCCACGGCGCGCGCGATAGCCTCGTCAGCCTGCTCGGCGGACGAGGACGGCACGGTGGCGACCGGCTGCTCGGTGGCGGGATTGAGCACGGTGAACTCGGACATCAGGATCTATCTCTCGTCGGGCTACAGGCGCTCGAAGCCGCGGCGCAGCTCCCAGTCGGTCACGGCGGAGCCGAACTCTTCGAGCTCCGTCCTGGCGTAGTTCGCGTAGTGGTCGACCACGTCGTCGCCGAACGCGCTGGCCGCCAGGTCGCTCTTCTGCCACAGCTCGAGCGCGTCGGCCAGGCTGCGCGGCAGCCGCGGGCCGGTGTCAGTGTAGGCGTTGCGGGTGAAGGCAGGCTCCAGCGGCAGCTGGTGGTCGATGCCGTGCAGCCCGGCCGCGATCATGGCCGCGAGGGCGAGGTGCGGGTTGACGTCTCCGCCGGGCGCCCGGTTCTCCACGCGCAACCCGAGGCCGTGCCCGACCAGCCGCAGCGCGCAGGTCCGGTTGTCCACCCCCCAGCGGACCGCGGTGGGCGCGAAGCTGCCGGCCTGGTAGCGCTTGTAGGAGTTCACGTTGGGCGCGTACCACAGGGTCAGCTCGCGCAGCGCGGCCAGCTGCCCGGCCAGGAAGTGCTGACCGGTCGGCGACAGCCCGTGCGGGCCGTCGCCCGCCAGCAGCGGCTCGCCGTCGGCCGTCCGCAGCGACAGGTGGATGTGGCAGGAGTTGCCCTCGCGGTCGTTCGGCTTGGCCATGAACGTGATGCTCATGCCCTCCTGGGCCGCGATCTCCTTCGATCCGGTCTTGTAGATCGAGTGGTTGTCGCTGGTGGTGAGGGCCTCGGCGTAGCGGAAGGCGATCTCGTGCTGGCCGAGGTTGCACTCGCCCTTGGCCGACTCGACGTACATGCCCGCGCCGCCCATGCCGTTGCGGATCCGGCGCAGCAGCGGCTCGATCCGGGCGGTGCCGAGGATCGAGTAGTCGACGTTGTACTGGTTGGCCGGGGTCAGGTCCTGGTACTGCTTCGCGCTGGCCTGCTCGTAGGAGTCGCGGAACACCAGGAACTCCAGCTCGGTGCCCGCCATCGCCTGCCAGCCGCGCTCGGCCAGCCGCTGGACCTGCGCGCGCAGGATCTGCCGCGGCGAGGCCACCACCGGGGCGCCGCCCTCCCAGGCCAGGTCGGCGATGACCAGGGCCGTGGCCGGGTGCCAGGGGATCGTGCGCAGCGTGCCCAGGTCCGGGACCAGGAGGAAGTCGCCGTAGCCGCGGTCCCACGACGACATCGCGTACCCGTCCACGGTGTTCATGTCCACGTCCACCGCGAGCAGGTAGTTGCACCCCTCGGCGTGCCCGCTGGCCAGCACCTCGTCGAGGAAGAACTCGGCGGACAGCCGCTTGCCCGCCAGCCGCCCCTGCATGTCGGTGAAGGCGATCACGACGGTGTCGATCGCCCCGGCCTCGACCTCGACGCGCAGCTGCTCGACCGTGAGCAGGCCGCGCCGCCGGCCTGAGTCGTTCCCCCCGCCTGGCCCGGTCATCCGCGTCTTCGCCTAGACCGTGAGCTCGTGCTCGATGGCGGCCAGCTCCTCGGGCGTGCCCTGGACCCTGGGCCCGGTGAACCACTTGCGCGCCGAGACCAGCCAGTAGATCCCGGCGAAGCCGATCACGGCGACCACCGCGACCACCGTGTAATTGAAGGTCTTCCAGGTGATCGGGCTGACCGTCGGCAGCATGAACAGGAAGAAGATGATGACCACCCAGACGACGGCGATCCACCCCACCACGTAGCTCCACCGGCCCAGGTGCCACGGCCCGCGCTTGAAGTTGGCGCCCTGCCGCAGCCGCAGGAAGGTGGGTGTCACGTAGGCGATGTAGAGCCCAATGACCGCGATCGACGTGACCGCCGCGTAGGCCGTGCTGTTCCACAGGTACGGCAGCCCGAGGATGAACGCGCCGACGGCGGCGAGCCAGATCGCGTTGGTGGGCGTCCTGGTCCGCTTGTTCACCCGGTGCCAGAAGCGCGAACCGGGCAGCGCGCCGTCCCGGGAGAACGCGTAGATCATCCGCGAGTTCGCGGTGACCGAGGACATGCCGCAGAACAGCTGGGCGCCGATCACGACGAGCAGAAGCACCTTGGCGGTGGTCGCGCCCAGGGCGTCGATGAAGATCTGGACCGGCGGCTCGCCGGTGGCCGACGCGACCGTGGCGGCGTAATGCTGGATGCCGAAGGTGAGCCCGATCAGCAGAATCCAGCCGGCGAACAGCGACACCACGATCGACATGACAATGCCGCGCGGTCCCTTGGTGGCCGCGTCGTGGGTCTCCTCGGTCATGTGGGCCGAGGCATCGTAGCCGGTGAAGGTGTACTGGGCCAGTAGCAGGCCGATCGCGAGCACGTAGAAGGTGCTGTGCCAGCCGGTGAGGTTGACGATCCTGGTGAACACGAAATGGGCCGACTGGTGGTGTGCCGGATAGAACGCCAGGAGGCCGACGATGAGCAGCACGCCGATGATGTGCCACCAGACGCTGATGTCGTTCAGCAGCGCGACCAGCCGGATGCCGAACTGGTTCAGCAGGCCGTGCACGAGCAGCACGCACCCGTAGATGATCATGGTGACCCAGTGGTAGGTGGGCGTGCTGAACACCAGGTTCAGCCAGGCGTTGATGAAGAACGCGGCGCCGAAGTCGATCCCGGCCGTGACCGCCACCTGGCCCAGGAAGTTGAACCAGCCGGTGAACCAGGACCAGGCAGGCCCGTTGCGCGGCGCCAGCTTGGCCGCCCAGTAGTACAGCCCGCCCGCCGTCGGGAAGCTGGAGCACACCTCGGCCATGGCCAGCCCGACCATCAAGGTCATCACGCCGACGAACGGCCAGCCCCAGACGATGGCGACCGGGCCGCCGGTGATCATCCCGTAGCCGTACAGCGTCATGCAGCCGGACAGGATCGAGATGATCGTGAACGACACGGCGAAGTTCGAGAAGCCGGACATCCGCCGGCGCAGTTCCTGCGCGTAGCCGAGCTCATGCAGGCGCCGCTCGTCATCGGTCAGCGTTTCCGCTGCCCCTGCCCCTGCGGCTTGCTCGTTGACCGACACGGCGTGCTCCCTCACGTCAGCGGGCCGCGCGCCGGGAGCCCCGGCAGGTGGCGCCGAGCGGGCCGGCCCTGACGGGCCGTGCGCTTAATGGTCTGGTATGAGACCATTTGTGGGTAGAAACCGTGGCGTGTCAAGACCCCAGCTACGAGGACTATCGCAGTGACCGAGGGACCCAGGCTGGCCAGGTTGCTGCGGCCGGTGCGCGCCGGGAACGCCTTCGAGGAGACCGTCGAGCGGCTGCTCACCGCGATCCGCCTCGGCGTCGTCGGCCCGGGGGAGAGATTTCCTCCCGAACGGGAGTTCGCTAACCAGCTCGGCATAAGCCGGATCACGCTGCGCGAGGCCCTCCGCGAGCTGCAAGCGGCCGGCTATGTGGAATCACGCCGGGGGCGGCACGGCGGCACGTTCGTCACCACCGCGCCGCCGCCGCCGAGCCGCGGGGAGGTACGCCGGATCGCGCGCGAGCAGTCCGGCAGCCTGGCCGATGCGCTGACGTTCCGGATGGCCGTCGACCTCGGCGCGGCACAGACGCTGGCGCAGCTGGTCGCCGGCCAGCTACCGGGCGATGAGGGCGAAAGGGTGCACGCGGTGCTGCGGCGGCGGCTGGCCGATGTCAACGGCGCGGCGCCGCGCGACTACCGACGCCTGGACACCCTGTTCCACCTGGCCATCGCCGAGCTGACCGGGTCCGGCCTGCTGGCCGCCGCGGCCACCGACGCGCGCATGAGGCTTAACGACCTGCTCAACGCCATCCCGATCCTGCGGCACAACATCGACCACACCGCCGACCAGCACGCCGCGATCGCGGCGGCCATCCTGGCCGGCGACCCAGAGGCAGCCAGGCGGGCGGTCACCGAGCACCTGGAAGGCACCGCCGCGCTGCTCCGCGGCTTCCTGGCTTGACGGGCAGCTACTCCACCGTGACGCTCTTGGCCAGGTTCCGCGGCTTGTCGATGTCCCGGCCGAGGGTGACCGCGACGTGGTAGGCGAACAGCTGGAGCGGGATGGTCAGCAGGATCGGGTTCAGCTCCGGCTCGGTGCGCGGCACTCTGATCACCGCGTCGGCGAGGCCGTCGGGCAGCTCGGCGCTGGTCACCGCGATGACCGGCCCGCCCCGGGCCTTGACCTCCTCCACCGTGCCGATGTTCTTGGCCACCAGCTCGTCGCCGGGGATGACGGCCACCGTCGGCATGTCCGGGTCGATCAGCGCGAGCGGGCCGTGCTTGAGCTCGGAAGCCTGATAGGCCTCGGCGTGCAGGTAGGAGATCTCCTTGAGCTTCTGCGCGCCCTCGCGGGCGACCGGCCAGCCGCGCACCCGGCCGGTGAAGAACATGTGCTGCGCGCCGGAGTACCGCTTGGCCACCTCGGCGATCTCCGCCTCGGCCGCCAGCACCTGCGCGATCTGGCCGGGGAGCGCGCGCAGGCCGGCCACGACCCGCTGGCCGTCGGCGAAGGACAGGTCCCGCACCCGGCCGAACAGCAGGCCCAGCATCGCGAACGAGACCGCCATGTTGGTGACGGCCTTGGTGGAGGCCACCGCGATCTCGGGGCCGGCGTGCAGGAAGATCCCGTTGCCGCAGGCGCGCGCGATCGAGCTGCCGACCACGTTGACCACGCCCATCAGCCGGCCGCCCTTGCGCTGCAGCTCGCCGACGGCGGCGAGCGTGTCGAGTGTCTCGCCGGACTGGCTGACCGCGACGAACAGCGTGTCCGGGTCGATCACCGGGTTGCGGTAGCGGAACTCCGAGGCCGGCTCGGCGTCGGCGGGCAGCCGGGCCAGCTCCTCCATCAGGCCCGCGCCGAGCTGGGCTGCGTAATAGGCCGACCCGCAGCCGAGGAACTTTACCCGGCGGATCGCGTGCACGTCCCGCGCGGTGACTTCGATGCCGCCGAGCCGGGCCGTGGCGAACTGGTCGTCGAGCCGGCCCAGCAGCGCCCGGGCGACCGCGTCCGGCTGCTCGTGCATCTCCTTGTGCATGAAGTCCGGCGAGTCGCCGAGCTCATAATCCTCGGCGGTCAAGTCCACCGTGGTGGCCTGCCGGTCGATGGGCCGCGCCTCGCGGGTGCTGGTGCGGAAGTCCGCCGCGCTCAGCGTGGCGATCTCGCCGTCCTCGAGGTAGGCCACCTGCTGGGTGTGCCGGACCAGCGCGGCCACATCCGAGGCCACGAGCGTCTCGCCCTCGCCGATGCCGACGACCAGCGGGCTGCCGTTGCGGGCCGCGACCAGCTCGCCCGGCTGCCGGGCGTCGAGCACGACCAGGCCGTAGGTGCCCTCGACCCGCTGCAGGGTCGTCCTGACCGCGTCCTCGAGCGAGCCCGCGCCGGCCTCGAGCGCGGCCGCGATCAGGTGCGCGAGGGCCTCGGTGTCGGTCTCGGAGCGCAGCGTGACGCCCTGGGCGACCAGGTCGGCCCGGAGCCGTTCGGAATTCTCGACGATGCCGTTGTGCACGACGGCGACGCGGCCGCCGGCGTCGGTGTGCGGATGGGCGTTGACGTCGTTCGGCTCGCCGTGCGTAGCCCACCGGGTATGCGCGATGCCCGAGGTCGCCGGGTCCGGGTGGCCGACCAGCTCGCGCAGGCCGGCCACCCGGACCGCGGCCTTGGTCACGCGCAGCCGCCCGCGCGCCGGGACGGCCAGGCCGGCCGAGTCGTAGCCGCGGTATTCGAGCCTGCGCAGTCCTTCGAGCAGGATGGGGGTAGCCTCGCGCTGGCCGACGTAGCCGACGATCCCGCACATCGCTGTTTCCTCTCGGTGATTGTCCCGAACGGCTCCGGCTCAGCCGTACACGATCCGCCGGAGCTGGCGCGCCGAGGCGGGCGGCGCGGCCACCGGCCGACCAGCCAGCTCGGCCGCGATCAGGACCCAGATTTCATCGTTCTTGTGCCGACTGCGCAACTCGGCGTGCCGCCTGCGGACGAACTGCTCGGCGGTCTCGCCGAAATAGCCGATCACGTCGCTGACCAGTCGGGCGGCGATCAGCACGGGCAGGCCGGTCGTGGTCATCACGTGCTCGACCAGATCGGCCGGTGCGGGCGCGGTCACGGGAGGCAAGAGTGGCAGACGAGCAAGGCAAGGTCAAGGAATCTGCCCGAAATCGGGCAGGAATGACACCGTTGGCGGAGAAGGGCCGCCCCACTGACACCATGGGTCACCCGAACACCGGGCCCCCAATGTGCGGGCAGTCACACGCGTTCGTGTTGCGGCGCAGGAACGATTTACGCCACACTGATGTTGTGAAATACGTGAGGGTGACAGCGGAACCGGCACCCGGCGCGACGGTAACCGCCGCCGGGAGCTCCGCCGTGCCCGAGCCGGGCGGGTCGGAGCGCGGCACCCGCGCCCGGGTGGCCCGGCTGATCCTGGAGCTCGGCCCGTCCACCGCGTCCGCGCTCGGCACCAGGCTCGGGCTGACCCCGGCGGCGATCCGCCGCCACCTGGACAACCTACTCGCCGAGGGCATGATCGAGACCAGGATGGCCCGGGCCCAGCGCGGTCGCGGGCGTGGCAGGCCGGCCCGGCTGTTCGCCATCACAGACGCCGGACGGAGCGCGTTCGAGCACGCCTATGACGACCTGGCCGCCAGTGCGCTGCGCTTCCTGGCCGAGACCAGCGGCCCGGAGGCAGTGAGCGAGTTCGCCCGCCGCCAGCTGGCCGACCTGGAGGTCAGGTACGCGCCCGTGGTCGCGGCCGCGCCGGCGGAGCAGCGGGTGCAGGCGCTGGCCCAGGCGCTGTCGGCCGACGGGTACGCCGCCTCGGCCAGCAGGACCCCGGGGGGCGGGACCGGCGACCAGCTCTGCCAGCATCACTGCCCGGTGGCTCACGTGGCGGCGGAATTCCCCGAGCTGTGCGAGGCCGAGACAGAGGTATTCAGCCGGCTGCTGGGCACGCCGGTGCAGCGGCTGGCTACGATCGCCCGCGGTGACGGGGTCTGCACCACGCACGTCACCGACCGCTCGCTCGCCGCCGGCGGGGCACGCACGGGGCCGCGAGGCCAGGAACCAATGACAGATACACAGAGTCCGGAGGGCTCTTCGATATGACGACTACCGCACCTTCTGAGCTTGAGGGCCTGGGCAGTTACAGGTTCGGCTGGGCTGATTCCGATGTCGCGGGCGAGGCCGCGCGCCGTGGCCTGTCCGAGGCTGTGGTCCGCGACATCTCGGGTAGGAAGGACGAGCCGGAGTGGATGCTGGACCTGCGGCTGCGCGGGCTGAAGATGTTCGGCCGCAAGCCGCTGCCGACCTGGGGGGCGGACCTGTCCGGCATCGACTTCGGCAACATCAAGTACTTCGTCCGCTCGACGGAGAAGCAGGCGGCCAGCTGGGACGAGCTGCCGGCCGATATCAAGAACACCTACGACAGGCTCGGCATCCCCGAGGCGGAGAAGCAGCGGCTGATCGCCGGGGTCGCCGCCCAGTACGAGTCCGAGGTCGTCTACCACAAGATCCGCGAGGACCTGGCGGACAAGGGCGTCATCTTCGCCGACACCGACACCGCGCTGCGCGAGCACCCGGACGTCACCGCAGGGGATATCAGGGGCTGAAAAGGACATCCCAGGGGGCTTGAATGTCAAGCGGCAAGCGTATTTTCGCGGTGGGATCAGGCGGTTGACTCGTCGTAGTTGGTCTGTGTCTTGAGGCATCCGTGCAGGATGCCGACGAGCCGGTTGGCGAGCTTGCGCAGGGCGGCGTTGTGCTCGACGCCGGCGGCGCGCTGGGCGTCGTAGAAGGCGCGGGCGCCGGGCGAGCTGCCGAGCGCGGACAGGGCCTGGGCCATGAGCGCGCCGATGAGCCGGGTGTTGTGGATGAACCGGGCCATGACCATCTTCTTCTTCTTCTTCCCCGACGCGCGGGTGATCGGGGAGGTGGCAGCGTAGTTCTTGCGGGCCTTGCCGGTGGCGTACCGGTGCGGGCCGTCGCCGGATTCGCCGAGCATCCGGGCACCCAGGACGGGTCCCAGGCCGGGCCGGGACGGGTAGATCTCAGCGCCCGGGTGCTGGCCAAATCCGCCTCCACCTGCCCTTGCAGGATCTTGACCTGCTCATTCAGGGTGATGATCACCGCGATCAGGGACCGGGCGGTGGCAGCGTAGGCGGCTGTGGTGGCCGGCGGCTGGACCAGCTGAGCGCCGCGAGGGCGGTGAGGATCGCGGTTGCCTTGCCGGGGATGTCGCAGCGGCGGGCGCGTCGCCGCCAGACCGCGGGACCGCATGCCTGACGGCTACCGTACGTGACACGCCGCGGACCTGATCACAGACGGCGGGATCGTCACGACGCCCGATGACTCCTGGCAGGCCCCGCTGGCCCACCTGCTGTGGCTGCCGATGCTGATCGCCGGCGTGCCCGCCTACAACCCGTTCCCGGTGAGCCCCGCCGACGGCCACGGCCCGCGGATCACCATTGGGCGAACGGTCTGGCGGCGGGAAACCTGGCACATCCCCGCGGAACAGGGACCAGCACGCGCCGAGATCGCGGCGAGCTGGGCACGCGACCGCGGCATGCCGCGACGGGTCTTCGCACTATCCCCCGGCGAGACCAAGCCCACCTACATCGACTTCGACGGCCCCGTCCTCACCCCGGATCATGTGCCGCCAGCTCCGCCGCGCCGCCGCCGACCACCCCGGCCGGCCGGTCCGGTTCACCGAGATGCTCCCCGGGCCCGACGACTGCTGGCTGACCGAGGAGCACGGCCGGCGCTACACCAGCGAGCTGCGCCTAGTCGCGGTCGACCTGGGACGCAAGGCACCCAGAAGGTCCGAGTCACCGAGGCCGGCCATACGGCCATGCACCCCGCCCTGTGACTAATGGAGGCCACTCTGTGAACTCTGTTGCACTTTGCCGCTGCACCAAGATCAGAAACGGCCGGCGCGATGATCGCAACCGGCCGCTGACCTGGAGCCCCCTTACGGAATCGAACCGTAGACCTTCTCCTTACCATGGAGACGCTCTGCCGACTGAGCTAAGGGGGCGAGGCAGCCGAGCATACACTCAAGCCCTTCGCCTGCTGAAACCCTACCCGGGTGGCTCCGCGATCGCCCGCATTGCCGCCAGCACGGACGGCCATGCGGCGGTCAGCGGGTCGATCGGCTCGTAATGCCCGCACTCGGCGAGCTCATCGAGGAGGACGTCGTCTCCACGACCGGCCGCACGAGCGGCGTAGTCGCGGCTCATCTCGCACGGCACGGCCTCGTCCCGGGAGCCATGTACCAGCCGCACCCGGATGCCGAGCGGCAGAAGTGCAGCCGGATCGGCGAGCGCGTAGCGATCGGGGTAGCGGCCTGGGCCGCCGCCCATAAGGGCGTCAGCGGCGCCGTCGCCGAGCCCGGCAGCGTGACAGGCGGCCAGG